>Ga0172369_10000803_pt1 | contig 46515 bp, 44 predicted proteins | sample LakKiv25m_FD_114539 | JGI IMG/M metagenome (GOLD analysis project Ga0172369, IMG submission 114539) | Freshwater microbial communities from Kabuno Bay, South-Kivu, Congo - kab_022012_11.25m | ecosystem: Environmental > Aquatic > Freshwater > Lake | place: Democratic Republic of the Congo...
CAAGTTTCATACGCAGTTGACCTCCTTTGGAGAGCTTAAAGTATTGTTGCTACAACACTTTCAGCATGTCAGCTGCGTTTTTTGTTGTCAAATCAACTCAAAAGGAGTTTTGCACCACGCTCACTTCAACTTACTTGCTTCTTTGTGCTCTGTTGTTTTTTTGCACGTTTTACAGTACTTGTTCAGCTTCAATTTGTCTGGAGTGTTGAGTTTATTGCGCTGAGTAATATAGTTAAACATTCCACACACAGAACATTTGAGTCCATATGCTTGTCGTGGACCTTTTTTACCTTTTGCCATAGATTCCTTTACTTGTGTTTGCTGTTAAAAATTCCAGATATGTGAGCCATCTCAGGGATTCGAACCCTGGACCTGCTGTTTACAAAACAGCTGCTCTGCCGCTGAGCTAAGATGGCGTTCATTATATCACACACCAGACGACCTTCTCTCAAGCGAAATACACTGGGGAGACCTCTGATGACATGTATTCTATCAAATGATGACGCAATCGCCCAGACTATCAGATATTTGAGTAAACATAGCACAACCCCTACACCACAAATGGTTTCCCAAATCTTCGCATGCATGATCGCACAATATCCAACAAAAACTCATCAAACGACATCCCAATTGCTCTGTGTGCAAGCGTAATTGCGGACTCATTATCCTCTCCCAATCCCGGGTTACAGTTTGCCTCTAACACAAAAATATCATCACCGCACACACGCATATCTACACGCATATAGTCGCGATAATCGAGATCAACAAAAATACGCTCGCATATTTTTTTTATTTTCCTCGTTAATTTTGGTTCATATGTTTGCGGTACAAAAATGTTTGATTGTTGATAATCAGGATGCGCAACATCCCATCGGCTCTCATACGTTAAAAATGCTTGCGTGCCACTCACTTTAAACGCAATTTCAACCGGAGGAAGCACAAATGGTTTTCCATCACGCTCTAATACCGCAACATGAAATTCACGACCATCAATAAATTCCTCCACAAATACGTGACCAGAAAATCTGCGCATTTGCAACTTTACCTTTTCAAGTACGTCTTCTTCTTTTTCAACAATCATGTCGCGCGAAAGCCCAATACTACAGTGCTGTAGTGCGGGTTTGACGATTGATGGATACACAAGCGTGCTACTCACCTTTTCGTCACCACAATAAAAAGATTGCCACAGTGCAGTAGGAATGTGCATGCGATCAAATGCGCGTTTCATATGTACTTTGTCAGAAACCATGAAATAGTTGTATGTTGTTGCTCCAGTAAATGGAATTCCAAGCGATTCAATCAATGAACATGCAAATACTGCGTACGGCAAATCACTTCCCGTCCATTCCACGAGATTGAAAATACAATCGGTGTGTTGTATTGCGCGCAGTTGTTGTTCAATTGTTTCTGCACGAAGCGCAACCACATCGCATGTGATTCCATTTTTTGTTAAAACTGAAAAAATTTCTTGCGCAGCATGTACCGTATCATCATCAGTTGCAATAAATTGTGTTGATAAAAACTGTGATGTTGGTGTGCTGTGCACAAGAGTGACATGCATAAAAAAGAAATATTTTCCAGATCAACTGCGATCCTTTTTCACGTAGTGTATTGACAATGTAGCATAAGTATCATTCTATGAATATAGAGAGAAATATTTTTGAAAGAAACATACAACACTCTACACATATTTTTATTACACAACACCACACATGCCCGACACATTTTCTCAACCATCACCATCACTCCAAATTGCAGTCATTTATAATCCCGAAGATAGTCATGATGGACCAGAACTTGCACTCACAGACTCAGAAAGTAATCTCGCTGCCGCAGCCATTGCAAATTCACTGCGCATGTATGGATATCAAACATCAACGTATGCTGTTTCCGAAAAAAATTTGTACTATCTTAAAAGAAAAAAGGCAGACGTATTTTTTAATATGTGTGAGCGTGAAGGATTGTACATTCGCGTATTGCGTCAATTAGAAAAATATGGACGCATTTTTACTGGAACAGGTCACGATGTGATGAAGCGCACGTTAGATAAAATCGCAACAAAAAAAATATTTGAAGAAATTGGCGTACCAACACCAAAATGGCAAGAATTTGTTACAGGAAAAGAAACTCCAAGAAATGATTTTATATACCCCCTCATTGTAAAACCAACAAAAGAGGACTGTAGTATTGGAATTTCGTCTCAATCAATTGTGCATAATGAAGTGGAGATGTTTCATCGTATTGAACAAATACAGACATCGTACAAACAAAGTGCCATTGTTGAAGAATTCATTCCTGGCAAAGAGTTTCACTGCACAATCATTGGAAATGGAAAAAAGGCAGAGGTGCTTCCATTAGCAGAACTTGAATTCCCAACAGACTTTCAGCATGACGATAATTTTATTTTTGATTACGAAGCAAAATGGATTGAAACTTCTCCTCGGCATGTGAGTAATTTTATTTCTCCGGCCCCAAGTATGGATGTGAATGTGGCGGCGCGCGTGCAACGAGACGCCAAACGTGCATTTTTGGCACTTGGAATGAAGGATTACGCTCGATTTGACATCCGATTCAACACAAAAACAAAAAAGTGGTACTTTTTAGAAGCAAACGCAAATCCATCAATTGAAAATATGCAAAATGAAGCGACCGTGAAATCTGCAGAAGCCCGTGGAATGCAATATCATGAGTTTATTCGCAACATTGTTGAGTCATGTGTGCAACGCACATACATTCAACAGCCAAAAACAATTATGTCGTAAATTTTTCACCTCTGATGTCTTGAACAGCGTGTAGGGTTTTATGTCCCAGAAAGGCGACCGTTTTTGAACGGTGTCGTCGCTGTGTCCTTTGAACGGTCTCCCTTTTGTGCCAGGTGTAGGATTCGAACCTACGTAGACCGAAGCCAACAGATTTACAGTCTGTCCTCGTTGACCGCTTGAGTAACCTGGCAACACGAATATTCTAACATTTCAACCGTGAGCCTTTGTCGGGAATCGAACCCGAGACCTCGTTCTTACCAAGAACGCGCTCTGCCAACTGAGCTACAAAGGCATAGCGTGTAGTGTATCTTACTAGAGATAGATCGGCAAGGATGGAGAAAAATTACGTAAAGATATAACATAAACATCGGGACTATTCATGTTTAAAAATATTTGATAATAATTTTCCACAAAAAAGCCCCGAAATGAAAAGCGATTTGAGGGTGGTTCCCCGGAAACCCAGGGTGGTAAAGGCGCTTTCTACTCCACAGAGCAGAGAGACAACCCAAACCGTACAAGTAAAACTTGTAGAGGAAAAAGCTCCTCAGGTTGCTTTGCCATTTCAGGGCACATTCACTATCGCAAAATCTACATGTACACGCAATGTCCAAAAGACAAGAATTTCTCCACTCCCTGTAGCCTATAGTAATTGTTACGAGAACGCTTCTTTTGCAAACGGAAAATCACCGCAATGGATTCAAAGAAAATGAAAGTGATTCACTTTGATATAGAAAAAATGCACCGTTTTTCAAAAATGCACGACTACTCCATTATGCTTGTGGTATCTGCGCACTTATCTCTTGCACCCACCCTGCTATTTTCTTCCCATACTTTTCGTTGAGCATCGCAAATTTAAGGTGCGCCATAAAGTAGTTTTCTGGATCACCCGTCGTCATCCATTCACCCTTGGTGTGCTCAATAAGCACCGGCTTTTCCTTTGCGATGGCAGTGATAGCATCAACCGTCCATAACTCCCCATCCTTTCCCGTTGTGTTTGGATTCAAATACGCAAACACAGAAGGCTTCAAAAGATAGCGACCATAGGACGCCAACTTAGAAGGCGCCGTGCCCTTGTCTGGCTTTTCAATAATGTTGTCGAGTTGATTCGTTGTACCAGCTTTAAAACTGATGATTCCATACTTATCCACCACATCATCAGACACCTCTTGCGCCATAATAATGCCTTCAACTTCTGGGTGTTGCTCGTAAAGGTCTACAAGTACTTTTGCATCGCCCGTCTCGCCAAACACCACGTCATCGCTATACATCACTAAAAATGCTTCTTCAGTTTCCACAAATGCCTTGGCCGATGCTACCGGCGATCCATTGCCATAGGGCAAACTTGGATCCTGCACAATCACCGTGATTTTTGGAAAGTTCAAAATGTGCTGCACCGACTCATAGCGATCCTCTTTCCCCTGCGCCACGAGCTGCTTGCGAATGCGATTCACACTATTGTTAAAGTAGTCCTCATAAATCGGTTTGCCTTCTGGGGTCGAAACAATCAAAATTTCCTCGATGCCAGCCTGTTGACACTCTTCAACAATGAGCTGCATAATCGGGCGATTCCCAAATGGCAACATCGCTTTTGGAATCGTTTTTGTGATGGGAAGATATCGGCTTGCAAATCCTGCGTCTGTCACAATGGCTTTACGTACTCGAGATGACATATACTCCTTTGCGTTGATCCTGCAGATATTATACAGGCCCACTCCGTTCTAGAGGTTCCAGAACGGCCTACGATGCAGAAGGGAAGGTTGCCCTTCCCTATGTACCAATATGGTAATACTCCAGGGAAAGAGTGTCAAATTGAGAGTTCACATACAGGTTTTTGTGATCAAATAGTCATTATGCAACACTCGGCAACACACCCTGTGGAATTCCTGCAATTTTTTCAAGATGTTGCACGCGCGAGTGCACAACATCAACATCTTCACGCACACTTTTAACTTGATATGCAACAACCTCATGATCTTCTCTGAGTGGATTAAGAACCGCAATAATGTCTGCCTTATACTGCGCAATGTCGTTCTTGATGCGAAGATAGAATTTCTCAAGTTTTTCTTCGAGCTTTTCTTCGAGTTTTTCTTCAAGCTTCACATCTAATCGATCGTCAACAATTTTTTCAATGATCTTTATATCGCGTTGTGTAAGCATTGTCCTCCTACTATACGAATATATTAAGACGAGTTCAACTCCATCTTAACGATACAATAGCACTCAAATCTAACAACATTCTAACAATTTGAAAACTGCTTTTTGATCTGGAAATATGTAAAATTGGACATGATTTTAATGAGTGAAAACGAGATTGATTGTTTTTGAGAAGAATAAAAAGCAGCCCTTCTTCGAAAAAATAATCAATCGAGTATTGCCTCCCCAGACTTTCCCTGCTACAATTCCCTCCTCTGTTCTGGTACAATCGCGACTGTGAATCCGATTACGTTCTTTCATCAAGTCCGTGAAGAACTTGCCAAGGTTTCTTGGCCAGACAGAAAAAGTGCGCTTTCTATGACGCTCGTCGTCATTGGAGTGAGCGCAGCGGTAGGACTGTATGTTGGAGGGCTTGATGCTTTGTTCACCACGCTCTTTAACGCCATTATTCGACAATAGCGGTGGTATCGCTTCTTTTTTAATATATTAGTAATATATTAGTAAAGAAGCCAGCCAAAGCAGGGAAAAGGAATCCGTATGAGCGACGATACGCAAGTACAGAACATTCCGGAAGTGCCAGAGGTACAAACCGTCACCACCTCGACACCAAATCATGTCATCATTACGTTGCTTGAGGACAAGCGCGCAAAATGGTACGTGGTTCACACCTATTCCGGGCACGAAAATAAGGTTGCGGAAACACTTAAACAGCGCACGCTGAACATGGGACTTGAGAAGTTCATTCTTGAGATGCTCATTCCTACCCAGGAAAAGATTCAGATCAAGCGCGGTAAAAAGCAAACCGTCAAAGAAAAGATTTTCCCAGGATACATGCTTGTAAAGCTCATCTTGACCGATGAGTCTTGGCTTGCTGTACGCACCACGCAAGGTGTCACGGGATTCGTTGGTGTTGGAAACAAGCCAACCCCCCTTCCAGAAGCTGAAGTCAAAACAATCCAGAAGTACATGGCGCAAGGTGCTCCAACCTACAAAGCCAACTTTACTCCTGGCCAAGCTGTCAAAATTGTGGAAGGTCCATTTGCGGACTTTTTGGGATCTGTGGACAGTATTGATGAAGAGAAAGGCAAAGTTACCGTGTTGGTCTCGATTTTTGGCCGCGAAACTCCGGTCGAGCTCGATTTCCTCCAAGTAACAAAGATATAAAGGTCACCTATGGCAAAAAAAATTAAAACAGTCTTAAAACTCAATCTCCAAGCTGGAGCGGCAAATCCCGCACCACCCGTTGGTCCTATTCTTGGTCAGCAAGGTATCAACATCATGGAGTTCTGCAAGCAATATAACGAGAAGACCAAAGATCAGCGCGGACAAACCATCCCTGCCGAGATCACCGTCTTTGAGGATCGCTCCTTCACATTTGTGTTGAAGCTTCCTCCAATGTCTGCACTCATCAAACAAGAGCTGAAACTTGCAAGTGGCGCACACAATCCAAGTAAAGAGGTTGTGGGAACGCTCACAAAAGATCAAGTGAAGAAAATTGCTGAGATGAAACTGAAAGATTTAAACACGACAAGCCTCGAGTCTGCTATGCACACTGTGGCAGGAACCGCCCGCAGCATGGGCGTGGCGATTACATAAGGAGTCCCATGGCAAAAAAGAATACCGAATCAACCGAAAAAGTCAAAAAAACACGCAAAAGCACAAAAGCTGCTGATCAAACCGCTGTTGGAGAACCTGTGCAGGAATCTGTACAGTCCACCCCAGAGGAACAATCTGCAGAGCCTGCAAAAGCAGTCAAAGTGCGCAGTCACAAATACGTTTCTGCACGCGCACATGTTGATCGCACAAAGACATACGCATTAAACGATGCTGTTGCGCTCGCAATCAAAACACACTACGCAAAATTCCCAGGAGTACTTGAGGTAAACCTTGTGCTTCGTGGAACAGAAGGAGTCAACGTTGACGTTGCATTCCCCCACTCAACCGGAAAAAGTGTTGTTGTGGCGATTGCATCCGATGAGTTACTCACACAGATTGAAAAAGGCGTGATCAACTTCACAAAGTTAGTTGCACATCCATCCATGATGCCAAAGTTAGCAAAACTTGCACGCATTCTTGGTCCAAAAGGATTGATGCCAAATCCAAAAGATGGCACGGTCTCGGCTGATCCAGAAAAACGCAAGAAAGAGCTCGAGGGTGGCGCGGTGACCGTAAAGTCCGAAAAGAAAGCTCCTCTTGTACACGTGGTGATTGGAAAACTCGCACAAGGTGAAAAAGAGTTGGCAGCAAACTTGCGCGCATTGCTCAAGGCGTATCAGCCAGGCAAAGTCGTCAAGTGCACCATCTCAAGCACTATGGGTCCTGGGATTAAGGTGAGACTCGAATAATCTTTCTTGCATTTCCCCCTGGAAACGCTACCATACATAGCATGTCTATTGAGTGGACTCGATCTGCTGAAAGTTTTACATTTAAAAACACAACTGTTCATAAGGGAGACTATGTTGAGTTGTGTCCTATTGAAGACTCAGAACAACCTTATCGCCTCCGCAACCATTCGACCGGCGCAGAAATGCAGCTTTCTCCAAATGAACTCAGCATTGTCTGCCAAGCAATTCTTGGGGATTTGTCCAGGATCTCCAAACAAACTTAACCATCCTTCCCAACGCAAAAACCCCTCTCCAACTCCCCCTTGCCTCTCCTCAAGAATCGCGATAGAATATCCCCTGAAACCAAAGACAGCGCGCCGTTTTGAGTCACATCAAAACAGTAAGTCACGCCGAGGAATCAATATATATCACATGATGTGTGTTGGACCTCGTACTAGCGGGGTTTTTTATTCCCCACCCTGTCTTTACAAAAAACAAGAACGGAAACATAAAGAATCAAGACAAAAAAGGAGTTGACATGCCAAGTACAAAAAATGTAGCTCAGCTTCAAGCCGTACAAGAGAAAGTGAAAAAAGCAAAATCTGCTGTTTTTACGAACTACGCAGGACTCACGGTTGCAGAGCAAACAAAACTCCGTGCAGACGTAAAATCTGCTGGTGGCGAGTTTGTGGTCGCAAAGAACACATTGCTCAATAAGATTTTTGGAAAGCCAGAGCTCACCTCCGCACTTCAAGGTCAAACTGGCGTGGTGCTTTCATATACCGATGAGGTCGCAGGTATTAAATCGGTTGTTGAGTTTGCTAAAAAAGCCGAAAAGCCAGAAATCAAACTTGGATGGATGGCAGATAAAATGCTTTCTTTGGAAGAGATTAAAGCTCTTGCAAAACTTCCAGGAAAGACCGAGCTTATGGCTACATTGGTGAGTCGCCTCAAAGGCCCATCGTATGGATTGGTCAACGTGTTGCAAGGCAACATTCGTAACTTGGTATACGCATTACACGCAATAGAAAAGAAAACAAAGTAAAAAGGAGGAACCATGGCATCAGCCAACGTTCAAACACTTGTTGATGCAGTCGAGAAACTCTCACTGCTTGAAGTATCCGAGCTTGTCAAAGCTTTGGAAGAAAAATTCGGCGTTTCCGCCGCAGCCCCTATGATGATGGGTGCTATGCCAGGAACAGCAGCAGCTGCTCCAGCTGAAGAGAAGACCGAGTTCACCGTTGTGGTGGCAACTGCAGGCGCAAACAAAATCGGCGTCATTAAAGCAGTTCGCGAGATCAAGCCAGAACTTGGACTTGCAGAAGCAAAAGCATTTGTGGAATCCGCTCCAAAAGCAATTCTTGAGAACGTCAAGAAAGAAGTTGCTGATGAAGCAAAAAAGAAACTTGAAGCAGCAGGCGCAACTATTGAACTCAAGTAATTCGCGTTCTTCACTAAAGAATATTTACTTAAGAACAAGAAAGCCCCGGGAAACCGGGGCTTTTTGCATCATAACAAGCAAGCATTGTTCTGTGTGATACAGTAATAGAGTACATATAGTACACATTGTGCTTGTATGAAAAAAACGTCTACTCAAAAGCCTCCATCACATAAAAAAATACACCCCCACACGCTTCCTCTTTATAAAAGACGAGAAATACTTGAGAAGATCATTGCTCCCACGCAAGAAATACCACCACCGCTCTCTCCACCAACAACCTCAGCAAACACAGGAATCGAGGATGCTTCTCAAAAGACAAATACAACACCAGAACCTACAACCAAACCACCGTTAGACGATGAATTTTTAGCAAAACGAGACTTTTTTGCTTTTTTTGCTGGACTCGTTGCGTTTCTTATCTTCCTTGGATCTCTTTCATACACCGCACAACGATATTTTCTGACACGTACAGCAAACACTACGTCTCCACAAACCCCTCCTGCTGAAATTCTCTCCCCCTCTCCTACTCCCACTCCCTCCCCCTCACCAATTTCCATCCCTATAAATAAGGCCGTCATCGAAATTTCTGTCCTTAACGGATCTGGTGTTCCTAAAGCCGCAAGCAAAATTGGAAATGCATTGAAAAAATTAGGATATGAGCATGTAAAGGTGGCAAACAATCCAGAAACACAAACCGGAACAACCGTAAGCATTCCAGCAGTATATAGAGCTGCCGATGAGTTTCAGGAAGATGTGCGATCTGCTGGACTTTCCTCGTTTACTCTGCTCCCCTCAGCAGATAACAACATCACCATTATTCTTGGAAAGTGAGATTGTTTTTCAGAAAACTATGCGGTTTCCCCATTAATTTTTGAGATAGAAATATTTCAACTACAAATACAAACGAGTTGGGCCACTTTTTCAGGGGAGAACTCAAGCAAAAGCCATTCAAGATACTGAGCATTTCAAAACAATTGTTCGTTATATTTTAAGAAATCCGATAAGGATTACTCGGGATATCAAACACTATCCCCACTCAAACTTTAAACGCCTTCTGCTTTCCAAAAATTATCTGCAATCTGCAATATCAAAAGCATTTCTCAACAAAAAATATTTTATGCGATTTACTGGGGACTCCCGGCGTTCCCATTAGTTTTTCTCAAACACTGTTGACATAGTTTCGAATACTCTGTTATGTTGAATAGTAATCAGTATCTATTCAGTCATAGTATGAAAGTTTGAAAGGATATCTTAATAGATCAAACTATGAAGAAACACATTATGTCCACACTTACACCACCACAACCACCCGTTGGATCACTTATGCCCGAAGGCACCCATGTACATGAAGGAACAGTGGAAGGGTCTCCCCTCTCTGCGGGCAAAACGCGAAAAGCAGCAAAAGCGGCACAAAAAGTTGACCTTCAAAATCTTCCAGATTTGCTGACAATTAGCGAGGTAAGTGGTTTATTGCGCGTTTCACCACTCACCATTAAGCGATGGGGCAAGCGTGGCAAACTTCCGGCAATCCGCATTAATTCCAGAGGTGATCGGAGATATAAAAAACAGGCTGTGCTGTGGATGCTGGGGATGTCGGAGTAGTGTATGAATCTCCCACAACCTTACGGTCGGGGATTTATGTGAGGAGTTGTTAAAGTAGTGTTCAAGAAAACGCTGCAGAAAATTTTGTCTTTATCACCAACCCTACATACTGTATCAACGCAAGTTGCCTTTTCCATCGCCACGGCTCTAAAATCAGCCGCCACATCCACTCACATCCTATACGCACAATCCATTGCGGAGGCGGAGCAAGCGTCCCACTCAGTAAAGCAAACGTGCCACCAACCGCCATCGCAATACGCACCCCTGCGGACTGCAATACGGACACATTCCGCCTCATCCATTGCTCTTGATGTGGAGCGCCATACCCCACCAACACTACCGCAGGCTTAATTTTTCGAATCATTGTTGTGATGCGTAATCGCTCCACTTTGGTTTCTTTGGTAATATCACGCGCTCCCGGATCAGCAAAAACCTCAAGATTCGGAATATGTGAGCGCATAACATCCGCAGCTTTGGCAGATACTTCGTATCCCCCAATCAACAACACTGGCAAGCGCAAACGCGCACATTCCTGCAAAAGAAATGGGACCAGTTCACGACCAGAAATGCGCTCTTTGATCCCGCGAGAACCAAATAAGACACGACTCGCCCATACAATCCCAATGCCATCTGGAATGTTGAGTGTGGCATGCTGCAGTATGTGCAAAAAATCAGCGCTTTTTTGTGACAACATCACTTGCTCTGGATTAGGAGTAAAAATTGTGGTAAGTGTTTTTGCACGTAATGCCTTACGCACCACATCCTCAAGCACTTTTCTTTCATCATGAAAAATTGGAATACCAAACATGACCATGCTATTTCTCCTTCAATACATGTCTGTATGTATCTATATCATCCAACACCACACCAATTCCTTTAATCACGCAGTGGAGAGGGTCTTCGGATAGAGATACTGGAACGCTTAACTCGTCTGAAAGTCGACGACCAAGATCGGAAAACTGTGCTGTTCCACCCGTCATCATCACACCTTTATCGATAATATCGCTTGCAAGTTCAGGAGGCACCTCCTCTAACACGCGCTTGACCATGCCAATAATTATGTTGAGCGGTGATTGTATTGCCTCGTACACGTCATCTCGGCTCACTTCAATTTCTCGAGGAAGACCGTTAACAGCATCGCGACCTTTTATTTCCACCATCTGTTTGTGTGATGTTCTCTGCGATGCCGACGTCAAGGCGGATCCAATCTCTATCTTGATATGCTCGGCCGTCATCTCTCCAATCACCAAATTGTATTTCTTTTTGATGTATTTTTGGATCGCCTCATCGAGGGCATTCCCTCCTACACGCACACTTTTACTTGCAACAACTCCACCAAGCGATATCACCGCCGCCTCAGCAGCCCCTCCCCCAATGTTCAACACCATGTTGCCGCTCGCCTCGGCAATTGGAATGCCCGCACCAATGATGGCCGCCAAAGGTTCATCCAAAAGATATGCCTTGCGAGCACCAGCAGAAAGCGCCGCCTCAAGAACTGCACGACGTTCAACCTGTGTGCTCCCCGCAGGAACCGAAACCATCACCTCTGGTTTGAGGATAATACCTCGTCCCATCACTTTTTGAAGAAAAAATCGCAAGAGCGCTTCTGTAACCGCGTAATCTGCAATTACGCCGTGTTTGAGCGGTTTTGATGCCACAATGGTTCCAGGCGTACGACCAAGCATATGATGTGCCACCGTTCCAACCGCCACCACACGCTTATCCTTGAGGGAAACCGCCACAACTGTAGGTTCCTCTACCACAACCCCTCTTCCCTGGAGCCATACAAAAGAATTGACTGTTCCCAGATCTACACCAATACGTTTTGAGAGCGCAAACATACGAGGTCATCATAGCATGGTAAAATACGCGCATGGCAAACCTGCTCTACAGACTCCTCACCAACCGCCTCTTTGTAACCCTGTGTTCTGCCGTTATTATCCTCAGTGGAACCTACATCGCCATCCAGTTTGCAAAAGGGTATCGTCCAACCCTTAACGGTGACTTAAGAAGCACAGGATTATTGGCTGTAAACTCATTCCCCAATGGTGCTCATGTGTACATTAATGGCAAACTCACGACTGCAACAGATACCACCATGAACCTGGAGCCTGGAACGTATGAAGTTGAGATCACCAAAGACGGATTTACTCCATGGAAAAAAACGCTCACCATTGAAAAAGAACTTGTCACACAAACAAATGCACTTCTTTTTCCTTCTGCGCCAGGGCTTACCCCCCTCACCTACACCGGCGCAACAACCATTACCCCCTCACCGGACGGTCAACGACTCTTGTTCTTTGTTGCCTCCGCATCGGCGCAAACAAAAAATGGATTATATGTAATGGATCTCACCGACAGCGTGCTTGCGTTTCAGCGTGGCGCGCATCAAATCGCGCAAGAAACAAAAGGCATCGACTTACAAAAAGCACAGTATGTGTGGTCGCCAGACGGCTCACAAATACTTTTGTCATACGAGGGGAAAAATCTCATCCTTGATCCAAATAAGATGAATAAACTTTCAGAGATAAGTGATGTAAGTTATAAGCTCCCTCGCATGTTTAGCGAGTGGGAAGAAGAATTGTATAAACGTGAACGGTCTGTGCTCATAAAATTTCCAGAAAGAATACAAGAAATTGCCACACAAAGCGCGGTAAATGTATACGTCTCACCAGATGATGAACGCATGATGTACACTGCAACAACACCACTCAATCTTGAAGACAATCTTATTCCACCCGTTCCCGCGGCAAGCTCTCAATCACAAGAACGAACATTGCAGGCTGGTGGAATGTACGTCTATGATCGCAAAGAAGACCGTAACTTCCGCATCGGCACACAAGAACCAGAAATCATCCCTGTAGTTGCCTCAGTATCGGCAAAAAAATCAACAACAAAGAAAAAAATTGCACCTGTATTTGAACGACGCATTGTTGGAAAACAATCACTCGCACGTGACTTATACTCCAACAAAACCATGACACTTACAGCATCCCCTTCAGCATTTATCTCGATGCAAGGCGCAACATTACACGACACCATACAGACATTCCACACGTACTACTCAAGTTTATATACGCATGGCATTCAGTGGATGCCGGACTCAAAACATGTTCTCCTCGCACATCCTGACGTTGTCACCATCAAAGAGTATGACTCCACGAATGAAACTGTTCTTTACAACGGACCGTTTAGCGAACATTTTGTGTATCCATGGCCAAACGGATCAAAACTTGTATTGCTTACCAGACTTCGACAAGAACAAGATAGTCCCTTAAATTTATACGCCATCACGCTGAAATAGTTAGCGTATTGCCTGAAGCTCTGCGTGTGGAAACGCAAGTTTTTTTGGAGAACACACAAATAAAAGAGCCCCTATTCCTATCGATGCTACCCCCAACAGCGAAAACGTAGTCACGTATCCAAACACATCTGCACTGTACCCCACCAAAACAGGAAAAAGAATGTACGCTATAGAGCTATTCGCCTTTGCAAGCCCCAACAGATCTTGTTTGTACTCTCCCGCTCGCGTAAGCACATCACTATATACAGCCTCCTGTAAAGGACCAGCAAATGACAGCGCAAAACTTGAAATAAGAATAAGGAGTGATGTGATGATTTGTGACTCTTTCGCCAACACAAGTGGAGTTAAAAATACCCCAGCACATATGAGTGTAACATGCGAGAGATGTTTTTTGCCTGACTCAATGTTGAATCGCGTAAGAAGAAGTGATCCGATAATAAACGGTGCGCTATAGAGCACCACCGGAAGCCACTGAAAATTTGCATTCTCTGTAAGTTCTTTGCCAAAAAGTCCACCCAACGTCCAATACGTCGCCTCAATTGCCTCAAGCCATACACCCATAACAATTGCCGGAAACAAATGTATGGCAAGCACGCGCCAATACTTCATTACTTTCCACAACTCTCGAAAAGAAAACAGTTTTTGCTGATGCACGGAGTGATGCTTGAATGTGTGATGTGCGTGTGCGCGCAACCCAAACGAGAAGAACAGCGCGCATGCCTGAAGAAATACAACTGTCCATAAAAGCGTGGTATGTGATGTTTGGAGTAAAAATGATCCTAAAATAGGGCCAACGATTCCTGTAAACTGTCCACTTGCATAGAGCACTCCCCATACACCCGCGTATTCTTTTCTTGATTCCTCAGACGTTACAAAATTTTGTTGCGCAAACGAGAGAAATTCGTAGTACACCCCCCACAGCATGCTGGCTAAAAGAAAAATTGCAACAAATGCAGTAATCTTTCCTATCACTGCGAGAAATGGAAAGGTAAAAGAGATCATGATTCCTAGTAAGAGTTGTTGTCTCCACGAAGTGCGTGCAAGAAGTTGAGGAAAAATAAGGTCACACCCAATACCAATAAGTGATGATGCCGCCATCACAAGACCTAAGAGCATGTTTGAGCCAAGTGCTTCTTCAATATATATGGGAAATACAAACGAAAGCGTGCTATCAACAAAAAAGATGAGCGAAAGTGGTACAAGAAAAAATCCAAGTGAAGCGGTGTGCCGAGAAACAAGTCTTTTGAGGAATGAGCGCGCGATCATGGATACCAGAATAACATACACTTTGGTGAAAGTGCCGCCCATGTTTTAAAAAGATCGTGTGGTTTGAAACATTGTGTCCCCGCCGGGAATCGGACCTGGATTTAAGGTTTAGGAAACCTCCGTTCTATCCGTTGAACTACGGGGACGCAGGGGTATTATACCCGGAAAGACATCTTCGAAGGTATAGCTACATCCAAGGAGGTTTAAAAAAAGAAACCCACCACGAATCTGGCACAGGAATTCCAACCATAAATTCAAGAGAAACGTATGGGTGCATTTCTGACTCATGTGAAAGTTTCAATCCAAATTTTTCGAGGATTTCATGTGCAAGAAATGCGCGCACCTTGGGATAACGATCGGATGGGGCATTTGACACAGATGCCACAGGATCTCCTAAGGCATAGACAAGTAATTTAACGGTCAAACGCTCTCTTCTCCCATGTTTTCTGAATGTTATCTCTGGAACAACGCTGAGATGTTCTTCGATATGATCCTGCAATGCTTCCATAATCTGCCAAATGTCTGGAGGAATTATTGTTTCCACTCTCTCACGAAGTGCGTGTTGGGCATCTTCTCTACTTCTCCCATATGCTCCAATTGGCATGCTTCCCCTTTTCATTATTTTACGGTAACCGTTTTCGAACGGCGTTTTCTTGGTCGAGTGAAGGCGACAGACTTTGAACGCCTTGCACAAGCGATTTTATCATGCTGGAAGCCAGTTGAGTTAGCTCTGGATGAGGTGCTGAGTTGTGATAACTTTTGGCAAGGTGAAAACAAAGCTGGCCTGGTGTACCTCTACTAGTTCTTCTCGGTCAAAACAGGTACAATCACGGTCAAATTATGGCACTTTCTTCTGATGATCGACTCAAGATAAATAAGCGCTTATTGGAGAAACAGCTTCATGATCCGCGCTACCCCAGGGCAGAGATCATGGAGGCGCTTAAGGCGGTCGATGAGCAATTAGCTCTGGGTGAAGATGGTGTGCGAAACGCAATCGCCATGAAAGACGCTAACGGCAACGAAATACTTTACCTTCTTCTCAAGAAGAACCCAATAATTGCCTTCTTCCGTAATATAAAGAAGAAGGTGTTTGAACTACTTAGATAGAGGAAGATATGGACAGTTTTGGTTGGTGGGTGTACCATAACGCCCCAGAACAATAAGTAGTTCTGGTAAAGAAGGGAACTATTATGACAAATGGTCGCGAGAGAACATTTACATCAGCAGAAGTAATCGACATGATGGAAGATGTCGTGCGCCTGGGCTATGATCACAAATTGCCACATCATGACGTCAATAGGATTTGCTACATTAACTCTTTCCCTGGTGAGATAGAGGGGCGAGAGGATGAAGTACAGAGAATCGGCAATCTCTTTTTAACAATATTGAATGAAGTGGCTGGAGAGTTTAATAAAAAAGTCCAGAACCACAACCAATAGTTTTTATTTGTGTTTTCTCTAGAGAGCCGACTAACCCTCGGCTCTTTTGGTTCTTATAGGTACTAGAGATTTGTTGGTGGTTGTTATGTCTGTTAAATGGCGGGCACATATCACCCCTCGTAGAGGTAAAAGGGGTTAAACCAGGTTGGTTTTACTTCACCAAATGAGCGGTGTGTAAGTACTGTAAAGTTTTTTGTCCACGGGTATAATTCGGGTATGAATAGCGACTTTGTGGGACTTGATATTACCCAACTCAAATATGCCCTGTATGTCCGTAAAAGCACGGATGATCCTGAACGTCAGGTGCGCTCCATTCCCGATCAAATAGCCGAGTGCGAACTGCTTGCGCAACGGCACGGTATCACTCTTGTTAAACCCTACATTGTGGAAACAAAATCAGCCAAGAAATCAGGTAAACGGCCTGACTTTAGTCGGATGCTGCGAGACATTAAGGCAGGCGTATATGATGGCATTGTTGCTTGGAATCCAGATCGACTCTCCCGCAACATGAAAGAAGGCGGTGAGATTATCGACATGATCGATGAAGGTCAAATCAAGGACTTAAAGTTTGCCAATCATCCCTTCACCAATGACTCTGGTGGAATCATGCTTCTTGGTATGGCATTTGTGCTGAGTAAGCAGTACAGCGACAAGCTTTCTGATGACGTTACGCGCGGGAACCGCCGCAAGTTTCAGGAAGGTCGCTCGCACATTCCTAAACACGGCTACGTTATTGATGAAGATGGGTGGTATCGGCCAGATGGGCAGAACCATGAACTTATTAAAGAAGCCTGGCAAATGAGGCTTCGTGGTGAATCCCTAGAGAAGATTAGCAACAACATTAACTCTTTGGGGTACTTTAGATTAGTTAAGTCAAGTGGCAAGCACGTCAAGGTAAACAAGAAACGGCTCACGGATGTTTTCCACGATTCTTTTTACTACGGTGAGTTGCACCAGGGAGGCCGGGTTATTGATCTACGCACTAAATACGAGTTTGTCCCAGCGGTAAGTGAAGAAGACTTCACCCAGATTAACACTATGGGCAGAAGTCGTTTAACTCCAGTCAACACCCATCGGCACACCTTTTATCCCTTCAAGGCATTTGTACGGTGTTCCTACTGTAACGGCAATATGACGGTTGGCCCATCCACCAGCGGTGATAAAAAGCATAGATATCTTCGTTTCAGGTGCGAGACACCGACTTGTATCCGTAACTCTGATGAACAGAAGGAGAAACGCAAACAGCACGATCCAGAGGCCATCAAAACGGGCTTACGCGCTAAGGTAGTCTTGGACTGGTTGTATGACTTCTTGGTTAATGGTCTTAACTTTACTGAGGAGGACTACCAACTCTACCGCCAAGAAATGGCTGACAAGATCACAGAAAAACGAGCCAAAATTGAGCGTGATCTGAACAGCAAGCAAGGCACACTCAGGGCTTTGGAAACAGAAGCCAGAGAGACAGCTCTTGGGGTAATCAGGCAACCAGACGGATCAAATGCGAAGAAATACGGTGAAGAACAACTCAGAGAACTGGAGGCGCAAAAGGAACAGTTCATGACAGACATCAAGGAACTTAAGGAAATTCTGCCCAATATCGAGCGGGATACCTTCACCCTCGAAGACTTCTTGAACTACTCCAAAAAAGCGGGCAGATCAATACAAGCAGGAACCCCAGAATTAAAAGACGAAATTGCGCGAATGGTTTTCTTGAACTTGTGGGTTGATAACGAGAAAGTGCTGAATTATCAGCTAAAAGAACCTTACGCCACACTGTTGAAGGATCGTCTAGGTAATACTAGTCGGGGTGCCCGGACTCGAACCGGGGACCTCATCGTCCCGAACGATGCGCGCTACCAACTGCGCTACACCCCGAAGCGTCATGGTATGCGATGGAGATGTCCACTAATCAAGCTCACTTGTTGAGAGAAAAATGATTTTTGAGGTTGCGTAAGATGTTCTGTTTTATTTATCGCCCCCTGTATTAACACTAAATACCGCTGACGATCCTCTGCGCTCTTCAATTGAAGCACCTTTTCACAAATCTCTTGTACTATTCTTCCCATCGTATCCTGCTCAACCCCTTCAATCTCATCCACCAAAATCGCCAATCGAGAAAACGCGGCAAATTCCAGAGACGAACTCTTTGGCATTGCATGTTCCTGCACACCCATTCTGTGAAATAATCTTGTTATCTGATCAACTCCACTTGATTGAGTCACTATGCTCCTCTCTCCTCACTCGAGTACACCAAGCAATCCACACCGCTGTCGTATGCAAACACCTCGTCTTTTTTGAAGAGCAATGCAACTTCTTTTTCTGCGTTTTCATTGCTATCAGATGCGTGAATCAAGTTGTTGGATTGGGACATCGCAAAGTCGCCGCGGATCGATCCAGCCTCTGCCGCTCTCCCCTTGGTCACGCCAACCAACTTGCGGATCGTATCTGCTGCATCCAAACCTTCCCAGACCATCGCCACAATTGGGGTTTGCATCATGAATGACTTAAGTCCCGCAAAGAATGGCTTCTCTTTGTGGTGTGCGTACCATGTGTCCAACACCTCGTGCGTCAACTTGGTCATCTTCAACGCGACCAACTTCATGCCTTTGCGCTCGAATCGTGTGATGATCTCCCCTATTAATCCTCTTTGAAGTCCATCTGGTTTGACTAATACGACTGATCGTTGCATAGCGATCCTTTCTTCTTTGTGTTGTATCGATGTTAGCGCCTCATTCAAAACGCAGCTATCGCTTCTTCGTTTGTCTTGGCGGTATTGTATCGCTCAACAATGAAATTGTCACATGCTGCACTTTTTGCGCACACACAATCATTTCCGTGTTGAGGTAAGGCATATTTTTGATCTGGAAAAATTGTTCACAGATTGTAAGAATTGACGCGTATGATACGCGCATGCGCAACTCCTCGCTGCTGGCAAACTACCTGTACGACATCAGTAAAATCATCTTTACTTCTTTTGTGGTTGGAGTACTATTAACGCAGAATAGAGAGATGTGGAGTTTTGTGGTCATTGGATTATATGGAACTGTAGTATTCGCAACACTCGCTTTCATGGCCGAATCAGGAAAAGCTAAAAGAAAGGAAATATGATCAACCTACTTTCCAACTTTGTTTCCGGATACCTAAATTCTATGGAAGTTCAACCACTTATTCTTGTCTATTCTATTGCGAGTTTGATTGGGACTCTTCTTCTCATTCTTTTTATTATTCATGACAAACTTGAACAATATAAATACAATCGTCGGCGAATGGCTCGTAATCAAATGAGAAGACACCCTTCAAGTCTTGCTGTATAGAAAATCTCTACTTCAAAATCTTCTCAAACCGCCCTTCATCCTTGAATGGGCCGATCATGGCAAAGTACAGCTTTGCGTCGTTTGTGATGAGTGAAGACGCAACGCGACGCACATCTTCTGGGGTCACCGCAGCAATTTTTTCCAAAGCCTCGGCTTGCGTCGTCACTTTTCCCTCTAACAACTGCTTGTTTCCGTAGTAATTCGCTACACTTTCACTATCCTCAAAATCAAGGATCGTTTTTCCAATAACATAATCTTTTGCGCGGCGAATCTCATCATCCGTAATCATTTTTGCACCAAATGTTGAAGTAAGTGCGTGCAATTCTTCTAACACCACCTTAATTGCTTCATCCACACGCGACGGATCAACGCCCGCAGATGCACCAAACGTCCCAACATCGTGATAGGCGTCAACATCTGATCGCACGTAATAACACAATCCACGTTTCTCACGCACCTCGGTGAACAACCGAGAACTCATGTTGCCGCCAAACAGAACAGAGAGCACACCTAAAACAAACCTATCTTTATGCCCACGCTTTAACCCGGGAACCGCCATCACAAAGTGCGCCTGTTCAGTTTTTTTGTAGTCCACGCGCAGTACAGACTTGTGAGACAACACGTCACCATGCTCTCGCGCACCACCATTTTCACGATCAGATGTATCACTCTTTTTTGCAAACATTTCCTCAATATCCTGCAATAAACCTGGCCGAGAAAGTGCCACCACATCACCAGCAATGGTCAACACTACGTTTCCCAATCCATACCACTCCTTGATGTATGACACAAAATGATCACGCTCAATACCCATCACCGTTTTCTTTGTCCCAATAATATCGCGTCCCAAATCGCTTCCCGCAAACATGAGTTGTTCAAATACGTCGCCAATATGACGCGATGGCGTGTCCTGATACATGTTCATTTCTTCAATGATGACACCTTTTTCACGCTGTAAATCTTCATCCAACAAACGTGGAGTCAATAACATGTCAGACACCACATCAAGTGCTAAAGGAATATGTGCGCTTGAGGACTTGACGTAGTACCCCGTATACTCCTTGCCTGTAAACGCATTAAACTCAGCACCCACCGAGTCAACAGCCTCAGCTAAATCCTTTGCAGTTGGATACATTGCCGTCCCCTTGAACACCATGTGTTCCAGAAAATGTGAGATGCCGCCCCATTGCACTGGTTCATAGCGCGATCCTGTGTGCACAAATGCCAAAACCGTTGCAGACTTTACCCCCTGCATAGGAACAAGCAGAACGGTTAATCCATTTGAGAGAACGTGTTTTGTGTAATCTTGTGTAGACATGGTTTGGATTGTAACACACGTGCTAGCATACACGTATGCTGACAAAGGACAAGAAAACATCTTCGCCAACACACATTTCAACGTTTTTTGTCGCGATGTGTGCTGTTTTAGCATTCCTCATCCCCACAAATCTTTTTGTGAAAGTGATATATCCAGGAGCACGCGTTTCTGGATTGATCGTTGATTACCTTTTACCCAAATTTTATCTCAGTGACCTTGCTCTTCTTGGAATATTGATGCTTGGTTTATTACAATTTAAAACATGGTCAAAACATATCATAGTGATACTTTTACTGTTTTGCGGTTTTGCAATCACTCATATATTTTTGCATCGATTCGACCCCACACTCCCCTCTACAGTGTGGATGTTCATCAAATGGTTTGCGGTACTTGCGTGTGGATTGATCTGCATCGAACATAAAAATTCCAAACACCAAACGCTTATGGCGCATCCGTGGATACATTGGGCACTTGTAGGAGCAATTTTTTTCCAGACCACGCTTGGGATATATCAGCATGTATTTCAACGCCCCCTTGTCGGCTTTTATTTTTTTGGAGAACCACCATTTGAATCTTCCATGCTTTTTGCAAAAACTGAAAATCCTGGTGCATTGCGCATGCTTCCATATGGAACAACTCCTCATCCAAATGTGCTCGCAGGTGTAAGTGTGTTGATGTTTTTTGTACTCATGACACAGACAGCAACCACACTTTTTACACAACTTGCGGGAGTGTGTGTGTTAATGATCATATGCGCAACGCAATCAACTGTGGCATTGTGTGCATTGTTTTTCGGTTTTGGATGGAAAACATTCATGAATGTCGTTGGATGGAAAATGAAAACGAAACTTGCGCTCACACTTACTGTGGGCGCACTGTTTCTTATCATCTCACCATTTGCGCTCGCTTCGCTCGCGCCCCATTTCCCCTCATCCACTTCGTTGAACCGCCGCGTTCAACTCAACACCATTGGATGGCATGCATTCCTTGCACATCCATTTGAAGGCGTAGGAGTGAATGCGTTCACCGCAAGAGAACACGAGTTTGGCGAGGTTGTATCGTCCGTACGATTCATTCAACCAGCCCATCACATTCCACTCTTATTCCTTGCCGAGACCGGGTTTTTAGGCATTCTTTTTATATTCCTTTTTTTCATTTTTGTTCACAAATATTACTCTGTAAATTTCGCGCATGCTCTCTTTTTTACTCTTCCGTTATCGCTCATTTTTTCTCTGGATCATTACGTGTACACGCTTCAACAAGGACAACTTGTGTTCATTTTTATTCTCATTCTTTTGCTTGAAAAAAGGAAAATTACATCACCTCAGGCGAGGAAATTCCCAACAATGTGAGTCCATTTTTCATCACTTGTGCAACCGCGTGCGTCACCATCAATCGGTATGAAGACAGATTTTTGTCCTCACCCACAATTTGATTCTTTGCGTAGTATGCATTAAATTCCTGCGCAAGTGAAAACAGGTACGTGCAGATGTGATGTGGTGCATACTCATCTGCTGCGCGCTCCACAATTTCTGGAAACTGCGCAAGGATGCGCTCAACCATTGTTATCTCAATGCTTGAGGTTTGGGATGGTAAGCGCATTTCAATCCCGGCATCCTTTGCCTTTCGTTCAACCGACCGCGCACGCGCATACGTGTACTGAAGATACGGACCAGAGTTTCCTTTTAAGTTCAAGACGTCATCCCACACAAATACAACTTCTTTTGATACCTCGCGCTTCAAGTCGTTATACTTAAGCGCCCCAATTCCTACCTCTCGCGCAACTTTTGGATTAAACAGCGATGCACGGTCAACGGCATCATGCAACACATCCTCAAGCCAAATCGTGTTTCCTTTGCGCGTACTCATTTTCCCGTCTTTAAATCGCATGAGCCCGTGACCAACGTGTACGCGTTGTTTCTTGGTGATATATCCCAATGCTTCCTCAATTTCAAAAATCTGCTGGAAATACGTGCTTTGCTCTGCGCCAACTTCGTTGATAATGAGTATATCTTTCCCCCAAGTTTCTACTCTGTACTTATCTGTTGCCAAGTCGCGTGTGGCATACAATGTTGCGCCATCCTTTTTGCGCACCATCAAGGGTGGATACTTATCATCCTTGAAAAAAACAAGAAACGCGCCCTCACTCTTTTGTGCAAGTTTCTTTGAAACTAGATCATCAAGCACTGGTTGCATTTTATCTTCAAAAAAGCTTTCACCAAGCATCATGTCAAACTTCACATCCAACATGGTGTATAGTTCTTGAAATTGTGCCATGGAGTAGTCCACGCATAGCTTCCAAATACGCCGCGCCTCTTTATCCCCTTGTTCAAGTTTCAAAAACCAAGAGCGCGCCTTGTCTTCCAGCGTTGGATCTTTTTCTGCTTCTGCATGAAACTTAACGTACAAATCGACAAGGTACTTTACGGGTTGTTTTGTCTGCGCGAGATCGTTTTCACTTCCCCACGTTTTAAGCGCCACTATTTGCTTTCCAAATTGTGTACCCCAATCACCCAAATGGTTATCACGCAAAACGTGATAGCCAGAAAACGCGAGAATTCGCGCAAGTGCGTCTCCAATGATGGTTGAGCGCAAATGACCGATTGTAAACGGTTTCGCGATGTTGGGCGAAGAGAACTCAACAATCGCTGTGCGATTGTTACCTCGGGGAGAAGATCCAAATGTTTCGCCTTCTTTATGGATAGAAGAAATTGTTTCTTCAAAGTACTTTTTTGAGAGCGTAAAATTTATAAATCCTGGACCAGCAACTTCAACTTTCTCAAGTATTTTATGTTTTTTGTTCAAAATATGTTGAACAATTTTTGTCGCCAATTCACGAGAATTTGTTTTAGATTGTTGTGCGGAAACAAGAGCGGCATTGGTGGAATAATCACCAAACTGTGGATGTGCGGGGTGTTCAATAGAAAATGAAACAAGACTTATCTCGCATGAAACGAGAGCATCCTGAATAATAGTTTGAAGCGTTTCCCGAATATCAATCATGAAAGTATCATAACATACGACGTTTAACCCACACGCGTTGCCCATCGGTTTGATACGTGACTTCACCATCGCGATCGGTGCGTGAGACGTAAATATTCAAGTGTTCTAATAGTTGCATCACACGCGGAGATGGATGTTTGTACTGATTGTTTTTCCCCACACTGATTGCCGCATACATTGGGCGTACTGCATCAAGAAATACCTCTGAAGTTGATCCATTTGATCCATGATGTCCTATCTTGAGGAGTGCTGCGCGTACCGTTTCACCAGAGGAAAGTATTGCATTTTCTTCTGGAATTTCTAGGTCACCCGTAAGCAAGGCGCTGAAACCCCCAAATTCCAGCCGAAAAACGAGTGAACGAGCATTACTTCGGTCACGATTTGATTTTCCATTTTGTCCGTTTTCCTCTGGAAAATCGTATTTTTGGATATATTCTTGTGGTGGCCAAAGCGTGTGCAACACAACTTCATTCTCTTGAATGATTGTTCCCTGCACTGCCCGTTTTCTAGGGATATTGTGTGTGGAAATAAAATCTTGAAGTCGTTTTGATATTTCTGTCGATTTATGCACTTCAGTTGATACGTATTGATTCACTTTGTACTTTTTTAATACACTTTCCATGCCACCAATATGATCGCGATCATCATGTGTTTCAATCACATACTCTATGGTGGTATCAAAAAGTGGCATATTCCTCGAGAGACACGCAAGTACTTTTGAGGAAGAACCCGCATCAATAAGGATTTCCGTCTGGAGATAGCGAATAAAGATGGCATCACCTTGTCCAACATCACATATTGTGATACCCAAAAGGGGCGATGTATTTCCTCTGGCATATATGAAAGAAAATAAGAGGAATATAACCCATAAAGAAATGGTTTTTGGATTGATAATTCGTGCTATGAATGATTTTTCCATGTTTATCACTCTCATTATCGAGTGCTAAATCATATATGATATGCATTATTTCCGCGTTTTCCTCTGGAAAACCGAGTTATAACCACACCACAAAGGATCACTATCCACAGAGTATACACGACGATATGCGGACGAATTTCCAGAGGAAAATGATCCGTAAATGCGAGCATGGTGTGCATAATCTCGAGGTAAACCGTTGTACACATCGTTACAAGTGCGTGTACAATGATCTGCACGCCTGGAATCCAGGCCAACATGAGATACATAACACTGCATACCATAAGTGTTGGGCAAATCCATAACAAAGCGAGTTCCGCAAAAATACTCGAGAGAAATATGTGATCACCGTAGAAAAATTCTAAAGGGAGAATGCTGTACCAGGCAATAATTGGCGCAAAAAAAGAGGATAGAGCATACTCCTCTCTCGAGGAAAAAAGGAGAAAAGCCGCAGAAATGAGGAATGAAAACTGAAACCCTTGAGAAACAAGAAATACCGGATGGATACACAAAAGTATTGCCCCAGACAGAAAAAGTGCCCATCCAGGCTGAAAACGTCTCCCATACACACGTGCTATTTCATATATTGTCCTCGAGAGAGCGGCGCGAAGAATACTTGCCTGAAATCCTACAATACATACATAAAACCAGAGGAAAACCATGCGACATATGGTGTGTATACGATGATTTTTCCTCGAGAACATGTGCAATGCGACGGCATATACAAAACTTACTTGATACCCAGAAGCCACCACCATATCACTCACACCAAGCCTTCGGAGTGTTATAATGAGCGTGTCGCTTGAGGTAGGTTCATACCCAAACACAACCCAAAATGCGAGCATTCCATGTGGGGATGGGAGCGAGTTTTGATAAAATTTGGCTATTTTTCCTCGAGTTTGGGTAAAAAATCGGTCAAAAAAACACAAGAGAAATCTACCCGAAAATGTAACTTTCTTATTACATGTTTTATAGCTTTCTATCAATCTTTTTTGTATATCATATGTGTGTGGCGCTAATGCGATCTTTTTGCTAATTATATTGTCTTCTTTATCACCGTGCATATTGCACATCTGGTGATACTCTGGTCTTTTTTCCTTCATTTTTCCCGAAAAATATGCGTATAAAGTACGCATATCAGTACGCTGTGTATATAGAGGAGCGTTTTTTCCACCATTCTGTCCGCTCGCCCTCAATTCAGGTTTATAGTATTCTTGCAATATTCTCGTTATTATTACTAGTGCTATACATATCAAAGATAGTACATAAAATCTCACATCACCTCATATTTGTATTTTTTATATTTTCACAACATTTAATCAGTGAAAAATAAGCATTGTTTCTATGGTGTCGACGATCGATGAAGGGAGCTCGCTACGCGACCGAAAATCGGCAAGATCAACGTACGGACGATGATCAATGATGCGTTGCGCACGTTGCTCTCCGATACCAGGAAGATTGTCCAACTCACGTGCTAATGCCGTGTTTGGATCTACAGTTGTGGTGGTGTCATTGGACACAATCTCTTTCTCTTTGGATGTGGCTTCCTGACGCTTTTCTCCAACCCCCACTGCCGGCACATACACCCGCTCTCCATCCTTTACACGCCCAACCATGTTCAACGTTTCTGCAATGTATGTTTTGTCCGCCTGCGCAGAAAATCCACCAGCCTTTTCTATGGCATGAAAAATACGATCTTCCTGGGGCCCAAGTGTGTACACCCCAGCCTTTTTGACTGCACCACTTACATATACAAGAATGCCAGATGACGTTGCACTACTTTCTTGAAGGATTGTCGTTACATTTTCTTGAGAAACAATGTGCTCACTTCCCCTGTTCTCAAAAAATAGCACTATCCCAAACACAACAGCTACGACCCCTCCCACACATAACACTCGAGGAACCCATACCACAACTTGAGAAAACAGGAACACGCGATCCATGCCATGAGCATGACACACAAATCTAACAGAATTCTAACAAAATAAAATTGGTTATTTTCCTCAAGAAAATCAAGTAAAAATCGGCAAAAAACTACACTACAAAGTTCACCAGCTTGAGTGGAACAACAATGACTTTCTTGGGTGTTTTGTCCGTAAGTAGTTGGCGCACTTTTGCATCTGACTGTACCGCCTGCTCAAGCAAAACCTTATCCCTCGCCACATCTGCTGTTAAGGAAAGCTTTGCCTTCACTTTGCCGTTGATCTGCGCCACTACCTCAAGGTTTTCTTCTTGTGTGAGTGAGTCATTATACGTTGGCCATCCGCTGGTGTGAATCGATACAAACGTTCCAGAACTAAACTTGGATTGATAGAGTTCCTCGGTCATGTACGGTGCAAACGGCGCGAGCAATCTCAAGAAAGACTCGGCGTCTGGCTTGGAGATGCACTCGGCGGACTCGGACCAGAGGTTTACACACTCCATCATTGCTGCAATGCATGTGTTGAACTTAAACTCTGCCATATCGCAAGTACATTTCTTGATCGTCTTATGCAGCTTGCTTTGCAAAGCTTTTGTGGTCTCTTTCGCGAACGCTTTTTCGTCATACAAGCGCCACACTTTTTGAAGCCATCGGTACATGCCGGCAATGCCGGTATCGCGAAAATCTCCACCCTGATCATACGGACCCAAAAACATGAGGTATGTGCGCAGTGTGTCCGCGCCAAACTTCTCTATATACTCGTCTGGATTCACCACGTTCCCTTTGGACTTACTCATCTTGGCGCCATCCTTGATGATAAGACCATGCCCAAACAAAAATGGGAACGGCTCTTCAAATTCCAGATGCCCCCAATCTTTTAAGGCCATGGTGACGAATCGAGCATACAAGAGGTGAAGCACCGCATGTTCTGCGCCACCAATGTACGCGTTCACCGGAAGCCATTTCTTTGTCATCTCTGGATCAAATGGCTTGGTAGACGCGGTGTTGGCGTCTAGTGATGGATAGCGCAAAAAGTACCAACTGGAATCAAGGAATGTGTCTGATACGTCGGTCTCGCGTTTTGCTTTGCCTCCACACAATGGACAGGTTGTGTACAGCCATGCATCATCCGCTTTTTCCAGAGGGGACATACCATCGCCCGTTGGTTTGTAATCTTGAATAAATGGAAGTTCAACGGGAAGTTGATCTTCTGGCACAGATTGCCATCCGCACTTGGAACACTCAACCATCGGAATGGGCGGACCCCAAAATCGTTGACGGGAGATCAACCAATCGCGGAGGTGGTAGGTTGTTTGCCAATTGGCATACTTTTGAGCACACATCCACTCGGCCATTTCTGTTTTTCCTTCACCCCAAGCGGACTTGCCATCAAACGCGCCGGAATTTACCAAAACACCCTCTTGTTCTGCAGGTTGTTTGCCCAAGCGCACTGCTTCATCGAGTTTTTTGTCTGCATACGACACCACCTGCTTGATTTTGAGATCATATTTTTTTGCAAACGCAAAGTCGCGCTCGTCGTGCGCCGGCACACCCATCACCGCACCAGTTCCGACTCCAGAGAGCACATAATCAGCAATCCACACCGGAACTTTTTCCCCATTCACTGGGTTTACAACATACACACCAGTAAATACTCCTGTTTTATCACCTGCTTCAATTTTGCGTTGTTGTTCAGTTTTATTTCTAGCAGCCTGGACATATGCATTCACTTCGTCTTTTTTCTCTGCCGGAATAGGAAGTTTGGGTACTAAATCGTATTCTGGAGCAAGCACAAGAAATGTGACACCAAATACTGTTTCCCAAAACTTTGTCCAAACCGTAATGGGTTTTTCCAACCCTTCAACCTTGAAATCGATACTCAATCCTTTTGCCTTCCCAATCCACTGCCTTTGCGCGATCTTGATTTTTTCTGGCCACTTGAGCGATTCAATGTTGGTGAGCAATCGATCGGCATACTCCGTGATCTTAAAAAACCACTGCTTTGCTTCTTTGCGTTCGACTTGCGATTTGCATCGCTCACACTTTCCATCCTCTACCTGCTCATCCGCCAACACCGTTTTGCAGGATGGGCACCAGTTCACCTGCGAGCTCGCTTTGTACGCAAGCCCCTTGTTGTACATCTGCACAAACAGCCACTGCGTCCACTTGTAGTACTCGGGATCGTACGTTTCCAAACGCTCGTTCCATGAAAATCCATTTCCAATTGAGGAAAGTTGACGATAAAAGTTCTTTTCAGAAACTTGCGCTTGATCTGCAGGATGCTTGCCGATTTTGATGGCGTAGTTTTCTGAGTGGATGCCAAAGCCATCGAGTCCGATGGGCTCAAACACGTCGTTGCCTTGCATGCGCTGGTATCGACCATAAATATCTGCGCCAGAGAACGCGTACATGTTGCCGACATGCAATCCCTCGGCAGACGGATACGGAAACATCATAAGGTTGTAGAACGGCTTTTGTGCGGTTTTGCGATTAGGCTCGTAGGTGTGATTGTCTTGCCAGGCCTTGGACCACTTTGGCTCAACAGTTTTGTGATCGTACGTCATAGTCGGGAAATTATAGCACCAGAAAGAAGTTGGGTGTATAATGCACCGACTATGCCAAGAGAATTCACTCCCCCCCCAGAAACACAACGACTTGTTGATGCGCTAAAAAAACTGATGACAACTGAGGAACCTACTCCAGACAATATACGGACGGCATGGTCGGTATACAAAGACATATTACAAAAAATTGCTACCAGTCCAATAGACAGAGCCAGCTTAGCTCAAGTAACAAGTTTTGTGGACATAATGGCCGATCTTGCATTGCGTCAAGGAACGGTGCAATCAAACTCAACATATGATGGGGCTCTATTAGCTTTCCGCCTTGATACACTAGGGTTTTTTAGAAAAGGTGGAAGATTTTTTGGCACATTATCTCCTAATGAAATCTCTAAAGTTGAAGCGTTTGTCAGTAAACTTGGATCTGTTGTAACTGGATAACACCAACCCCATAATGTGGGAAAAATAAAACCTGACCCAGAAAGTAGTTTTATGTCTGAAATCATTTCGGTTGAAAGACAACTTGAACTTGCTAAAAAATACGGGAAAGCCACAGAAAAGACTATAAAACTCATCCAATATGCTGGTAGTAATCCTCAGGAAAGAGCAGAAGCGAATGATGCAAAACGACAAATCGTCGTCGAATTTTCGAATGCCATTTTACAAAAGCTAGTAGATACTCAAGATGTTGAAGATCTACTGCCTTTTCTTAATCTACTTGGTTTAAATATATCCGAGGAAGCATATGCTGTCCTGAAAGAGTTGTATGGGTTGTAGCCTCTTCTCCCACTACATTCTAGAACTTAGGCCCGTGCTATCATGTTCTTATGCCCGCCCAAGTGTATGCGCTTTTTGCATCGGTCGCGTTTAGTTATCTCTGGGTGATGAATCCTTCACTCCAGGGTTATTCTGTCCAACTAGTCGCAGTATTAGCACTCACCTACTTCCTCCTCAAAAGACTGGCAAAGGCTCACCTTCTCCACCTTGCCCCATCATCCTCAACGCTCGAGGTAGGAATTTTCCTGAGCATGCTCCTCATCCTCATTGGACACACTGGCGGCGCGTACTCCGTATTTCTCCCACTCCTCTATTTTCTCCTCTTCATCGCTGTTTTAACCATGCACACCACAAGTATTCTTGTGCTTGAAGTATTGATTCCACTTTTCCTTTGGGCAATTGGTACGCAATTCATTCCAACCACCTTTCCCTACCAATCTTGGGCGGCGATTCTTTCATTTCCTATCCTTCTTCCACTTTTAGTATTTGCAAGGCATCAATACACACAAAATGCACAACAAAAACAAGAACTTGAGAAAAAAACGACACAGCAAGTTGATACAACACTGTTCGTCTCTACATTCCTCAAACCAAAACTGAAGACTATTTTGGAGATGAGTGAATATCCAGTCGATAATAAAGAGAATATCCAAAAGCAACTTACACTTGTTTTGGAAGAGACCGAAATCATCAGCACAGAAACAGAAAAAACATGATATTTCAAGTACGCACATCACACATAGGAATCATTGTAGTTATTTTTTTAGGATGCATTGCCGCAATACCCCAAGTTTTTGCCAACATGTCGTCTAACAGCTATGCAATTCAGTACAACAACGTCAACATGACTTCTGGCGAAAAATCGAGCTCGTCATACACCGTCACCGACACCGTAGGACAAACCGCCGCAGGACGCTACAGCTCTTCTGGCTATCTTGTGCGTTCCGGTTTCCAGTACATGTACACCATCGGACAATTTTCATTCTCAATTTCTAACACCATGATTAATCTCGGACTTCTTACTCCGGGATCATTTAACACCGCTACCACCACACTCACCATTTCTGCAAAAGGGGCAGGAGGATATCAAATAACTGCGTTTGAAAATTATCCGCTCAAGATTGTTGGAACAAGCACAACAATCCCAGATACAACATGTGATGCCGGAACATGTAACGAAGGCACTGCGGGCGTATGGACTAACACCTCGATTCCTGGATTTGGATACAATATGTCTGGGACCGATATTCCTGCAGCATTCATTAACTCAACATATTTTAAGCAATTTGCAAATCTCTCAAACAATGAGCCCGCTCAAGTGGTCATGAGTAATACGGGTGTGGTAAAAAATAATCAAGCAACGGTGACATACAAGGCAGGAATTTCAGGTGGACAAACTGCGGGAAATTACGAGAACAACATTGTGTACATTGCAACACCGGGGTATTAAATACAGGAATACTGAACATATGAAACATATAAAGCGCACATCCATCACCATTCTTCTCTTTTGTATTTTTGTGTTTGCTGTACGCCAAACCTTTGCGCAAACCACCAACCCCATTCGCACCACACTCACCGTTACTCCCCCGCTTTCCGAAATCATTATCAAGCCAGGAAAAACAATTACTCAAGCATTTACGATCAAAAACGAGGGGGGTGTTGATCTTGAGGTGACGCCGTCAATTGTTGACTTTTCCCCAGATGGCAAAACAGGCGCTCCCATAGTATTACCCAACAACGCCAACTTCCCATTTGCGTCACTCGAAAATCTTGATAAAAAAATGAATACTCCATTCAAACTCAAGGCTGGAACATCAGATCAACTTGTGGTGCATATTACCATTCCAGAAAAAGCAGAGGAAAAAGAATATTACCAAACGTTGATATTTAAAACACAACCACTTGGGCTCAATTCCTTAGACAATACGCGTTCAATCTCGAATGCATGGATTGGTGTTCATATGCTTATTTCTGTCTCAAACACCGGGGAGCAACTCGGCAATCTCACGACTCACTCATTCGAATATCCAAAGGTTATTGACATGTTTTCACCACTCGTCCTCAAGTTGACTGCAAAAAATACAGGAAAAAACTATGTCAAGGCGCAAGGTGATATAAAAATCTCAAACATGATGAACGATGTTGTGAAAGTTCTTCCCATATTGCCTGAAAATGTACTCGCACAGAGCGTGCGTGAACTACACGCTTCAATTCCCGATCCCAACGATCCAAAAAGTGCAACTGCGGTACCGTTTGAGTATCGTCCACTTTTTCTCTTTGGTCCACATCGCATAGAAGTAAATCTGTACGCAGAACGCCAAACACAAGAACCTCAAGCGTTTATGGTGTATGCACTCCCTATTTCACCAACTCTTGCAGTTCTTGCGTTATATGTTGCGCATACATTAAGAAAAAAATATCAATCTGCTCAAACTCATGCATAAATAGCGAAAAAAATACAAACCACGTTGACACACCCTTCCCTACATGCTTCAGTAGATAAGGAACTAGTATTCTATGTCATCAATCAAGTTACGCACCATTCGGTTTGTTGTTTTGTCTGTCGTGGTGCTTTTTGTGTTTTTGCCTGCATACCTCCCTAAAACACAATCTGCAAACCTCACCTCTGTTTCAGACACACTTTCGACATCAAAACTCTCATTTTATGGGTTGATGGGATCTGGAAATAGTGTTGGTGAAACACTTATTTTAATCAACACTACCACTGCCCCATCCACAAGCTCAAGTCAACTCGCCTCACCATCTGCATCCACTGCAAAAATTGGGTCAAACATATACACCGTCAGTGGAGTAATGCCAAACGGAGATCAGTCAAAGTTTTCTATTAGTGCCGCACTTCAATCAGGTGATCAAACCGCTGGCAACGCCATTATTGCCACATCATCCGCATCACATACCATTAAATTTACTACCGCATCCGCCGTTCCGAATGGTGCATTCCGCGTGCTTATTCAGGCTACCGCAAACACGGGAAGTTCAAATGATGGAATCCCAGACGGAGATGGCTTTGACTTTAATGCAGCAGCTCCATCTGTCGCGTGTCCTACAGATTCAGGAACATACGATTTTGTTGCGGGAACAGCCTCTGCGGCAGCAATCACCATAAGCGGAACCAAATATCATGCATTTGAGTGTCGATACTCTGGCACAGGATCGGTTGGAGGAAGTTTTCAATCCAATCCAATTATTGTGACCTCTTTAATCAACCCTGCACCAAAAATTGGGCATGCAGTTGGAACAAGTGATGGGTATAGCGTTATTGTGCAAAATCTTGATTATGCATACAGTCTTATTGACCAAACATCCCTTCAAATCGGCATCATTGAGCAAGTGCGGGTGTCCGCTACTGTTGCACCACAATTAACGTTCAAAATTGCCGGTATTCCCTCTGGGGCGCTCGGATCTGTTGCGTGTGGGACGACCACCGATGTCACCACAACCCCAACCACCGTTCCATTTGGACAAGTGTCCATCACCTCTTTTATGCATGCCGCACAATCGCTTGAGGTGTCGACAAATGCAATTGGTGGGTATGTGGTCACCGCACAACAAAACTATCCACTTAAAATTATAAATACTTCCACAAGTATTGCGGATGCAACCGGAAATGGCTCAAACATTACCTATGCCTCAAAAGGACGATGGGACTCTACAACGTACAAAGGATTTGGATATGGCCTAAAATACATTGGAAAAGTATCTGGAACTGGATCAGCCGCATTTGAACATAGTGATACCGACGGAAACTGCACTGGAGGAACGTTCTGTGCAAAACAGTTTGCTGACCTTTCAAACTCCGAACCAGCACAAACCATTTTCTCTTCTTCTGGTGTTTCAGACTCGGAAAACGTTGATGTGTGCTACAAAATTGTTATTAGTAATACACAGGCTGCAGGTGATTATGAAAATAACATCACCTACACTGCAACATCGACATTTTGATGAAAGGATATACCACATGACCCGCCGCCTGCCAATACTTCTTGCCACACTTGGGTTGTATGCCGCTCTCGGGATTGGTGGACTTGGAGTTGTGCGCGCACAACAAGCATCACAAAACGAGCTTGATGTTCAAACAAGCGAATCACTCGTCTTTACCGCAATTCCTCCCCGCACCGAGGTGATTGAGATTCGACCAGGAGAAACTATCCAAACCAGCGTACAGTTAAAAAACATTTCAGGAAAAAAACAAGTCATCCACTCGCAAGCAAAAGACTTTATTATCGATAAAGACGGTCGCACTCCTATTCCAGTCACCACCGAAGAAGGTGCACCTCTCCGATGGAGTCTTGCACAGTGGATCACTGTTTCTCCAGATTCAAAAACCATTGCCCCAAATGAAATTGCACAGTTTAACGTCGTGATTCGTGCACCAGCTAACGCTCTTCCGGGCGGACATTACGCCATGATCGTCCATAGTCCTGCGCCAGAGAGTGATCGCGTGGGCGGCACAGCAAAAAAATTGCAATCCGCATCATCTGTCAGTCCGCAGGTTGGCACGCTTGTATATGTCAAGGTTCCTGGCAATATTCACGAAGAGGCATTTATTCGCGCATTCCGCGTACCATCTTGGGTCGAGTTTGGACCGGTACCTTTGAGTTACCAAATTGAAAACACCTCAGACATCCACATCTCACCACAAGCATCTATCGAGATCAAAAACATATTTGGGATGACAAAGGAAAAGATTGTTGTTGAGCCACTGAACATTTTTCCATACTCAACACGCCAGTTTAGCGCGCAGTTTGATCAAACTTGGGGATTTGGACCATACACCGCACATTTGACCGTTCCGTATGGGAGCAGTGGAAAGCTTGTGTCGGCAAACATAGTGTTTTGGATGTTCCCATACCGCATTGTGATGGCAATTCTTGTATTGTTCTTTGTGCTCCTTGCGCTTTATATTGTTATCAAGCGCCACATTGATCACAGAAATGATGTGAAGACACATCACATTGAGGTGCTCGAGGAACGCATCCGCGAACTTGAACAAAAGATGCGTGACGAGTAATGCGACATTCTGCCCGCATCATTGCGTTATTTTTTATATGTCTTGTTTTTGCGGTATTTTTTGTTGTGGCTTACACACCGACACACGCCACCATTGACACAACCGGCGTAGATGAAGCTGGTGGAGAAACACTTGGGACAAATCCCAAAACACGCAGTTCTCATGTCACTGTTTCTGTACGCGACCTCATTCCCCCAGACATTCCTATTCTTGTTTCCCCATCAAATGGGGCAACACTCACATCAAAACGCGTCACCTTTGCTTGGGAGACCGGATTTGATGCGCACGGCATTGGTAAGTATCAACTCTATCTTGATGGGTCTTTGCTGTTTGACAGTATCACCCCGCCAAACAAAACAGATCCGCTGTATACCTACACGGAAAAAGAAGGCGATTCCACGCTCGTGATGAAAAATGACATTGCAGAAGGGTCTCATACCTGGAAAGTGCGCGCATTTGATGCAAACGGGAACGACACCAACTCTGCTACATGGTCGTTTACGATTGACGCCACCGCCCCCACACTCATAGTCACTTCTGTTGGAGACCAAACTGTTTCTGTTTCTGCGCAAGATACCACCACCATCCCCACTTCCCCTATCGCACTCACCAAAAACCAGCCCGTTTTATCCGGAACAAGCGAGGCAAGCGCGTCTATTACACTCTCGGTGATCTTGCCCGACGCTACCTCAACCTCATATACCACCACTGTTTCTTCAAGTAAAACGTGGAGCATCACACTTGGAACGCTCCCCTACTTTCAAACCATAAAATTACAAATTTCTGCAAAAGACAGTGCGGGAAACCAGGCGCTCATCGACAGCATTCCTATTCGCCTCACATACCCCACCATCACTCTTCCACCTGTGGTAGGAAAAATTGTTCCACTACCATCAGAAATTACCATTACCCCATCCGAGGTTATCAAAGAAGACATAAAAAAGATCGTCACCCCATACATTCCAGAACCGGTTGAAGAAGTTGTTGACGTGGTTATCCCACACGCGAACTCTTGGGTTGGGTTTTTACTTCCTCTTGCACGCCTTCTCACTGTGATCTGGCTTACTGGTGTGTCTGCGTGGGGGCTGACGCTTCAATTTCTTGAGCGAAGCATGCATGCAATTGGACTAGCCCCGTTATTTCACACTCCTCCGCTCCCCATACATGCGGACGGCATTGTGTTTGATGCGTACACGAAAACTCCTATTCCGTTTGCGCTTCTCACCGTCTTCTCACATACCAATGGAACGCTGAAACAAGTTGAAGAGGTTGTATCGCGTGAAGATGGAACGTATGAAACATTGCATTTGAAGCGCGCAGGATCGTACACAATCGTTCCAACACATCTTGATTATGATTTCAACGTTGAGGAAATTGTGCGGCGATTTTCCAATGTTGGAGGCGTGTACAAAGGGCAAGAACTAACGAGTGATGCGTGCGATTGGAATAAACATGATGGTGATATCACTTCATCCACACTCCCCGCCGATGACAATGGCATTGAATGCATCAACGACGCGCTTTTGGTTCACCAATACATTCCCATGGTTCGCAAGGCACATGTTCGCCCATGGCATACCATACTTGCGCGATTCGCCACACTCCCCAATCCAGTGTTGAACAGTGTGATTGCGGTGATGGGCTTGATTGCGCTGTGGAGCCCAACACCATGGAATGTTGGGATGTTTTTAGTGTATGGCGCGGTTGCGGTGAAACGGACGATGTGGGGGTAAGTGTTAAATCCCACAACCTTACGGTCGGGGATTTATGTGAGGAGTTGTTAAAACAAACACACTGGAAATGATCCTGAATACGATAACACCTTTAATTCAAAATGTTGTAATAGAATTTTAGGTTGTTCAAATTGAGGACGATATTTTACTTCGTATGCAATGTTCTGCTTTGGTAACAAAAAATCTATCTCTTTCTCTCTATTTCTATAGAAAGTGACGAGATTATTTTGCTCAAGCAGTCTCTCTAAAACATAAGACTCTGCCGCATATCCAAAAGCAGTTTGTGGGTCGTATTTACTATGTTTGAGACCAAACATTGATGAAACATATATTTTCCTGGCACTATTCAGCTTAATTATTGGATTGGTTGAATTGTACACAGTGTATGTCAGACCCATGAGCTCCAAAACATCTAAGTAATTGGCAACAGTCATTGTTGAAACTCCAGAAACTTGAGATACACGCTCTTTAACTATAGTTTGACCATTGTTTTGACAAATATATGCGTACAGCGCAGACAATGCTCTGGGGTTTTTGATATCAAAATAGTCAAAAGCATCTTTAGTAACACTCTGATCAATACTGCCTTCTACATAAAAAGGTTTCTCGCTGTCTGACATGTGTAGCATTTGAGGCAATCTCCCCCAAGTCAGAAATCGCTTAAATTCCATGTTGAGTTGTTCTAAGTCTCCTATTCTCCCCAAGGAGTCGGCTGCTTGATGCGTTATTTTGGGTAAAAGTGGTGAATTTCCCAAACGTAAATATTCTTTAAAATTCAGGGGGAATAGTTTGTATGAAATAAAACGCCCCGCTAAACTTTCGGCCATTTTCCTTTTGTAAGAAATACTTGGCGAACCAGTGATAAACATTTTTTCTTTGGTTTGATCCACATTGTCGTATATCTCTTTGATCGATATTTCAAATCCAGGCACAACCTGAACCTCATCAAAAAAGATATAGAGCGGCTCCTTGGAGTGTAGGATATTTTGCTTAAAGTACCGATACACTTCCCAAATCAATTCCTTGTCTTGGTTGGGTGAAAATTCAAAGAATAAAATCCTCGTTGGTTGAATTTTCTCACGTGTTATAAGATTATTTATGAGCTGTTTTAACAGAATTGATTTACCTACTCTCCTAGTACCACTCAAGAAAGTGATAAGTTGGGACTTAAGACTTGTGCACAAAGTATCAAATAAATCCCGTCTTAATGTGGGAACAGGAAACATTTCCCCACGCCATTGAGGGTTTAGTTCAACTATGCGACTTTGTATATTCATAACATAATCATAAAGTAACTATAGAACTTTGTCAACAAAGTGATATGTATAAATCTATGAGTTGGTTGTTTTTTGACTACTAGGCTTTATGACAGAATTGAGACGAGAAACAGCGCCTTCTGAAAGAATACGGTAAAAAACAAAGCAACACCTTCTTTCTCTCGTTTTCCAGATCTCTTCTTTTATCTCCGCATAATTCCCGCACACTCCATTATTTCACGCATTATTCTTGCATACATTCTAAAACTACTTATATGAATCAAAATACATCAATTTTGCGGAGAATAACATGACATACATATTAAACATCTCAACACCCTACATACTTTTCATACCCCATTACATTCCCGCATCACCCGAAGAAAATATTTCCAGGCTTCACAGATAAATAGATCAAAAAGGGTTATACTAGGATTCAAATCGAACAATACTCGAGGAAAGTTGTGCAAATACCTCGAGACACTCTTTGTACGCCCCATCTTTCCCCACCACTTGCGAGGGTAATGCGGGGTCTTTACATACAAGCGAAAAGAATTGGTCTGCGTATCGCGCGTACTGCGCTTTTTGCCCATCATGGAGACCTTTTTTTGTTGTCAATTCTTGTAGCAAACCCTGCATGACTTTGCTAAGTTTCGCGTATGATTTGGATATATTGTCCAAGTCCCATGCCTTGCGTGCAAAATCTTGGTCATCACCAATGAGGAACTTGCGCGTTTCAATCATGGTGAGCATCCCCATTGCGCGCAGTGATTGGAGCGTTGTCATAAACTCTGGTGAAGGTGGGAAAGGGGAAAGGTATACGCCGCGCTCTATTGCTACAAAATCGTGCTGAAGAAGGAGGGATCGGAGGGATCGGTATGCTTGTGCTGAATCAATCGATCTGCGCACCCCAGAAAATAGAACAACACGCCACGCACCGTCCCATCGATGCCGACGACCAAGTAGGGGGGCAGACGTAAAAAGAAGGTCTCTTCCTGCAGCAGTCATGCGAACCCAAGTTTTTCCTCCTTGTTGAATCGAGATTAAACATCCTTCGCGTTGCATGAGCGATATTGCGCTACGGATCGAGTGCACAGAAAATCGTTGGAGTCTCCAATTCAGATGTGTATACGAAAGGGAATGTCGAGTTGCGCCAAGAACAAAATCAAATCCTTGTGGCGTTTTATCGTCCTGATGAAACGCGGATGCCAAATGAAAAAGGAGGAGTGATCGCAAGTCTTCCATATTGTCATCATAGCAGAAAAATACATCACGCTCCTTTTTTTGTCGTTTTTTCATAATCTCCGCATGTTTTCACACACATGTTGTATGTCTTTTCTATGGGAAAACTGTATGCGGTAAGGTGTTTTTTCGTGTATATGTGTGGTGTTGTGGAAAAGTTTTCATTTTACTCAAGATTTCTTTTTCTGATGCATATTTGAGAAACAAGAAACATATTTTTACATCAATTCACACTATGTTTTTTATGGGGAAAACACACCAGAAATGCTCATTTTTTGATCTATTTTGATCATATTATGATGACATGTTTAAACAATGAAAAGAAATTGTGAAATATTACCAAGAAGGCAAATATACTCCTTTATAGTCTTCTCATTTGCCTCTTGACTTGCACATCTGGAAGTCGAGTACAGTAACACTCATGCGCAAAACAAGATATCTAATCTTGTCTAACGCCAGAGTAAAACACATGTCGGACACTGCCCAACACCAGCTCAAAAATCACCCGACAATTGAAGCGATTGTGCGTCAATGTGCCGATTTTTTGGCTCCACAACAGCTCGCTGAAAAGACCGTTACCAACTACCTCTCAGATATCCGATTATTTCTCGAGTGGTCTTCTGGACAACATCAAGGATTATTCCTCAAGGAACTTGAGCATGATATCCACGCGTACCGTGCCGCGCTGTTGAACAGCGTAACTCCCATTGCAACCATCAACCGCCACCTTGCATCGCTTCGCCAATTTGGCGCGTTTCTCACCACCGTACATCAAATCGAAGTAAACACGAAATCGCTCAAAAATATTTCTGTAAAACCACAAAAACCCGAATCAACCCCATTAAACACGAGCGACCAGGCTATTGAGCAGTTTGGTTTGGCGCTTGCTGCACGAAACTGCTCACACTCCACGATCGAAAATTATCTTGGTGATGTGCGCCAATTTGCTGAGTTTGTATCTGAGTTATCCCTGTTTGATGACCGAAGAAAAAACTGTGTTGGGAAATTTGTGGTACATCTTCGCGAAAACAACGCCTCTTCCTCAACAATTCGCCGCAAAAAAACAAGTTTGAAGCAATTTTATGCATGGGCAACGCAGTCAGAATATATCAAAACGAATATTTTTGAAACATTTGAGGATAAAGTTATTTCTGTTGCGAAGAAATTTATCCCACTTGAATTTTTTGAGCGGAATCGGGAAGAACAAAACCTACAAAAAACCTCATCTTCCGATGAGGCTTCTGTCTGTGAAGAGTCTTCTCTCCACGCACCTGATAACTGTAGAAATCAGGATATCAGAAGAAGTGGTATTTTGTCAAGACTGTGGCGGAGAGGTGGAGATTCGAACTCCAATCCAAATAGATCTGGATCACAGCAGTTATCAGATGCGTTCCCAACCTTTGGGATTACCCCTCCAGATGGAAAAACCGGACACGCCGCCACAGAAAAAAGATCTTCTCAAAATAGAGATCAAAAATCAACTGTATCTTTCTATATCAATAAAAACAAACAACACCCATTGATCAGTCTTTATTCTTCCTACACCAAGTGGCCAGTAAGCTCATATCTCCATCTGGCGATCTTGGTGTTGTTTGTGAGTATGCTTGGTGCGTTTGGATACAAACAATTATTCCTTGAGGCAGGACAAAAATATGCCTTCCCCACTTCCCTTACCAGACCAAACCGCATCCTGTCTTTCCAGGGTAGATTGACTGACTCGGCTGGAACGCCAATAACGGTCGCATCTAACCTCAAGTTTAGGTTGTTCAATCACATCACTGCGGGTACTGGCGATGCTGGAGCACTCTGGGCATCTGGAACATGTTCGATTACTCCAGATCAGGATGGAATTTTCTCATCACTGTTGGGAAGCTCATGTGGTCCAGAGATTCCACCAGAGATCTTTAGTGAAAATCAAAACGTATATCTCGAGGTTCAGGTGAGCTCAGAGACACTCACTCCAAGACAACAAATTGCAACGGTTGGATATGCACTCAATGCAGAAACATTGCAAGGCTACCCCGCATCTGCAAGTGCAGTCGAGAATACCGTTCCGGTATTTGATAATAATGGCGATCTTGTCATTGGTCTTCCATCCCCAGAGATTCGATCAACATCTGGAACGTTCGCACTCAAAGGCAATGCGCTTTCATTGGCAACCAACACCGGAACCGGCGGGAATATCACGCTTGCGCCGGACGGCACGGGACAAGTGAGCCTCATCGGCGGCACAACATCACAAGATTTTATTGATATGACAAACGCGAATCTCACAACCGGAAAGCTCATCAAAGGCACGGTCGGAAATAACAATACTGGGTACAAATTTTTATCATTTGTTGGCGGGTCAACGCCCTCTGAAAAGTTCTCTGTCAACGCCCTCGGAGGCGTGTATGCAGGCAACGCACTTTTTGCACCGGTGGCAACTATTAGCGCCACAAATACGAGCGCTACACCGCTCATAATCAATGGAACTGGAGGACAAATTTTCTCGATCGCCAACGGCGGGAATATTTCGGCGACGGGAACGCTGACTGGCCTCACGGGACTTACCTCAAGCGGGACCGTCACCTTTTCTGGGTTGAACACCGCCGGCGCGGTGGTGTACACCAATGGTTCGGGGGTGCTTGCGGATACCACACAAGGTACAAGCGGGTATGTGTTGACCTCCGGAGGTAGCGGCACACCAACGTGGAGTGATCCGGCGACGATCGGGACAAATTATTGGCAACTGAATAACAAAGTACTTGCTCCCGGCAATATTACTCAAGATGTGGCAATCGGCGGAAATTCGACGGCGAGCGCCAAATTTCAAGTGTTTGGAGGAACGGGCAATGCCACCACCTCCGGCACACTAACGTTTAACGGGGCGGCGTATGCAAACAATGTGATTGCGGCAACAAAGATGTCCGGGTTGCAGATTGGCGATAGTAACACGGGAAATATTATCTTGAATGGTGGGAATGTAGGGATCGGGACGACGGGACCGGGTTATGGTCTTGATGTTTCTGCAAGCGCAGCTAACGGTGGCGTGACAAGATTTTTAAGGAGCGCGGACAATGTTTCGATCCTCGTCGGTGGAAATACCACAGGCACAGCAGCCATTCATGGTTTTGGGGCTTCCACAACCAAATTGGGATTAGGCGTTAGCACTGATTTTTCATCGGTTAGCAACATAGTCAATATTTTGTCTGGCGGTGTTGGTATTGGTTATGCAGATCCGGGGACGGCGAAATTAGCAATAAACGGCAACGTCGGCATCGGCAACATCTCCCCCACCTACAAACTCGACGTCACCGGTTCTGCCTCCATCTCCGCCAATCTCATGGCTGGCGGCCAAGTTCAACTCGGAAGATTTGGTGCCAATCCAACTGGCATTGGGGCAGGAGCACTGTACTTCAACACCACAGATAGCAAGATTTATTACTATGACGGATCTTCCTGGTCGCAGGTAGGCTCAGGAGCTGGAGGAAACAACAGTCCATGGGACGAGTTAAACGGCGCAATCGTACCAAAGAACTCGACCGAGGATGTCCTTATCGGCGGCCAAGCCACAACATCGGCCAAGTTTGCGTTCATCAACGTCAACACCGGCACACCAGTTGCAAGTTTCTCCGGTAACCTCACACTCACTCCTGCAACCTCGGCAACCATCCAAACCACCAACATGATTCCGTTGGTGATTGGGTCGGCATCAACCGGATCAATCCAGTTATCACCAAAGGCATCCACCGGCTTGTTTATCAACGGCAGTGGGAATGTGGGCATCGGCAACACCACACCTACAACCACACTCGATGTGACAGGAACAGGAAAGTTCTCCTCCCTACTGACCGCATCAAATGCACTCACCGTGACCACCGGCCTCACACAAGCACTGGGCGGCCTCACCGTCTCTGGCAACAATGTTGCGGCATCTGGACAAAACTTTGAGGCATTTGTAACATCGGGAACGGCGTACGTGCAGGGGTATGACCGAACAGGATCCGCGTACATTCCGCTCAACATTGCAGGATCGTACACGAAGTTTTCCAATGGAAGTGTTGGCATTGGGACAACTGGCGCACCAGCTGACAAACTTGAAGTAAACTCTGCCGCAGCAAACGGCGGTATTCGACTCAACGCAGACACAAGCTTTAATACCTACCTCAATTTTTATGAAAACAACGCACTCAAATCTGGCATCACCTACACTGCAAGCGATGCAACCCTTCGCCTTGCAAATGCGGGAACCGATGTGTTCACCATCACCTCGACCGGAAAAGTTGGCGTTGGAAACACCGCACCGGACGGCAAGTTCCAGGTGACTGGTGCGGCAGTTGGAAAAGCGCTTGCGATCTTGAACGAGACCGGCGACCAAAATATTTTTGTTGCATCCGCATCTGGCGCAACAAAGTTCACCATCGCACGTACGGGTAACTTGGTCGCAACCGGAACATTGACAGGACTAACCGGGTTGAGTTCCAGTGGGACGATTACATTTTCGAGTTTGAGTGATGGCGCGGCATACTTGAGTAGCGGGATGCTGTCATCAGAAACCACACTCTCATCCACACGCGGCGGAACCGGTGCGAACCTGAGTGCCGCGGCACAAGGCGCCGTTCCCTACTTTAGCGCAACCGGTGTGATGTCCGCACTTGCACCGTCAACCGCAGGGTATGTGTTGCAAACAAATGGCGCGAGCGCAAATCCGAGTTGGGTCGAGCCGACAACATTGGGGACAAACTACTGGCAGTACGCTTCAAGCGTGTTGGCGCCAGGCAACACAACGTACAATGTGGCGATCGGCGGAAACTCGACAGCAAGCGCGAAGTTCCAGGTATTTGGCGCAACCGGAAATGCAACGACGTCCGGCACACTGACGTTTAATGGGGCGGCGTACTCCAACAATGTGATTGCGGCGACGAAGATGTCCGGGTTGCAGATTGGAGATAGTAGTACGGGGAATATTCTTTTGAATGGGGGGAATGTCGGCATCGGGACGACGGGACCGGGGTATAAATTAGATGTAGTTGGAAATGCTCGTATAAGTGGAAGCGGTAGTCAACTACTTCTAACAAACAATGCCGGAGGAAGTACTTTTACTTTTAACAGTTATACGGACAATAGTTTATACGTATATCCAGGAACAAACGGAGGTTATCATTGGCAACTGGGAACAAATGATAATAATTCTTCTTTTGATATTTCGCAAAACAATTGGACGAGAATCCTCTATGTCAGCGGAAGCGGCAACGTCGGCATCGGCAACACCTCCCCTTCCTATACCCTCGACGTCACCGGATCCGCCTCCATCTCCGCCAATCTTATGGCTGGTGGACAGGTGCGGTTGGGACGGTTTGCGGCAAACCCCACCACGATCGGCGCTGGGTCCGTCGTTTACAACACCACCGATGCCGCACTCTACTATTCCAACGGCGGGAGCTGGGTGCAGGTCGCGAGCGGCGGAAGCACGGTCGGCGGATCTGGAACCACCAATTATATTCCAAAATGGACATCAAGCACGGCACTTGGAAATTCGGTGCTCTATGACGACGGCACCAACGTTGGCATCGGCACCATCACACCCGGAGCCAAACTGGACGTCTCCGGCAGCGCAACCGTCTCCGGCAATCTCACGTTCTACGGCGGCGCGCGTACCATCGCGGCACGAGCCAATGCCTCGCTCACGCTCGGCGACAGTCAAACCGGCCATGTGCTGTTTACCCCCAACAATAACGTCGGCATTAACACCACCGCTCCCCGTTCCAAGCTCGACATCCTCAACACCTCCGGTGAGCAACTGCGCCTCACCTACACGGATAACTCGGTCTACACCGGCTTCACCACCTCCAGCGCCGGAAACCTCACCATCAATGCGACCGGCACTAAAGTCGCGATCAACCCAGATTTGCAGATCAACGGCGGCGACATCCTGGGTTCTTCCGGCGGCACACGCATTACGCTGGTAGACGCGCTGCGGCAGACGCTCATCACTGGCGATCTGGTGGTGTCCGGCTCCATCCCCACCGGTGACGGGTTCTTGACCGTTACAAGAACCGCCACTATTAGCTCGATGATCGCGAGCGATACGCCGCTCACGCTCCAGAACCACCTCGGTTCCAACGTCTTTGCGGTCGCCAATAGCGGGAATATCACGAGTGCAACTGGCAACATCACCTCGCAGACTGCGGATAGTAGCAGCGCGGTTGGATTTCTGCTGAACACGAGCAACACGCTGTCTACTACCGGATCCAAACTGCTGTCGCTCCAAAACAATAGCTCGGAAAAATTCTATATTGATGCGTCCGGCAACCTGTACACCGCCGGCACCATCCTCTCCGGCAACGGCTCCGGCCACCTCATGACCAACAAGTCCGGCGGCACGGTGGCGCAGAAAGCCCTGGTCATCATCGACACGTCCAATAATTCCGCTTTCACCACCACGACCACGCCGTACAGCAAGTACTCCTATGGGGTGGTGACCGGTGTGGGCCTGGGGGTAACCAACGACGCCAACGGCAACGGCGCCTGCGATGCCAACGACAACTGCATGGTAGCTATCGGCGGCGAGGTCAACGTGACGATTACGAACACGGGAACGGTAACAAAAGGAGACTATGTGTATACTTCCGCTACGGCCGGATCTGCCGTCACGAGCGCCAAGCAGTTTGACGGTCTCATCGGCATCGTCACCAACACGTCAACGTCGGGGAGCGGCTACGTCAAGATCGTCTTCAAACCCCAGCCGCAGGTCACCGCCGCAGCGTCAATTGATAAAGGCAGCAAACATAACGAGTACCGGCTTCTGGCCAATGCGTACAATTCCGTCGGCGCCGGCTCCGATAATACTGCCAACACCAACCCCAGAAGTTTGAATTTTGACAATCTCTCGGACAACACCAAAACCGACAGTGCCAACTCCACCGTCTCCGGCCCGTACCAATTCTCCAGCCCCGCTTCCGCTACCACCGCCATCAATGCCCCCGCCGCTCCCTTCCGGGCCGGCCTTTTTGGGGGCCAGACCTATTCTAATGCAACCACCGACAACGCCGGCAATACCTATCTTGGCTCAAACACGGTTAACAAGGTCTCTTACTACGACCGTACCAGAGATTCAAAGCCGCAAGTTTTAGTCGAACTGGGCATTGACCCCAACTGGTACAAC
>Ga0172369_10000804_pt1 | contig 46472 bp, 49 predicted proteins | sample LakKiv25m_FD_114539 | JGI IMG/M metagenome (GOLD analysis project Ga0172369, IMG submission 114539) | Freshwater microbial communities from Kabuno Bay, South-Kivu, Congo - kab_022012_11.25m | ecosystem: Environmental > Aquatic > Freshwater > Lake | place: Democratic Republic of the Congo...
AGGCATTTTTGATACTACCTTAAAATATGTGGTTACCTGTTCGTGGTTAGTAATACATTTTGAATTAGGGCATTTTACCAAACCTACAATTTCATCAGGTACTTCCACTACCCTTTTTTCCTTGACATTAAAGTTTTCAATAATGGTAAGAGTAGCCTGAGGTGCTACCAACGATATTTTATTAATCTCTTCAGGTTTAAAATATACATCTTTCACTTTAATCAAACCTTTTGAGCCAAGTTTACCACTCGATAAATTTAAACCCATGATTGTTGTAGAATCACACTCATCCAATTTTAGTAATCGTGCTACTTTTACTACACTTGCCGATGGAATATGATCAATCACAGTTCCATTGTCCAATGCATTTACTATAAGCTCCTTCATGCTTTTTTTATTTAAATTACTCCTAATATCATACTTATAATCGCCTGACGAACAAAAACACCATTTAATGCCTGCTCGAAATAGTATGCTTTTTCAGTATCATCAACATCAATATTAATTTCATTAACACGTGGCAAAGGATGCAGCACCTTCATATTTGATTTCGCATTATTTAAGTCATCCTTCTGCAACTCATAAGAATTTTTAACTTTTTCATACTCAGCAGGATCCGAAAAACGTTCTCTCTGTATCCTTGTCATATATAGTATATCTACACTTTCAACAATTTCACTGATATTGCTTTTCTCGGAATATTGCAGTTTCATTCGATCCAATTCATCTTTATATTGCTGTGGTATGGCAAGAAATCGTGGTGAAACAAAATAATATTGAGTATTATAATTTGACAACGCCATTGTTAGAGAATGTACCGTTCTGCCATATTTAAGGTCACCAACAAATCCGATTTTTATATTATCAAGTCGCCCTTGCGTTTGTTTTATTGTGTACATATCCAACAATGTCTGAGTAGGATGTTGGTTTGCACCATCACCAGCATTTACTATTGGAACACTTGATACTTCAGAAGCAAACCTTGCTGAACCATCCAATGGATGACGCATGATTATCAGGTCACTGTAATTATTAACAGTTTTAATGGTATCTCTGAGTGATTCTCCTTTGGAAACACTACTGCTTCCAGCTTCACTAAAACCTATTACTCGGCCCCCAAGCATGGAAATTGCACTTTCAAAACTTAATCTGGTTCTTGTTGATGGCTCAAAAAACAAAGATGCAATCACAAAACCATTTAAAATTTGTCTTCTTGGGTTCTTCTCAAATTCTTTCGCTGTCTCCAAAATCATTAATTGCTCTTCTTTCGAAAAGTCACTGATTGACACTAAGCTTTTTTGTTTTAAACTACTCATAATTTATATTATTAAAAAAACAAATCAAAAGATCCGGCTCATATTTATTCAAATGACTTTAATGTTTTACCAATTATTTCAACACATTCCAGTATTTGATCTCTGGTAATTATTAATGGTGGAGCAAATCTAATTTTATCGCCATGTGTAGGTTTGGCCAATAATCCATTTTCTTTAAGAGCTAAACAAAGATCCCATGCATTTTTACCATTTATTTCTTTCACAACAATCGCATTTAGCAAGCCTTTTCCTCTGATCAATTCAATCATTGGTGAGTTTAATTTAATTATTTCATTTCGGAATAAATTTCCCATTTCGAATGCATTTTCTGCAAGATTTTCTTCTTTAATCACTTCTAAGGATTCGATAGCAACCCTGCAAGCTAATGGATTTCCACCAAAAGTTGACCCATGCTCCCCTGGTTTAATCACCAACATAATATCATCATTTGCCAATACTGCTGATACGGGAAGCACACCTCCTGATAACGCTTTTCCCAGTATAAGGATGTCAGGTTTAACATCTTCATAATCACAACATAACAATCTGCCTGTACGTGCAATTCCTGTTTGAACTTCATCTCCAATAAAAAGAACATTATTTTTTGTGCACAACTCTTTTGCCTTTTTTAGATAACCGTCATCAGGTACAAAAACACCTGCTTCACCTTGTATTGGTTCTACCATAAAGCCTGCTATTTCAGGGTCTTCCAATGCTTTTTCAAGTGATGAAATGTTGTTATATGGAATGACAATAAATCCTGGCATTTTAGGTCCAAAGCCATGAAAAGAACTTGGATCTGTCGAAAAAGAAACGATTGTTGAAGTTCTGCCATGAAAATTCTCAGAACATACTATTATTTTTGCATGATCATCTTTTATTCCCTTTATATCATATCCCCATCTTCTGCAAAGTTTTATTGCTGTTTCTACTGCCTCTGCACCTGAATTCATCGGCAAAACCTTATCATACCCAAAACATCGTGTTACATATTCTTCATAAACACCTAATTGATCGTTATAAAATGCCCGTGATGTAAGGGTTAATTTTTGAGCTTGTTCAATTAATGCATGAATAATTCTTGGATGACAGTGTCCCTGATTAACAGCAGAATATGCCGAAAGAAAATCAAAATAACGTTTTCCTTCAACATCATACATAAATACACCCTCTCCACGGGATAAAACTACAGGTAATGGATGATAATTATGAGCACCATAGTCGCTCTCAAGTTTCATCAGTTGACCTGAGTTTAAATTTTTTGACTTCATATTCTATTATTGTTAAATTAGTTTATTTGAACATGGCAAATATAAAGGTAAGAATTAAAACTCAGCAATAGTTTTCACTTTAATTGTTTAATATCCAATTTATTCATTATCTTATAATTATCTGTAAATTTCATTTTTATAAGATATGGTAAATGACAATAAAAAAAATGATAATTTTGCAAAATAAATTCAACTTTCATCCTTAAATCTTTATGTCGTTATGAGGATTAATCTTAATACTTTGATAGCCCTTTTTCTTTTCATATCTCTATCATCATGCAGCAATAAAAATAAAAAATTTATCATTGAATCGTTAAACGAATATGATAAGAAAATCGATAGTTTCGATTTGTTGTTAAATACATTTAATGATCCGAATCTTGATACAATGGTCGTTCTCATTAAAAATCTTGAAGAAGAATTTCAAAATTTAATCAGGGTTAACAATGACAACATAACAAACTTGCTCAATAAATCGAAAATAATTCCAAAGGAAAAAAAACGGCTTAAAACAAACTTTATTGATCTCCAGTTGAAGGCGAACTTATTATTACAAAAAATATTTTATAAAAAAGAAAAAGTGATTGTAGAACGTCTCGAGTTAGCAAAAACTAATTTACAATCAGCTATCAATGATTTTGATAAATTTGGAAGTACCATAAAAGATGCACTTTTCGAAATAAATGAAGGTCAACTTTTGGAAATTGACCAAACAATTTCAGATATAAAATCCAGAAGCACCATCAAGATTGACTCGCTTAACAGACAATACCTCGAACTTAAAGCAAAAAAATAAGCAGTTTTATAGTCCTTGAAAAATTGGATTCATATACTTTTGCAAATTAATAACAAATGTAAAATTTATATTAAATGCTGGTTTCCTGCAATTGGCTAAGAGAATTATTAAATACTGATATTGAAGCATCAGCAATAGCCAACATAATTACAAACACCGGACTTGAAGTTGAAGAAATCACTCAATATTCAAAATACTCTTTTATTCCTGACTCAGTGATTGTTGGTGAGGTATTATCTGTATCAAAACATCCCGATGCCGATAGACTCTCAGTATGTGAAGTTAACATAGGAGAAAACCTGCCAAAAACAATAATATGTGGGGCACCCAATGTTTTAGAAGGACAAAAGGTAGCGGTTGCATTAGTTAATACAACACTAACTACAAATACCGGTAAAAAACTTGACATTCAAAAAACCAAAATAAGAGGGATTCAATCTGAAGGGATGATTTGTGCTGAGGATGAATTAAATTTAGGAGACAATCATGCAGGAGTATTGGTTTTAAACAACAATTTTAAAGTTGGAACATCGCTAAAAAAAGCACTGTCAGACGATTATGATGAAATTTTAGAAATTGCAATTACACCAAACCGTGGAGATGCCATTTCTCACATTGGTGTTGCAAGAGATATTTCTGCTGTCTTAGATAAAAAGATTAATTATCCTCAATTATCTGGTTTTCAAATTGAAAATAATTTCTTGCCATTTACAGTGAATATAGAAAATCCTGAATTTTGTATCCGTTATAGTGGATTGGCTCTTGACAATATAACCGTAAGTGATTCACCCGAATGGCTAAAAAACAGGCTTGTCAGCCTTGGAATATCTTCAATCAACAATGTAGTTGATATTACAAATTATGTGATGATGGAATGTGGTCAGCCCTTGCATGCTTTTGATATTGATAAACTTGACAGCAACCATATTATCGTTAAAACTTTGCCTGCTGGTACTATATTTAAATCTCTTGATGGGCAGGAAAAGATACTTTCAGGGCAGGAAATTATGATCTGCGATTCAAATAAAGCTGTTGCAATGGGTGGAGTTATGGGTGGTGAAAATTCAATGATAACAGAAAAAACCACAAGGGTATTTCTTGAAAGTGCTTGCTTCTCACCTTCAAGCATTCGTAAAACTGCAAAACTTCATGGCTTCAATACCGATGCATCCTATCGATTTGAACGTGGCACCGACCCCGAATTGACTGTTTTTGCTTTAAAACGCGCTGCATTACTTATAAAAGAGATTTGTAATGCTCAAATTTCATCAGATATTATTGATTGCTATCCGGTTCAGGTAAAAAAGAATATTGTTCATTTAGAATTTTCATTTGTTGACAAATTTCTTGGAAACAAAATCATTCCTGAAATTCCTGAAAATATCCTTCTGAAACTGGACTACAATATTTTAGAAAAAAACAATAATAATCTGACGCTTGAGGTACCTTCATATCGTACAGATGTAAGTCGCCCTGTTGACGTAATTGAAGACTTTTTGAGAATTTATGGTTACAATAAAATTTCAATTGACAATCATACAACAGGGCCGTTACCACAGGGAAAAATAGAAACATTTAGTAATTTTTTTAATAAAATATCCTCGTTTTTGCAGTACAACGGATTTTCTGAAATATTGACACCTTCTTTTTTATCATCTCAAATTATTAATGAACATTGCAAAGAAGATGAAATAATGACTGTCAAAACTATTAACTCTGTAAATTCCAACTTCGATACTTTGCGTCACAACTTTTTATATTCAGGACTTGAAGCAGTTTCGTTCAACTATAAACGCAGCAACTATAATATACGGTTATTTGAATCAGGGCATATTTATTATAAAAATGAGAAAAATAACTTTATCGAAAAAGAAAAGATCGCCTTTTGGACATCAGGAAATATTTATGAAGAAAATTGGATAACCCCTTCTCAAAAATGTGATTTCTATTATTTAAAATCTGTAGTTGAAAATATACTTTCTTTATCAGGTATTTCATCATATTCAATGATAATAAATGATCAAACAAACAAACATCATCTTTATAAAGCTGAGTACATTTTAAATGATACAGAAATTGCATTTGTCAGTCAGGTAAATCCTGAATTATTATCAGTTTATGATATTAAATCTGATGTTTTTTATGCTGAATTGCATGTCGATAATCTAATTCAATGTGCAGGAAGAAAAAAAACAACTTATGTTCAACCATCAAAATATCCTGCAACACAACGTGACCTTTCCTTACTGATCCCTTCAAATGTTCTTTTCAGTCAAATCATTGAAATATTAAACTCTCTAAACATTGATATACTAACAGAAACACATCTGATAGATGTTTATCAGGGGAATAATATCGAACATGGAGAAAAATCTTATACCATAAGAATGAAGTTTCAGGACGAAACAACCACCTTGACCGATGCTGTTATTGACAAGCATATCAACAGAATTATTTCATCTTTAACAAAAAACATTAATGCCAGAATAAGAAAATGAAAGATATTGAACAAATATTAATGAACATCAGGCAAAAAATACTTGAAATTGCTGATAATCAACGAAATTTATTAAGTGAAAATGAAGAATTGATATCGCAGGTATTAAAACTTAAAGAAGAAAATGAACAATTATTAACGAGAATAACTGAATTAGAAAATAAAGATTTAAATTTGCATATAGGATTTTCATTGGATAATTCTGAAAAAGAAAGATTAACAAATAATATAGATAAATTACTAAAAGAAATTGATAAAAGCATGGAGTTGCTTAAAAGCTAACAAAAAATGAGTGATCAAATCTCTGTAAAAGTAAATATTGCCGATAGAATTTACCCGCTAAAAGTTAATGCGGAGGAAGAAGAACGTATCAGAAAAGCTGCCGATTTGATCAATAAAAAAGTGAATTTATACATTGAACAGTATGGAATAAAAGACAAAATGGCTGCATTATCGATGTGCTGCCTTGAGATCATGACTGATATTCTTGCTGCCGAAGATAAAACCTTGCATGATCAGGAATCAGTAAAAAAACAATTATTGGAAATTGAATCACTGTTAAATTCACATTAGGTATCTACTCATTTTTTGTTGCCCAAAGCACTTCATTTATTTAATAATTAAAAGTGCAAACATGACATTCATAATACCATTAATTATCGGGTTGGCAGTTGCCACACCTGCAGGAATTTTTCTTGGCAGGAAAATACTTGCCGGAAAATTAAAAAACCAGGAATTAGAACTAAAGAAAAAAAGTGAACTTTTATTGAAAGAAGCAGAAGAAAAAGCAGAAATCCTGAAAAAAGACAGATTACTGGAAGCAAAAGAAAAATTTCTGCAAATGAAAACAAACCTTGAACGTGAAAATCAGCAAAAAAACAAAGCACTTCAAGATAATTTCAATAAAGTTAAAGAACGTGAACTCATTTTACGTCAGAAAAATGAAGAAAATCAGCGTAAAGAAAGCGAACTTTTGCGTTTGAAAGAAGAAATCGATAGGCAATCGGTTATTTACCAAAGAAAAAAGGAAGAACTTGACCGTATGCACCAGTTACAGGTCGAACAACTTGAAAAAATTGCAGGACTAACAGCCAATGATGCAAAAAATCAGCTTATTGAAAGCCTGAAAGAAGAAGCAAAAGACAAAGCCAAACTGATGGTAAAAGAAATCATTGACGAAGCAAAAGTTACTGCTAACAAAGAAGCTAAAAAAATTGTTGTCACATCAATACAAAGACTGGCTACTGAAACAGCTATCGAAAACTGTGTTACGGTGTTCCCCATTGAAAGTGAAGAAATAAAAGGACGCATTATTGGACGTGAAGGCCGTAACATTCGTGCTTTCGAAGCTGCTACAGGTGTCGAAATTATTGTTGATGACACCCCCGACTCTATCGTTTTATCAGGTTTTGATCCCCTCAGACGTGAAATTGCCCGCTTATCGCTACACAAACTTATTCATGATGGTCGTATTCACCCTGCACGCATCGAAGAAATTGTTGCTAAAACTGTAAAACAGGTTGATGAAGAACTGCTTGAAATAGGTGAAAAAACATGTATGGACCTTGGTATTGGACGTATGCACACTGAATTGTCGCGTTTGGTAGGTAAAATGCGATACCGTACTTCTTATGGTCAAAACCTGCTTCAGCATTCACGCGAAACAGCCAACCTGTGTGCCCTCATGGCAGTAGAAATGGGTCTGAACCCAAAACGTGCCAAACGTGCCGGTCTGTTGCACGACATTGGCAAAGTGAGTGATGAAGACCCCGAACAACCGCATGCCCTTTTGGGTGCCACCCTGGCCGAACGCTATGGTGAACATCCTGCTGTGGTAAATGCCATAGGAAGCCACCATGACGAAATTGAGATGTCAGGCTTATTATCACCTGTAGTACAGGTTTGCGATGCTATTTCGGGAGCTCGTCCTGGTGCCAGACGCGAAATTTTCGAATCGTACATGAAGCGTTTGAAAGACATGGAAGACATTGCTATGAGTCATGAAGGAGTGTTTAAAAGCTTTGCTATTCAGGCAGGTCGTGAACTACGTGTGATTGTTTCAAGCGACAAAATTACTGACGAGGCTGCCGACACTCTTTCTTTCGATATTTCACAGAAAATACAAACGACAATGACATACCCTGGCCAAATAAAAGTAACAGTTATCCGTGAAAAACGCTCAATAGCCTTTGCTAAATAATATGTGACAGCAAAAAGTGGAAAGTGTATTGTAGCAGTTAATCATGCGTTATTCTTTTTTGAAGCATTTCTTCCTTCTTTCTTTCGAATTAATAATATATTTTCATAATGGATATTAAAATTCACCAAAAAAACAGTATAAAAATAGCTGAATTGAATTCAGAGGGTTTAGCTATAAAAAACAGCAGTGATGCATTGGACATCATGGGAAACCTGTATTATCAGGGTGTCGATAAAATGATAATTCATGAAAAAAACCTTACTCCTGATTTTTTCAACCTGCGAACAGGTATTGCAGGTGAAATATTACAAAAATTCTCAAACTATAGATTTCGACTTGCTATAGTGGGTGACTTTTCAAAGTACACTGGTAAAAGTATCAAAGATTTTATGTATGAAAGCAACAAAGGCCAACATATCAACTTTATATCATCACTGCCGGATGCTTTAAAAGTGTTATCCTGACAACTATTTATAGGTTTTCTTTTGATTTCATAAAGAGTACCTCAGACCAATGCCATAGGTAAAAGTGGTTGAAACCAACCCTCTTGTTCCGGGATAAAAAGTAAAATCTAATGCAGGTGCACCATGGCAAAATATCCCGATGCTGTGTTGTTTGAACACCGAAAATTTAAATCCAAAACTGAATGGCACACGCAGCAAAAAGCCACCACCATTTTTCATTTTAAAGCTTTGCTCTTCCTGCTTAATTATTCCTAAATCGGTTATGTACGAATAATCTGTGGAATCGTGTTCATATCTGAGATAAAATGATGGAATAGCCAAAACAGCATATTTCTCGTTGTAAACCTCCAGTTTACTGTCAAACACGCTACTTATAGCAGCCTGCAAGCCAACAGAGATAAAATAAATGTCGGCTACCCTGATATAATTATTAAGTGAAAAGCTCAAACCTGCATTTTTATTATAAAATCGATAAAAATACTCATCTTTCACCAGGCTGTCAACATAAAGGTATTGTTTTTTATACGGGAAAGAATCAAAATAATGGCTTTGCTGGTCGGAGTGGATTTGAATACCGAGATAATTTTCGCCATACGAAATTCCGGTATTAATTTCTGTAAAACAATAGTCAAAAGTTTTGCTCGGGCGTCTGAAATGCAAAAGTAACGACAATTCCTGTCCTTTCCCGATGTTATAAATTTTTTCGTAGCTTTTATCGTATTTTGACAAATAAAGCGGTTTATTTTCTTTTATTAAGTCAATAAACTCTCCGCTCTTGGGCAGGTCGGAAAAGATAGACGACTTGGTTGACAGCACAGAAAAACCATTAAACTTAAATGTTTTATCAGTATTTTCCTGTGAAAAGACACCAAAACTCAGTGTCAGCAATAACATTACTCCAAACAGTATTTTCATAAATCAGGATTTGTTTTTTCAAAAATACAAAAAAGCTTAACAAAAGATAATATTATTCTGCACAATCAAGTAAGGTTTAAGCACTTGAAGTGCCAACATCCCCTCGTCTGGGTTTAGATTGAATCTACACCATAATATTTACTCAACTTGTCCTCATCTGGGTGTAGTTTGAAACTACACCCTATTATCATCCGCACGCACTATCGTTTACCAGTAATCAGGATGCATTAATTAAGATGAATTGTACCATTTTTATAATGATGTGGCAACAAAATGACTATCCCGGGATCAATACACACCCATGCAATGGGTAAAGGATTTTAAATAATATTCAATGCAGTAGATTTAGAATGAATGATTTTTAAATAAAAATTAAAAAACCGCAAGACTGCACAGCAGACCTGCGGTTAATGTTTTAAAATATAAGAATTATTCGCTTTCTTCTTCCCTGAACACATTCAGATGCAAAGTAGCGCTAATATCTTTAAATACCTTAACTGAAATTTTATATTTTCCCAATTCCTTTACTTCCTCCAGAAAGGTAATGTCTTTACGATCCACTTCAAAACCCATATCTTTCAAAACACGTGAAATTTGCAAAGTAGTGATTGAACCGAACAATTTTCCGGTTGTACCAACCCTTACAGGCATTTTAACTTCAGTTTTTGATAGTTGTGCAGCTTTGTCACGTGCTGCCTGCAATTCTTTTTCAATCTTATGTGCAGCCTGACGTTTGTTTTCAGCAACAACCTTTTTGTTAGATTCAGTGGCAAGGATAGCCATCTTTTGAGGCAACAAATAATTACGTGCATATCCTGATTTTACCTTCACTATATCTCCGGCATATCCAAGATTCTCTATATCTTGCTTTAAAATAATTTCCATAATCTGCTTACTTTAATGAGTCTGAAACAAATGGTAGAATTGCCAGGTGACGTGCCTTTTTAATGGCATGAGATACTAATCTTTGATATTTCAATGATGTACCTGTGTATCTGCGGGGAATAATCTTTCCGTTTTCATCAACAAAACGAAGTAAAAAATCAGGGTCTTTATAATCAATATATTTAATACCATTTTTTTTAAACCAACAGAATTTCTTTCTTTTAGGTCTTTCTTTGGGTGTAATATTTATAAAAATATTTTTATATTGCGGTGATGCCATGTCTGAATTATTTAATTGTTAACAACTGCTTTTTCTTCTTTTACGCCACTTTGATCTTTCGCTGTGCGTCTTTTGATATTATACTCTATCGCATATTTATCGAGTTTTGTGGTAAGATACCTTAATATCTTTTCATCACGATTGTACTCGGTTTCTAACTTTTGAATAAATTCAGGTTCCGATTTAAATTCAATCAGAAAATAATATCCTGTTGTTTTCTTTTTAATCGGATAAGCTAACTTTTTAAGCCCCCAATTGTTTTCAAAAATAATTTCAGCACCGTTTTGGGTCATCAAATCCTTGAATCGGGTTACGGTTTCTTTTAACTGGTTCTCCGTAACCAACGGTGTAATGATAAACACTGTTTCGTATTGGTTCTTCATCTTTTTATTAAAAATTTCACTATTATTTTAGAGGTGCAAAGGTAAAAAAGTTTATTTTATAAGCAAATAATCAGAATGATTTTTTATTATTTTTAATCGTTTTACGGACAATAATATACACATTTTCCACTTTTATTTATTAAAAATTCTTTGTCGTTAATAAAAACATGAGCAATCCCATTTTTAAAATCTGAAGCAAAATCAAGTTTTACAGGAATTACAAGCTTCCCTTTTGTATTGATAAAGCCAAATTTTGAGATTTCTTTATCATTGTTTTTTATAACTAAACTTACCATTGCCATTCCTTCATTAAAACCAGAAGTATAATTAAATCCTGATTTTATTATTTGCTTACCTGATTTATCAATATAACCCCATTTAAGACTATTAGAAAAACGTACTTTTGCCAATCCTTCTGAAAAATCTCCAGCTTCTTCATATTTATAAGCTATTGCAAGTTTTCCGGTTGTATCAATGTATCCAAAAATATTTGGCCATGTAATGGATACCGCTGCCAATCCTTCTGAAAAAGGACGAACATTTGTAAAACTTGAGGTTTCAAAAACAATTTTTCCTTTTTTATCAATAAAATTTCTTTCTTCAACAACAGCATATCCATTCGAAAAACCTGATGCTTTAATATATTCACATTCAATAACCAAAGCACCCTGATAGTCAATATAGCCATAATAACCACCTTTTTTTACGCATGCCAAGCCTTCTGAAAAATCCTCAGCATAATCATAAATAGGCTGAACAATTAATTTACCTGTTCTATCAATAAAACCATATTTTTTACCAGAATAAATTCTTGCAAAACCCTCTTTAAATGGGAATACTTCTTTATAATTACACGAAAAAACAACATCATTATCTTTATTGATACAATGAAATGCAGAGTCTTTATATACCCATCCAAGATTCATTTCAAAATCTAAGGCTTTTTCATATTCAAATGGTACAACAACCTGAAATTTTTCATTAATATAACCCCATTTGCCATGATCATTTTTAACAGCGATATAATTATACTGTGTTTGAGCTATCAAACTAATGTTAATGACAATAAAAACCAACAAACCAAATATTACTTTCCAAATGCTCATATATTTAAACTCTAAACATTAAAAAATTTTAACAAAATTAAATGCTTTTAATAATCAAAGACGAAAAGTTAAGCAAAGAAGTTTTTTAATGTCAAATAAAAATATTTATGCAAAAATGTAGGATTTCAGGATTTGAAATTAAGTTTTCAACAAATCAGTCTTGTTTTCTAATCCTTTTATAGATTTGCAAAAAAAATAAAGTTTCAAAACAAATGGCAGAAAGCTTTGTAGTATCAGCCCGAAAATACCGACCAGCAAATTTCGACAATGTGATAGGACAAGAACACATCACACTATCACTTAAAAAAGCCATAGCCAATAAGCATTTAGCACAGGCATATTTATTTACCGGACCACGTGGAGTAGGTAAAACTACTTGTGCCAGGATATTTGCAAAAGCCATTAATTGTGAGAATATAAGTGATGAAGGTGAGCCTTGTAATTTATGCCAGTCGTGCCAGACTTTTAACGACCAACGGTCAATGAATATTTTCGAACTCGATGCAGCTTCAAACAATTCAGTTGATGATATACGTTTACTTAACGATCAGGTTCGGTTTCCTCCACAGGCCGGTAAGTATAAAACATACATTATTGATGAGGTTCATATGCTTTCAGCCGCAGCTTTTAATGCTTTTCTGAAAACATTAGAGGAACCTCCATCTTATACAATTTTTATACTTGCAACAACTGAAAAACAAAAAATTATTCCAACTATTCTGAGCAGATGTCAAATAAACGACTTTAAACGACTTGAAATTAAAGACATTGTAAATCAACTAAAAAAAATTGCAGAAAATGAAAATGTAAAAACTGAGGAAACTGCACTGCATGTTATAGCAACAAAAGCTGATGGTGCCATGCGTGATGCACTTACAATTTATGACCGTATTGTCAGTTCTGCAAAGGATCAGATAACATATGAATATGTTATAAACAACCTGAATATCATTGACTATGAATATTTTTTCAAAACTTGTGATGCATTGATTTCAAAAGATATTCAGCAATCAATTCTAATCCTTGATGAGTTAATAAAATCAGGCTTTGATGAACATAATTTTATCCTTGGCCTGAGTGATCATTTCAGAACATTATTATTAAACTCACTTAAAAAAGCATCGGAAATTCTGGATATTCCTGTAAATCTTAAACAAAAATATGTAGAACAGGCCCATAAAATTGACCTACCATATATCATCAATGCATTAAATATACTGCATCAATTTAATCTGAATTACAGGGAAAGTAAAAATCCCCGACTTCATACCGAAATTGCTTTAATAAAGCTTTGTTACCTGAACGATGCTATCAATCTTGCAAAAGAATTGCAGGATCAAAAAAAAAATAATTAATAAACAAGCTTCTGAAAAACAAAAAGAACAAAAAGTCATTCCACACAGGAATAATCTAACTGACACTAAAAAAGAAAGTTCTGGATTTTCTCTCAATAGTCTTTCAAAAATATCAAGTTTTGTAGAAGAGAACGAAAAAAAACATGAAAATAAACAAATAAACGAGTCATTATTACCGCTAAGTGAAGAATACATCCCGGTTGAAAAAGAAAAATTTCTGATTGCCTGGGATGATTATTTGGAAAACGAGATTGTGCCAAAACTTAAAAATCTTGCCATAGTATTAAAATCCGACCCACCTCAAATTCTTGAAGATGGTTCGGTCAGGTTTATTTTTGAGAACACCTCTTTATTGGATATGTTTCAGAAAGAAAGAATAAAGCTTGTTGATTTCTTATCAGAAAAATATAATATTACAGGAATAAAATTTAACCTTGAAATAAAAGAAGATAAAAATCGGGATAAAGGGGTATATTTAACAAGTGCCAAAGAAATTTTTGAATATTTTGCATCAAAAAATCCAGTAATCGTGGATTTACAAAAGCGACTCGACCTGAGACCTGAATAATCTGAACAAACAGTTTACCTTTGCACAAATTATAAAAATTGAATATTTAAATCTATTAAAAAATAATCATGGAAAGCAAAAAAATTAAAATGAAGAATGGGGTTCTTGATGTTCCTGATTTTCCAATAATACCTTTTATAAAAGGTGATGGCACAGGTCCCGATATATGGCATGCGTCACAATATGTTTTTGATGCTGCTGTAGAAAAAGCTTATCATGGAAAACGCAAGATTGAATGGAAAGAGGTTTTTGCAGGAGAAGTATCTTACAATCGCTATGGAGACTGGTTACCACAAGCCACTATTGATGCTTTTAAAGATTATCTCATCGGCATTAAAGGCCCTTTGACAACACCAGTTGGTGGAGGTATCAGATCATTAAATGTAGCACTTCGACAACTGCTCGACCTTTATGTGTGTTTAAGACCAGTAAAATATGTCAATGGAGTACCCTCACCAGTCAAAAAACCTGAAAATGTTGATATGGTCATATTCCGTGAAAACACTGAAGACATTTACTCCGGAATTGAATGGGCAGCTGGCACTGATGAGGTAAAAAAAGTTATATACTTTTTACAAAATGAGATGGGAATAAAAAAAATACGTTTCCCTGAAACTTCTTCAATTGGAATTAAACCTATTTCAGCAGATGGAACAGAAAGACTGGTCCGTGCAGCATTACAATTTGCAGTTAATGAAAAAAGACATTCTGTAACTATAGTTCACAAAGGAAATATAATGAAATTTACAGAAGGAGCATTTAAAAACTGGGCTTACCAGCTTGCTAAAACTGAATTTCGGCCGTTCATCGTTACCGAAAGAGAAAGCTGGATTATCGGAAATAAAGATAACAATCCTGATTTGACAATTGAGGAAAATGCAAGACTAGTTGACCCGGGTTATGAAATGATGACTGAAGTGCAGCAACAATCCATAAGAAAAGAAATAGTAGAAACTTTGCAATTGTTACCAATGCTTGGCAATGGACAATGGAAGAAAAAGATTATTGTAAAAGACTCGATTGCTGACATTACTCTTCAGCAAGTATTAACCCGTGCAAAAGAATTTGATGTTATTGCTACCATGAACCTCAATGGTGATTACCTGAGTGATGCATTAGCAGCACAAATTGGAGGAATAGGTATTGCACCTGGGGCTAATATAAATTATGAAAGTGGCCATGCCATTTTTGAGGCCACACATGGTACTGCTCCGAAATATGCTAATTTAGATAAGGTTAATCCTGGTTCGGTAATTCTCTCAGGTGCATTGATGTTTAAATACATTGAATGGCATGAGGTTCATGATTTGATTTGGAATTCACTTGTCAAATCTATTGAACAAAAGACAGTAACCTATGACTTTCATAGGTTAATGGAAGGAGCCACACTTGTAAGTTGTTCAGGTTTTGCTAAAACTATGGTTTCTAATATGTAATAAAATAAGGCATTTTAAATTCTGGCATAGTTATAGCTAAAATGCACCTTATTTAGAATCATTAAAATTAAAATCTATGGCTTTAACTGTACTACTTTCAACTGTAATGTTGATATTTGGAGGCTTGACTTTCTCTTATATGAAGAGCAAAAAGTAAAAATTTAATTAAATTTTATCATATAGCAGGGATAAATCCCTGCTTTTTTTTGCTATTATACCAATAATTTTCATTAATAAGAATTTTTAAAAAAAATATTTTAGAAATGTTCTTATTTACAAAACTTAATTAAATTTCGCTGAAATAAAAATTTAGTATATGGCTCTGATAGGCATTTTTTATGGATCAACACAAGGAAATGTCGAGCATATTGCTTACGAAATTCAAAAAATCTTCGGTGAAGAGCATGCAGATATATTCAACATTAAAAATGCTGAAAATTCTGATTTTAAAAAATATAAATATTTAATTTTTGGTACTTCAACTTGTGAAAATGGAAATATTCAACAAGACTGGGCAGATAAATTAAATTTACTTGGCAATATTGATTTTACTGATAAAAAAATTGCTCTTTTTAGTTTGGGAGACCAAAAAAATTATCCCAATTCATTTGCTGATGGGATGGGTGTTTTATACGATGTCTTAAATGATTATGATGCCGACATCATTGGAAATTGGTATGCTCATGGTTATATTTTTAACAAATCAAAAGCCTTTGTTAATGGTTCTTTTGTGGGATTGGTATTGGATGAAACTTTTCAACCTTCAGTAACACAGATAAGACTTCAAAAATGGACAGATTATCTAAAAACTCAATTTAAAGAAATAACTGATTAATTCTTTTTCATTAATTTTATTTTTATCAAACCATATATTAACAGTGTTGAACAATTTAAAAATATTGTTTATTTTCTGGGGTTTTTTTTTGATTACTCTCTCTATTAATGCTCAGTATTACAACAGGACTTACATTTTAAGTATTTCACCATCTTATGAATCTGTTTTTTCACAAGTCGAAATTCGGGCTCAGGGTTTAAAAGTTGGCTTTGGTACTTTTAATCATTTTCGGTTTTATTTTTTTGGTAGTTTACAATATTCTCATGGCAAAAACCTGGCAGATAACTATAAAAGAACTTCAATTTTCAATAGAATCTCGCCTGCTGTCAATATGAAATGGCATTTACTGGGAAAAAATAAATATAAAAGTACGGAATGGTTTTATAATATCAGACTTTGTTTTGATGCAAGCCTTACCGGTCACATAAGTTACTCTGAACTTTTATATGATAATAAAACTGTAAAGCAAAAATTGATTTTTTATCCATCAACAGATTTTGGACTTAGCCTTTTAATTCCTTTCGGTTACATTGCAAAACACAAATCACCATTTCTCAATCGTTCTGACTTGTTTATTGAAGTCAGTGAATCATTATTGATAAAAAATGATGTTTCACTAATTGTGAGCACGGCCTCAAAAATTGACGATATTACGCTTTCTTCAAAGTTATCTATCAACTGGATATATTTATTCTAAAAGCCATTATGGTTTAAAATAATCAGCTCTGTAATTTTATAATAATAAAAAAGGCTACTTTTAAAAGTAGCCTTTTTGCTGACCGACTAGGGGTCGAACCTGGACTCTTCTGATCCAGAGTCAGACGTGTTGCCAATTACACCATCGGTCAATGGTATGAAAGAACTATTCTGGCTGACCGATCAGGACTCGAACCTGAAATCTCAGAACCAAAATCTGATGTGTTGCCAATTACACCATCGGTCAAATGAGGGTGCAAATTTAAGATACTATATTTGTTTCCTACAAAAGATTTTTAAAATAATTAAAAAGCAGGTAATGCTTTGCTTAAACATCGATTTTCTGCAATTTTAATTCTTTTTTGATCGTTTTCTCTGGATTTCGTCCAAAATTATTTTTCGTAAGCGGTATGCTGTTGGTGTCACTTCTACATACTCATCTTCATTGATCCATTCCAGGCATTCTTCTAAGCTGTATTTTACTGCAGGTGCTATTTTAACTTTTTCATCAGAACCTGAGGCTCTGATATTTGTCAATTTTTTTGTTTTTGTAGCATTTACTTCAATATCACCTGATTTATTGTTTTCACCAATAATTTGTCCTGCATAAATCTCTTCCTGAGGTTCTACAAAAAAGAAACCTCTGTCCTGAAGTTTATCCAGAGCATAAGCAACAGCCACCCCTGTTTCATTGGCAATCAATGAGCCATTTCTGCGATGTATAATTTCTCCTTTCCATAGTTGATATTCATGAAAACGATGAGCAATAACAGCTTCACCTTCTGATAATGTCAGTAATTTGTTTCTTAAACCAATTAAACCACGCGAAGGTATCAGAAATTCAAGTACTACCCTATCGTTTCGTGTAAAAATATTGATTAATTCGCCTTTTCTCGAATTAACTCTTTCAATCACTTTCCCAGAAAATTCTTCAGGCAGATTGATAGTTAATAATTCAACAGGTTCAAACTTTTCTCCATTTATTTCCTTAATGATAACTTTTGGCTGACCCAATTGCAATTCATACCCTTCTCTTCTCATAGTTTCAATTAAAATTGAAAGATGTAAAATACCACGTCCAAAAACATTGAAAGTGTCACCATTCTCTGTTTCAACCACACGCAAAGCAAGATTCTTCTCTGTTTCCCTGAATAATCTTTCTCTTAAATGTCTTGAAGTTAAAAATGTACCTTCCCGACCATAAAAAGGACTATTGTTAATAGTAAACACCATACTCATGGTTGGTTCATCTACTGAAATTGTTTTTAAAGCCTCAGGATTTTCAAAATCAGCAACAGTGTCACCAATATCAAAATTATCAACACCCAAAATTGCACATATATCACCTGAATGTACAGGAATCTTTATTTTTTCTTTACCGAGACCTTCAAAAGTATAAAGTTCTTTGATTTTAGATTTTAGTACCGTTCCATCAGCTTTGACCAACGAAACCTGTTGCCCCCAGCATGCAGTGCCCCTGCTTATTTTGCCTATTGCAATACGACCAACATAGGAAGAATAGTCAATGGATGTGATTAACATTTGTAAGGTACCATCATGATGTTTTGCAGCAGGAATATATTTAATAATTGTATCAAGCAAATAACTAACACCTACAGTTGGGTGTCTCCAGTCATCTGACATCCATCCTTGCTTGGCTGAGCCAAATACAGTAGGAAAATCAAGTTGATCTTCACTGGCCCCCAGTGAGTGCATCAGATCAAAAACTTCCTCCTGTGCCCAATCCGGGTTACAATTTGGTTTATCTACTTTATTAACAACAACAATAGGCTTCAGGTCAAGCTCAAGTGCTTTTTGCAATACATATCGTGTTTGTGGCATTGGCCCCTCAAAAGCATCCACAACCAGTAGCACACCATCAGCCATGTTTAATACTCTTTCTACCTCACTACCAAAGTCAGCATGACCGGGTGTATCAATAATGTTAATTTTTACTCCATTATACCTGACTGAAACATTTTTTGCCAGAATGGTAATGCCCCTTTCTCTTTCCAGGTCATTGTTGTCAAGTATCAACTCACCCATATTTTGATTTTCTCTGAAAAGTTTTACCTGATATAGCAATCGATCGACAAGTGTAGTTTTACCATGGTCAACATGGGCTATGATTGCAATATTCCTTATTTCCTGCATAAAATGATAAATATTAGTAAACAATGAATGTAGGCAAAGATAATTGTTCCTGAAATAGATTTTAAGGTCATGCCTTTCAGGCAAAAAGTATGCAAGGTTAATTAGAATACAGAATGACGAATGTAGAATACAGAATTCAGAATACAGAAACAATAAAATAAAAGATCAAAGAAGACAGAAGATAATAGAAGTCAAAAAACGATAGCAGGCTGATGATATAATTCTTCTTTCTTTCAGTGGATTTGATTAGCAATATTTAAAATCATTTTTCGTTTCTTAAAAAAATAAAATCATGCTAAAAAAATTCGTTTTTATTTGTTTGTTGAGTTTGATTTGCTTTGACATGTTCAGTCAAAGTAAAGAAAATGGATGGAAACCTAAAGTAAGCTTTACTTTTCCATGGTTTTTTGATGAAGCAATCATACCTGCTATTTACGAGCTCAATCAGGTTTATTTATTAAAATCTTTACCTTGGTATCCTGTTGGTTTTGGTTTTGAAAAAATAATAAAGGAAGATCATTTAATAAGTATTGGTGTGGATGGGCTTGGTTTTGACCTTGGTTCAGGAAAGCTAACCAAAGATACTAATAGTCACTTGCTGAATGGTTTTGAAACTCAATCGTTTAAGGCATCATTTTATTTTGAGTTTAACAAAGAGGTATTAAAAAAGAACAAAAATTTCAGGCGTTATATTGGTTTGGGACTGTATCCAATTACAGGCTATTATCATTCAAAACCTCTTATTTCAAATGACTTTCATGTAGCAAGTACTTATTTAGGAACTGAATTGGCAGTCAATACTACTGTGTTTTTAGGTTTATCTGAAAAAACAGAACTTGAGTTATCACTACCTATGTCGTTGATGTCGGTCAGGTATTTCTACAACAATATAAAGAATCCAGCATTGACTGTTACTCAACAAAGAACATATAGTTTTAATTTCGAGTCGTTTAACTTGTTTTTAAGACCTACGTTTGCAATTGTTTTCTAAAGTTAAAACAGAATTCAGAAGATTTATTCTTTCATTTCAATTCTTTGTTCTTTTATCCCCTCACTCAGGAAGCAATTTTTAGTCAATACTATGTTGCAGAGAAGCAAGCATTACCCAAGCGTTGCCACCATCACTGCCTTGATGGTATGCATTCGGTTTTCAGCTTCATCCCACACCAGTGATGCTTCACTTTCAAACACATCTTCGGTTACTTCCAGACCATCCAATCCAAATTTTTGATAGATTTCTTCTCCTACTTTGGTCTCACGGTTATGAAATGCAGGTAAACAATGTAAAAACTTGACCTTTGAATTTCCGGTCAATACCATAGCTTTTTTATTTACCTGATAAGGTTTCAGTAGTTTAATACGCTCTTCCCACACTGAATCAGCTTCACCCATGCTTACCCAAACATCAGTATAAACAAAATCGCAACCTTTTAGTCCTTCTTCCACATCATCGGTCACCATAATACGTGCACCGGTTTGTTTGGCTATTTCATGGCAGGTTTTAACCAATTCAGCACCAGGCTGACACGATTTTGGGGCTATAGCCCTGTAATCCATCCCCAATTTTGCAGCTATGGCCAACAGCGAATTTGCAACATTGTTTTTAGCGTCACCCATAAAACAAAAGGCAATTTCATGCAGTTTTTTATCGGTATGCTCCAGCATGGTCATCACATCGGCAAGTGACTGAGTAGGATGCCATTCAGTAGTTAATCCATTCCAAACGGGTACTCCTGCATAAGCTGCCAATTCTTCAACAATTGATTGCCCATAACCGCGATATTCAATACCATCATACATGCGTCCCAGAACACGTGCAGTATCTTTCATGCTTTCTTTATGTCCTATCTGAGATCCAGTAGGCCCTATGTATGTCACCTGAGCCCCCTGATCAAATGCTGCCACTTCAAATGCACATCGTGTACGGGTACTCGTTTTCTCAAAAATGAGTGCAATATTCTTTCCTTTCAGCCGTTGCTGTTCTGTTCCTGCATATTTAGCTTTTTTCAGGTCAAAAGATAAATTCAGAAGAAATTTTATTTCCTCAGAAGTAAAATCTAACTCCTTTAAGAAATGTCTGTTTTTTAAATTAAATGCCATAAAATATTGTTTAAATGTTCAAATGTTAATATTAAATTCAGTGTTCCACATTTCGAATTCCACAATTACACAATCACCACCCTTGTTCCACCATCATCAATACCTAATTTTGTTGTTTCAGTGATAATAGCATCTTTACCTGTTGAAGTCACAAAGCGAATAGCTGCCCTAACTTTTGGTGCCATGCTACCTTCTGCAAAATGCCCTTCTTCAAGATATTTCTGTGCCTCAGTGATAGTCATTCTGTCGACCTCTTTTTGATCAGGTTTATTGAAATTAATACAGACCTTGGGAACATCGGTTAAAATAAAAAATTTATCAGCATGAATTTGTGTAGCCAATAATGATGATGCTAAATCTTTATCAATTACTGCATCAATACCTTCCAGGGTGTTAGGTTTTACATAATGTACCGGAATGCCTCCACCACCTACTGCAATTACTATCTGACCGTCACGAGCCAGTTTCTCGATTGATTTTACGTTGGTAATCATCATAGGTTTTGGAGAAGCTACCACTTTTCTCCATCCTCTGCCACGTGCATCTTCTTTAAATACAGCCTTAGTTTCTTTTGATAATTTATCAGCTTCTTCTTTTGTATAAAAAGGGCCAACCGGTTTAACAGGATTTTTAAAAGCAGGGTCATCCTTATGAACCAATACTTGTGTTACAATAGTTATGATATCTTTATCAATATCGTTGGTTGAAAGAACATTTCTTAATTGCTGCTCAATCACATATCCGATAAATCCCTGAGAATAAGCACCACAGACATCCATCGGCATTTCAGGAACACCATGAACTTTTGCACCACCATCATTTTGAAGCATAATATTACCTACCTGAGGGCCATTACCATGGGTAATAACCAAATCATAACCACGTTTGATCAAAGCCAACAACTTTTCACAGGTTTCATAAGCATTGCGTTCCTGTTCCTGTATAGTACCTTTTTGATCACCTCTTAATAAAGCATTTCCTCCAAATGCTACTACTGCCAATTTTTTCATACTAAAAATTTTAGTTATGTATTTATTTAAAAGTCAGAATTCAGAAATTTTGAAATATGAATTAAGAATCTTATCTTGATTATTGCTTTATATTATTGAAAAAAAAATAGATATAAGTTCATTACATTAAATGATTAAATAAGTAATTTCACTATCATCCGTAAAGAATTTTGTTCTGAAAAAGTATTCATACGTAAATGTGGCTTTCCCGGAATTATTTCAAACATATTCTCATCTTATGAATAAGGTCCTTTTTTGATTCAGTTGCTTTTGCCTGACCATAATTAAGCACAGGTAATGTACCTGACCTTAACAATTTGCTTCCCAAGTAATTAGCTCCTTTAGAATTCGGTAATGCTTCTACATTTAAAACAGTTCTTACTGTAAAATTGATTAACCTATCCTCAATATCAATATATTTCTTTTCAATCACTTATTGATCAATTTTTTCTTACTTCTGAATTTCTGAACTCTGACCTCTATTTCAAATTATAAGTGAATCAGTTGTTCCAAAGTAGGGAATCCTATTTCCTGAAGATTGTATCCCACTACAACAGCTGGCTTGTTTATTTTACAAATTCTTCTTAAATCTATTGGTGTACCTATAACAACAACATCACAATCGGTTGCATTTATTGTAGTCTCCATATCCTTAATTTGCTGTTCACTATAACCCATTGCAGGAAGTAAACTACCAATTTCAGGATATTTTTCAAAAGTTTCCGCAATTTCTCCTACAGCCCAAGGTCTAGGATCAACCAATTCGGCAGCACCAAGCTTCATTGCAGCAACAATAGCAGCACCAATGGTCATTTCACCATGTGTTAAAGTTGGACCATCTTCGATGCAAAGAACGCGTTTTCCATTTATAATTTCAGGTTTGTCAACTGTTAACGGAGAAGCTCCTTCAACTATTTTAGCTGTTGGATTCAATGCTTTTACATTTTCTCTCAGTTCAGTAATATCATCAAGACTTGCACTATCAATTTTATTAATCACAATGATATCTGCCATTCTCACATTTGTTTCACCAGGGTGATAGGTCATTTCGTGCCCAACACGCAATGGGTCAACAACAACAATTTTTATTGATTTTGTAGTTGAACGATAGAATGGAATATCATTATTGCCTCCATCCCATACAATAACGTCAGCTTCCTTTTCAGCTTCACGAAGGATAGCTTCATAGTCAACACCAGCATAAATAACATTGCCCCGAGTAACATGTGGTTCGTATTCTTCCATTTCTTCGATAGTACATTTATGTTTTGCTAAATCTGAAATTTCAGCATAACGCTGTACTTTTTGAGCCACAAGGTCGCCATAAGGCATCGGATGACGCACAGCTACTGCTTTTAACCCTCTGGCATTTAAAATTTCCATTACCCTGCGTGTTGTTTGCGATTTTCCACAACCTGTACGTGAAGCACAGATAGAAATCACTGGTTTACTCGTTTCAAGAGTAGTTTGATTTGCACCCATTAGCATAAAATCAGCACCTGCTGCATTGGCAATAGAAGCATTGTGCATTACTCTTTCATGTGGAACATCGCTGTAAGCAAATACCACAAGGTCAATTCTTTCCTGGATAATAATATCTTTCAATTCAGCTTCAGGGCGAATAGGAATACCATTTGGATAAAGGTCTTTTCCGGCCAATTCGGCAGGATATTTTTTATCGTCAATACCAGGAATTTGTGTTGCTGTGAATGCAACTACATTATAATTGCTGTTTCCTCTGAAAAACACATTGAAATTGTGAAAATCTCTACCGGCAGCTCCCATAATCAATGTTCTTCTTACCATACTTACCATAATCTTTACTTTTTTGTTTTGTTAAAAAATGGTTTAAATTATTTAAACTCTTTTAGGCTTTTGCTGCAAATCTAAGGCATGAATTTCAATAAAAATCAAATTTTTCCTTTAAATTTTTAAAATTTGAGGCATTTTAGGGTTTATATTGTTTAAACTACATTTTTGTTGTACATATTTTTTAATTTTATAACTTGCACAACAAAATTTCAAAGCATGGAAGTCATTATTATCATTCTGCTGGCATTATGTTATATTGGTATTACAGGGCTATTTATTCAAAACCGATTATCAAAAAAAAGTAATCCATTATTGGAAAAAGAACTTTCTGAACTTCAATTACAAATTGAGAAATTTGAAAAACTGCTGAAAGATGAATTTTCACGCAATCGTGAAGAATCATCAAAACAAATGCGTGAGATGCGTGAAGAACTTCAAAATAGCCTTCTGACCGGAATGAAAGGAATATCCGACATTCAAAAAAATCAGTTGGAAACAACAGCAGGACAACAAAAAGGCCAGTTGGACAGCTTTTCCAATCAGCAAAAACTTCAGTTTGAAAGTTTTACAAACCTTTTAACTACTTTGACCAAATCGAATGAAGAAAGATTGGAAAAAATGCGTGAAACCATTGAAACCCGAATTCGTCATTTGCAGGAAGACAATGCTTCAAAAGTGGCTGAAATGCGAAAAACGGTAAACGAAAACCTCGAAGAAATGCGTAAAACGGTTGACGAAAAGCTGCAATCTACACTTGAAAAACGATTAGGAGAATCATTTAAAATTGTAAGTGAACGATTAGAGGCAGTTCATCAGGGGTTGGGTGATATGCAAAAACTGGCAACGGGAGTAGGTGACCTGAAAAAAGTATTGTCAAATGTCAAAACTAAAGGAGTTTTAGGTGAATATCAGCTTGAAAATTTGCTGGAACAAATACTGACACCTGCACAGTACGACAAAAATGTAAAAACAAAACAAAACAGCAATGCACAGGTCGAATTTGCCATTAAATTACCCGGCAGGGAAGACAAAAACAAGACTGTATATTTGCCAATAGATGCCAAATTACCTACCGAAGACTATCAGGCTTTGATAGATGCATATGAAATATCAGATTTATTCAGAATTGATGAACTCAAAAAAGCTTTGGCAACAAGAATAAAAAACTTTGCTAAGGATATTAGTGAAAAATATATTGACCCTCCTAATACTACCGATTTTGCTATTATGTTTTTACCTTTTGAAGGATTATATGCCGAAGTCCTCAGGATGACAGGTGTTTTTGAAACAATACAAAGAGAATATAAGGTGATTATTACAGGGCCTACCACAATTTCTGCCTTACTAAACAGCTTACAAATGGGCTTCAGAACATTGGCCATTGAAAAACGTAGTAGTGAAGTTTGGGAACTATTGTCAGCAGTGAAAAAAGAATTTGGTATGTTTGGTGAAATCCTGGATAAAACACAGAAAAAGCTTCAGGAAGCTAGCAGTTCGATTGATGCAGCAAATACACGCAGCCGTGCCATCAGCCGCAAACTGCGCGATGTGCAGGAACTGCCTGCCGACAAAACAAAACTGATCATAGATGAGGCAGGTATGACGATTGAGGAGTAATCTATTTCAGCTTTATCTCTCAGGGGGCAACCAGCAATCATCATTTAAACATCTATAATCATCCATCCACCAATGTAAAATTCCTTTTCAATAGCCTATTTGTATAAACATAAATACGATACATCTGAATGTGCTTTTACCTTAAACTTTGTATTAGCTTCAACAATAAAAGTTTCAAAAGCTTTAAATTCTTTCCATGATGTTTCACCAGGCAGCAGCAGATAAAGCACACCCGATGTAACTGTCATATATTCAACACTCGATGTTCCAAACCCGTATTCACCTGCTGCCATCACTCCAATAGTGGCTGGCCCTTCAGCTGTCTGAAAAGAAAATGATTTAACTTTTCCTTCAAAATATTCGTTAACTTTAAACATGACAAAAATTTTTAATTATTTTTCTTAACACTGGTTTTACAATAATAACAAATGTAAAACGACAATTAATATTTAAAACAAGGTTACTGCAAATCCTGATTTTATTATATTTGTTTGAAAATAAACTTAGAATTTAAATTAATTTAAGAGTATAAACCTGAGAATTATGAAAAAGAACATTTATTTGTTGATATTTATTTCGATTCTGTTTTCAACAGTAACCTTCGTTGCTTGTGATGAAGATGACAATGAAGATGTAATAAGTTATTATGATAGAAAAGAAAGCCGTAACATGAAAGATAATTGCATGACATGTCATAAAATCGGAGGTACAGGTAAGAGCGTTTTTATTGTAGCTGGTACTGTTTACAACGATGCATTAACTGAAACTTATCCAAATGCTACTGTAAAACTTTATAGTGGCCAAAACGGGACAGGTAATCTGCTGGGTACTATTGAAGTTGATGGATTAGGCAATTTTTATACAACCAACATCATTGATTTAAGCCAGGGTGTTTATCCGACCATCACAGGAACAAATGCCAACACTCAATATATGCCTGCATCAACATCAAGTGGTGCATGTAATTCATGCCATGGGAATACAACAAGTAAACTGTACGCCAAATAAACTTTACGATGTGTGTTGCAATTGTTTCAGGGGTTACAGGTTTGGTTGGGCATAAGTTATTGTTACAACTAATTGAAGATGATGCAATTAGCAATATTATTTGTTTAAGCAGAAAGCAACTTGATTTCAATTGTTCGAAACTTGATCAGAAAGTTGACAATTTTGAAAATTTAATTGAAAAGCTGAAGTGTATCAAAGCTGATATTGCTTTTTGCTGCCTTGGCACGACCATCAAAAAGGCAGGAAGTAAAAATCAGCAATATATCATCGATCATGATTATGTTATTGAATTTGCCAAAGCCTGTCATGCTTCAGGAGTTAAGAAGTTTGCTGTAGTTTCGTCAATTGGAGCACACAGTCAGTCATCAAACTTTTATTTACGCACCAAAGGGCAAATGGAGAACGACCTGAAAAAGATTCCTTTTGAATCACTGTTTATATTACGACCTTCCATTTTATTAGGTCAAAGGAACGAATACAGATTTGGTGAAGAAATAGGAAAAGTAATATTACAATGGGCTTCACCTCTCCTATTTGGTAGCGCTAAAAAATATCGGGGTATTCATGCTTCAGCAGTAGCATCAAAAATGATAAATTTGTGTAAATCCGATTTACAGGGTATTCATATTATTGAATCTGATCACATCAAAAACTGAGTTTACATCACACCAATCAGTTTTACATACCATACTTTCAAATCCATATATAAAATAACAGGATTTTCGGGTTCATTCAGTACATACATAAAATATTTACCATCATCTGAGTCAATTCTGATTACATTAAAATAACTTATTTCGTCATAGCGTGACGATACAGGTACAATAAATTGCCTGTTATCCTGTGACATTTTAAAATTTACTATCAGTCCCCCATCAAGATCAAGGCTAACCATCTCCCCTTTTTTTAACTTCTGAAAAACGTCTCTGGACATCCATACACAAGATTTGTCAGTCAAATTGTAATCAGTACGGAAACTAAAAAAATCAAGATAGGCAGTAGCACTTTGCAGAGAAGCTGCATTAACACTAACCTTCCCTGTCATACCAGGATTATTGGTCATAAACCAATCGAATTTTAATCCTTTTGACGATAATTCGTTTACCCTGACATTAAATAAATAATAATTGTCATTAAATTCAACTTCATAAAGCATTACACAGTCTTTTTTAAATACTTCAGTTTTTTTCTTCTTCTGGGCAAATAAATGGTTTACTGAAAAAAATATAGTAATTATTACAGCCAGGATAATGATAAATGTCTTTTTCATAAAATAAAAGTTTAAAATTTCAGGTATTAAATACCATTAAATTAATGAATGTAAAGCTTATATATTGAATGAATTTCATGAGAACTGTTCAGGCACAAAATAGTATCAAATTTAAAACGCTCAGATTTCAAATTTATCTCTTTCAGTAAGAAAAGGCAGGTTTTTACGTGTAATCTCTATTAAATCTTTAGAAACCTCAGCAGTAAGTACAGTCTCCATATCGGCTGCAAAAGCCACAGTTTTACCCATTGGATCAACTACCATGCTGTGACCAACATGGTTCATTCCGTTACCATCTTTTCCAACCCTGTTAACTGCTACTACATAAGCCTGGTTTTCGATAGCACGCGCAACAATCAGAGGATCCCAATGCTCTATTCTACGCTCCGGCCAGTTTGCTACCAACAGTAAAATTTCGTAATCTTCCAGATTTCGGTTCCATGCCGGAAAACGCAGGTCAAAGCAAATCATCGGGCATATTCTGTAGCCTTTAAATTCAATGATAATTTTACTATTACCAGAAGTGTAATGCAGATGTTCGCCTGCCATGGTAAACAGATGCTTTTTATTGTAAGAATAATATTTTCCATCAGGCTGAACCCAATAAAAACGATTGTAATATTTTCCATTTTCATGTATAATCAGGCTACCGGATAACACAAAATTATACTTAGTGGCCGTTTTCATCATCCACTGAAATGCTTGTCCATCGGCCTCTTCAGCTAATTTTTCCGGATTCATGCTAAATGCTGTGGTAAACATTTCAGGCAAAACTACAACATCGGTATCAGCCGGGGTATAATGTGTCAGAAAATGTTCAATTTTAGCAATATTTTGTGCCTTACTTTCCCAATATTGATCTAACTGAAAAAGTGAAAACTTTAAATTTTGCATAATATCTCAGTTGCTTGTTTAATGGTTTCTTCCGACTTAGCAAAACAAAAGCGTAGTACCTTGTTATCATCCCTGCCATGATAAAATACAGAAACAGGAATAGAGGCAAGTTTATATTTAGTGGTGAGTTCAACAGCAAAATCAAAATCACTTTTCTCCGAAATTCCCTCAAAAGACAGACATTGAAAATAGGTACCACTGCAAGGAATAATCTTAAATCGGCTATCCTTTACATTGTTGACAAAAAGGTCTCTCTTTTTCTGATAAAAACTATTTAAGCCAAAATAATGGTCTTTTTCATCTAAAAAATCTGCATAAGCATGCTGAATAGGAGTATTCACTGCAAACACATTGAATTGAAACACCTTTTTAAACTCATCCATTAATTCTTCGGGTGCTAACACATAACCCATTTTCCAGCCAGTGGTATGATAAGTTTTACCAAAAGAACTGACAACTAAAGACTTTTCACGTAAAGAAGAATAACGTGCAACGCTTTCGTGTCGTAAACCATCGAAAACAATATGCTCATAAACCTCATCACTCAGGATAATAATATCGCGGTTATTTACAATTTTTTCAAGTTCCAGCAAATCACTATGCTTTAAAACTGCTCCACTAGGATTATGTGGTGAATTAATGATGATCATCTTGGTTTTAAAAGAAATCATTTTTTTCACATCAGCCCAGTTGATACTATAATCTCCTTTATTCATTCTGACATATTTTGGAATGCCTTTATTCAATAAAATAGCAGGCACATAGCTGTCATAGGCAGGCTCAAATAAAATTACCTCATCTTTTTCTTTAATGAATGATGTTATTGCTGTAAAAAGTGCCTGAGTAGCACCGGCAGTAATAATGATTTCCTTATCCGGATCATAAACTGCACCATAAAGCTCCTCAGTTTTTTGAGCAATTTTTTCTTTTAGTCTTAAAACACCGGGCATTGGAGCATATTGATTTAGTCCTTCTTTCATGTATTTATTAACTAAATCAATTAATTTTCTGGGACAATTGAAATCAGGAAATCCCTGAGACAAATTGATTGCCTGGCTTTCGTTGGCCATACGTGTCATTGTGGCAAAGATGCTTTCTCCTATACCATGCAGTTTTGGAGATAAATTTCCTTGAAGTTTGACCATAATTTATTTTGTTTAACGCCCATCGAAATCAAAAACCCTCAAAATATTATTGGCAAAAATAAACAATCCTGTTAAACAATATTGACTTTTATTAAATTTGAAATAACAGTTTCTAAACATTAGGATAAACAATAGCATTCACATTAAATGTTGTTTTTAAATCTCCCATCAATGGTGTTACTCCAGCTTTAACAATAAGATAGAAGTATATTACCTCATTCTTAGTTAAAATATCATTGACTTTGTCAGCAATTTCTTTGTTATAAATTACTGGACAATATGAATAAGTAGTATTGAAATAAATAATACAAAAAATATCATCAGAGAATAATTGCAAACTATTATCAGGCGTTTCAGAAAAATACATTTTACCTGTCATCACAGGGTTTCCGACTCCAAAATAATTAACATGAAGATTTATTCCTGTCAGCTTACATCTTCCAATACCTTTGTACTGGCTGATAGCTGAACTATCTTTCAGTTTAAAAACAATTTCAATAGTATCATAAGTACTTGTATCAGTGTATTTTAAATGGTTAGTATATATATACTCTGCATCCACTAATTTCGGATAGTTAGCGAAAAAGCAGGATGAAAAAATGATAAAGTACGCTAAAAAAGATATGATGATTAAGAAATTAATTATTCCAAAGCCGGAAACCTTCATTTTAGTTAATTTAATGCTTACAAATTTACAAAATTTTAATGCCTTATTAAATGCAATCACATAATAAAAAATCAGGAGTTATCTTTGCAAATTCATAAAAAAATGATTAGTCTCGAAGAAGCATATAATATTGTGATGGGTACAGAGGTAAAACTTCAAACCGAAAAAGTCCCATTTACAAACGTATTAAACAGAGTATTAGCAGAAAATATCTTTGCAGATGATGATTATCCGGGTTTCAGCCGTTCAGCCATGGATGGATATGCCTGCCACATAGCAGATATTAATAAAGAATTAAAGGTAATTGAAATTATACCTGCAGGAAAAATACCTGAAAAAAAAATTGGCAATGGTGAAGCCTCTCAAATCATGACAGGAGCTATGCTACCTGAAGGTGCTGAGTGTGTATTAATGGTTGAAGATATTGAAAAAACAGGAAAAAATACCATCAGGTATCTGAAAGAAAAGACTAAAGCTAATATACGATATCAAGGTGAAGACCTCAAAAAAGGAGATTTAGTACTAAAAACAGGTGAACTAATTATGCCTTCACATATTGGAGTGATGGCAACAGTTGGTGCAACAAATTGTTTGGTTTATCGTAAACCATCTATTGGTATTATATCAACTGGTGATGAAATAGTAGAGCCAGACCAAAAACCTGAAATTTCTCAAATCAGAAACTCAAATGCTTACCAACTTATAGCTCAGGTACAAAAAACAGGTGCAGAACCAATCTACTTAGGAAAAGCAGATGATAATGAAGAATCCACCTATAATCTTATAAACAAAGGGTTTCTGGAATGCGATATGTTACTACTGACCGGAGGAGTATCTATGGGTGAATTCGATTTTGTCCCGAATATATTATTAAAGGCAGGTTTCAGCATTTTATTTCAAAAGATTGCTGTGCAGCCTGGTAAACCAACAACTTTCGGAATAAAAAATGATAAGATAATATTTGGATTACCAGGAAATCCTGTTTCATCTTTTATACAATTTGAACTTTTGGTAAAACCTCTTATATATAAAATGATGGGACACCAGTTTAATCCATTGCAGATAAGACTTCCAATGAAAGAGGAATACCAAAGAAAAAAAACAGAAAGAATGTCATGGTTTCCAGTCAGGATAAACAACGAAGGAAAATTAATTCCTATGAATTACCATGGTTCGGCACATATTTTTGCATTATCACAAGCACATGGACTTTCATATATCGAGGCAGGAAAAGAAATTATTCATAAAGATGAATTAGTAGATGTACGACTCATTTAATAGAAGAATTAATTATTTACGCATATCTGTAACCGACCGTTGCAACCTTAGATGCTCTTACTGTATGCCAGAAGAAGGTGTCCCATTAATAAATCATTGCGATATTCTTAGTTTTGAGGAAATTATAAATTTTGTAAAAACATCTGTCCGATTTGGTATTAACAAATTACGAATCACTGGTGGTGAACCACTTGTGAGAAAAAATATTATTTCACTGATATCAGAAATTTCAAAAATTGAAGGAATAAAAGACTTTGGGCTTACAACAAATGGTATCTTGCTGGATAGATATGCCAATGAATTAAAAAAAGCAGGTCTGCACAGAATCAATATTAGCCTGGACACAGTTGATCCTGAAAAATTTAAAGAAATAACTCGTTTTGGAAATATTGATGATGTATTTAAAGGCATCGAAGCAGCAAAACTTGCAGGGCTTAACCCAATTAAAATAAATTGTGTTGTTCAAAACTCATCAACAGAAAAAGATGCTCTTGAGGTTGCTGAATTTTGTAAAAAAAATAATCTTCAGGTGCGTTTTATTAAGTTGATGAACCTTATAAATGGGACATTTTCAATTGTTGAGCATGGTGAGGGCGGACATTGTAAATCGTGCAATCGTCTTCGGCTGACATCAAACGGTAAACTCAAGCCTTGCCTTTTCAATGATATAGAATATGATATCAGAGTATTAGGTTATGAAGAATCAATAAAACTTGCCATTTCAAGCAAACCAGAATGTGGAAGCTACAATAAAACTAATTACTTTAGTAATATAGGCGGATAAAAAATAAGTCGGGAAGTGGAATGTAAAAGCGGAATTTTGAAGGCAGATTGTTGAATATTGGAAAATTAAAGTTTAAGATAGAATAAATTTTTTATAATAATGAAAAATGAAAAATTCAGCCATATTGATGAGCATGGCAAAGCCAGAATGGTCGATATAGGAGATAAAAACGAACAAATCAGAATTGCCAAAGCTGAAGGGTTTATCTCTTTACAGGCAGAAACCTTGCATTTGATAATTGAAAATGAAATACATAAAGGAGATGTATTGACTGTTGCTCAAATTGCAGGAATACAAGCTGCAAAAGCAACAGGTGAGTTGATTCCATTGTGTCATCCATTATTATTAAATTTTATTAAAATAAATTTTAACATTGAAAAAAGTGGTATCAGCGTTTTTTCAGAAGTAAAAACAACAGGAAAAACAGGTGCTGAAATGGAAGCACTCACAGCATGTTCTGTAGCTTTGCTCACTATCTATGACATGTGTAAAGCAATAGATAAATCAATGATCATCAGAGAAATAAAACTTATTTCTAAAACTAAAGAAAATATTTAAAAACTAACTGCGTTTTAATTTTTTTCGATATATTAGGAAAAATTTATTGATGCAAAATTTTCAATTAAATAATGATTTGTCATGAAAACGCTCCATAATAAAATTATTCTTGTAGTATTATTATTAAGTATGATTTATGTCAACCAGGCTACGGCTCAACGGAAATCAGAGTATAAACTGACGTTAGCAGACAGTATGGAAGTAATCAGCATTAATACGATGGTAACAGCTATTTATGACCTAATATCTGGACCTGCAGGAGAAAGAAACTGGATAAAACTTAAATTCATGTGTTTGCCAGGGGCAACTTTTATTTCTATCAAACAAAAAGAAGACGGTAGTCAGGAATTTTTTCAGGGTAGTGTTGATGATTATATTAAAATGATTGACCCTATATTAAAAGTTAACGATTATTATGAAAATGAAACAGAAAGAAATGTGCAGATATCTGACAATATAGCAAATGTTTTTAGTTCATTTGAATCAACTATGTTTGATAATACAATTGTAATCAACCAACGTGGCACTAACAGCATTCAGCTTTTATACAAAAATGAGCGTTGGTGGATAGCAAATATCGTATGGAAAAATGAACCAAACGAATCACAGGTTCAGCCAAAAAAATAAAATATGAAAGGTTTTAAAGTACTATCAGTAAATATATCGGAAAAAAAAGGAACAGTTAAGCAAAGGGTATCACAAATCACCATAAATCAGAAAGGTGTATTAAATGATGCCCATTTTGGAATGCACAATAGAGGAATTAGTTTATTGGGTATAGAGAGTTTCAGAAAATTTGAAGCTGAGGCTAAAAGAAAATTAACCTTTGGTGAATTTGCTGAAAATATTACAACTGAAGGAATCGAATTATATAAAGTCAATCCATTAGATCGTTTTGTTAGTAATCATGTTATTCTTGAGGTAACACAAATTGGTAAAAGTTGTCATGGCAGCCAATGTGCAATTTTCAAAGAAGTTGGCAATTGTGTAATGCCCAAAGAAGGAATTTTTGCACGGGCCATAAAATATGGGAAAGTAGAAGTAGGTGATTTTTTTGATTACATACCAAAATTCTACAAAATTGCTGTATTAACATTAAGTGACAGAGCGAGTAATGGTGAATATGAAGACCTTAGCGGCCCGAAGGTATTATCCATTTTAGAAAATTTTTATGGAAACCAAAATAAAAAAACTGAAATTATAAGCGAAATTATTCCTGACAATAAAGAAAAACTTAATAATTATATTAACTATATAAAAACCAGTGCATTTGATATTTTGATAACAACAGGAGGAACAGGTATTGGACCAAAAGATATCACAGTAGATGTTATTAAACAACATATTACAAAAGAAATACCTGGCATTATGGATATGATAAGGTTAAAATATGGTTCTGAAAAACCACAGGCACTTATAAGCAGATCTGTGGCAGGACTTATCAATAATACGATTACTTTTACCTTACCTGGGAGTGTTCGTGCTGTAGAAGAATATATGTCAGAAATTACTAAATCACTTAATCATCTGATTTACATGGTAAATGGACTCGACATTCACTAATGTATAAAATGGTGAATGATGAATCAACCACAAGAATAATTAATTTGATTTTAACATAGTTGTTGCCAATAATCCACATGCTGCCTCTATATCCTGTCCTCTTGAAGCTCTAATAGTGGTTATAATTCCTTTTTTATTTAACTGAGTGTTAAACCATTTCAATTTATCTACATCAGGGCTTTTCCATTTTGATCCCGGAATTTCATGAAATCTAATTAAATTTATCCTGCAATGTATTCCATTCAGCAATTTTGCTAATTTATTTACATGTTTTTGTGTATCATTTAAACCATTAAAAACAATATATTCAAATGAAATTCTCCGCTGACGCCCAAAATCAAACTTTTTTATGGCTTGTATCACATCAAATAAAGAGTATCTGCTTTGTATTGGCATCAATTCAGATCTTTCATCTGCAAAAGGAGAATGAAGACTCACTGCAAGATGACATTGACTTTTATTAATAAATTCCTTCATAGCTGGTATTATTCCAATAGTGGAAACGGTTATACGTCTTGGACTCCAGCCAAAACCCCAGTCAGAAGTAAGTATTTCCAGACTATTTAGAACATTTTCTATATTATCGAGTGGTTCACCCATGCCCATATAAACAATGTTTGTTGTTTTGTCTCTTTCAGGAAAAGAAATAATCTGATTTAAAATTTGTCCTGATGTAAGTTGTCCCATGAATCCTTGCTTACCAGTAGCACAAAAAACACAACCCATTTTACAGCCAACCTGACTTGACACACATAATGTAGCTCTCTGTTTATCAGGTATATAAGCCGACTCAATAAATTTATTACCTGAAGCTTTATATAAAAATTTTTTTGTTCCATCAGATGATAAAGTATATTTGATGGGTTGTTCTAATCCAATGATGTAATTGTTAAGCAATTTATTTCTGGATTCTTTTGAAATATTGGTCATTTCTTCAAAGGAGGAAGCAAACTTTTTATACAACCATTCACTCAACTGACGAGCTGTATATGTTTGTAAATCAAACTTTTTAACAATTTCCTGTAATTGAATGAGAGTTTTGCCAAGTAGCATTTCCATTTTCAGAAATTATGCTTTAATGATGCCATTAAAAACTTTTTTAGCATTTCCAATAAGAAATACATTATGGAATTTTAATTGAGCATGTTGCAGCAATACAGTTAATTTCCCTCCTTTTGCCAATACATTTATTTTCAAATTATTACCCTCAACATTTTCATGAATAACATAAGCAATAGCAGCAGCAACTGCACCGGTTCCACAACTCCAGGTTTCATCTTCAACTCCCCTTTCATAAGTCCTTATTTTTATCAAATTTTCATTTACTACCTGAATGAAGTTTACATTAACACCATTGTCAGATATTCTTTTATCATACCTGTATTTCCTGCCTTCATTCACTACATCAATTATTTCAATGTCATTGTTAAAAAGGACAATGTGAGGGCTTCCGGTATTGGTATAATAGTAATCTTTTAACTCTCTGATTTCATGCACATCAGCCATTTTAAGTTTAATATCATTATTCAGAATTTCTGCAGAATGAAGCCCATCAATAGTAAAAAAAGAAGTTGAAGAAGAATTTAGCATTCCTAATTCTTTAGCAAAAGCCACTGCACATCGACCACCATTGCCACACATAGTGCTTTCATGCCCGTCAGCATTAAAATAACGCATTTGGAAATCATAATCTTCATGGTTTTGTAGTAATATCAATCCATCAGCACCAATTCCAAACCGTCTGTGACACAGGTTAGCAATTAAATTGAAATCATCAGAATTGAATATCATCTTTCTGTTATCAATCATAATGAAGTCATTACCTGCACCATGATATTTGCTAAAATTAATCTCCATCTATTTTAAAAACTTGTTTTCAGGACTTTGAAAAATCAATAGCAGAACGTACAAAATCGACAAACAAAGGATGAGGATTAGCTACTGTGCTTTTTAATTCAGGATGAAACTGTCCTCCAATAAACCATGGATGATCTTGCAATTCAAATATTTCAACTAAATCAGATTTTTTATTTGTACCAACTGGAATAAACCCATGATTAATAAATTCCTCTTTATATTTATTATTAAATTCAAAACGGTGACGGTGTCTTTCAGAGATATTGGTTTTTCCATAGATTTTAAATACTTTACTATCCTGAATTATTTCACAGGGATATGCACCTAATCTCATTGTACCACCTTTGTTTATTATCTTCTTCTGCTCTTCCATAATATCAATAACCGGATGCATCGTATCGCTATTAAATTCTGTTGAGTTAGCATCTTTATATCCTAATACATTTCTGGCAAATTCGATCACTGCACATTGCATTCCCAGACAAATACCAAAAAACGGCATTTTATGCGTTCTGGCATATTGTATTGCAATAATTTTACCTTCAATACCACGGTCACCAAAACCTGGTGCTACCAGAATACCGTGCAAATCTGATAATTTTTCAATTACATTTTTTTCATTTATGTACTCAGAAGAAATATATCTTACATTCACCTTACATTCATTTGCAGCAGCAGCATGTGTAAAAGATTCTTTAATAGATTTATAAGCATCAGGAAGTTCAGTATATTTGCCTATGAGGCCAATACTGACTTCATGCACAGGTGCTTTAAGTTTAGCGAGAAATTTTTTCCAAGAAGAAAGTTCAATATCCTGACGTGCCATTAAATTCAGCTTAAAGAGCACCACTTTATCAAGGTTTTCCTTTTTCATTTTAAGAGGTACCTCGTAAATTGTATCCACATCAATTGCTTCAATGACCGAATCTGTGGTAACATTACAAAAACGAGCTATTTTAGCTTTAATTTCTTTGTTAATAGGTAATTCCGATCTACACACCAAAATATCTGGTTGTAATCCTTGTTCTTGCAATGCTCTGACAGAATGTTGAGTAGGTTTAGTTTTAAGTTCCCCGGCAGCTTTTAGATATGGTATTAAAGTAAGATGTATTATTATAGTGTTATTAAATCCTTGCTCCCACCTGAATTGTCGAACAGCCTCCACAAAAGGTAAAGATTCAATGTCACCGACAGTACCACCAATTTCAGTAATTATTATTTCATAATTTCCTGATTCTGAAAGTTTTACAAATCTACTTTTAATTTCATCCGTTATATGTGGGATAACCTGTACTGTTTTACCTAAAAAATCTCCTCTTCTCTCTTTTTCAATGACTGTTTTATAAACAGCACCTGTTGTTACGTTGTTAATTTGAGAAGTAGGTTGATTTAAAAAGCGTTCGTAATGTCCAAGATCAAGATCGGTTTCAGCACCATCATCTGTTACATAACATTCACCATGTTCATAAGGATTTAAAGTGCCTGGATCGACATTGATATATGGATCAAACTTTTGGATTGCAACTTTGTATCCGCTTGCCTGAAGAAGTTTGGCCAAAGAAGATGCTAGAATCCCTTTACCAAGAGATGAGGTTACTCCCCCTGTAACAAAAATGTATCTCGTTTCCATTTATTAAGTATATATATTGTTTAATATTTCATTTGCTTTTTCTAAATCTTCAGGTGTATCAACTGATATTCCATGATATTTAACTTTAACAACTTTAATTTTATAGCCATAAAAAATCCAACGTAACTGTTCAAGTGATTCAGCTTTTTCTAAATTACATTGTTTTAGTTTAACAAGTTCAGTCAGTGTTTCAGCTCGATATGCATAAGCTCCAATATGTTTAAAATACTCATAGTTTTTTAGCCAGTCAATTTGTTTATAATCCCTTACAAATGGAATAATTGCCCTGCTAAAATAAATTGCATGATCATTTACATCACTTACCACTTTCACTGTCGATGAAGAATGGAGTTCATCATAGGATTCAAACTGTTCAACCAAAGTTGCCAAAGATGTAGATTTATCAGTAAATGAATGAGCAAGAAGTTTAATATGTTGTGGATCAATAAAAGGTTCATCTCCCTGAATATTAACAACAATATCGTACTTTTCACCAAGTTTCTTATATGCTTCAGCACATCTGTCGGTTCCTGTAAGGTGTTTTTTGGAGGTTAAAACTACTTCAGCGCCAATTTTCTTTGAATGTTCAACAATTCTTTTATCGTCAGTAGCAACAACAACCCTTTTAATACCACTTAATCGTGCACGTTCATAAACACGTTGAATCATTGACTTGTCACCAATCATCGCCAGTGGCTTTCCTGGAAAACGGCTTGAATTATATCTGGCAGGAATTATCCCTATTACATTCATTTAGTTGAATTATATCGGGGTGTAAAAATGAGAAAGTTATATTGTTTATTAAAATGAATTTATCCACGTTCAAAATATAAATTTGCACTCATTTTTAACTAATTGTGAATATCTTCAAATCGATTTTTAGAGGAACCCTGTTATCAATTCTATTCTGCCAGATTTCATTTGCCCAATCTGGAAATGACATAAAAAAAATTTTAACAATTAATTATCTTGGCAATGAAAAAACAAAAGATTTTATTATTGCCAGAGAATTGACTTTTAAAGCCGGTGATTTTGTGAACGAAAATTCTCTTGACAGTATTATTCAGATTAATGAAGAAAATGTATTTAATCTTGGACTTTTCCTTGATGTAAAGATAACTTTTGATACACTTGCCGGAAACTTAACTAATTGCTATATCAAATTGACCGAAAGGTTTTATACCATCCCGGGTTTTAGTATGGAACTGGCAGATCGAAGTCTTAATGAATGGTGGTTTCTTCATAATCATCAATGGAACAGGTTTTTATTTAGCTTCACAATTTTTCAAAAAAACTGCAGAGGGAGAAACGAAACTTTTCTTTTTTCGGCTCAAACAGGTTATTCAAATTTTATTAAAGCAGATTATCTGAAACCTTATCTGTTTTCTTCAAAAAAATTTGGGATAAACTTTCAGTTTCAATTTCTAAGCAATAAAGAAATAGCTTACCAGATTGATCCTGAAAACAATTTGCTTAAATATTTTCGTAGCACCCATGCTATCAGGCAACGCACAAAAACTGACATTACCCTTACATTTAAAAAAGATATTTACCAACTGCATCAATTTAGTTTTACATTCAGTACAAATAAAATAAACGATACTATTTGTATGCTCAACCCAAAATATTTATACAATAGTTTAAATAAATTAAATTATTTTAGCCTGATTTATCAGTACCAATTAAATAAAACCAATATCCATTTCTATCCAACCAGTGGTTTTTCATTCTATTCATCAATAGCTTATTCGTATAATCCTTTATTGAACTATTTTAATCTTGAGACAAATGCAGCATTTTATCAAAAAATCTGTAGAAAATTATTATATGCATCTTCAGTTGATTTATTAATGAATATTACACAAAAAGAATCGTATTTGCTTTCTTCAAGTCTTGGTTACTCGGGAATTTTTCCACGTACATTTGAATTGAACCTGATAAAAGGTGATAAAATATTTCTATTTAAAAATGAAATTAAAACCATTTTATTAGACAAAATGTATAAAATCGGGTTTTTGAAATGGAAAAAATTCAATACAATTCCAATAAGGGTTTATCCCAAACTATTTGCAGATATTGCTTATGCTGCCGATAATGGTCAATTTAAAAACTATAAATTAAATAACATAATTATTGGTGGAGCAGGTATTGGTATCGATCTGGTAAGCTATTACGACCTTGTATTCAGAATTGAAGCTGGATACAATTCAATACATCAAAAAACATTGTTTTTTCACCTGAACAAAGCTATTTAAACAAAGTTATCTTAATCAATATTTTTATTTAATAAAACCATCTGATTGATTAAATTTGCATAAACAATAAAAGTATAATTATGAATCCATTGACAGGAATTATTTTAGCCGTAGTAGGCGTATTTATTTTTATTTTGGTATTCTTATATTTTATTCCACTCAATTTATGGATTACAGCAGTTTTCAGTGGGGTGCGTATAAGTATATTGCAATTAATATTAATGAGAATACGTAAAGTGCCACCTGCCATCGTTGTCAACGCATTGATTAATGCAACAAAAGCAGGATTAAAAGTAACCTCAAATGAGGTAGAAACGCATTATTTAGCTGGTGGGCATGTTAATAATGTAATAAAAGCACTGATTTCGGCTGAAAAAGCTAATATTCCATTAAATTTTCAATTAGCCACTGCTATAGACCTGGCTGGTCGTGATGTTTTTGATGCTGTTCAAATGTCAGTAACACCACGAGTAATTGACACAAAACCTATTGCAGCAATGGCTAAAAATGGTATTCAATTGATTGCAAAAGCCAGAGTTACAGTTCGGGCCAATATCAATCAACTTGTTGGTGGTGCAGGAGAAGATACTGTTTTAGCAAGGGTAGGTGAAGGTATTGTATCATCTATTGGTTCATCAATTGACCATAAAGCTGTATTGGAAAATCCGGATAATATTTCTAAACTTGTTTTACAAAAAGGTCTTGATTCAGGTACTGCCTTTGAAATTTTATCAATAGATATTGCTGACATTGATGTTGGAAAAAATATTGGTGCTGTTTTGCAAGCAGATCAGGCCGAAGCTGACAAAAAAATAGCACAGGCAAAAGCTGAACAAAGACGAGCAATGGCAGTGGCTGAAGAGCAGGAGCATAAGGCAAAAGCACAGGAAGCAAGAGTGCGTGTTATCGAAGCAGAAGCACAAATACCTTTAGCAATGGCCGAAGCATTCCGTTCCGGTAACCTTGGTATTATGGATTATTACAAAATGAAGAATATTGGAGCTGATACCGATATGAGAGATTCTATTTCAAAATCAGTAAAACCATCGAAACATAATGAGCCGGGTGAAAGCACTTCACCATTAACACCATCAAAATAAAATCTCAGCTTGCTAAAATTGCTTTGGTAATATTTTCTTCATTCAAATCGTTCATACAGCGAAAGTGCTTCTTCGGGCATTTGTGAAGCCCTAATTTTGAGCAAGGACGACATTCTAGCCCGTTTATTTCTATAATGACCGATTTCTCTTTGTTTGATTGTTCAGTGCCATAATAAGGGAACATGCCAAATTTAGGTACGGTATTGCCCCATACACTTACTACTCTTTTACCTAAAGCTGCTGCTATATGCATCAAACCAGTGTCATTGCTTAAAACTGATTTTGAACGATTAATTATTGCTGATGACTCAAGGACAGTACATTCACCACAAAGATTAATTACTTTGTTTTTAGTATTAAATTTTATATAATCACCCTTAACCTTTTCATTTACTCCACCTAATAATATCACAGGAAAATTTATTGAATCAACAATTTTAATAATTTTATCTGGTGGTAAGCACTTGGTAAAATATGTGCCTCCAATTACAATAGCATAAAAATCGACAATCTGAAATTCCTCAAATAACTTATTAATTTTTTCGACTGCATTTTGAGGGATAAAAATATCATTTCCCTTGTAATCATTTGCTATTCCAAGTTTTTTTAATGAATTGAAATACCTGTCAATAAGATGATAATCAGGTAGTGTGTTGATTTTAAAATTTACCAGAAGAAATTTACGAAAATTCAGCTTTGAATAAGATATACTTTTAACCATTAACAATGTCCTGATAAATCTGCTTCTGATACTCTTATGCAGGTCAATGATTAAATCATAATTTTCTTTTCTCAGGTTTTTAATAATTAAATGCAAATTATCATGGTAATTCAATATTTTATCAATATACGGATTAAATTCGAGCAATTCATAATACTTTGATTTGGATAGGAAATGTAGCTCAACATTTTGTATTTGTGTTTTAATACATCTAATAACTGAAGTTGTCAGTACAATATCACCGATAGAGCTAAAACGAATGACCAGAATTTTCAAAACATATTATTTAAGTTTCAAATATCAATTAATAAATTTAAACAACAAAAAAGGAACTCCATTTAAAGAAGTTCCTTAAAACACAAAATATGAAAACTATAAATTATTTTGACGAAATTAATTCTCCGTCTTTATATTCTTCAGTTTTGAGTAATGAGCCTGTTTCGCTGTAATAATACCAGGTTCCATGTTTTTTATCGGCTTTATAATTACCCTGAATTTTCAACTTACCATTTTCATAGTAATAAAAATATGGCCCCTGCTTTTTCATGGTCTTACCAATAATCTGGTTATCTCCTTTTTCACTAAAAGTATTCACCTCAACAAAAGAATAGACTTCTTTTAATTTTGTTTTTGCTTCATCATAATACGATTTGCTGGTTTCATCTGTAATATGTTGTGCAAAAATATAAGAAATTCCTGCAAACATCATTACAACCATTAAACTTAACTTTTTCATAGGTCTGATTTATTATAAAGTTTTGCAAATTGACTGCCATTTTATTAATTAACCAAATTTATTTTATCATTGTAAATGGGATTTCGTATGTTTTTGATATGGCATTAAAAATCAATTTATATTCTCCTGCATCCAGGTTGTCTGTCATTATTTTAGAACTACCTGTAAATGAATTCAAATAAACCTCTGAAAGCCCGTACTTTTTTAATAACTTTATTTCATATCTTTCAAATCTACTGTCAAGTGGTTCAATCCCGATTTCTTGGTTATTCTCATTAAAATCTATGCGTACCAAAGGTTTTTCAAGATTTTTTGCAGTAAATTCAGGTAATTGTTTTAGGTATTTTGATGTGGCTTTTAAACTTTTCTCTGATTTTGTTTTGAAAGCATCTAAGAATTCAATTTTTTTTTCATTTATGTTTTGAATCAGTAGAATTTCGTTACTGTCGGCAGGTGAAAATGTTCTGACATAATCAATTTCAAAAAAAGCTGGAAAATATGTATTATCATCAGGTCCTGGGCAAAAAGGCGAAGGACAATTCCCTGCAACTGCCAAATTCAAAACAACAGACATTGGATGCTTAAAATGGTGATATTCAATCGCTACGGGAATATTATTAATAAACCATTCTACAGTATTTTCTTTCCAAATTATACTCATGTTGTTAAAATTATTGCTGAAATCAATATTTGTACGAATCCAGCCACCAACAGGTTCACCTCCCAAAGGGCCATTTTGTGCCAATGAAATTCCCTGATGCAGGTCAAAGTGAATCTTATTGGTTTGATGACAACGTATTTCAAAAGCATCTATTTCACCCTGATGCCCAAATAGCCAAAATGCTGGCCATAGCCCTTTTCCATTAGGTATTTTAAACTTGCATTCAAATAATCCATATTTAAAACCTGGTTTTGAATACAACATCCCTGATGAATAATTTATTTCCCGCAGATTGATTCCAATCGTATCAGGTATTCCATTATAATCACAGTCAGCTACTAAAACTGCTGAGTCAGAAAGTTCAGGATTAGCTCTGATTAAAAGTTTTTTATTGTCAACAAATAATCGAAGCAAACTATGCTCAACAACTGCATTTTCTGGTAAATATATCTGCTGTTCATTATTGCAAATAAGGCTACGGCCCCATGGATATTCTTTCATCCATTTTTCACCTGAAATATTACTATCAAATTCATCACCCCATTCATACTTAAACTTTTGAATGACTCCTTCCTCACAAAGAAAAACAACATATTTGGGTTGAGAATATGCATTATAATATATAATCGCAAAAATTAGATGTAAAAGGATTATCTTCATAATTCTTTATTTTTTTCGGGCATGTAAAGCAATACGGTTGCCTTCAGTATCATTAAAAACTGCCATATAGCCATGTTCTTCTGAAATGAGCTTTTTGGGAATGACAACTTTTCCTCCTGCTTCCTCTACTTTTAAAAGATCCTGATTGATTTCACCACTTGGTGATGTAAAATATATTAAAACACCTTCTGATGAAGGTTTATAGTATTGAGGATGATAGTTTAATGACCCACTAGCACCTATCGAATTTTCAACCCAAGGAAAAAATGCCATCATTTCACCCCCAAATTCAAGTTTTTCCATTTGAATATCAAATACTTTTTCATAAAATGCTATTGCCCTGTCAATATCATTTACCGGAATTTCAAACCAGCCTACCATGTTGTGATTCATATTGTAAAAGTTTAAAAGTTAAAAATTTTTATTTAAAAATGACATAAAATGCTATTCTGACTATTTTTAAGATTGGGAAAAAACAATCATAAATTATTTTACAATGTATATTGTTCATTAAAATTTCAAATAAGAATTAAAAGTATTTCAGCAAAATGCAGTTTTTCTTTTTTTACCAGCTCTGCCCATCATTTCCACCTTAGTAATATATTCAACAGCATCAGGCACTTTACAAGCAGTACCACCCATGTCAACCATTATTTTACCATTTTTTTTGCCTAATTTGATGGCTTCCTCTTTTAATGGTAAATAATACGTTCCTACGGCAATTATAAAATGATTCATGCAATGCCTGACACGGTTTTGAGATGAATGAATCTCATTTTCAATTTTAACAAGTAATGATTTAATCAGTGTTTCATTGATTTTCTCATCAGGTGTGATAGCCAACAAACTTGAATAGGTACTCCAACCAGCAGTAATAATATTTTCTTTGTCAGAATTTATCCATTTTTCTGCCATTTTCCATCCATGATTGCTCTCTGCTGCTGTCCATGCCACTGCAAACTCGCTTAAATAATACCAATAAGCCATTTCAACCCAATTTTGCAAATCAGTTTCTGTCATTTTCTTAGGTTCAATAAGCATAGCTGCCAAATACATTGCATCACTGTTTCCTGTATTGTATAATTCCAGTGCAAGGCTATGGTTTTTCTTTACTTTTTTTTGAATCAATTTTAAATCTGAAACCTTTACACCAAAAAATGGCTCACGTGCCCCATGTTTGATTAATGTCCTTTTCGTTTGTGCGTCCCCTTTGAAACGAAGTTCTTCCATGATTTCTGATAATGTCATATTTCAAAATTTAATGGTTAGGTTTATTCAAAAATTAAGCCTATCACTGTCAAAATTTCAGTCATTTCCTACGGCAAAGTTTTTGACATCTGCGGGTATCAATCAAAATAATGGAATAATTATGAAAACAGGTAATTTAAGTGTCAACACCCAGGATATTCTGCCAATTATTAAAAAATTTCTTTATACTGATCACGAAATATTTTTAAGGGAATTAATATCAAATGCCACCGATGCAATCAAGAAACTTCAGGTTTTAGCATTAAAAGGTGAATATGAAGATGAAGTTGGAAGACCGTTGATTGAAATAAAAATAGATAAAAAAGCAAAAACTCTTTCTGTTATTGACAATGGTATTGGTATGACCGAAGATGAGATTGAAAAATATATTAACCAAATTGCTTTTTCGAGTGCTGAAGAGTTCATGAAAAAATACGAACAATCAAATGATAAAAATCTGATTATCGGACATTTTGGATTAGGATTTTACTCAGCATTTATGGTAGCTGATAAGGTTGAAATTGTCACAAAATCGTATCAGAAGGATGCTAAAGCAGTCAAATGGGAATGCAGTGGTGATACCAATTATAAAATTTCTGATTCTAAGAAAAAAGACAAGGGTACAGAAATAAAACTTCACATTGCTGAAGATTCGACCGAGTTTCTTGAAGAGTTTAAAATTGAAGAACTGTTAAAAAAATATTGCAGTTTCATGCCCATTGAAATTGTTTTCGGCAAAGA
>Ga0172369_10000806_pt1 | contig 46457 bp, 36 predicted proteins | sample LakKiv25m_FD_114539 | JGI IMG/M metagenome (GOLD analysis project Ga0172369, IMG submission 114539) | Freshwater microbial communities from Kabuno Bay, South-Kivu, Congo - kab_022012_11.25m | ecosystem: Environmental > Aquatic > Freshwater > Lake | place: Democratic Republic of the Congo...
CATTGATCACTTTTCCGTTCATCACCCCGGAAGCGCTGTAGAAATAGTTCACCGAGTCAAACTTGATCGTGTAGATATCATCAACCACGTTCATCGGGTCAACAACCTTTACGGTAATTGGACCATGAGCAGGTTCGAACTCAAGAACATCGGCCTTCCACGGAGCTCCCTTCATGATTGCATCGTGGGTGGCTTTGGTAATCTCAACGGCATTGAAACCGGTACCATGACCTTCCACCTGAACAATCGGAGGTGCATCACCAAATTTACCCTGGATCAAAGTTCCGCCCAATTCAGGCTCGATTTTGTGCGGGATGGCCTCATAAACCTTAATCGGTCCACCTGCACCCTTACGACCTGCCAAATAGGGGAAACGCTGTCCTTCAAATGAATCAGGATCGTTTTGGTCATACTTCAGAAAGTTGTTGTATGCATAAGCAACAGCAACATAATAGTATTTACGGTTATTAACCAAAGTTCTTACACCTTCGGCGAAGATATCTTCGGTCATTTCAAAAGTGTGCTGAATACCCTGGTCTGCACCTACAACCTCAACAACAGGTACGTTGGCTTCGAGGTCAGTATTCCAGTTGTAGTTGATCAGTCGGCCGACACCGTTGCGGATATCGCACTGGAAAACAACCCTTGCTTTCTGAGTATCATGTTCGGTCGCATCAGTAACTGAAACGGTGGCATCTTTCAGCTGCCAAACCTGGTAACCTTCGAAATTATAGTTGGTGTTACAATTCGGAAGAGTGGCCGGGCAAACAATGAACGGGTCACGCTCACTGTACTTCTCCATGAAGTTGTTGGAGGAAGGTTTGTTCCAGATATGGAAAATCAGCTTCTGATCCTGCTCAACAACAGTTAGTTCCGGAGCATCCGGACCGTCAACTACCTGGAAGCAGTTCTCAAACAGACGCTGAGCTTTTTCGTCGCTCTGGAGCATTTTGTCAACCGAAGCCAGCAGACCACCTTCATAGGAACGGGCCCACACAACACCTACGGTAATATCATTTACAGCACCCGGCTCAAGAACGAAAGGACCTGAGGACTGCAGCAAACGACGGTCGGCAGGCTCGTTACCGGCAGTCTCTTCGGTCCAGATACCCTGCTTGATACCGCCCTGACCCCATCCGCAAATGTCAGTTTCACGTGGGAACATGAAGTCGCAGGCCGGACCGGTAGCACCACTGTTCGGGTGACCGTTACCGCCGTAGCGCATACGTTCATTATCCTTCCAGAATCCACGCAGGTACTGATAATGTTCCGGAGCTGTTCCAGGGTCTCCCTGTACGCCGCCGGAGTTGTTATAATATACAAAACGACGCATTCCCCAACGTTCGTTGTCAACGATGTTGTCACCAAAGTTCAGACCGTTGATGTTACCGTTCAGGATACAGTCGTTGCAAATCAGGTTGTACTGGTCATCATAACTTGTGCAATCGTCCTTACCGTTCGGATCCTGATAAGGTCCTTCGAAAAAGTCAAGACCAATTGCCGGCGGGTTTGCGCCATAAGCCCAAACCTCACCGCTACCGTCAACTGCCTCTCCATTGTAGAAGTAACCAATCCCTTTTGAAACATGGCAGCCGACATAGTCATCGAATGCATACCCGAGGTCACCGTCAGCATATACACCAAAGTAGGTTTCAATAAGGGTGTAGGTTGAACGGTTGATCAGTGCATAATTGTAAAAACTCATGTCGTTCATAGCGTCGTTCGTGGAGAACTGGAAGGCCTGTGCACGAACTTCCATCCCGATGGCTTCACCGTTCGGGCCGCTGTGAATGTTACCGCGGTCATTATATACCCACCATGCGGTACCGTCGCCATACAATCTTGGTCTCCTCAGTTCACGTGTTGTACCGCAGGGGAGGATCCCGTCAAGATCGTAGAACGGATAGTCACCATCGGCCGGGTTGTAAAAACCGTCATCATTGTTATCCCAGAAGGGAGCCAGATAGAAATCATACCCTGCTGAAGCATCGGCATGAGCCGGCCAGTCAAGAATGATCTGCGGAATCGCATAACCTTTGAACTCCAGATCTCTCTGATCAGCCGGAGTGTTGTACCACTCCCGGAAAGCTTCAACCTGATAACGGGTGATCTGATAATGGCGGTCATACTGATAACAAACTTCAACGTCGGTTGTACCACGCTCTTCACCTTCCATAATCAGCGGACCAGGCCAGTAGTTGCGCGCTCCGATGAACTTAACTGCGGTCAGTTTCAACTGTCCGTTTACATCAGTTCCTCCGATCCAGATACCACCGGCATACAAGGAGGTTTTACCTGAACCCTTCGGAACTTCATACCCTGACGTTCCGCCGCTGATATCAGTCCAAAGAATACCGTCCATGCGGATATAGGTACGAATGTTGTTCAATGATATCTCGGTAACGGTCTTACCTAATTGACAGGCAGCTGCAAATCCTTTGATATCCTTGTTATCCGTTTCTTTCACCTGTGCTCCGACATATTTCTCGGCATAAAGTGAGTTCGCCAGAAATACACTCAGAATCGCAATCAGAAAATATTTAAAAACTTTTTTCATGGTTTCAATGAATTAAGGATTACAGCCGCTTAGAAGTTCAGGGATATACCGAGACGCATCGTGCGGGGGTTCATATAACCGGCGCTGTTGTACATACGCCAGGTATAGAGCATGCGATAGGTTTCAGGATCATACTGGGTTGAGATCTGCTGCTGCATTTTGGGAGCAGTCAGATAACCATCGTCAAACGGGTCCCCGGTAGCTGAGTAAACACCATCAATGTTCATGGTATTCAAAAGGTTGTCAACATCGAGATACACATTCAGCATAACCTGCCTGCGATCCTGATTACCATTCTTTTTGAAAGTAAGGTTGAAATCCTTGTCAAGGCGCATTTTAATAACAGTGGTCCAGGGCAGACGTGAACCGTTGAGTGATCCTTTCAGACCAGGTTCGCCTACACCACGGGTTTTTGAGTAAGGATATCCCGAACCGGTGATAACTGTGAAGTTGGCTCCAGAGTTTGAAAGAATGTCTTTACCGAAAAGTTTTGGGCCATTGTAATCCCTTCCTTCACCAAAACGGTAGTCGAGACTCACGTTCACTTTATGCCTCTGATCCCAGTTGGTCGGTGACAGAATCCTCAGGTTCGGCTGGTTGGTACGAAGCAGGTTTTCCATCTGACCTGAACTTGAACCGGTGGCAGCTGAGAAACCGAGGGTATAGTTGGCACGGAGGGAAATGTTTCCGGTCCTTCTGAGGTCATAGGAAACCGACAGACCTTTTGAAGTACCGAAGTCAATGTTACCTCTGGTGAAATAATCAACCGGATAGGCTCCCAGAACTCTGATTGCCTGTTCCATATCGCGCTGTTCCTTGTAATATGCAGAAATCTTCAAAGATGAAGCATTGGTCAGCCTCTGCTGGAATCCCAATTCATAGTCGATAGTCTTTTCGGGCTTCATGTTCGGGTTGCTGATACTTGCTCCCGGATTGTTGGCCAGATAGAAATATTCGGTAGGTGAGAACACCTGACCGGGCCTGCGGGCAAGAATATCATAGTGTGCAAAGAACAAAGCTTCATCAGAAATCGGGAAAGAGAAAGAGATACGGGGCATTACAACCACCTGAGGAGTATAGTCTTCAAAAGCGTCTACCGTGATCTCATTACGTTGTGACTGATCCGGATTAACCAGATAAGGAGCAATACCCGTTGAAGATGCAATAACTGCCGGGTCCTGAACTTCAACGCCATAAGAGTTGTACCAGGTATCACCGCTCCTGTAACCATTGATGGTCGAAGGATCTGCCACATCATCAACATAAACCACGAAGTCTTCTCCCATGTTGGACGGGTGCGAACCGGTGGGGTTCATGCTGCCCGGGACATCGGAAACCTTTTTAGTGGCATACAGTGAATAAGGATCCTTCAGAACATACTGGTTCAGGTCATAACGGTCAACCCTGACACCCACGTTAAAGATCAGGTCATTGAAAGCAAATTTATCCTGTATGTAACCGGCAGCATAAATTGGCTGGTTCGGTCCAATCTCACGCTTATAGTAACCGTTTTCATCTTTTGCGGTGAAGAAATCTTCAAAAGTCGGTTTGTGATCCAGGCGGTTGCCCCACTGGTCATAACCACGGTACCCAACAAGTGAGTTCCCGTTGTTAAGAAGTTCTTCTGCGCTGAAATAATTGATATCGAATTCGCTCGGATCCAGCGCAAAAATGTCGATCCAGTCGGTACCATCAACCGGCAGGCCTAAATGCTGACGGAGGCTGGCATCAAACTTAGCCTGGATTGATTGCTGATACAACCTGTTGTAGCGGACGGTATCCATGAATACCCCGTTTGCGTCGTAAACCGGGATCGGATTCGACCAGTCGAGCAGCTCAAGGTGGCGGTTGGTATACTGACGGGCAAGGCCCCACAAACCGGCACCGTTGACACTCCAGCTACGTCCGTCATTCTGTTCAAACTCAAATCCGAAGGAGATCTCATGGTTCTTGATATCAGCCGAACCGGAAGCCGTTACACGGAATACCGTGTTGTCGCCGATGCCGTAACCGGTCACCTGCTGTCCGGGAAGGTTGTATATACCATATATATTACCCAGGTTTCCACCATTGATCAGACCGCCGCCGGCTATCACCTGCTGCCAGTTTTCATAATGGTTTACCGGGGTATCATATGAATTATAATATTGTGAGGTAACGTTTGAAAGTTCAGGGTTCAGATCACCTGGGGTGAATTTGTACAACTGGTCTTTCCACCCGTTCATTACCCACACACCGTTCGGATATCCGGAAACGGTATCTGAGAATTGGAAGGTTTCAGCCTTGGTGGTTTCGAATTTGCCCACATAAGCATACTTCCAGTAATCCTGACCATGGCGCTGCGAAAAGTTCCAGCTCTTACTCCTTTCAACCTGTGCCTGGATCTGGTAGTAGGCATTCTTGATAATGGAGGCTGACTTTTCTTCCTGCGACTGGGTGCGGTCAGCAAAACGCTGGGTAAAGCGGGCCCATGCGCGCCAGTTGTAACCGTTGCCGCGGCCGTTGTTCTGCCAGTTCATTGCTGAGTTGGCATAACTATACCCGAGACCGTCGCTGTAGTCGAACGAACCCCCGAAAGTAAGGTCAACGTTACTGTTGAAATTGATGGTCACCTTCGGTACCACGGTGGCACCATAGGACCAGTAATTATCTTGAAAAGTTACTGTTTCGAAATCATCTTCCTTCAAATAGTTGGCAGCATACCTCACAACACCCTGGGCGTTCGGTATAACAGGCTGGCTAACCAGCTGTTCCCTTACTTCCGGGAGAATCCTGTGGGTTGGATACCACCAGTTGGTTGGGTTCCGGTCATAATTGATGTCACCGGAAATGAAGAAACCAACCAGGGTCCTTTTTGCCCCACTCGGAGTTTTCACCTTCATCAGAGGACCTGACAGGGTGAAGTTAGTCAGGGAGTGCCGGCTCTGGTCAAGCAGCTCGGAGGTCTCAAGATCCATGGATCCGTAGAATCTCGGAGCGGCGTTTTTGGTTGTGATGCTCACAACCCCCCCGGTAACGTCGCCATACTTGGCCGACATACCCCCGGTGATAACCTGAACCTGTTCCTGTGCCGATTTCGGAATGTTCAAACTGGTGGCTGAAACACGGATACCATCAACAAAGATGGTGTTACCGCCACGGGCACCGCGGATGTTACCGACGCTGTTACCGTCGCGGGATGCGATCCCGGCAACAGTTGAAGCTACCTGCATAACCGAACGGCCAGGCATCTTCTCGATATCTTCCGAGGTCACCGTTTCACCCGTCTGGGTATTGTCCTTGTCGATCAAAGGTACTTTGTAGGCAACCACCTGTACCTCTGCGATCTGTTCTGTTTTGGTGGACAATTCCAGATTAAGCATGTCAATCTTATCCGCTTTCACCACGAGATTGTCAATCTGCAGGGGATTATAACCCACGCAACTGACCTGAAGAATCCATTTCCCAGCCGGAATAGGTTTCAGGGTGTAGTTCCCGTCAATGTCGGACTGAGTACCGACGACAGCCAGGTCACCCACGTTACCTACAACCTGAACAGCTGCGAATGGGATCGCTTCTCCCGAGGCTTTGTCAACCACCTTACCCTTCAGGGTACCTGATTGAGCAAACACGCCGTTCGCTAAAACGACAGCAACAACTACAAGGAGTAATTTTCGAAACATAAATCAGAAATTTGATATTTAGTTACTGCAATATCACTCTACCTCTCGGTAGAAGTTCGTAAATGTATATATTCTCACACGAAATTGCCAACACTTTCGTTCAAAAAAACAGTCCGACATTCCATCAAACATACTTGCGTTCCAGAATAACCGAGTGAATCACCGCGCTGCGGAGATCGAACGGTTCATCTTCATGCTCAGCCTCAGGTTCTTTTGCAGTCTCCATAAAAACCGGAACCACTTCAGGCCTTTGATCCGTTAAAGAACTCACCGGATGAACGGGCATAAAATCGCCAGGATCTATCCGCCGGAAAGACTCGGATTGTATCTCGACTGGGGGTACTTTTTCAATTACAGGTTCCGGATCTGCCCTGGTTTCAGTGGGGACTCCCAGGAAGTGTTTCCAAAACTCTGCCGGATCTTCTTCTATCTCTTTTTCAACCACCGGCTCGGCTACAGTTACCTTTTCCTGTACAGGCTTCTTTTTCCGGAGAAACTGTGCCACGACAAACACAACGCCCAGGATGATATAGATCAGGTCGTCAATTCCCTTGTCCATGGCTTTTCAAAGTTAAATCATTCTGAAATATCCTTCAAAAAAAAATAAATTTGTGGAACTAACGTTATCTGCCAAGTAAAATATCTATTTATGAATTGGAAATCAACAAGATACATTTTAATTATCCTGCTTCTGGGATTAACGGGAATTAAGTGTGAGCGTGAAAGGCAGGTACCTGTGCCGTATGTTTATGTAAACTATACGGTTTATTTGTCAAATCCGTCAAATGCTAATCTCAGGGTTCCAGGAGGTTATCTCATTCTTCCCGATGAGGGGAACCTTGGTATAATATTATATAGACGTACCCTGGGCAATACTGATGATTTCGTAGCCTATGATCTCACCTGTTCTAATGAGCCACTTGAAACCTGCAAACTCTCCCTGGATGATTCGGGATTTTACCTGGTTTGTCCTTGCTGCCGCTCGGAATTCTCCATATACGACGGACTTGTGGCCAAGGGCATAGCAAAATGGCCCTTGCTCCAATATCAGACCAGTATCGTCGGGAATACAGTAAGGATCTACAACTAATACCTGTAATGTTCAGGTTTGTAGGGACCATCCTTTGATACACCGATATATTTTGCCTGATCGTCAGTCAGGATGGTGAGCCTGGCCCCCACATGTTCCAGGTGAAGCCGTGCCACCTCTTCATCAAGATGTTTTGGCAGCCTGTAAACCCCCAGTTCCTGCCTCGTTTTCCAAAGCTCCATCTGGGCAAGAGTCTGGTTGGTGAATGAATTGCTCATCACAAAACTCGGATGACCGGTTGCGCAACCCAGATTGACCAGTCGGCCTTCGGCCAGCAAAATGATCGAGTGCCCGTCGGGGAACACATACTGATCCACCTGAGGTTTAATGTTGATCCTCTGCATTCCTTTGGTACCGTCGAGCCTCGAAACCTGGATCTCATTGTCGAAATGCCCGATGTTGCAAACAATTGCCTTGTCCTTCATCTGCTCCATGTGATCAAACCTGATAACATCCTTGTTGCCTGTGGTTGTCACATAAATATCACCCTCAGCAAGAGAATCTTCAACACTCTTTACCTCAAATCCTTCCATGGCAGCCTGAAGTGCGCAGATCGGGTCGATTTCAGTGACAATAACCCTTGCACCATAGGATCTCATCGATCGTGCACAGCCTTTACCCACATCACCGTAACCGCAAACAACCACTACCTTTCCCGCGATCATGATATCGGTGGCTCGCTTGATGCCGTCGGCCAGGGATTCGCGGCAGCCATACAGGTTATCAAACTTGGATTTGGTTACCGAATCATTGACGTTAATTGCAGGGAACAGCAGCAATTTCTCCTCCAGCATCTGATAGAGCCGGTGTACACCTGTGGTCGTCTCCTCCGAAACCCCGCGGATCTCCGGTACCATCCGGTTCCATTTACCGGGCTCCGAAACAAATGTTTCACTGAGAGATTTCATCAAGGCTTTGAAATCCTCGCCTTCATCTTCGCCTACCTCCGCAGTTTTAATTCCCCTGGCTGCATCGTCTTCCATTTTCTTGCCAAGGTGCACCATCAGAGTGGCATCACCCCCATCATCCACGATCAGGTTCGGCCCCATGCCACCCGGGAAAGTGAGGGCTTTGAGCGTACACCACCAGTACTCATCCAGAGTTTCTCCCTTCCATGCAAATACCGGGGTTCCGGCTGCTGCAATAGCGGCAGCAGCATGATCCTGCGTTGAGAAAATATTGCAGGATGCCCAACGTACTTCGGCTCCCAATTCCTTCAGTGTCTCAATCAGAACTGCGGTCTGAATGGTCATATGCAGGGAACCCGTGATCCTGGCACCGGCCAGTGGCTTCAGCGAACCATATTTTTTTCTGAGTGACATAAGTCCGGGCATCTCAGCCTCGGCGAGTACAATCTCCTTCCTGCCCCATTCGGCAAGCGCAATATCTTTTACTTTATAATCCATAATAGTGGTATCTTCTTTGAAAATGGTGGTACTTATTTGCTGTCAAATGTAATACATTTAAGGGCAGCTTCCTTGTCCCTATCGAGCTGCCTCTTTAGCTCCTCCAGACTGCCAAATTTCATCTCATCCCTGAGCCTTTCAATAAACCGGACAGATATTTTGTCTCCATAAAAACTGCCCGTTGCCCCAAACATATGGACCTCAATTGTTTGATGCCCTGCGTCCGCCAAAGTCGGCCTCACTCCAATATTGAGCATGCCGCCAAAACGGCCCGCTGAGGTTTCTGCAATTACTGCATAAACCCCGTCGCCGGGAATTTGTTTAAAACCCTCTTCAACTTCCAGGTTGGCTGTGGGATAACCGATCGTATTTCCAATTCGGTTTCCGGAAGCAACCTTACCCGTCAGGGAATAGGGATATCCAAGCAATTGGCTGGCTTGACTGAGATCATTGTTTTTCAGGCATTCCCGGATATAGGTTGAACTGATCCTCTGCTCACCGTGCAGGTGGGTTTCAAGCATCATCAGTTCAAAACCGCATCCGGATGAATATTTCCTCAGTAAATCAGCATTACCTGAACCTCCGGCGCCAAACCTGATCTCATCCCCTGCCACAACCAACCCTGCCTTCAGTTTTCCGCACAACCATTCCTCCACAAATTCCACTCCTGTAACCCGGGAAAATGAGGAGGTAAACGGGATCACCACCATATGATCAATCCCAGCCTGCCTGATCCTGTCTGCTTTCTCATCCAGCGTGTGTAAAAGCCTGAAATCCGGAGGGGCTTTACCTAAAACAATTCTGGGATGTGGCCAGAAAGTGACTGCCACCGATCCGGCACCTCTGCGGGCCGCCTCCGCTTTCACCACAGACAGCAGCTTTTGGTGCCCCCTGTGCACCCCGTCAAACATGCCCAGGGTAACTACCGGCGAGTTCAGATGTACCTGATTGATATCTGTATGGAGGATCACTCTTCCTAAATTTCCGCAAAAGTAAAAATTTTCCATACATTTGGGGGTTTAAACCATCATTCATAAATGAAAAGATCAATCATTCAGGCAATTGCAGCCCTATCAATTTTAATGGCGGGTTGTAAAGGCAAGGAACAGTTTACTATCAGCGGACATATTGAAGGGGCCCAGGGCGATACCCTGACCATCGAAGAAATGACGGCCAACGCAATGGAAATCAGAGGCTCTATCCTGGTTGACAAGAATGGGGATTTTACTTATACTGATACCGCTTCCAACCCCCGACTGCTTTTCCTGAAGAACCGGGGAAGCGAATACATGACCTTGATGGTGGTTGACGGTGACCACGCGGTTGTGAATGCTGAAAACGGAAAATTCCGGACAACTTTCAAAGTCAGTGGCTCCAAACAATCCGAACTGGTGTACACACTGAATCAGGAACTGCTCAGGGCCAGCACAATACTCGACTCTCTCAATACCCAGTACCGCGGACTGATCGGCAAGGGTAATGATCCACAGGTGGATACCTGGATGCAGGGGGAATTCGGAAAACTGATTGAACAGCAGAGAAGTTTTATCCGGGCATTCATTGAGAACAATCCGGGAGAACCAGCCTCATTGCTGGCTCTTTCGCATCAGATAGCACGGCAGCCGGCACTGAACGCACGTTATGATTTTGACCTGTTTGAAAAAGTGGATGCCAGGCTGATGGAAAAATATCCCACCTCACCGCTGAGCCTTAACCTGCATAAATATGTGGTTGCAATGAAGCCTCAGCTGGAAGCAACGGTAAAAATGGAGCAGGATACCGGAATTGGTAAAGAAGCTGCCGATTTTACATTGCCGGATCCTGATGGTAAAGAGCTGTCGCTCTCTTCTTTAAGGGGACAATTTGTACTTCTTGACTTCTGGGCCTCCTGGTGTTCACCTTGCCGGCGCGAGAATCCGACGCTGGTCCAGGCATATAAAAAATACCACGACAAGGGCTTTGAAATCCTTCAGGTTTCATTGGACAAGACCCGTGACGAATGGCTGGGAGCCATCAGTAAGGACGGTCTGACCTGGAAACATGTATCGGATCTGAAATATTGGGGTTCCGCTGCAGCCAAGCTATATGGCATTGAATCCATTCCGGCGAATGTACTGATCGACAAGGAAGGAAAAATCATCGCCCGGAATCTTCGCGGTCCGGCACTGGAAGCCAAGCTGGCAGAAATTTTACAATAACACATGTCTGAAAACCAAGGGCTTGTCTATTTACTTTCCGATGCTCATCTCGGAACTCCGGATGCTGCGAGCAGCCGGGTGCGTGAGAAAAAACTTGTAGATTTTCTGGAAGAGATCCGATCAAAGGCTTCAGACATTTTCATCCTTGGAGATTTATTTGACTTTTGGTTTGAGTACAAGCATGTGGTGCCCAGGGGATTCACCAGAATTCTGGGAAAGCTCTCAGAGTTGGCCGACTCAGGGATCAGGATACACTTTTTCACAGGAAATCATGATATCTGGCTGTTCAGTTATCTGCAGGAGGAGATTGGACTGACCCTTTACCGGGATGCCACCGGAATCACGCTGAATGGCAAACACTTTCTGTTGGCACATGGAGATGGGATGGACGAGAAGGATCATCAGTTCAGATTCCTTAAGGGTATTTTCACCAACCGTTTTCTGCAGTGGGCTTTTGCCAGGCTGCATCCCAATTTTGCCTTTTGGATAGCCAGGGGCTGGTCGAGACATAGCCGAATGATCCACGGAACAGATCCCTTTAAGGAGGAGCAGGAGCCTGTTGTGCAATTTGCCCGGAAGCACCTGCTGAACCGGGGATATGATTACATTATATTAGGCCACAGGCATGTACCTGTTGATTATAAACTCAATCCAGATACACGCCTGATTATTCTTGGTGATTGGCTGAGCCATTTCACCTATGCCGTTTTTGACGGCTCAACCCTTGAACTGAAGTATCTTACTCCTTGATGATCCTCATCGAGTAGAACGACCTATACACGAAAACCAGTGCAACCGCCAGGAATGCCAGCCCGATATAGGGCGCAAAGTTGGTGGAACCGGCTTCGCGGGCATGAAGCGTCATTTCAATTGAGATCTCGGCTGCCAGCAATCCGAACAACGTCGAAAATTTGATGATGGGGTTAAGTGCCACGGAGGAAGTATCCTTGTACGGGTCTCCAACCGTATCACCAACCACTGTTGCGGAATGCAGTTCAGTACCTTTCTCCCTGAGGTCAACCTCTACCACCTTCTTGGCATTATCCCAGGCTCCGCCGGCATTCGCCATGTACATGGCCTGGAACAGTCCGAAGACAGCGATCGATATCAAATATGCCACAAAGAAGTTCGGGTCGAAGAAGGCAAAGGCGAGAGTGATCGAGAAGATCACAAAGAAAATGTTCCACATTCCCTTTTGTGCATATACCGTACAAATCTTAACCACGGCTATGGAATCATTGATATCGGCCTTCTCCTTGTCCAGGTTGATCGATTTCTTGATAAACTCAACTGCCCTGTAGGCACCGGTGGTCACAGCCTGAATCGAAGCCCCGGAGAACCAATAAATTACAGCACCTCCGGCGATGAATCCCAGAATTACCGGTGCATCCGTCAGGTTAATGCTTAGCAATCCGACCTTTTTCAGGATCAGAATAATGCTGAAGATCATGGTGGTGGCGCCGATCACTGCGGTACCGATCAGCACAGGCTTGGCGGTAGCCTTGAATGTATTTCCAGCCGAATCATTAGCTTCGAGGTAATGCTTGCCCTCCTCAAAATCAGGATTAAATCCGAAATCTTTTTTTACTTCTTCGTGTATCCCTGGTATTGACTCGATTTTGGATAGCTCAAACACCGACTGGGCATTGTCGGTAACCGGTCCGTAGCTGTCGACAGCGATGGTTACCGGGCCCATGCCCAGAAAACCAAATGCAACCAGACCGAAGGCAAAAATGCTCGGATAGGTCATGATGGCATCCAGTTCCATGGTTGAGATCTTGAAGGCGGTAAACATCAGGCCGATAATAACCATGCCCTTCCAGAAGGCTGAGAAGTTTCCGGCAACCAAACCGGAGAGGATATTCAGGGAGGGTCCCCCTTCACGGGAGGCATTAACGATTTCCCTGACGTGTCTCGACTTGGAGCTGGTAAATGCCTTGGTCAGCTCAGGGATCAGGGCGGCGGCAACGGTTCCGCAGGAAATAATAGTAGCAAGCTTCCACCATAATCCTTCGCCGAGAGAATCTCCCAAAAGCAGCTTACTGGCGAGGAAGGTCATGATAATGGAAATAATGGAGGTGATCCAGATCAGCGATGACAGCGGATCCTCAAAATTGAATGATTTGGAGTTTCCGAATTTTGACCGGTTATATACCTGATTGATCCCGTAGGATAGCATTGAGGTAACCACCATCAGGAGGCGCATGGCAAATATCCATACGATAAGGGAAGCCTGAAAATCCACTTTAAGAATAGCCAGGACGATGAATGAGATCAGAGCCACCCCGGTTACGCCGTAGGTTTCAAAACCATCTGCGGTGGGTCCTACACTGTCGCCGGCATTGTCACCTGTACAATCGGCGATCACACCGGGATTGCGGGGATCATCCTCGGGAAGCTTGAAAACGATTTTCATCAGGTCGGCCCCGATATCGGCAATCTTCGTAAAAATCCCGCCGGCAATCCTGAGGGCGCTGGCTCCCAGCGATTCACCAATGGCAAAGCCAAGAAAGCAGGCTCCGGCAGAATCACCAGGTACAAACAGCAGGATGGCAAGCATCATGATCAGTTCCACGCAAATCAGAAGCAGTCCGATGCTCATGCCCGACTGCAGGGGTATCGAAACCACATCAAATGGTTTACCCCTCAGAGAGGCAAAAGAAGTGCGGCTGTTGGCCAGTGTGTTGATTCTGATGCCGAACCATGCCACTCCGTACGAGCCCATGATCCCCAGTATGGACCAAAGGAGAATCAGGAGGACTTTCGGGATTGCCATTCCACTCAGACCGAGGAAGTAGTATGCCATAATCACGGCAATCAGACCAAAGAGAATTGCCAGAAACTTCCCTTGCTGAAACAGATAGGTTTTGCAGGTCTGATAAATGGTATGGCTCACTTCGAGCATTGACCTATGAGCGGGTAATTTCCTGATGGACCGGAACTGCATATACCCGAAGTACATCCCGAGCAGGACAATTACGAGGCCATAAAAGAGCAGGTCCCATCCTGTCAAGGCACCATTAAAAAAGGTTGCACTCCTGAGATCCGGTATCTGCAGGTCGGCTTCACCGGCAAACAATGCAGCCGGCAACAGAGCCATTAAGCTCAATAGAAAATGTTTTTTCATAGGTCGTGTTCTTAATTAGCCGAAATATAACTAAGTCGATTTAAAAACAAAAACCCTATTTTTTAAATCTGGCAGGGTCAATCGGGGTTTTAATGTCAATCATCTCAACCGTTGTTTCAATTGTCTGACCTGCAACTGATTGCTTCATAACAAACGGAAACATAATTCCGTCAACCGGCTTGTAATCTGAATAATCAGATACTGCTTCAATTGTTTGTCCCTGCATTTCCATCACCGTTACTGATCTGATTTTCAGTCCGCTTGTGATATCATAGAATTCACTGGTGTTAGCGCCCGACGGACTTTTAACCTCAATCCTGTAGGCATCTGCGCCATTGATCTTTTCTGTGCCGGTAAGTTTGATTTCAAAACCGGGCTCCGAATAGAAAAGTTCCGGGAAGAGTCTGGCACTTTCCTTTTGGCGTTCAATATCCTTTACATCCGACTCCTGGGTGCGGCCCATCGCCTCAGTCCATCCCTTCTGTCCGTCAAAAACCTGTTTATTCATAAGCATATCGCCCATTCTCATTTCCTGGCACATTTTGTCACCATCGGCCTGATAGGTTGAAATGGCAATTTCTATCTGGCGGCCCATCGCCTCTAACTTGCCCCTGGCCTGACTGGTAATGTCCTTTACAGATCCGAGAGCCTGTTTTCCTCCGATGGCATTAATATACTTCTCAATCACCTGGCTTGCGGTAACATCAGAAGGTGCTGCAACCGGTATATCGGAGAGGGGGTTCCCATAACGGTCGTAAAAGGAGATCTGCCCTTTTGCATCGAATTTATTGAGTTTGTCAGCAATCTGGGATTTGTTTCCTACTACCAGGATGATACAATTATCCGGCTGCAGGTATTTTTTGGCCATGTTCTGAATCTCTTCCCGGGTGACCTTTTCCAATCTCTCCAGGTAAGTTGCGTAATAATCCTTAGGAAGATTATACCGGATTGTATTCATGGCAAAAGTGGCAATGGTGGCAGGGCTTTCGAGTGCCCGGGCAAACTCCCCGGCCATTACATCCTTGTTCATCCTCAGGTCTTCCTCAGAAACGGGTTCGTCCCTCATTCTCCGGATTTCGTAGAGAAATTCCGTTATTGCACTGTCAGTCACCATGGTGCCAACCTGGGCACCGGCAGTAAAATTACCGGTGTACCGGTCAGATGAAAGGGAGGAGGTTGCCCCGTAGGTGTAAGCCTTGTCTTCTCTGAGGTTCAGCATGAGTCTGCCTGAGAACACACCCCCACCGAGAATGTTGTTCATCAGAGCAGCAGGCAATACTTCCGGAGTACCCGGTTTGAGGGTAAATGTGTTGGTAACGGTGATCACTGACTGAACCGCCCCTGGTTTATCCACTAAGGCCACCCGGGTTCCTTTTTGAACCGGGGGTGCTGAAATTTTAGGAAACGATACCGGTGCACCTTTCCAGGAATCGAAATATTTGCTGGTCAGAGCCTTGCCTTCGGCGAGGGTGATATCGCCGACCATGATGAAATAAGCGATTCCCGGCTTGAAATAGGTTTGATAATATTGCCTGATGCCCTCAGGGGTGATGGCCTGTACAGTCTCTTCTGTCAGTGGTTCTCCATAAGGATGATCCTTTCCATATCTCAGTACATTAGCCACCGTGGAAGCGATCGCATTCGGATCTGAGGCATTCATCTGCAGAGCTGACAGCGTCTGTTTCCTGAGTTTTTCGAGCTCCACATCCGGGAATACAGGGTTATACAGTATATCCGTCATCAGTTCAAGGATCTTTTCCTGATGTTTTTTCAGGCCTGATCCGACAATCCCCCCGGCGCCGGTATTTATTGAAGCTCCGATAAAATCGATCTCATTATCGAGTTGTGCCTTGGTTCTGGTTGTTGTTCCGGTGCGGAGCAACTGGCCTGCAAACGAGGCCGTTCCCGCAGCATTACCTTCAGGAATTGGCTCCATATTGAGCTGAAGGCTGAAATTGACCATTGGTAGTTCATGGTTCTCCACCACAATGGCAGTAAGTCCGTTTTTGAGCTTAAAGGTTTTGTAATCACCCAACTCAATTTTTCCTGCATTGGCAGGAACCGGCGGTTTGGTTCTGTCGACCTGGGCATTTGCTGCCGACATAAAGGACAGGCAGACTATAATATATATTAGATGTTTCATGGCTGGATAATTGAAGATTTAGTTTTGTTTGGGAAGATAATAGAGGACTACCCGGTTATCCTTGCGGAAATATTTTCTTGCTGCTTCACGAATATCTTCCCTCGTAACAGCCAGATACTTTTCAATTTCGCTATTAACAGAGGCTGTTGCCTTATAATAAGTATAGGCGGTTGCCAGGAGCTCTGCCCTCCCCTCGATACCCGAGAGCCTTTCAACCATTGAGGCTTCAATGCTGTTTTTCAGTTTCTGGAACTCTTCCTCCGGAATAAGTTCCTCCTGCAGTCTGGCGATCTCCTTATCAGCGGCTTCCTCAAGCTTGGCAAGCTCAACGCCCATATTGGGGAGCAGCAATGCCAGGGTAATACCCGGATGCTCAAGCGGCAGGGGCAGTGACATTGCCTGCAGAGCAAGCTGCTTTTCATCTACCAGACTTCGGTTGAACCGGGAACTCTGACCTCCCGAGATCACTGTATTCAACATGCTGACTGCATAATACTCAGGTGTCCCCATGGCTGGAACGTGGTAAGCCTGGATAATAGCAGGGAGCTGTATATTATCATACACTGTATCCCTGATCTCGGCATGCTTAATCGGCTCATTTTGTTGAGGCCTGATAATTTGCATTTTGCCTTTGGGTATGTCACCAAAATAGGTCTGGATCCATTTTTTCGCCTCTGCCGGATTGATATCACCGGCCAGAGTGAGGACTGCATTGTCCGGCACATAGTATTTATTGTGAAACGCTATCACATCAGCATCCGTTGCGGCCCTCAGGTGATCGGGTGATCCCAGGACAGTGGTTTTGTAGGGATGCACGGTATACGCCCGGCTGAACGTTTCCCTGAGAAGTGACCCGTAGGGCTGATTTTCTTCCCTCTCCTTGATCTCTTCGATCACAACTCCCTTTTGTGTGGCGATTCCCAGCGAATCCATCTTCAGATGAAGCATTCGCTCCGATTCAAGCCATAATCCTAAAGCCAGCTGGTGCGAAGGCAACACTTCATAATAATAGGTGCGGTCCCAGCTGGTGTTGGCATTGAGAGTACCTCCGGCTTTTTCAACAAAGCGGGTGTATTCGCCCCTGGGGATATTTTCGCTTCCCTCGAACATCAGATGCTCGAACAGGTGTGCAAAGCCCGTGCGCTGGGGATCCTCGTTCTTGGCCCCCACATGGTACATAACCGAAACAGTCACGATCGGGGTGGAATGATCTTCATGGAGAATCACATGCAGACCGTTGGGAAGATCGTATTCCTCGAATTGCAGCTTGACCGACTGGGCCCCGGCGGAGATTACAGCAGCCAGGGAAAGCATCCAGAACAGGAAGCTAATTTTCAGGTTTCTCATATAACTGGATTATTAGGGATTTTTTCGAATTTATTTAAACTTTTTGGCACGGATTATGTTATAAGAGCCACCCTAAAAGTGAGAGAATGGCTGTAACCCGCATGAATATTAACAATTCGTTAACCAAAAAAGGAATTCTTTTGACATTAATTAACAATTTGGAATGTAACGAACGTGGCTTATGACCGTCTTATGAGTAGAAAACAAAAGTAAATGAAATTGGGAGGTACAAAAATGAAAACTATTAATATGATAAAAATTGTTCCGATGGTTTTACTGGGATTTGCCCTCAGCGTCCAGGCACAGGGTGACTTCAAAGTAACCCGTGTTTCACAGGGCAACAATCAACCGCTGTCATTCACCATGGATTATCCGGTCATCAAAGCTGGTGCACCGTCAATCGTAAAGACTGATTCTTTCTATCAGGCTGATCAGGTAATTGAACTGGAAGGCTGGATGTTCAAAGACAACTATCTCCAGACCGATGTAAACAACCAGATTGAGCCCTGGATGGCTGACGAGTCTTACCTGAATGAGGAGAGTTCCGTTTCTGTTGAAAGCTGGATGATGAATGACAATTATCTGGATAATGAGAGCATTATGCAGGTTGAATCCTGGATGGTGAGCAAAGAGTATCTGAATAAGAAATAAAATTTAGCTGCAAGGAGTAAGTGTTTGTTTTTCGAAACATGACGGGGCGGCCTCAGGGCCGCCCTTTCTGTTTCTCAGGCTCCCCAGATGTCACGGTCTAAAGTTCTGTAATTAACTGCTTCAGCGATATGATGGGGTTTGATCTCCTCACTCCCTTCAAGGTCGGCAATCGTCCGGGACACTTTCAAGATCCGGTCATATGCCCGGGCCGACAGGCCCAACCGCTCCATGGCCAGTTTCAGAATTGCTCGGCCGGCATCATCCAGCCGTATAAATTTCCTCATTAAACGGGGGTACATCTGTGCGTTGGTATAAATACCCGGAATTCCGGCAAACCGGCTGAGCTGAATTTTACGAGCAGCCAAAATTCTGGCCCGTATTTCCGTACTGCTTTCAGGCTGAGGAAGATGGGAAAGTTTATCAAAACTGACGGGGACCACCTCGATGTGCAGATCGATCCTGTCGAGAAGCGGGCCGCTGATCCGCCCCAGATATTTTCTCACCAGCCCCGACTGGCAAACGCATTTCTTTTCAGGATGATTGAAAAATCCGCAGGGGCACGGGTTCATTGATGCCACCAGCATGAAGCTGGCCGGGTACTGCACTGCAAATCTGGCTCTGGAAATGTGGATCACACGATCCTCGAGGGGCTGGCGCATCACCTCCAGCACTGATCTTTTAAACTCTGGGAGCTCGTCGAGGAAGAGAACACCGTGATGAGCAAGCGATATTTCGCCCGGTCGCGGGATGGAGCCACCTCCTACCAGGGCAATATCTGAAATCGTATGATGAGGTGACCTGAATGGTCTGCGCGTAATGATGGTAGCGTTGCTTCCGAGTTTTCCGGCCACCGAATGTATGCGGGTAGTTTCGAGGGCTTCCTCAAGTGAGAGCGGGGGCATGATTCCGGGCAGGCGCTGTGCCAGCATGGTTTTGCCGCTGCCAGGGGGGCCTACGAGAAGCAGATTATGGTTACCCGCTACAGCAACTTCGAGTGCTCTTTTAACATTTTCCTGACCTTTTACATCTCCCAGGTCCGGCCCGAAGCGCCCCTGATCACGCCGGAATTCCTCCGCCAGGTCGATTTTTACAGGCGCCGGGCGTTCCTCGCCCGTAAAAAAGCGGATCACCTCCTGAAGCGATTCCATTCCATACACATCCAGCCCCTCCACCACGGCTGCTTCGCGGGCATTAGCCCTGGGGACAATCACCCCGGTAAAACCCTCAGCGCGTGCTTTCATTGCCATCGGAAGTATTCCGTTGCCAGGCTGCAGAAAACCGTCGAGCGACAGTTCTCCCATCAGCATAAATTTTTCGAGGTCACGCGAATTCAGTTGCTCATTAGCACCCAGTATTCCAATGGCTATTGGCAGGTCATAACCCGATCCCTCCTTTCGCAGATCCGCGGGGGCCAGATTGATAACTATGCGCCTGCCGGGCCAGCGATAACCTAGTGACCAGAGGGCAGCAATTATTCTCTGCTGACTCTCCTTGACCGCATTATCAGGCAGTCCGCTGATGGTATAACCTATGCCCTCGCTCGCCTGAACCTCCACGCGTATTGTGGTGGACAATATCCCGAAAACCGCACCTGTAAACGTTTTGACAAGCATATCAGTTTGTTTATGCTGATATAGATGCTCAAAAGGACTCTGTATGGAAAATCATTTGTGTATTTTTGTACCTTGATCTGTTTAATCCAAACAACATGGCATTCCTAAAATTCGATAAGCCCAAGCCCTTCTCCTATGTTCCGAGGTTCTACGATGAACGGAAGGAGGAGCTTAAGAACAGGATTGATGCCATTCAGAAGGAAAAGGAAGAGGAAGGGTATGTGCCGAATATCCGGGGACAAATGCGCGCCAGGCACGATGCTTTGTACGGAAAGGCTGATAAACCGGGAAAGAAGATCATCAGCAGGCGTTTCCTGACCATTCTGTATATCGGGTTCATTCTGATCATCATCTATTATATTGTCCGGATGCTGGCTATTGCCGGATAAACTCTTCATTACATGGCTGATATCATCAAGGTTTTACCCGATTCGGTGGCCAACCAGATCGCGGCGGGGGAGGTAATCCAACGACCTGCCTCATTGGTGAAGGAATTGATGGAAAATTCCGTTGATGCCGGTGCCGACAGAATACAGGTGATTATCAAGGATGCAGGCAGAACGCTGGTCCAGGTGGTTGATAACGGGTGTGGCATGAGTGCTGCGGATGCCCGTCTTTCCTTCGAACGCCATGCCACCTCCAAAATCCGGCATGCTGAAGACCTTTTTGCTATCCGCACGATGGGTTTCAGGGGGGAGGCCATGGCCTCCATTTCAGCCGTGGCCCAGGTGGAGATGAAGACCAAAACACACGATTCAGAGGCAGGCACCAGGATTGTAATTAACGGATCAAAATTCGAACTGCAGGAGCCTGTAGCTTGCCAGAACGGAACGAGTATCTCGGTGAAAAACCTGTTTTACAATATTCCGGCAAGAAGAAAATTCCTAAAGGCACAATCTACAGAGCTGAAGCATATTATCACTGAATTTCAGCGGGTGGCTCTGGCGCATCCTGAAATCGACTTCTCGCTGTTTCACAACGACAGCGAAGTGTATAAACTGCCTCAGGCGAAACTGCACGAGAGGATTCAGCATTTGTTCGGAAAAAACATGTCGCAGATCCTCGTTGCCGTCAAAACCGAAACGACTATTGTTAAGGTCACCGGATATATAGGGAAGCCCGAATATGCGCGAAAAACCTTTGGCGAGCAATTCTTTTTCGTGAACAACAGGTTCATGAAGCATCCCTATCTGCACCGGGCCATAACCACTTCCTATGAAAGCCTGATCCCTTCCGATTCAATTCCGGCCTATTTCATTTACCTCGATATTGATCCCGCCCAGATCGATGTGAACATCCATCCTACCAAAACCGAGATTAAATTTGAGGATGAGAGGGCCATTTACCAGATTTTGCAGGCCGGGATCAGGGAATCCCTTGGAAAATTCAACCTGACACCTACCCTTGATTTCGACCGGGAAGGGGCAATGGAAATGCCCTATTTCAGACCTGGCGATCCGGTAAAAGTTCCGGGAATTGAGATCAATACCGATTTTAATCCGTTCAATCAGCCGGGGACTGAAACAAGCAGGAGAACCAGTCCATCGGAATGGCCGCGACAAGATGCGGCCAGCGGATGGGAAGCCCTATACGCAGGATTGGAGCAAAAGCAGGTGATGCCGGATCAGCAACCGTCAAGTCCTGAACCATCCCGTCCCGAATCTCCTTCCTTGATTCAGATCAAAGGAAGATATATACTGACACCGGTGAAATCAGGGATTATGGTCATCAGTCAGGCCCGGGCCATGGAACGGATTCTCTATGAAGAATTTCTCACCAGCAGAAAAACTCAGGCCGGAACCGGTCAAAAGGTACTTTTTCCGGCAACCTTTGAGTTGAATCCTGTTGATTTTAATTTACTATTTTCGATCACTGACGAGTTGTCATCCTTCGGGTTTGACATACAACCTTTTGGTGGGCACAGCGTTATTATCAGAGCATTGCCCCCGGAACTCGACAGCGATGATCCCAAAGATCTGGTTGAAAAACTGCTGGAAGAGGTCAGAAATGAGATTCCTGATATCAGTACGTATATAGGGGATGTTGTGGCACGCAAATTGGCAAGAATAGCCTCCCGGTCCTTCACCAGGAATTTCACCGAAGAGGAGATGAAAGGGCTGATTGACAGGCTTTTTTCCTGCAAGGAACCTCAATTCACTCCGGGAGGGAAAGCTGTTCTGACGATCATCGGAATTGAAGAGGTTGAAAAGAGGATGGGGTAAAACAAGGATTAAGGATAAAGGATAAAGGATAAAGGAGAAAGGAGAAAGTATGTTTGAAAGGTTTGGAGGAAGAGGCGGGTCGACTCCGCCGGTTGTATTGAACATTTTAATAATCAATGTACTGCTGTTCCTGGCCACAGTGATACTTCAACGCAGCAGTATTGATCTGACAAGATATCTGGCCCTCTACTATCCGGGATCGGAGTATTTTCAGCCTTATCAGTTGATCACCCACATGTTTATGCATGGGTCGCTCACGCATATTTTCTTCAATATGTTCGCGCTCTGGATGTTTGGAAGGGTTCTGGAATCTGTTTGGGGGCCAAAGCGGTTTTTTATCTACTATTTTGCCACCGGATTGGGAGCTGCCGCACTGCATTTGTTCGTCAATTACCTCATGATCAACGGAATGATCCATGACGCACAGGCAACGTTGAATTCATTGGATCCCGACACCTTTGCGACGTTCGTTAAATCCAGGGTACCCGAATATTTCAAACAGGTTTCTGATTTTGTAGCCTCCTGGGCCGGCGATCCCAATAATCCCGGATATGCTGAAGAAGCCAGGGGCTTCATCAGGCAAATCACTGACCTGCGACAGAATGTGCCTACGGTGGGTGCCTCAGGGGCTGTGTTCGGTGTTTTGCTTGCGTTTGGCATGCTTTTCCCGAACACCCAGCTTATGCTTCTCTTCCCGCCGATCCCGATCAAGGCTAAATGGTTTGTTCTGGGTTATGGCGCCATTGAGCTCTGGTCAGCCGTGATTAATCAACCGGGTGATAATGTCGCCCACTTTGCCCATCTGGGAGGTATGATTTTCGGATTTATCCTGATCAAGTACTGGAACCGCACGCAAAGACAACGCTTTTACTAGAGATGAACCCTTTTGATGATCTGAAGCGGACCTTCAGGCAGGGAAGTGCGCTCACCCAGCTGATCATGATCAACGTGGGGGTATTCCTTGTGCTTAAAATTTTCGGCGTATTCTTCTTTCTGTTCCAGAGGGAAAATCTTGAGCAGCTGATCCTCAGTTACCTTGCCCTACCGGCCGATCCACAGCAAATATTGCAAAAACCATGGACCGCAATCAGTTACATGTTCCTTCACTATGATTTCTTCCATATCCTCTTCAACATGCTGTGGTTATACTGGTTTGGCAAGATATTTCTGGAATACCTGAATCAGAAGAAATTATGGTCAGTTTATATTCTTGGCGGACTGTCGGGAGGAATACTATATGTTGCTGCCTTCAATCTGCTGCCGGCATTTTCGGCAACGGCGGGTGAATCGGTTGCACTTGGCGCATCGGCAGCGGTTCTGGCCATTGTGATGGCCGCAGCTTTCTATGTTCCGAATTACACTATTTACCTGATGTTCCTGGGGCCGGTCAAGCTGAAGTACATTGCCTGGGCAACCATCCTGATCGATGTCCTGAGTATCAGATCAAACAATGCCGGCGGACATATTGCACATTTGGGCGGAGCATTGTTCGGTTTCATTTATGCTGCCGGATTATTGAAAGGGAAAGACATGACAAAAGGGTTCAACCAGCTGATGGACAGCCTGTTCAGTTTCTTTAAAAGAAAACCTTCACACATGAAGGTCAAGTATAAGCGGCCTGAGGGACGCCCCGAAACCGATCTTGAATATCGTGCCAGAAAAGCAGCCGAACAGCGTGACATTGACCGGGTACTTGACAAGATTTCCAGGAATGGCTATGAAGGGCTTTCAAAGGAGGAAAAGGATCTTTTATTCAGAAACAGCAAAAAATAAGAATGGGCTGGATCCTGCGAAGAATTCTGCAGGTAATTTACCTGACCACGCTGATTCCGGCTATTGGTGCTATTCTCAGTCAGTGGATCAGTCCTGAAATTGCCTGGCCGTTGGCTTTCTTCGGGCTGGTCTTTCCTCTGATCCTTCTTGTCCAGGTGGTATTTCTGGTAATTTTTCTGCTTTTGCGGAGCAAGGCGGTTGTTCTTCCGATTCTCGTATTAATGGCAGGATGGACTCCTTTGGAGCACACGTTTCAGTTATCAGGAAAAAAACCCAATACCCAGAGTGATGAAAAGCATGTAAAAGTCATGACGTACAATGTGAGGCTGTTTGATTTTTTTGAATGGTCGGGCAAGAAAAACCTGGCTGACGGCATTTTCACTGTCATCAAAGAGCAACACCCTGATATTCTCTGCCTTCAGGAGTTTCTGGTCCAGGATCCAGGTAAAATGCCAATCAGCAGGATTGAAAGGGAGCTGAGTTTTCTGCCGTATAATCATATCGAGTACAACTACACGATGCAGGCGAGGAAGCATGGTCTGGCCATATTCAGCAAATATCCTATTGTGGCCACCGGACATGAGCATTTTGCGGGTTCGAGGAACATGTTCATTTTTGCTGATCTCAGAATTGGCAAGGATACCATCAGGGTATACAATAATCACCTGGAATCCATCCACTTCGAACGTGATGAATTTGAACTGATTGACACCAAGGAGGATGAATCAAGAATTACCCGGGAGAAAATTTCTGAAATTGTGAGAAGAATGGAGTCGGCCTATAAGAAAAGATCTGTGCAGGCAAAGATAGTCAGGGAGCACATCAACAAATCAGAATACCCTGTGATCGTTTGCGGGGATTTTAATGACACTCCTGTCAGTTATACGACCAGTAAGATCCGGAAAGGATTATTTGACAGCTTCAGGTCGGGAGGTAATGGGTTGGGCATCACTTTCCCGAACATGATGGTTCCTCTTCGGATTGATTATATCCTCCACAGCAAGGAGATGGTTTCCTCGGGGTACAGCATTGGTAAAGGCAAATATTCCGACCACCGGCCTGTGAGCACCTTTATCCAGATCGACTGACAGCCAGGATCAGAGCTGCAGCTGGGTATTTCCGCCGCTCAGGATAATTCCGATTTTTTTCCCCTTCCAGTGTTTTTCGGGGCCCGACAAAAGTGCACCCAATGGTACTGCGGAACTCGGTTCGATCAGAATTTTCATTCTTTCGATGATCATCCTTTGAGCCTGCCTTATCATGGGTTCGGGACAGAGCAGGATTGCATCAACATCTTTCCTTATCACCCTGAAAGTCAACTCACCAAGGGAGGTTAGCAGTCCGTCTGCAATGGTCTGTGGGTTTACAGAGGGGTGCAGTTCTCCGGAATAGAATGATTTAAAGGCATCATCGGCATTATGGGGTTCTCCGGCCCACACCCGTATCTCCGGATTCATTCCTTTGGCAGCAATAGCGGTACCGCTGAGGAGTCCGCCGCCACCAACCGGTGCCATAATGATATCCAGGCCGGGATGATCCTCCAGGAGCTCAAGCGCAGCGGTACCCTGGCCAGCAATGATCTCAAAGCGGTTGTAGGGATGGATAAAGGTGCAACCCGTCTCTTCCTGAACTCTGGCCATGGTAGTTTCCCTGGCCACCAGGGTAGGTTCGCAGAAGGTAATTTTGGCTCCGTAACCGGCCACTGCCACCTTTTTAATTTCGGGTGCATTATCAGGCATTACAATGTAAGCAGGAACCCCGGCATTCCTGGCAGCCAAAGCCAGAGCTGCCGCATGATTTCCAGATGAATGCGTTCCGACCCCTTTTTGCAGTTCCTCTGGCTCAAGGCTTAGAACAGCATTGGTTGCTCCGCGGAACTTAAAGGCTCCCACTTTCTGGAAGTTCTCACATTTGAAATAGAACTCTGCACCGAGCATCTGATTGATACTGGAGCTGGTCAACACCGGGGTGCGGTGAACGAGGCCGCCGATCCTTACGGCGGCCCCGCGGATATCTTGCAGCGTAGGTACACTTAGTGAGACCATTGGAGGTAAGGGGATAAGGGGGTGAAGGGGAAAGGGTTACTTTTTGTTTTTAACGTAGGTATCCATCCAGGTATTCATTTCCCAAAGCATGTGAAGGAGGCTTTCGCGGGCGGCATAACCGTGGCTCTCCAGGGGCAGCAACACCAGACGGGCGGTTGCGCCGTGGCCTTTGAGGGCGGCATAGAACCTTTCGCTCTGGATCGGGAACGTTCCCTGGTTATTGTCGGCAATCCCGTGGATCAGCAGGATCGGGGTTTTTACCTTATCGGCATAATTAAACGGCGACATCTTGTTGTAGAGGTCGGTAGCTTCCCAGAAAGTTCTGGGTTCCGACTGGAATCCGAACGGAGTGAGTGAACGGTTGTAGGCTCCGCTCCGGGCAATTCCGGCTGCAAACAGGTCACTGTGAGCAAGAAGGTTGGCAGTCATGAAAGCTCCGTAGGAGTGACCCCCGGCTGCCACCCGTTTAGGATCCGTTACCCCCATTTCGACTGCTTTGTCGATTGCAGCCCGGGCATTGGCTATGAGCTGCTCGATAAAAGTATCATTAGGTTCGCTTTCGCCTTCACCGATGATCGGGAATGCAGCATTGTCCAGGATGGCATACCCCTGTGTAACGAAGGGCACAGCCGAGGAGGGACTCATTCTGGTAAAAGCATAGGGGGATCCGGATACCTGACCGGCTGCATCCTTTGATTTATATTCCACCGGGTAGGCCCACATCAGGGTAGGCAGCGGACCATCCTCCTTTTTCCAGCCGGCAGGGGTGTACAAGGTTGCCGTAAGCTGCACGCCATCCTTGCGCATGTAGGTAATTCTCTCCTTTTTAACCCCCTGCATGAATGGATAAGGATTCTTAAAATCGGTGACCCTTACCAGCGAAGGCTTCTTGCTTTTCAGGTCGCGGATAAAATAGTTAACCGGTTCCTCCACCGATTGCCTGGTCAGCAGAATGATCAGCTTTTCGGGATCCAGAATGCGGCTGACGCTTTCGAGATAAGGGGCCTCTGATTGCCAGATCCGGGTGGTTTTGCGCGTTACGATGTCGAACTTGTCGAGGAACGGGCGGTCGCCCTGGGGTGACGCACCATTGCCGGTAAGGAACATCGTTTTTCCCTTGTTGGCAATCAGGATCACTGATTTTCCGGGCGTATTGGACATCACAAAGCTGCCCGGATCGCCATATTTATCCTCTGTTGAACGATCCCAGACCACCTGCGGCTCAACTCCCGGATTTGAAGGATTGAAGAAGGCGATAATCTGTTGTTTGGTTTTGGAGGATCCCTGTCTCAGAACGGCCAGATCGGAAGTTGCCCAGGTGATACCTGAGAAGCGGAGACGGGTTTTCAGCTGAGGAACGGCTTTCCCGGTAAAGGGTGGATCAAGCCGGTATATCTGGTCGCGGTATTCCACCTGCTTTTTCGGATCTCCTCCATCAAGGGCTTCCACCCAATAGAGCGAGGCGGGCAGGTCATCACGCCACTGTATATTCCTGGGCCCCGGTGAAGTCGCATCATACCCCGTCGAAACATTCTCCATAAGAGACCGTTTCAGCAGATCAGTCACTTTTTCACCCTGCAGGTTGAAGATTTCCATGGTGGTTGGGAATTCGCTGTATCCTACCAGATAGGAATAAGGTTTGGTTAGTCGGGATGAGAGGAGATACCGGCCATCCGGGGAGAGGTCCAGCCTGGTGTACAGATCCGTTTTCAGGAGATCGCGTACTGATCCGTCGAGGCTCACAACGACCACCCTTGATTTTCCGAGATAATCAAACAGAACTTCGTCATTGTAACCGGTGAGCATATCCTGATTGGTCCGTACGGCTGCCTTGTTACCGGCAGTTTGCTGCACAACCGGCCCCGCCGGAACCGTGCTGAAAACCGGTCTCGGACCACGGTTCTCAGGAACAATTTTACAAATGAGGGCATCGGAGGCCGGGAGCCAGGTGATTGCTGATCCGAGAAGGCCATTAACCGGGGATTTCATTAGTTGTTTTGCACTCATGGTAGCCAGATCAGCATACCACAGATACATACCGTTGTCTCCTGTCTGCAGGAAGGCAAAGCCGCGGCTGTCGGGGGCCCATGAAACCTGTTGAATTCTCATGGGATCAGGCATGCCTGTAAACTTTTTCCTGATCTGACCATTCAGAACCATGAGTTCCAGGTCGACCGAATAGGATGGACGGCTGGACGCATTGATCCGGGGGTCAATCCTCAGTCCGGCCAGCCTGAGCATTTCGGCCGAAAGGTCCTCAATGGTAGGATTTTCCGACCTGGTCAGGAAAAGGATGAACTGGCCCGTGGGATCCAGCTGGACTGTCGGTGTAGCCGGGGCATCCACCACGGCGGCCAGTGCCTGTGGCGGCATCTGGTATTTGAGTTCTTCCTGTGCATAAAGCTGCGTCAGACTTGAGAAAAGCAGGAACCAAAGGATGTATCTGGTTTTCATGGGTTAAATGTTTGTATGATTATCAAATTTATAAAAATCGGGTTAACGGCTTATCTTTGACTTGCTAAGCAAAGCAGAATGGAGCAAATAAAAGATATTATTGAACAGGTTTGGGCCGACAGGAGCCTGCTGGCCGAAACGAAGTACCGCGCTGCCATTGAAAGCGTTATTGAAGAACTCGACAAGGGCAGGATGCGTGTTGCTGAGCCTGCCGGTGGTGAATGGACGGTCAATGAATGGATCAAGAAGGCGGTCATTCTTTATTTTCCGATCCGGAACATGGAGGTGACGGAGGCTGGTCCGCTTGAGTTTCATGACAAGATCCCGCTCAAGAGACACTATGCCGAACAGGGTGTCAGGGTGGTTCCGCAGGCTGTGGCAAGGTATGGGGCCTATCTGGCAAAAGGGGTGATCATGATGCCATCCTATGTGAATATCGGAGCTTTTGTGGATGAGGGGACCATGGTTGACACCTGGGCAACCGTTGGATCCTGCGCGCAGATTGGCAGGAGTGTGCATCTCAGTGGCGGTGTGGGTATCGGCGGTGTTCTGGAGCCGGTTCAGGCGGCGCCGGTCATTGTTGAAGACCACGCGTTTATCGGATCCAGGTGTATTGTGGTGGAGGGTGCCAGAATCGGCAGCGAGGCTGTTCTGGGAGCCAATGTGGTGATTACCGGATCAACCCGGATACTGGATGTTTCAGGATCTGAGGTCAAAGAATACAAAGGCTATGTGCCACCCAGATCAGTGGTGATCCCGGGAACCTATCCCAAAAAATTCCCTGCAGGGGAATACCAGGTGCCCTGTGCACTGATCATCGGGCAGAGAAAAGAATCGACAGACAAGAAAACGGGGCTGAATGAGGCGTTGAGGGAGTACAACGTTAGTGTTTAGGTGTGGTGGGTGTGGTTGTTATGATTGTTATGATTGTTATGATTGTTATGGTTGTTATGGTTGTTGTGGTTGGTGAAAAATAGGGTGAAGATATCGGCGGTTATCATATCATTGAATGAAGAGAAGGACATCGGGAGGTGTCTGGAGTCGCTGCAGGGTGTGGCGGATGAGATCCTGGTGCTGGATTCGTTCAGTACGGATGGTACCGGGGAGATCTGCCAGAAGTTTGGAGTGAGGTTTGCGCAGCACGGTTTTGACGGGTATGTTTCGCAGAAAAACAGGGCAACCTCAAGGGCTGCTTACGATCACATCCTGTCGCTTGATGCTGACGAGGCGCTGTCGGAACGGATGAAGGAGGAAGTATTAAGAATTAAGGATAATTGGACCTTCGACGGTTACATTTTCAACCGGAGGAACTCCTGGTGTGGCCGGTGGATGCGGTTTACCACCCTATACCCCGACCGCAAGCTGAGACTGTTTGACCGGCGGAAGGCTGTATGGGATGGGCTGGACCCGCATGATTACGTAAAGCCTGCCCCTGATGCCCGGATCGTTAGGGCGAAAGGCGACCTTCTGCACTGGGCAATCCATTCAATTGATGAACAGAAAAGAAAGGCTGACCAGTTTGCCAGAATCTCAGCCCATTCATACTTTTCCAAGGGTATCAGGCCGTCGATGGGCACCGGGGTCAGTCATGCCGTATGGCGCTGGTTCAGAGAGTATTGCATCAGACTTGGATTTCTTGAAGGATATGCTGGATGGCAAATCGCCCGCTATTCAGCACTTTACGCATGGAGAAAATATTATTACCTTCGTCAATTGTATGAAAGTCAGCGATAAGAGCAGCTGGGATCCCCACGATCTTAATCAGGCGGTTAAGATTCTCAAACAAGGAGGTGTCATTTTATATCCAACCGATACCATCTGGGGCATTGGCTGCGATGCTACCATCCCTTCAGCCGTAGAAAAGATATACCGTATCAAGGAGCGGCCGGTAGGCAAAAGCATGCTGGTCCTGATTTCTGACATCAGCATGGCTGAAAAGTACACCGAGGATACTCCGGAGCTGATACTGCAAGTGATGAAAGAAGCACTTGAGCCTCTGACACTCATATTTCCAAAGGCCCGCAACCTTGCATCCAATCTGCCGGCTGCTGACGGATCAATTGGCATGAGGCTCCCGCATGATCCCTTCTGCGTGGAACTGATCCGTAAACTGGGTTCACCGCTGGTTTCGTCATCGGCCAACCGGAGCAGCGATCCTCCTCCACTGCTTTTTATCGATATTCCGCAATATTTTCTGGATGAAGTTGATTACGTGGTCAGATGGAGACAGGAAGACATGAATCCCGGCAAGCCGTCGACGGTGGTGAAGCTGAATGAGGATGGGGAGATGGAGATGATCAGGCAGTGAATAGGGAATGGTGAATAGGGATTAGAGGGAGAGGAGATCGGTAGGGATTTGAAGGGTCAGACGTTGGGTTTTTTCGTCCACTGCTAAAATAAAAGCGGGGTTATCGGGTACCAGAACCCGTTTTTCACCAAAGGCAATTTCCAGGAGTGGGTTTCCGGGGATTTCCTGAATTTCTATCAGAATTCCTTCCATCCCGCTTGCATGATCAATAACCGTAAAACCGGTCCAGCTTTTTTCAGGAATTTCTTCAGCACCAAACCAATTCTTCCAGGTACCCGGCAGGTTACAGTATTTTCCCAGCAATTCCCTGGCTTGTTCCTGAGTGTTGATCCCCTCGAAACCAAGGATCAGATGATTTGTATCCTTTTGAATTACTGACTCTTCGGCAACCTGAAACGGAACCAGCTCCCCATCCAGCCTGACAAATCCCCATTCGGGAAAATCAGCAAGCTCTTCGGCAGGACTATTCAGTCTCAGTACCAGCCTTCCGGCCACACCATGCAGTTTCACGAACTTTCCGGCCTCGAAGGAGGTTTGTTCCAACTCTTGATTCAGTTTCAGCATGGCGTAAAAATCGGGTTTCTTTTCAGAATTTCCATATCAGTCCTGCCCTGATCCGTCCGGTATTGCTTTTCAGGACCTCTGTCCCTGTATACTCGCCGTACTGCCAGAGATCCCAGGCGGTATCCCTTGTGGTAAATCCATACCCGGCTGTCAGGCTCAGGTTTTTGGTAAGATCGCGGAGGTATATCCCGGCAAAAATCTCTGAAGTAACAGGATCGTACATATTGAGGATTAGCCTGTTATTGAGATCCCACCAGTTTTGCATCCTGCCAAATGCAGCTCCCGCCTGCAGCCATATCTTTCCTGCCAGGTGCTGCTCCAGGTCGATTCCCCAGAGTATGCGGCCAGAGCGGTCGAGACTGTCGGCCAGGAGAGTGATCATGCCGCCCAGTTTAGTATTGCCGCTGCCGAAAGGGATCCAGGCACCCCTTAATGTTGCCTGATAAGCCCCCGCACCATGGAATTTTGCAGCACTGCCAACAACCTCAAATTCGGCCTGTTGCCATTCACCGGTGACTCCCAGGTATCCAAATCCATCGCGGTAGGGCCGGGCAACTGCCACGTATTCTCCGCCGAGGTCCATTTCCATCCACTCCATCCCTGGCTGGACTCCCGACATCAGCGCGCCACCGGCCATCAGGGTTATATGTCCGCTTACCCTGGCTTCCAATTCGGCCATTCCTGAGAATTCCTCAAACGGAACCTCATATTCCAGCGGATCCATGTAAGTCAGGTTAAATGTCTCGAATGCCTTCAGGGTGGAGAGATTGCCTGTCAGGAGAATTCTGAGCCCATCAGCGGGTGCCAGTTCCATAGTGACCCCCACCCTCCCGTAATCAGGGATGAAATAGAGATGGGACATATCGGCATCCGGTCTGTAGGAACGGACAGGATCGGATTTACGGGTGAAATCGTAACTGGTATTAACTGACATCGAGCGGATCAGGGGACCGGCAGGTCCCTGGTTGCCGGATATCAGGAGGAGCGGAAAGAACAGAAGGGCAATTCCCAGCAGAGATTGCCTTTTCATATGGTTTTTCGAATTTAATTTGTCAGGACTACCTTTTGGAACTTTGTCTGCAATTTATTGGTTTCCACTCTAAGATAATAGGTTCCTGCGGGTAATCCAAGGGATTTGAGATCCAAATCGCCTGAACTGTCGGAGACAGGTTGTCGGAGGACGACATTGGCTCCTGAATCCAGAATGATCATCCAGGCCTTATCTTCAGCCATTGCCCCAGCGGATTCAAACCGGATCCTGCCCGGTGTCGGATTGGGAAAGACCGACAGACTATTTGCCTGACTCTGTGCGGATTCGATCAAAGGAACTCCGGTGTAGGTACCCGGCAGTCTGTACACCTGCGTTTTCACGGAATAGGGGAAAGCACTGTAATCGTAAACATAAATCATCATCCGGGCCCCGTCACCGTCAATATTTCTGATCTCCGACCAGCTGCCGCCGGGTACTTCAAGAATAACGGATCCGTTATCGTCAATCACACAGGTAGTGTAGATGTAATAATAGGAGGTGGAAGTCTGGACGTACTGATAATAGACATACGTGAATTCAAGCCCCTCATCGGTATCGAAAAGATACTGCGAAAGAAACTGAATATCGGTCAGATAGCGGTTATTTGGAATATTCAGCTGAACGGTTTTCCAGAGGCTGTAATCAGGATTGTAGATACGGCACTGCTCAGCCGTTACGTCCATCACATAAAACTTAAACCCCTCCTTTTCAAGTTTGACATAGTTACCCGAATAGTTGAAGGAGGTTTGCAGCTGAATCTGACCAAAAGCTTGGGCAGATAACAAAAGGAGCAGCAATGGTAATATTCTCAGGATCAGATTTTTCATTTGAATCGGATTTTACGGTATGCGAAAGTGATAAGGGTTGAAACAAACAGGACAGCAATGAATAAAAGTAGTGTCATTGAAGGATTTTTCGATTTAAAGAACCATGTTCCCAGATTTCCGATGATAAGCCATTGAATGACATACACATTGGTCACCCTGACTCCCAGGAACCTGATCCATTTCATAACGAAGCCCTCCTTCCAGATCAGGGTTCCCTTGATGATTACTGCCAGGATTAAATTTAAGGAGAGGGCCCAGATAAAAAATGTCAGGTTATGATGATAATAGACCGGAAGATCATGCGAAATGTCCCATGCCCGGCCGAGTCCGTACAAAAAAACCGCCAGGGCCGGAATGAGTGCAAATAGGTGGTATCTGCTTCTTAAAAGCAATTGAGGCCTGATCGAAAACAGCTCCGCCAGGCCGATACCGGCAAACACATAGGAGAGCCAGGGAACAAGCGGAAAATAGGACCAGGGTGCAGATCCGTAAATAAAAGAGGTGAGGTAGACCGATGACCCGATATCTGAGAACCCGTCAAATGGTGCCGGATCGGGATGAATGAGATAATTGAGGGCAGGGATCAGGAACGCAAGAATCATCCAAATGTACCAGGTGGGTCGCAGCCTTTGAAGCAAACCTGAGATGATGACGGCAAGGCCTGCAAAGAGCAGTATATCAACCCCGAAAACATACTCCAGGATATTAACCGGCACCGAATGGTTCAGCCAGCGGATGATCAGGCTGAGATTCAATCCGAGATTCAGCAGCAATCCCCATCCGATTAGTTTAAATCCCCTGAAGATCATTTGTTTAACTGATACACCCCTTGCCGGAAGGAAATATCCCATCATCAGCATAAAAACAGGTGCGGCCGGAACTGCTCCCATAAAGTATCCGAGGCGGGCTACAGGATGGGAATCATAGGCAGAGGAAAGAAACAGCTCAACAGAATGGACCAGGATCATCCAGATGACGGCCCAACCCTTTAGGAGATCGGGTACCCATTGTCGCTGAGGAAATTCAGGAAGCTTCATTTGATCAGGCTCAACCCCTGAGTGGCTGAGGAGTCTCCGGGCTTGTAAAGCAAAGCCTTCTGGAACAGCACCTTGGCCTCCAGCGTCTTATTTACCTTGAGCTTGATCCAGCCCAGCAATACTAGCCCATCGTAATCGAAAGGATACAGATTGACTGTTTTGGAAACATATTTTTCGGCCTTCAGGAATTCCCCCTTGTTGTACATCATCAGACCATACCGGTAATTTGCCACCGAATTATTGGGATCAATGGATAAAATCTCCTCGTACACCTTTCCAACCTGAGTCCAGTTTCCCATGTCCGCCAAAGGCATGATCAGTCCGAATCTTGCTTCAATCCCGTATGGCATCAGGGCAACTGCCTTGCGGTAAAAAGATTCGGCCGCTTGCAGATCCCCGGCCTTATAGTTCAACCAACCCAGCCGGAGGTTGATTTCATAGGAGCCTTCATCGTACACTTCCTTAAGCGACTGAGCGGCACCCTTGAAGTCCTCTTTGGCCTCCCTGCTGTAGCTCTGGGTGAAAGCACTCTTTTGACGCTCGAACTGCTGGCCGTGCGCGGAGTGGAACATCAGGGTTCCAAACAACAATAAAATACCTGTGCCTTTTAAAAGTTCCATGTTCCTCCCAATATTAAACTGTGAAAAGTGTAATCCTGACCGATGATGTAGGTTGATCCTGATGGATCGGCGACCTCCCACCCGGCAATCCTGGTGGTACTGCTGTACCTGAGGGAAAGATCCAGGTGCTTCAGCAATCTGGCGAAAACCAGGGATGTTTCAAAACGGCTGGTGATTGGGTCGAAATTATTGTATACCACATATGCCTGGTTTTCTGACCAGTAGCGGATCCATCCCCGTGTGTAGCTGGTTTCGAGCCAGGCAAAAGGAAGCACCTTTATCCCAGTCCTGCCCTTACCCACAAATTTACCGTTGGCTACCCAGTCGTTTAGGGTTCCTGTCCGGGAGATCTCACCCACCAGATAGAAATTCAGATTTCCCATCGGATATAGGGCTAAGCTGGCTCCCGACTGTCCGTACCAGGTACCTTTAAAGCGGTTCATATCTCCAGAGACCGTAATTCCGATGTATGGAGACCTTTTACTCAGCGTCAGATTGCTTGCCAGATCCGAGTAAGCACCTCTGGATTCCACAAAGTTGAATCCTCCGGGGTAGGCCTGGGCATTGTGGTAAACATACTCACCATTCAAAAACCTGAATCCGCCCAGAAGGCTGAGCCCATGCGCCAGCATCAGCCTTGCACCTGAATAGAAGCTGTTCTCACCGTATGAAACATCAAACACGAACGGATTGAGCGTCGGGACCTGATACTGCTCGGTTATTAAGTAATTGATCCGCTGGAAACCCAGTGAAACGGTTAATGAGGGACTCAGAACCGCAGAGGTGCCCAGGGTGAGGTAGTTATAGCCGGTCACCTGATAGTTATGTGCTGATGTTCCGCCTGGGTTATAAGCAAGAAGGGTTTCCTTATCCGGAGTGGCATAGTACCCCCCTTCGGTGAAAAATTTGATGGGGTTGCTGCGTATATTCAGGGAGTCACGATATTGCCGCGACAACAATGGGGTAATTCTGGCGGCATCCCCTTCCCTGTTGTTTAAAAGGTAGGAATGATACAGATAATCAAGCGCATATGGATCCGGATTGTTAAATTTCAGAGCCTTTTCAAAGTGCCGGATGGCCTGGTCATAATTTTTCAATCTGAATTCGGCTATTCCTGCTCTCATCCGGAGGTAATAAAAGTCAACCCCGTTCCGGAATCCGTCACGGGCTGAGATTCTCACGGCAAGCCAGTCGGACCGCGCGAAGGCTGCCCAGGTGATGCTGTCGATGTATTGAAATGCCGGTTTGTTCTGTGACCTGAGCGGCTGAGCCCAGACGGGCAGGCAGGCAAGTAACCATCCGGCAAAGATCAGTTTTCGCATTATCTGTAATTGAATTGAAGGGTAAAACTTCCCTTTGGGCCGGTAACATTAATATCAATCTGACCATCATTTCCGATCCTGATATCGCTTTTCAATTCGTCAAGGGGATCACCTGAGATCTCATGGACCACGGAGGAGGTCAATTTGATCCACTGGGGATCCATATCCTGATCAATTTCACTGTAATGCATTGTATAACAGGTTTTCAGGAAAATCCGGAAGGGGGCTACCCAGTCCTGGAGCCACCGGATCCAGGGTTTAGCGCTGGCAAACAGCGGGATTGAATCCTTTATTGTTATTGCGAGTTCGAAGATAAGCGGCACCCTGAAAACAGCCAGGAAGAAGAAATAGAGCGGATTGTTCCGGGAACCTTCATAATGAGTGAAATAGAACACTTTTCCGTCATTCACAAACCAGGCCCTGGCATGTGTAACAGGATCGACCAGCGAAGATTGGTTGTAAATATCGGTTTCGACCAGCCACTGGTATTCCTGTTCAGAATGTTCCGCCGTAAAAAGTATTCTGATTTTTTGTCCCGGTATCAGGTGGAAGGCAATGGATAGGAGTGGGTTGATCTCAGGGTTAGCCACGATTTCATTCAACGCGGGACGGTCGAAGGATCTGAAACTGTATTCCCTGCCGGCTTTTGAAACATAGTAGGCAATTGGAAAGTCCAGGGTTCCGGAATCAATATAGGGGGTCGATTGAAACTGGAAATGGAGGTGTGGTTCCGGAGAGCGCCCCGAACTGCCGACCTGGCCCAATTCCTGGCCCTGAGTAACGTAATCTCCGATTTTTACCCTGATGGATCCGGGTTTCAGATGTGCATATTTTGAGTATAGTCCGTAATCATGACGGATGATGACAGCATTACCCCAGTTTTTTCTGGTATTGGCATCACCGGGGGTGTTATCCGGGATCCCTTCTGAGATATGCTCCACCACCCCGAATCCTGCTGAAAGGACGGGTTTGCCATAACAGTAATAATCAGTCAGTTTTAAGCCCTGATCCCGATAAGTGCTGCCCGAAGAATCCCTTTTTACAAAATCCCAGGCATTTCGCCAGTCACCTTTGTGAGTTTCACTTCCGTCATGTCCCTGTGAAACATTCCATTCACTCCTGAAGGGCAGACTGAAGAGGTAGGGAGTATTCCGGCCCAGACGCTCCTGGTAGTTTGCCACTGCATACAGGTTCTTCTCCGGGGTATTATGTTGCACCACCACCTCCCTGAGGTTTCCGGGTTTGCGCATCCGGAACTGAAGTACGAACAGGAACAGCGGAACAATGATATTAAAGGGAAGGGCATAGGCTGAGAGCTGAAAGGTGCCAAGCAAACCGTTCATGCTCACTGAAAGAAAGGTTGCAAGCGGTATCAGCACAACTGCCCAGGCGAAGGATGCCCAGCCCGGCACAAGGAAGAATCCTCCGATCGCAATCGCCATCAGGATATAGTTAAATCCGATATAGGTGTAATTCAACGAATTGATATCCAACCCGATAAAACCATAAAAAAGATAGGCCGCAAAGAATCCGAGGATTGACAGGACAAATGAGATCCTTGATGCGATCAGGAGTCCGGCCGCCACGAGCAGTCCTCCAATGACTGAATACTGGAAAAAGACGGCACCCAGGGATGACAGGTAGGTAATGACCGGACCCGGGATGTTGAGATCTGAAATCCACTGATACCCCTGAACCAGCGGGTGGCCGCCCATTGAGAAGATGCGGTTCCAATCGTACACCACCTGTTCACTCAGTTGGAGAGAAGAAAATTCCCTCACCGAAAGCAGCACGATCCAGAGGCCCAGGAGAAACGGCCAGCTGAGGAAGGGCAGCCGGTAACGCTGCATCCATCCTCTCATGGCAACCGTCAGGAAGAAAGTCAGAATGGAAGCAAAGATAATGGTGAGAACCAATACCATTCCAGGTTTGAAATAGAGGCCGAGGGGAAGGGTAACAAGCAGTACGTTATAGCTCAGGATACCTTTTGATATCAGGGCTTTGTCATATCCCAGCCATGTAGCCAGCAGCATGGAAATGACCACCCCCGCCAGTCCGGCCAGCCCTGAGGAAGGTACCAGCATGGTAGCTCCGATCAGGAGCAGGGCGAACCAGTGGTTGTCTGAAAAGAAAACCTGCGAATAGGCGTTGAGGATGCCTTTCCCCAGCCAGGAATTATTTCCGATCCATTTCTTCAGCATCATTTGCTCAAATAATCCGGGACAGATTCCTGTCCGAGTATAGTTTCGAGAGTTTCCGCTTTTCTGACCACATGAACCTGGTTATCCTCAGCGATCAGAACCACGTTTGGGCGGTAGGTGATGAATTGCATCCACTGGGTCATATTGTAGGCGCCCACCCGGCTGATTACCACCTTATCCCCCTTTTTCAGCAGGGGCATCTGGGATTGTTCCCTCAGAACATCGATATTCATGCAGAGTGGTCCATAGAGTGTGGCATCGTCAAGGAATCCGGAAACTTCATCCACCGGATGCAGCACATGATCATACCAAAAGGCAGTGAACAGCAGGTTTACCCCAAAATCGAGGACCAGAGCCCTGCGGCTGTCGGACAATCTTTTGATGGCCATTACCTCCCCTGCCAGATATCCGGCATCATCGATCAGTGCACGTCCGGTTTCCAGGACCAGCACCGGAAGTTTATCCGGATCAAAACCGGCTCTTAGGATGGCACCGGTAATGGTTTCGGCATACTGGTCGAACGAAGGGGTGGTGTCGGAGGCTGCATGGTATGCCCCCTTCAGGGTATTTAATGATGCAAACCCTCCTCCCATATCGATATACATGATACGGGTCTGATATTTCCGGTCCGTGTCGATGGCCAGTTTGGAAAGCTTCTCTGCGGCAGTGCGGTAAGCGCTGAGGGAGATGATATAGGTTCCCACATGGGTATGGAGGCCGGAAAGTTCCAGAACTCCGCTCTCCATGATTCTGTCGATGGCTTCGGCGGCTTCGCCATTCTCAAAATTGAATCCGAACCGGTCCCATTTGGGATAGATACCGGTATCCATGTTAACACGGATGGCGACTTTGGGTCGTTTACCGCTTTCCTTTGCCAGTCGGATCAATGAGAAGAGCTCATCAAAATGGTCGATATGGATGTAGGATCCCGCTTCGATAGCCATCATAAGGTCACTGTCATGTTTATCCGGACCGTTGAACAGGATTTTCTTCCCATCCATTCCGTTATGCAGGGCCTTCTGGAATTCGAATCCAGAAACCACCTCCGCCCAGGACCCTTCCAGATGGAAGATCCTGCAAACGGCATCCAGATAGTTGGTTTTATATGACCAGGCAAACTGCACCTTCGGGTACCGGGTTTTGAATGCCTCGTATGCATCCCGATAGGTTTTGCGGATCGTTTTTTCAGACAGAACAAACAAGGGTGATCCATATTTTTCAAGCAGATTCCGTACCGGTACCCCATCGATTGAGGTGACGGGTTCAACGGTGGTTCTGGTCCCAAATTTACCGGGAACCGTGCTGGCCATTCTCTTGATTACCGGGGGTTCGAATTTTTTCTTACTCATGTTCCAATTCTCCTGTTATTGCAAAACCCTGATGGGTTTCGGCGTCTACAATCATATCAAACGAATATCTCACAAACATTTTTCCCACCTCGAAGGTGTCATAGGGCTGGGGCTCTCCTCCCATCGCCAGGTTAACCAGCGTTTCAGGCAGGTTTTGTCCCGCGCCCGTTGCCAGATAGACCCAGGCTGGAATTCTCGGGTTGATCTCGACCAGGAAATAGCGTCTGTCCGGCGTTTTAATAAGTTCCAGCTCCATCCCCCCGCGCCAGTGGGTTTGGGAGATGATTTTGCGGGTAAGGCCGAGGAGAAACGGGTCTGAGATTGCGATTCCGCTCCAGGCCTTGCCTTTATCTGTAATAAACTGTTTCCTCATGGGAACGGCTCCCATGGTATTGCCCTTGCCGTCGCCAAGAGCCACCACGTTGACTTCGGTGCCTCTGATATATTGCTGGATGATGACCGGCAACCCCCACTTGGCCGACACTTTGTAAAAGAGTCCGACAGCCTCCTCGGGACCGTGAGCCAGATAGGCATCATAGAACTTTCCCTTCACCATATAGGGCCCCTCCATATTGCGGCACACCATCGGTATCTCAGCCGGTGTGGTAACGGGTACGCTTTGGGGAACAAGGATGTCATATTTTCTTCCGAAATCAGGCAGATTGGATTTCAGGCGCTCATTATACTGTTCCATGGTGGGCAGGAATGTCCTGATCCCCGCCAGACTGAGCCGGTCCGTGGAGCTGATCAGTGGCAACAGCTCTGAATCAAAATTCGGGATCAGCACATCGATCTTTTCCCTGGCGTGGATCTCTAAGATCCTGTTCAACAGAAGCTCCATGCCTTGTGATGGATAGGGAACCATGTAAACTTTGTCGGCCATCTCCTTCATATAGGCTCCGGGTTCCAGATTCTCGTAGGAGAGACCGATGATTCTCGGCTGGAAGGTACGGGACTCCCTGAGCGACCGGATCACAGGAATTCCCGGACCAGGATTGTCAGTATTGTTCAGTCCGCTGACAGCAATCGTTATTCGCGACTTATTCATCCTGAGCCAGCTGAAAGGGTTTCAGCAAGGATGCGAAATCGATCAGGAGCCGGTCAAAATTCTCCCTTTCCAATTCATATTCCTGCAACAATTCCTGGTACAGGGCATCAGGCTCAAGCCCCAGCTGCAACCTTTTGAATATTTCAAGTCCGGATGGATTTAAAATAAAGGTATCCCCAGTTTCAGGATCAAACAGGGTTCCCTGGTCATTCACTCTTAATACCGGTTTCACTTTCAGGTCCATTTCAATAAGTTTTGGAGTTTAGACGTGGCAGCCGCCAAAAACTTGCGTTAAGTTAAAAAAAAAAGCTGTCCCGTTCAAGGGACAGCTTTATCAAAAATCTGTTATTCAGATATTTAAACCAAATTATTCAGCGGGGGTGTCTTCCGTTGATTCGGCAGGAGCTTCAGCCTCTTCTGCCACCTCTTCAGCGGCCTCTTCAGCTGCTGCGGCGGCGGCTTCTTTGGCATTTTTCTTAGCCAGTGCGGCGGCCCTTGCTTCTTTTACCTTGGTTTCTTCGGCCAAACGCTTTTTCTCATCGCTGCGCTTGTCAGCCTCCATTTTACTGGAGATGCTCTTCAGTTTGGATTCATTGGATTCCATCCATTCCTCGAACTTCTTGTTGGCCTGGTCTTCTGTGAGGGCGCCCTTTACGACTCCCTTCAGGAGGTGGTTTTTGTACAGAACACCCCTGGTGTGAAGAAGGGTACGTACGGTATCAGTCGGCAGCGCACCTTTTTGCAACCATGACAAGGCTTTGTCAAAGTCTAATTCAATGGTAGCAGGATTCGTGACCGGATTGTAGGAACCAATCCGCTCAATGAATTTACCATCCCGTGGTGCCCTGCTATCCGTAACTACGATGTAGTAATACGGACGGGATTTTTTCCCGTGTCTGGACAGTCTAATTTTTGTTGGCATGCTTACTGATAATTAATACTTTAGAATTTTTGTGGGTGCAAAGATACCATTAAAATGCTGTTATCCAAAAGTATTTAAACTTTTAAAAGAGTTTTAAACAGGTTACCTCGGGGGGACAATCCTTCCTAATTTTACCCCATGAGCGGATTTGTCCATTTACATCTTCACACCCAATACTCCATTCTCGACGGGGCAACCCCGATCGAAAGCCTCATGGATCGTGCGGTTTCGCTTGGTATGCCGGCGGTTGCGATTACAGATCACGGAAACATGTTCGGTGTTAAGCATTTTTACGATGCTGCCCGTGCCAAGAAACTGAAGCCTATCCTGGGGTGTGAGCTGTACCTGGCTCCCAAGGGACGAAAGGACAAATCGGATGTGGAGGACAGGAGTCGCTACCATCTGATCCTGCTTGCAAAAAATAAAACCGGATATCATAATCTGGTTAAACTGGTTTCTCTGGCTTACATTGAGGGGTTTTACTACAAGCCAAGGATCGACTGGGAACTGCTGGAGCAATACCATGAAGGGCTGATCGCCTGTTCCTCCTGCCTGGCCGGTGAACTTCCCAGGGCAGTGCGGCAGGGAGAAGCTCCGGGAGAAGAGGTTCTGCTCAAATACAAAAAACTGTTCGGTGAGGATTTTTACATCGAGCTTCAGGACCACGGACATCCTGAACAGAAGCAGGTGAATCCCCTGCTTGTTAAACTGGCTGCCAAACACGGTGTCGATGTGATCGCCACCAATGATGTCCATTATCTGCATGCCCGGGACGCCGAAGCTCAGGATATTCTTCTCTGCCTGAGTACCGGAAAGGATTTTAATGATACCGGGCGGATGAAATTCATCGGTCAGGAGTTTTTCAAGACCGAGGAGGAGATGCGTGCCCTATTCCCTGAATATCCTGATGCCATCAGCAATACTCTTAAAGTGGCCGCCTCGGTGGAGGAGTACGACCTCGACCGTCAGGTGCTTCTGCCGGATTTTACACTGCCTGTGGAGTTTGAAAGTCAGGACGACTACCTGAAATATCTTGCCTTTGAAGGTGCCAGGAAGAGATACGGAGAGGTTACCGAAGCCATAGCGAAGCGTTTGGATTTTGAGCTTTGCGTGATTGCAGGTATGGGGTTTGCCGGATACTTCCTGATCGTTCAGGATTTTATCAGGGCTGCCAGGGAAAGGAATGTGTCGGTCGGACCGGGCAGGGGTTCGGCTGCCGGCTCGGCTGTCGCCTACTGTATCGGGATTACCGATATTGATCCGATCAAATACAAGCTTCTTTTTGAGCGCTTCCTCAATCCTGAGAGGGTTACCATGCCTGATATCGATATCGATTTCGATGATGACGGCCGGGAAGAGGTGATGAAATATGTGGTGGAGAAGTACGGAAGGGAGCGGGTGGCTCAGGTGATCACCTTCGGATCCATGGGAGCCAAGATGGCTATCAAGGATGTAGGCCGCGTGATCAGTCTGCCACTGCCCGAAGCCAATCGTCTGACAAAACTGATCCCCGACGGACCGCAGGTGAGTTTCAAAAAGGCATACGAAGAGGTTCCTGATCTGCGTAAGGAGAGGGCCGAAGGAGATAGTCTGGTCAGGAAGACCCTGGAGATGGCCGAAATTCTGGAAGGATCCATCCGGCAAACCGGTATTCATGCCTGCGGTGTGATCATCGGCCGGGATCCCCTGATTGAACATATACCGGTAGCCACCTCGAAAGAGACTGACCTGATGATTACCCAGTATGACGGGCATTATCTTGAGAACGTAGGGATGCTGAAGATGGACTTCCTCGGGCTCAAGACCCTTTCAATTATCCGGGATGCGCTGGAAAACATCAGGTTATCAAAGGGAATTGACATCGACATGGAGAAGATTTCCTATGAGGATGCCAAAACCTTTGAACTTTACCAAAAAGGTGAAACCATCGGCACCTTCCAGTTTGAGTCACCCGGGATGCGACAGTACCTCAAGGAATTGAAACCGACCACCCTTGAGGACCTGATCGCCATGAACGCCCTCTACAGGCCGGGACCGATGGAATTTATACCCGTTTACATCAAGAGAAAGTACGGGCTTGAGAAGGTGGAGTACCCGCATCCCAGGCTGGAGGAGATACTGAAGGACACTTATGGGATCATGGTGTATCAGGAGCAGATCATGCAGGCCGCCCAGGAGATCGGAGGGTTTTCACTCGGGAAGGCCGATCTTTTGCGCCGGGCCATGGGAAAGAAGAAGAAAGATGTGATGGAGCAGCAGAAGGCTTTCTTTATCGAAGGTGCCCAAACCAAGAACGGCATTGCAAAGGAGAAAGCTGAGGAGATCTTCGACATCATGCAGGAATTCGCCAATTATGGATTTAACCGGTCGCACTCGGCCGGATATGCCGTGGTGGCATTCCAGACAGCCTACCTCAAAGCCCACTATCCTGCTGAATATATGGCTGCGGTTCTGAGCCGCAACCTTTCAGATATCAAGAAAATCACTTTCATGATGGATGAGTGCCGGAGGATGGGACTCCAGGTTCTTGGACCCGACGTTAATGAAAGTTATCTGAAGTTCACGGTAAACAATCAGGGAAATATCCGGTTCGGTCTCGCCGCAGTGAAGGGAGTGGGTGAAGGAATTGTGGTGGAACTGGTTAAAGAAAGGACTGCCAACGGGCCTTTCAGCGATGTGTATGATATGGTGGAACGAATGTCGCTTAAAACCATCAACAAAAAGGTGATTGAAGCCATGGCAGTGAGCGGTGCGCTTGACGGCATTTCCAGATTCCAGCGTTACCAGTATTTCTCAGAAGATGACAAAGGATCGAACTTCATAGAACAGCTTCTCCGGTATGGGGCAAAAGTTCAGAATGAACAGGGAGGCGCCCAGATCAGCCTGTTCGGAGGCGGATCCGAAATTAAACCGGTGCGGCCCGAGCCCAGGCCGTCAGAACCCTGGAGCACACTTCAGCAGCTGAATCTTGAGAAAGAGCATGTGGGCATTTATCTTTCCGCCCATCCCCTCGATGAATACCGGATGGAGATCGAGCATTTCTGCACAGCCAACCTGGCTGATCTGCAGGAGTTGGGAACGCTCCGGGGAAAGGACCTGAAAGTGGCAGGGATCGTTACTTCGGTCGAACATAAGATCACCAAGAATGGAAAACCTTTCGGACGATTATCCATGGAAGATTTTTCCGACACTCATACATTCACATTTTTCAGTCCGGATTATCTGACGTTTAAAAATTTCATGCAGCCCGGGTACTCGCTCCTTCTCAGTGGCAAGGTGGAACCCCACCGGTTCAATGATGGTGAATTCGAGTTTAAGGTGAAGGAGATGAACCTTTTGGTTGACGTCAGGGAAAAGATGATCCGGTCGGTAACCATTTCAGTTTCGCTCGAGAGCATTTCCGGGGAACTGGCAAATGAACTGGTCTCCCTGCTGAACAAGAACAAGGGAAAAACCCTGGTGAAGATCAAAGTCCTTGATCCATTGGATAAGGTCAGCGTCGACCTCTTCAGCCGGGGCATCCGCATTGAACTGAACAGGGAAGTCCTGGCTTTCCTGAACAATCATCCTGATTTGGAGTTTAAGATTGAATAGAAGGGGCCGTAAGATTGAATTTTTTATTTTTGTCTCTATAAGTACACAAAACTAATCGACGCTTTAGCTATGGCAATTGAAATAACCGATTCGAACTTTCAGGAGATGGTAATCAACGCCGGTCAGCCGGCCATGATTGATTTCTGGGCAGAATGGTGCGGACCCTGCAGGATGTTAACCCCGGTGGTGAAGGAACTGTCGGAAGAGTATGCCGGACGGGTTGTGGTTGGAAAAGTGGATGTTGACAGTAATCCCGGGATCTCGATGAAATACGGGATCCGTAACATCCCTACCCTGCTCTTCTTCAAGAACGGAGAAGTGGTTGACAAGCAGGTTGGGGTGGTTCCCAAGGGAGCGCTGGTAAGCAAACTCGACAAACTCCTGTAAAAGAGGCGGAAGCCGTTTACGAAAAATCTTGCTGAGATAGAAGAATGGGGCAACCTGTACAGTCTGGATCTGATTGCCAGACAGGTTGTCGAAGGGTTTATCACGGGCCTTCACCGGAGTCCCTTTCATGGGTTCTCCGTTGAATTTGCCGAGCACCGGCATTATAACCCGGGTGAATCAACCCGTCATATCGACTGGAAACTATTCGGAAGGACAGACAAGCTGTTTGTCAAGCGGTATGAGGAGGAGACCAACCTCAGGGCTCAGATCATCATTGACACCTCCTCCTCAATGCTCTTCCCCCATGCTGATAAAAAGAGCCAATCCAAACTCTTCTTTTCCATTTATTCAGCCGCCGCTCTGATCAGGCTGCTTCGCAACCAGCGGGATGCAGTTGGACTGACCCTTTTCTCTTCGGAGATTGAGCTTGCCACTCCCGCCAGACTCAATGAAGCACACTGCCAGAATCTATACCACGAACTGACCTCGCTGATGGAACGTACGGGCGGGCAAAAGACCGATAAGCTGCTGAACCGAAAGGCCGATGCTCCTGAGATGCTCAACCAGCTGGCAGAGCTTTATCCAAGAAGAAGTCTGGTGATCCTGTTCACCGATATGCTTGACGAAGGTCCATCCGAAGAGCTGTTTTCCGCACTCCGGCATTTCAGGTACAACAAGCACGAGGTGATACTGTTCCACGTTAGGGATCATAAACTGGAGGAACAATTCGATTTTCCATCCAGGCCGCACCGTTTCGTCGATATGGAGACCGGACGCGTATTGAGGGTTAATCCCGGAGAGATCAGAAAGGTATATCAGGAAAAGATCCGTGAATATTATTCCGGGATACGCCTAAAATGCGGCCAGTATGACATTGATTTTACTGAGGCAGATATCCGGCAGGATTTCCGGGAAGTTTTGCTGCCCTTCCTGATCAAGCGGCAGAAAATGTATTGATCA
>Ga0172369_10000807_pt1 | contig 46441 bp, 43 predicted proteins | sample LakKiv25m_FD_114539 | JGI IMG/M metagenome (GOLD analysis project Ga0172369, IMG submission 114539) | Freshwater microbial communities from Kabuno Bay, South-Kivu, Congo - kab_022012_11.25m | ecosystem: Environmental > Aquatic > Freshwater > Lake | place: Democratic Republic of the Congo...
GTCAAAATCATGCCCTTTTTACCCTTTATTCAAATTTCATGGTGTATTTCTGAGCATTTTCCTTCACCCAAACCTTGAATTCAGGTTCTTTGTCTTGAAACTAACCTTTTCTAAACACCCTCAACCTAAATAACCTAATACATAAATTACCTAATACTAAATTTCCTAATACGGGATGTGGGTAACTGGAATTAGGATAACCTTCGCTGTAAAGATGCCTACAGTGACAGTAACTTGAAAAAATATCCACTTTATTCGCCACTCCCCTAATATGGTGTTTTTGGATGTAATAAATTTTTAGCGTATAATATGTAATAAAAATATATAATTATGAGGTATGTTGATGAGTCAATCTCGCAGCGATCAAATGGTACAAAGGTTACGCACGATGCAAGCTGCTGCCCCGGATATTGAAGCTTCAGCGATAGTATCTGTGGACGGTTTAATTATGGCGTCAGCCTTGCCTACAGATGTTGAAGAAGACCGAGTTTCAGCAATGTCCGCTGCTATGCTAAGTCTTGGAGAGAGGATCGCTAGCGAACTAGGTAGAGGAGCTCTGGAACAAGTATATATTCGTGGCGATTCTGGTTTTATTGTTCTGACTTCTATTGGTGAAGAAGCAGTAATCACTGCTCTTGCCAGACAGGAAGCTAAACTTGGCCTGGTTTTCCTTGAAATGCGCCGTGCAGCTGAAGATATTACCAAACTTCTAGGATGATCATACACACCCGCATGAATTATTACGAGAACACCCCGGCGGGGAGGAAGCCTAATTCGGCCCTCCCCGTTTCATTATTCATTTTTATCGTGAGGTAAAATGCCAACAAAATATATTTTTTTTACAGGCGGTGTTGTAAGTTCGGTAGGCAAAGGGGTAACAGCTGGAGCTATCGGATTATTACTAAAAGAACGAGGCTTTAAAGTAGTTGTTCAAAAGTTAGACCCGTATATTAATGTCGATCCTGGAACAATGAGTCCATATCAGCACGGCGAAGTCTTTGTTTTGGATGATGGGGCTGAGACCGACTTGGATCTTGGTCACTATGAACGATTCATAGATATCCACTTGAGCCGGGCAAGCAATTTTACAACCGGTCAGGTATACGCAGAAGTGATTTCAAAAGAGAGGCGAGGCGATTACTTGGGGGGAACCATCCAGGTAATTCCTCATATCACAAATGAAATCAAACGACGAATAGGCCTCGTAGCCAAGGAATCGGGAGCTGAAATCGTTCTCGTTGAAATAGGCGGAACAGTTGGTGACATTGAATCACAACCTTTTCTTGAAGCATTACGTCAAATGCGCAATGAAGTTGGAAAAGACAACACCTTTTTTGTCCATGTGACCTGGATGCCCTACATTGAAGCAGCCGGAGAATTAAAAACCAAACCTACCCAGCATTCAGTGGCTGAATTACGATCCATTGGTATTTCACCGAATATGATCATTGCTCGGTCCGACCAACCAATCGAGCACGAATTGCTTGACAAGATAGCCCTTTTCTGCGATGTTGAGAAAAAAGCTGTTGTGCCAATGGAGACAACTCCCGTTCTTTACGAAGTTCCGTTGTTGCTAGATCAAGCTGGCGTTGGTGATTACATTGTCGAAAAATTAAGTTTACTTTCCACCAAGACCCCCAATTGGACAGACTGGAAAAAATTAGTAGAGGATGTAAAAAAATCAAAACCTCTCCTCGAAATTGCGCTGGTTGGTAAATACGTTGAATTGCACGATGCATATATGTCAGTAAGGGAATCACTTAAACATGCGGCCCTAGCATTGGGTGTTGAAATCGAGATTAAGTGGCTACACGCAACCGACTTGGAAAAAGGAAAAGGCTGGGAAATTCTCCAAAAAACGAATGGCATTATAATACCCGGAGGTTTCGGTTCACGTGGAATTGAAGGTAAAATCATGGCAGCCAAACATGCCCGTGAGAATAGGATCCCATATCTTGGTTTATGCCTTGGCATGCAATTAATGTGTGTCGAATTTGCACGCAATGTCCTTGGTCATGAGGATGCAAATTCCACAGAATTTGATCGAACCACCACCCACCCCATCATTGACCTTATGATCGAGCAGCGCTCGATTACTGACATGGGTGCAACGATGCGACTTGGTTTATATCCCTGTGAGATTAAAAAGGGAACCAAAGCTGCCCAATCATATCAGCTTCCAATCGTTCAAGAAAGGCATCGCCACCGTTTCGAATTTAACAATGCTTACCGAAGTGAGTTTGAGACAGCTGGAATGGTTTTCTCCGGAGTCTCTCCAGACAATAAATTGGTTGAAATCTCTGAAATCACCGACCATCCTTTTATGATAGGAAGTCAATTCCACCCCGAATTTCTTTCCCGGCCAAACAGACCGCATCCATTCTTTCTGTCATTTGTGCAAGCAGCCGCTGATAAAGCTGGGATTTCAACAATAAACCAAACAAGGCATTAAGATAACAATTATTTATGATCCATCAACATCATGCGTAGACACCGCGCAATTCAAGAGGTAAATTTCTCGCAAGCTCAAACATAACTCGATCCGTCAACCCAATTGGCAATTCACCAGACTCGGGCCAAATTGGTTGTCCGATATTTATTCGGACCAGATTTCTATGTGGAAAATTTTTAAAAAATGTTTGGCTACCATCTATTCCAATCGGGATAATGGGACATCCTATTTCGATTGCCAACCTTGCTGCTCCTGTCTTGGCGACTCTTAAACCACGACCACGACTGCGCGTACCTTCCGGAAACATACCCAGAACTTGCTTTGCATAAAGTAATTCTTTTGAATGTTCTATTGCCCATTCATCTCTTTCTCCTCGGTAAACTGGAAAGGCACCTAAGTTCCGAAATGCGAAATGTACAATTGGATTTTTGAATAACTCTGCTTTGCCCATAAAAAATATAGGGCGTTGCACTGCGAGCTGCAAAGGAAATATATCCAGATTTGTAACATGATTTGCTGCTAAAATTGCTGCTCCAGATATGGGAATAAACTCTTCACCATTGACATCCAATCTCATTATCATTTTAAAAACAGCTTTTAATGAGCTCACGACAAAACGATGAAATCCTGTTTCCTTTAGTGGATAATGTAATTTCTGTCTGGAATCCGTCGCAAATAAATCCGATTTTGGCACCTATCTACCTCCAAATAATGTATATCATTCTACAATTCCATTAATTGCGATTATACTTTAGTGGTTCAACACAATAAATTTACGATTTATTTATACAAATGAACTTTTGACCTTTAATGACAACTAATATTGAGTTCAAAATAAAATTCGAATAGGCATTAAATTAATTTCGTTCAAAGGATCTCGAACCATATAATTTTTAGGAAGTGATCGAATTTATATTCAAACATCCAATAGTATTAACACAGGAGTAGGAAATGGACACGATAATTGAATTTATTAGTGGGCAAGAAATTCTTGATTCGCGAGGAAATCCAACCATTGAAGTTGAAGTTATCCTGGCAGATGGATCGTGGGGGCGGGCTGCTGTACCTTCCGGTGCGTCAACCGGAATTCATGAAGCATTGGAACTACGTGATGGGGATAAAAATCGGTACAATGGAAAAGGCGTTTTGAAAGCTGTCGAAAATGTAAATAATATTATCGCAGATCACATTAACGGTTGGGATGCCTCAGATCAGAGAGGCATAGACCTGGCTTTATTGGAATTAGATGGAACATCAAATAAATCGAAATTAGGAGCAAACGCTATTTTAGGGGTCAGTCTGGCTATCTCTAAGGCAGCATCCAATTCCCTTGGTTTGCCACTCTATCGATATATTGGCGGTGTTCACGCCCATGTCCTCCCAGTACCGATGCTAAACATATTGAATGGAGGAGCACATACTTCCTGGCAATCGACTGATGCCCAAGAATTTATGATCATGCCCCTTGGCGCTCCTAGTTTTGCTGAGGGTTTACGCTGGGGAGCAGAGGTTTACCACATGCTCAAAATTGTACTTAAAGAAAAAGGCTATACTGCCCTTGTTGGTGATGAAGGAGGGTACGCACCTGCACTCAAAGCCAATGTAGAAGCGATCGAAGTAATTCTTGAAGCAATTGAGAGAGCAGGTTACAAATCGGGACCTGGCGCTGATATTGCCATAGCGCTTGATCCGGCTGCTTCAGAATTTTTTGATGAGAAGACCAAGACTTATGACCTTAAAAGAGAAGGGAAAAAATTGACCAGTGATCAAATGGTCGAATTTTGGAAATCTTGGGTAAACCAATTTCCGATTGTTTCTATCGAAGATGGGTTAGCCCAGGATGACTGGAATGGATGGGAATTAATGGTTAGCGAACTTGGTGATCGTTTACAAATTGTTGGAGATGATCTATTAGTAACAAATCCTGAACGTGTCAATAAAGCGATCAAAGAAAATGCTGCAAATGCCTTACTTGTAAAAGTGAATCAGATTGGTACACTCACAGAAACTCTGGAAGCAGTTGAAATATGCAAGAGAGCAGGGTGGAGGGCTGTGACCTCCCATCGATCCGGAGAGACTGAGGATTCAACCATTGCAGATATTGCAGTCGCACTCAATATTGGTCAGATAAAAACTGGAGCACCTGCCAGATCAGATCGGGTGGCAAAGTACAATCAACTTTTGCGTATTGAAACAGATCTGGCAGAGACTGCCAAATACGCCGGTTGGGATGCACTCTAAGAAGTAAATAATCCGAAGTCCAGGTTTAATATAAATTTATGTCAGTTCCTAATTGGGTTGAAGATTCAATTTTTTATCAAATATTCCCGGACCGTTTTGCCAACGGAAATCCATCATTAAACCCTCCGAATGTACAACCCTGGGGTGCCATGCCGACAAATTATGATTTTCAGGGAGGAGACTTACGAGGGATAACCCAACACTTTGACTATCTTATGGATTTAGGTATTAATGCGATTTACCTAAATCCGATCTTTCAATCCACATCCAATCACCGATACAACACTTACGATTTTTTTAAAATCGACCCAAAACTTGGAGATATAAAAGAATTCCAGGATTTCCTTGACATTGCTCATAGAAATAATATTCGCGTCATCATCGATGGTGTGTTTAACCACTGTGGACGAGGTTTCTTTGCGTTCAATGACATCTTAGAAAACGAAAACCACTCGCCTTATGTGGATTGGTTCCATATAAAATCCTTCCCAATGGAAGCCTATACACCAGGTGAAGCTCTGAATTATTCAGCCTGGTGGAAACTAAAAAGCCTTCCAAAATTTAACACGAGGAATCCAATTGTACGCAAATATATATTTGGAATTGCGAAATATTGGATTGAACAAGGTATTGACGGATGGAGATTGGATGTACCTAATGAAATCGATGATGATCTATTTTGGCAGGAATTTCGAAACGTTGTCACAACTGTTAATAAAGATGCATATCTTTTAGGTGAAATCTGGACGATCGATCCAAGGTGGGTAAATGATAAGCATTTTGACGGGTTAATGAACTATCCATTACGGGACGCAATTTTATCCCTTCTGAGTTCAGGACCGCATGAATTAATTGCATTTACAAATAAAGTTGATGAACTCCTAAGAAATTACCCTGCTGAAAATATTTATTCCATGTATAACCTCTTGGGTTCTCATGACACCGAGAGATTATTTACCAAAGTCGATTGCGATACAAAAAAAGCAAAGTTGGCTTTCTTACTCCAATTTGCTTTACCAGGTGTTCCGGCAATTTTCTATGGAGATGAGATTGGGTTGCAGGGACAAAAAGATCCCGATTGCCGTAGAGCTTTTCCCTGGGATCAAGCTTCATGGAATCTAGAATTATTTTACTGGGTTAAAACTCTGATTTCTCTACGCAAGTGTTACCCTGCGTTGAGGAAAGGAGGATTTAGTTCCATCTACACAAACGTATCCGAAGGATATTATGCTTTCTCTCGTAACCTCGGCGACGAACAAATCGTTGTTGCTTTCAACGTTTCAGACAAACTAACCTCGCTAGAAATGCCTGTTTCAAAATTAGGTTGGAGTGATGGACATCAGGTTCTGGACCTCTTTACTAATAAATCAACCATTATCACTGGCGATATATTAAACTTAAAACTCGCTCCCTGTAGTGGAACCTGGCTTATTTGAAATTCCTTATTTTTCATTTAATACCCAAGATTAATGAACTCCATAATGGGATAGATTTTACAAATATTGTACAAATGAAAAAACTCCGTAGATTATTCTTTTTCCTAATTATTTCAGCTAATATATTTAGCGCATGTAATTACTTCCGATTTTCCAATCTAACGCCAACCCAAACGGCATTATCCAAAACCCCATCACAGGAAATAATTTCTGAAATAAGTCCATCTCCAACAACTTCTCCCCAACCGACCCTGACTAGTACCCCAACACCGGATTTATTTCCAATCAGCATAGATGCAATGAGATCTCGGGATTATCCAGGGAGTCAAATTATTATTGAACAAACCCTAACCCCTGGCTCTAACTACAACCGCTATATTGCCTCCTATCTTTCCGAAGGGTTAAAAATATATGCTTTATTAACCATCCCTAAAGGCGTACAACCAGAAACAGGCTGGCCAGTTATTATTTTTAATCACGGTTTTATTCCACCAAAACAATATCGTACAACAGAGAGGTATATAAATTATGTTGATCGACTGGCTCGAGAAGGTTATATCATCTTTAGATCCGATTATCGCGGACATGACCAGTCAGAGGGTATTGCTCGTGGCGCATATGGCTATCCAGATTATTTGATAGACGTATTAAATGGGCTTCAATCCATCAAATCATTCCCAAATGCAGACCCTGAGCGAATAGGAATGTGGGGGCATTCCATGGGAGGATATTTAACTTTACGAGCGATGGTAATTCGAAGCGATATTAAGGCAGGAGTTATTTGGGCTGGAGTCGTTGGTTCCTACCCAGCACTTCTATCAGATTGGCCTCAAAATACTCCTCCAATATACGAGTTTGATCCAAGTTGGAGGAAAAAATTCATTGATGAAATTGGAACTCCAGAAGAAAATCCAGAATTCTGGTCTTCCATATCCGCAACAAATTATTTAAAGGATATATCCGGACCTCTTCAGCTTCATCATAGTATTTCTGACGAAGTGGTACCTTTTGAATTTTCCAACAAATTATTTCATGAATTAATTATTGCAGGTAAGAATACAGAATTGTATGCATATCAAGCAGATAATCATAATATTGCTCTAAATTTTAATTTAGCCATGGACCGTACCCTGGAATTTTTCAATCGTTATGTAAAAGGAGAATAAATGATATTTTTTATGAATACTCGCAAATGAATCCCAATTACTGAAGGAACTTTATTGATGGTCAAAATTATTGAGGTTACTGCAAATGAAGCTTAAGTATTATATTAATCTAAACAAGGGCATAACAGTTTTTGTAATACTGGCGTTAATAGCAGTTTACAATCAATGGCATCGTCCAGATGTCTGGGTCTATCTGGCATTGCATGGCACATACGGTATTTTATGGGTCTTTAAATCCCAGATTTTTCCAGATTTAACATGGGAACACAAAGTTAGTGTTTGGTATGGGGTAATGAGTTGGTTTGCACTTGCTTTGTATTGGCTACCGGGCTGGTTATTAGTATCCAACAATAATCAAACTCCAACCTGGTTGCTGGGAGTATGCATTTCCATTTATGTTTTTGGAGTTTTTTTTCATTTTACCAGTGACATGCAAAAAAATGTAATGTTGGAGGAACACCCGGGAGACCTTATTACAAATAAAATGATGGCTTTATCGCGCAATATCAATTACTTTGGAGAATTCTTGATCTATATTTCCTTTGCCTTAATGCCGCAAAACTGGTTTGCTTTTCTACCACTCTTATTGTTTATTACATTCTATTGGTCTTTTAAGATCATGAAGAAAGAGAAATCCCTGGCTCTTAAGAAAGGTTTTGAAGAATATAAGAAACGGACCAAGAGATTTTTTCCATATCTCTTCTAAATCCAACCTGACATTATTTTATAACTTACCTTCACCAGACCAGATTTTTCCCGATGGAATGATTGTTTTGGATGGAACATCTGCATAAATAATTGATCCATTTCCAATCCGCACATTATCCCCAATTTTTATACCGATTGAAGTTGTAACACCCATGCCAATCAGACTTGATTCACCAATTTGAACATGGCCAGCTAATAAAGCTCCAGGTGCAATATGGCTATACGCACCAACAATGCAATCATGGGAAACTACTGCATTCGTATTTACCAATGAATATGACTCCAACTTTGCCTCAGATCCAATGTATGCATTAGCGAAAACTTGTACGCCATCATTTACAACAACACTTTTTTCCAATGTTGCCCGGGGATGAATCAATTTCGGCAAAGAAAAACCACTATTATCCAGAACATTGAATATTTTTTTTCTGATGTTAATATCAATTATTCCTCCCACTCCATTTGCTGACATTTGAATACCCACTTTCTTTAAGTCAGCAAGAATATTGCGAGAACCCAAAACAGGAATACCCAAAATAATTGTTTTTGGAGGTATGTAATCATCAATGATCCCGATTATTTCATAATCACCGATGGAAAATACCAACTCCATAACTGATTTTGCATGCCCACCTGCTCCATAAATAAGAATCGAACTTTCTGGTTTTATTGACAAAGTTCCGGGCAGTGTTATTTGCGATTCTTTTAGCATAGAATGGATCATCGCCTCAGTGATAAGGTGATCTGTTGGTAATTTTTCAAAATCAATACCCATTTGGACAGCCAGTCTACGAGCAGGTTCGGTGATCCGCAACGCGCCAATTTTTGTGCTCTTATTTTTTATTTGCATACTTACAAATTCAGCTTTTTCTTTATCGGAAATCCACCCCAATAAATCCCCCACTGATACATTATTATCAATTCCAGGTGGCAAATGGAAAAAACCTGAAACAGGTGCTTCCAAATCTGATGTAGCTTTGGTTGTCTCAAGAGAAAATAGAACGTCACCCTGGTTGACGAATTGACCATCTTTGACATGAATACTTATCAATTTTGCTTCTGGTTCATTTGCATTAAGTAAGGGTACCAAAATCTCGACAGGTTCCATTATTCCTCGTTACTGATTAAAGGCGTTTTTAATCCACCAGATCATAGATCGCTTGTTTGATTACCTGATCTGATGGAAGAATTTTGTCTTCCAAGGTCTTCGAGTTCGCAATTGGAAATTCCAATGCCCCCACTCTTTTTATTTTTACATGGTTTAAGCCACTCTCTGTAACTCTGGATGATATTTCAGATCCCCATCCGAGAGATAAAGTCCCTTCCTCAACAGTGAGTAGATGTTTTGATCGTGAAACCGAGTCAAATAGAGGTGTTAACTCAAAGGGTTTTAACTGGGTAAAAAGGATAATCTCAGAAAATATCTCTCGTTCGTAAAGAACTTCAAGGGCAACTCTTCTGACAATTTCGAAATTATAGCCATATGTAGCTATTGTAATTTGAGGTCTGGCTGAAAAATTTATCTTAAATGTTGGAAATATATTCCCGAACTGTTCGATCTTTGCATCCAGCAAATCCCCCGATGCACGTTCAAGTAATTGGCAGGAATATAACAATTTATGCTCAATAAATATGACCGGGTCATCATCCTCAATCGCTGATTCTATTAATAATCCCGGGTCTGCCAAGGCGTTTATTGCTACCACTCTTATTCCTGGGATTCCCAGAAACATCTTTTCCAATGACTGGCTGTGGGTTGGCCCATAACCGCGCCTTCCTCCCATGGGAGTCCGGACCACAAGGGGCACTGAAACATTATCGTTATAAATCCACCTGAATTTTGAAGCATGGTTTAATATCTGGTCCATTATTAGGGTGACAAAATCGCCAAACATTATTTCCACTACAGGTCTAAGACCTCGCATTGCCATTCCAGTTGCAATCCCCATAATCGCAGGCTCGGATATAGGAGTCGAGTGAACTCTATCAGGATAGAGGGTGCTAATTCCACGGGTAGCTTTAAATGCTCCACCGTATGGATCAAGCAGGTCCTCCCCAATGAGAAAAACCCTCTTATCCATCTCCATTGATCGAATTAAGCCTTGATTAAGGTTTTGAATTATAGTAGTCATAATATTGGGTTTAAATTCTCAAATCCCGGGAATGGATCTTGATCTGCCCGCAAGAAAGCATCAGAAATTTGCCAATTAATATCACTTTCAATTTGCTCACAAATCTCAATATTGAGCCTGTGCTTATGAATATTTAATGGATCGTTTTTTAAATAGCTGGCAATTTCTTCGGGGTCTCTAAAATCATCTCCTTTCGAATGAGCCGAAAAGCGATACGTATTCAATATCAGACCAGCTGGTTGCACATTTGTTCGAACAAAATCTATACCTTCTTCGGCAATTTTACGTATTTTTAGTACATCCGTTGAATCTAATTCCCAACTATTAATACCAAATGCTTTAAAACGATCCTTGATATTTCCAGCCATCGCCAATTCGATTGGAGTTGTTTGAGCATAACGATTATTTTCAACTACAAATAATATTGGGACATTCCATAGAGAAGCAATATTGAAACTTTCATAAACAATTCCTTGACCAAATGTCCCATCACCCAGGAATACAACTGCTATCCGCCTGCTTTGGATATATTTTTCAGCCAAAGCCATTCCTGTTGCGATCGGAACGATCCCTCCCTGAATTCCATTTGAGTAAAAATTCCGTAATTGGATGTGTTGACTTCCTCCCCTTCCAGCAACCAGACCTGTTACTTTTCCCATTACTTCTGCAGCAAGCAAGTAAGGATCACCACCATAAGCAAGATAATGCCCATGGCAGCGATGATTGCTGAAGACAATGTCATCTTTGTCCAAAACATCAAAAATACCAACAGCATTGGCTTCCTGGCCAATGTATGCATGAGTCGTTCCCACCAGCTTTCCGGATGAATAACTATCAAGCAATTGTTCTTCAAATCTTCTAATAATAAGCATTTGCTTATATAGTCGATAATTAATTTCCATTGATTTATTATATCTCACTAAAAATATATATTATTCATCAGAATTTACACTACTTCCTGTGCGAATATACGCAACAACTTTTAATCTACTTTATGAATTTTCAATTTTGTTTGGAAACACATTAAAAAAGAAAGCCGGAGAATTAACATATACATATTCATAAAATCCTAATCATCACTCATCTTGCTAAAAATAGCCTCGTGGTATAATCGTTGGCTATATGAATCCAACAAACTTATCCAAACAAACAAAATTGTGCCCGACATGTGGCACACAATTGACTGAAAATGCGAAAAGTTGTCTGGTTTGCGGAAGTGAATTCACAAATGAAAAACCTCCGCAAAAATCAATTCAAGGCAGCCGAATGCCTGTAATCAAGATCAGCCTTCCACTGGCATTAGGTCTATTAATCCTAATTCTTACTGCAGGAGCAAGCGCGGTCTATTTTGTATTGAATGCGGGAAATCGACTTGTTAATCCTACACCAATCCCAACAGCTACTAATACCCCAACTATAACCCTTACCCCAACTGAAACCCCAATCCCAAGTCTGACACCTACGCCTACTCCATTACCTCCACTTGAGTATATTGTGAAAGCGAACGACTATTGCGGGTCAATCGCTTTTACATTCAATGTGTCGGTCCAATCCATTATTCTACTAAACAATTTATCAGCAACATGTACAGATTTGGTTGTTGGACAAAAACTATTAATTCCCCAACCTACTCCAACACCATTACCTGTCGCAACAACCACCTTAATTGCAGCAGATGCTACTCGGGCAGCCTGTCAGACAGTTACGATAACTGTACAATCCACCGATACTTTAAGCTCCATTGCGTTGAATTATGGGGTTTCCATGGATGCAATTAAACAATGGAACGGTTTGAGTACAGATAATGTTTATTTGAATCAACCCCTTGATATACCACTTTGCATGCGCGCGGCGACACCAGGTCCATCCCCAACCCCAACACTGCCTGCTCCTTATCTTGCACCCAATTTACTTCTACCTGCCAACGGCTCTGTTTTTAACTTATCAAATGATATTATCACGTTGCAATGGGCTTCAATCGGAATTTTACGTGGCAACGAAGCCTATCTCGTGGTTGTGGAAGATGTAACGGAAGGGTTGGGTCGAAAACTAAATGAGTATGTAACCGACACAAAGTTCATTATCCCGGTTACCTTCCGGCCACAAGACAATCAACCTCATATTATGTCCTGGCAAATTGTTACAGTTCGACAAACTGGAACGGATGATCAAGGGAAAACCATATGGAGCCAGGCTGGTACCCCAAGCCAATTAAGGGTTTTCATATGGAGCGGTGCTGCACCAGCAGCCAGCCCCACTCCATAAATAAATTGATGAAAAACGAAAAAAATATACCTAAGATTCTACATATTGCTTTAATTGCACACGATAATAAAAAGAAAGATCTACTTGCATGGGCGTTGTTCAATAGAGGAACACTTGCAAACCATAAATTATTTGCAACTGGAACGACTGGTAGTTATTTAGAAGAAGAAATAGGAATCCCAATCATTAAATTTAATAGTGGACCACTAGGTGGCGACCAACAAGTCGGAGCAAAAATTGCTGAAGGTGAAATTGATATTCTGATTTTCTTTTGGGACCCGTTGGAACCTCAACCACACGACCCAGATGTAAAAGCCCTCCTGCGATTGGCTGTTTTATGGAATATACCCACTGCCTCCAATCGTTCAACTGCAGACTTCATTATTTCATCACCACTCCTGGTTGGAGAATATCTGCGTACAACACCCGACCTGGACAGATATTATCAATCACATAGCAAATTCTAAGTGAAAATTTTCAATAAAAGGACCTTGATCAAATATTCTCAAGGTCCTTTTTTTACCAAACTATTCTTATCCTTTATTTGTCGCGGCTTCTTCCAACATTTTTGTGGTCAAGGATTTGGGTCTTTCAAGTGCTTGTCCTAATGCTCTTGCCCAAACCAAGTTGGCGGTAACACCGAGAGCTCTGCCAACCCCAAATAATACAGTATAAAAATCAAATTCTCGAATCCCATAATAGTATTGCAAGGTACCCGAAATTGCGTCTACGTTTGGAGCAGGGTTCTTAGCTTTTCCTTGCTCCTTGAGGACCTGGGGAACAATTTCATAAACCATATCCGCTAATAATACAAGCTCGTCATTAGGAAACCTTTGTTTCGCGAAATCCATTTGGGCCGTAAAGCGCGGATCTGGTACACGAAGAACAGCGTGACCATAACCTGGAATAACTTTCCCGCTCTCGAGTGTTTCCCATGCGAATTTTCTTAGCTGATCTTTACTGGGAACACCACCAAATTTATTACGAACTTCCAGCAACCAACCAAGACATTCCTGATTTGCCAATCCATGCAATGGCCCAGCCAACCCATTTAAACCTGCTGAAAAAGAATAATAAACATCAGAAAGGGAAGAACCTACGAGATGTGTGGCATGTGCACTTACATTTCCGCTCTCATGATCAGAATGGATAATAAAATATAAACGTGCAAGTTCTTCATAGCCCTTGTCTTCAACACCCAGCATACGGGCAAAATTTGCTCCCCAATCCAGAGACGGATCAATTCTAGGAATCTCTCCATTCCGATATTTTAGATTGTAAATAAATGCTGCAATTATTGGAATTTTAGCAGTAAGGTTTAGACAGTCTTCCAGCATGGGTTCCCAATATTCTTCCTTGTGCATACCCTCCTGATAACGATGTGCAAATTGTGATTGAGTTTGAAGGGATTGAACAGCAAGTGTGAACAATGTCATAGGATGTGTATTTTTGGGTAAAGCGCGCAGAGTTTCGAAAACATATTCCGGGACATCACTTCTACTTGCCCATTCCTTTTCAACCAGACAAGCCTGTTCTTGAGTGGGTATTTCATTTGTCAAAAGAAGATAATAAAGTCCACCAACCAATGGCATTTCTGCACCATCCGGTTTTGGCAATTTCGCCAAAACTTCTGGGATGCTAAATCCTCGGAACCTGATTCCTTCTGCTGGATCTACATAAGAGATATCTGATACAAGCACTTTAGATCCACGCATGCCACCATAAACTTGGTCGATCGTGACGTTATCGATCACGACAGATCCATTTTCCTTTACTAATTTTCTTACCCGTTCCCGCCATTCAGGTAATTGCGCAGAAATTTTTTCTTTAATTATCATTTTTTTTCCATTATTTAGCATTGTTAAAATTCGACTAATTTAACGAGCGCATCAGTCGTTTCTTGAACTGCCGAAGCTGACTTCAAAAGAGCTGCTTTTTCTCCTGGATCCAAGTCATATTCGATGATCTTTTCAATTCCATTTTTTCCCAACTTAACAGGAACCCCAAAGAATATACCTTTCAAGCCATATTCACCTTGCATATAAGCAGCAGCAGGGACAATTAGATTTTTATTCTTCAATATTGCCTCAACCATTTGAGCAACAGCAGCTGATGGCGCATAATATGCAGATCCTGTCTTTAATAAACTAACAATCTCTCCCCCACCATTTCGCGTTCGCTCAACGATGGCTTCCAATTTTTCAGGCGACATTGTATCCTTTAGAGGCACACCGGCAATGTTTGAGTGACGAGTGAGAGGAACCATTGTATCGCCATGCCCACCTAATACATAGCAGTTAATGTTCTCAACACTTACACCCAACTCCATACCCACAAATGTACGCATTCTCGCCGAATCGAGAATACCGGCTTGACCTATCACTCGATTTGGTGGTAGTTTCCCAACTTTCATCACCAAGAAAGCCATTGTATCCAGAGGATTTGTGAGGATGATATAGATTGCATTTGGAGAATATTTCAATGTTTCTGTTGTTGCCTTGCCTACAATGTCCGCATTGGTCTTCAAGAGATCATCCCTGCTCATACCAGGTTTTCTCGGTAAACCTGCAGTTATTACAATAATATCCGAACCTCGGGTTGCGCTAAAGTCATTGCTACCAGTTATAGTGACATCTTTTCCGATCACCGGCATTGCTTGCATCAAATCAAGCGCTTTTCCCTGGGGCATTCCTTCCACAATGTCCACCAACACAACATCTGCCAATTCCCTTTCAGCCAACCAATGAGCCGTTGTAGAACCGGTCATACCGGATCCTATAATCGATACTTTTGCAGTCATGTTTCCTCCAATAAATTATATGAAATTATTCAATGAATAGATCTACCAATCTGCATAAATTGAATTATATTTAGAACAGAAAAAAGCCAAGTATTTTCTGGACCGCTGACCAGTACTTCAAAAACTATTATTCTCAAGAAAACGAGTTGCCTGGATCGCAGCCGCTGCGCCCATCCCTGCAGAAGTAACTACTTGTTTAAAATTTGGATCGGCAGCCTCACCGGCAACAAACACACCTGGCACACTCGCACGCATAAGATGATCAACTTTAATATAACCCATATCTGTCATATCGAGTTGTCCTTTGAACATTTGTGTATTTGGAGAATGCCCGATGAAGACAAAAAAACCATCCGTTTCAATTGTTGTCTCATCTTCGCTAATTAAATTCTTTACTAAAATCGATTCAACTTTTTCGTTGCCAATTATCTTTGTGACTATGGTATTCATTAATATATTAATTTTCGGATTCTCTGCAACCCTTTTTTGAAGGATTGCACTTGCCCGAAAAGTATCTCTCCGGTGAATGATCGTTACAGAGGACGCAAACCTAGTCAAGAATAATGCTTCCTCCAACGCACTATCACCACCACCCACTACTGTAACTTTTTTCTCTTTAAAGAACCATCCATCGCAAGTTCCACAATAAGATACACCTTTTCCCGTCAACTCCTTCTCACCTTCAATATTCATAAAAATTGGACTTGCGCCTGTGGCAATAATCAAAGATTTAGCCAAGAATTTTTTATTCTCTGTTTCCACTCGAAAAGGGTGAACCCCAAGATCCACTTCTGTTGATAGCTCATATTCAACCTTTGCTCCAAACCGTTCTGCCTGCTTCTGCATTAATTCTCCCAGCTCACTACCACCGACACCTTCAGGAAATCCGGGATAATTTTCGATTTCATTTGTTAAGGATGCCTGGCCTCCAAATTGGAGTCCTGTTAAAACTATAGGCTCAAGTTCTGCCCTGGCTGCATAAATTGCAGCAGATAGACCCGCTGGACCAGATCCCAGGATCAATACATCCAAAATATCAGTATCTGCATCTTTCAAATCGCCCATATTCATAGCTCCGTTATAAATATTTTGATATTATTAAGATGCATTATTATGAATTATGATACATACACACTAAAATTTTCTAAGATGAGTTATCTACAAGCTTTATCTGTAATCAATAACGCCCTGTCAAGAATTGCAATTGCTTCCTGCAATTGGGCTTCAGTTATTATCAACGGCGGAATAATCAGTACTGTATGCCAGTGAGTATATAAAAATAATCCATTTTCCAAACAGTAATTCCGGAAAGCAACCATTTCTGGACTGGTACTATTCCAAGGAGCCATCGGTTCTTTTGTTGATCGATCTTTCACCAACTCCAGGATTGCAAATAATCCGATCGATCTCACATCGCCAACCGACTGGTGTTTTTCCCCCAAATCGTTGAGCATTCGTCTTAATACTGCACCCATATGGGCTGCATGATCTATAAGTTTATCTTCGATCATCACATTTATATTCGCAATCGCTGCAGCAAGAGATACAGGATGAGATGTATATGTTAAACCGGATTCGAAAACTTTGCTATTAAAGGCTGCTGCAATTTCCGGTTTCATAGCCACAGCACCCAAGGGTGCATATGCAGAGGTTAATCCTTTCGCCATTGTCATGATATCTGGAATTACCTTCCAATGGTCAACCCCAAACCATTGACCTGTTCTCCCGAACCCACTCATTACTTCGTCCGCGATCATAACAATACCATACTTATCACATATGGCTCGAACGCCTTGCATATAGCCTGAAGGTGGAATAATAATCCCATTTGTCCCTGTAATAGATTCCATCAAGATCCCGGCAATCGTATCAGGTCCTTCGTAAAGGATTATTTCTTCGAGATGGTTTAAATAATCTTGCGAGAATTCCTCTTCCGGGATATTTGGATTTGACTTATGAAATGTGGAACGATATCTATATGGATCAAGGAAATGCACAACACCTGGCATCAACAATGGCTCCCACATCCAGCGACGGGTATCACCAGTTGCAGCCATTGCCCCTGCTGTAGCCCCGTGATAAGAACGGTAACGGGTTAATATTTTTGATCTTCCGGTATAACCTCGTGCAAGTTTGATGGCGTTTTCATTTGCATCTGCACCTCCAAGTGTGAATAAGACTTTGGTCAAAGCCCCGCCAGGTGAAACTTCAGCAACTAATTTACTTGCCAGTGAACGAACTTTAGTCGTCATTCCAGGTGCTGCGTAAGGTAATGTTTGAATTTGATCAGTCATAGCCTGAAGAATCCGCTGCTCACCATGACCAACATTGACGCACATTGTCATGGAATTCAAGTCAAGATATTTTTTATTATCAATGTCCCAAAAGTAAACTCCTTGAGCATTTTTGATAGCTATCGGATTAACCCGCTCTTGAGCAGACCAGGTCCAAAACACGTGCTTCTTTGCCAGATGTAATATTTCACTATCCGGAAGATCAAACATGGTCACCTCTTCCAAAATAAAATGGAGTTATGTATTGATTAATACTATCACAAATATATAAACAATTATTTTATCAAAATCACTCTCGCAGGAGCTCCATCCGAATCCCCGATTTTAAGAGGTAAACAATAAATATCATAATATCCTGGAGAAACTTGTGAAAGGTTTAATCCTTCCAAAGCAATCACCCCCGCTGTCAACAAAGTTCTATGGGTTGGTACGCCATCACCAAAAGGCGCAACGGATAAATAATCGACACCAATTAATTTTATTCCTTTTTTTACAAGCCAATTTGCGCCATCATTATTGATCGCCACAAAATCTTTAATAAATTCTTTAGTTCCCCTACTCCATAATTCTGAATTTCGGGTTTTGATCAACAATCGCTCAACTCCGGGGGGAATAGAGGCTTCTTCCAATAACTTGTCTGAAATCTGGTCTAACGGATCGGTAATCTCTATCAGATATGCCCGACCAATCAAAATATTCAGATCGAGTTCTTCGACTGTTCTATTATCATTCAAGAAATGATGAGGTGCATCGACGTGAGTTCCTACGTGCACGCCCATCGAAATGTGTGTGACATTGCAGGAATCACCTTTATTCATATCGCTCAATTGTATGAATTGGATCACAGGATCTCCCTGCCAAACTGGCAGCCCGGGTGAAATCGTAAGGGTTATATCAAAAATTTTCATTTTTTCTCCAATGTATTTTGGATTCACCAACCACTAGCAGTAAAAATATCTTGAAGAAAAACCGTGCGTTCTTCATTATTCATAGGGCGGGGACGGGAATAATCTTCCAGTATGGCGGTCAATAATTCAGTACCCATATATTTACCATCATAGAAAATATGACGGTCTATAAATTCTCTGCGGGTGCCAGCGACAGGATAATCCATTTGATCAAAGAATAAATTCCCCAATCCGTAATGAATAAAGCTCTTATTGAAAAATTCCATGGTTTGAGGTAGATGTGCCTGGCTACCACTGATTATAACTGCTCCAGCAGCTGCCATTCCCCGAAAATCTTCCACCTGATCCGGAAGTGGTTGAACAGAATATGATTCGACATATTGAAAAGTTACTATGGGCAAATAACCTTCCGACGCTAATCGAGATATTTCTGCGTGGATCCAATCATAATCACAAGGAGCAGCTCCGGGTTGATAATCTGTTGCCCAGGCAAATTGCGGTCCAGCCGGGTTGCATCCAATAAAAGCCAATTTATTTCCGTTGTGAATAATCATCTTCGGTGAGCGTGCAACATCCAAAGTAGCGCCACCACCAAAATAAGCCCATCCTTCCTGGTCATACATATCAAGAGTCGTGTAAGTAGCAGCCGATCCATAATCCTGAAAATGATTTCCAGTTAATTCGACAATATCGGTGCCAACATCCTCAAGTAAGGCTATATATTTTTTATTGCTGCAAAACACCAATGTTTTTTGATTGGGATCCGGGAAAGGACAATCATCTGAGAACGGTATTTCGTTACTGATATGAGTTAGATCTGCGGACAAAAGCCAATTGCGAATATCCTTACCTGGATACAAGACTCCATTCTGTTCCATTTTTCCCGCAGTTGCCCTAACCATTGCAGTAACACCAGTCATCACGAGAGAAGTAAATTTGTCTGGATCACGATTTGAATTTGGAATATTCAAATTTGGGGGAGAATTAGATTCTTCGAAACCAAAGCTAACTTTTATTGGATAATTATTTATATCGAATTCATTTGAATAAGGTGAGTTTCCATCAATACTTATTACTTTCCAACCTGGTTCAAGATCCTCAAAAGGTACAATTCCCCACGCTGGTTGATTTTCCCATACTGAATCAATCAATCCGCCCGAGTCAACAATTATTATTTTCGTTGATGCCGGAGTTCCCAATATTGCACTAATTGAATTATATGTAGATGAATCCATCCACATTGGATAGTCTTCAGTCAAGCCCGAACCTTCCCCTTTCCAAATTCTTAAAATTTTTTCCCATTCAATATTATCTTCAATGGTATAAAATGGAACAACCAAAGCGTATACCCAGGTGGTGATTCTTTTATCAAGGTCAACTTGAGCATCCAGATGAAATTCTGCTGTTGAGCTATTGTCCGAGATCTTAAAGCCAGCATCTTCAATATAACTGCGAAGCTTGGGAGAAACTGCTTCGCCAATCCATATTCCCCCGTTTTCGACAATTTCTGGAACTTGTGAAGCTTTGATGGGAATTGGAATTGGTGTGGAAGCTGATGCCTGGATAGATGGCTCAATTTCTTTCGGTAAGAATGTCGTTGGGGTTTTTGTTAATATCAATCCCAATCCAACATCTGCAGGATTACCCCACAAGGAAGAACAACCGGATAATAAAAAAAATATTACTAAACTATAGTAATACTTTCGATTAATTCCATTCATAAATGGTCTCAGAAAGCGAGAAATCTTTTAATGCTTTTTCATCGATCGATATTCCCAAGCCGTCTCCGGTTGGCACATCAATTGTGCTATCGGAATTTAAAACGAAATCTCCCTGTGTTATGTCACGTTTGTAATACCTATTCGTGGCGGAAATATCAGCAGGAAATATAAAGTTCGGTAAAGATGCCAAAGCTAAATTGGATGCTCTACCAACACCGGTTTCAAGCATTCCACCGCACCAATTTGGGATTTTCATATCCCTACAGATGTTATGAATTGCAATTGCCTCGCTCAATCCCCCAACTCTTCCGGCTTTAATGTTGATTATCCTGCAAGCTCCCATTTCTATCGCAGACTTTGCATGGATAGAAGACAGGATACTTTCATCCAGACAAATCGGAGTTCTAAATTGCTTTTGTAATTTATGGTGCTCCCAAATATCATCTTCAAATAATGGTTGTTCGATCATTAATAGATCATAATCATCAAGCTTTAAAATATCTTGGGCTGTTGTGAGAGTATATGCTGAATTTGCATCTACTTGAAGTCTGATATTTGGATATAAGTTTCGAACGAACCCTACATCACCAGTGTCCCTTCCGGGTTTTATTTTGATCTTAATTCTTGTGTAGCCTTGTTCAAGATAATTGCCTATCACCCTGGCTAATTCCAAAGTCGTAGTTTGGATTCCAACTGAAACCCCAACACCAACTCTTTGTTTTTCTCCACCTAGCAAGCTTCTTAATGAGACACCCTGTGCTTTACCAAACAAATCCCACAATGCCATTTCCAATCCTGCCTTTGCCATCCGGTGACCCCGAATGCCAGAAGCTAATTGGCAAAAGTCATATATAGAGATAATATCTTTCCCCAACATCATAGGGATCAGGAAGTCTTTAATTATATGGAATGCAGTACCAGTCGTTTCATAAGCATATCCAGGATCTTTGTCGGCTACACATTCACCGAAACCAATCAAACCATCTGAAAAAATACTAATGATCAGACATTCTCGGGTATTTATCCTCCCAAAAGATGTTTCAAAGGGAGTGACAAGTGGAATAGATACATGGTTGAGTTTAATTTTTTCAAGTCTCATAGGATATCGATCAAATAATTCCACCAGTTGTAAGCAAGCTGATCACAAAACGGATAACACCAACCAGGATTGCCAAACCGTTTAAGATAACCCCAGTTATCGCCAAACCTTTCCGTGCTTTCTTAGATACCAAACCAGCAATACCAAAGATCACACCAAGCAACCCTAGAGGCAATCCGATGCAATTTAAAACATTCAAAAATGGAATCAAGGATACACATACACCTAATAGTCAAATTATCCCTATAATGAAACTAGCAATACCCATTTTTTCTCCTAATTAATTATTGCTCGATATCGTCCGTTCCTAGATCCAGATCATTATTATCTGATGGCATATGGTCTGATCCAACTAAAGGATCTGTGTCAATTTCTATGTTTTCCTTCTTCGCTTCAAGTTGCTCGAATTGATTCATATCTTCTGTACGCAAACCATACTCAAGAGTTGCGCAAAAAGGGCAAACATTCCAAGGTAGTTCCATCAAATTCCCACAATTTTGGCATGTTTTTCTAAGTTTTGTATGGCAATTTGGGCATAATTGCCAGTCTGACTCGATCTTGCGTTCACACCCAGGACACACTGGCAGATCTTCAATCGCTTGAAGAAGCGCTTCCTCTTCAAGCGTTTTTTGATATTCTTCCTCCAATGTAAATTGCGGTCGCAGGACCAGATATATCAATAGACCGGGTAAAGATAGAACTGCCACTAACAGAGGAGCCAAAATAAATACGAGATTATCTCTCGCCCTGCTTTTTATATCCCTATAAGTCCAAATTACCGATGATACCCAAAGTGCTGCTAGGAATGCGCCACCAAATCCAGTTAAAACTAAAATTAATTTGTTCAAATATGTTGGATCAATGGTCATTCTATTCTCTCTTCCCTTAGAATTGATACAACTCTTTCCAATTCGTTTAATTTGAAAATTAATAATTCCATTAATGAATATAACATAAAAATCGTCCGATGATCATTATGAAAATCATCGGACGATAATTTGATATAATTTATTTATGGTTTGGAGCTATATCCGGGTCCATCTTTAAAATATCCGTAATTTGCCTGGATGTCTTCAGTTAAATCTACAACATCACCAGCATTGAGTTGTTTAACTGCGTCTAATACGACCGGCTCCCCTGCATGGTTTTCGCCTTCATAATGACCGGTCAGTCCAACCCTACTAATGAATTCCCCACCTCGTGCAGTGTAAGCGTGGGGAACTTCGTCTTCTGGAAAAATTGCTGCATAAGGGCACTCCGGAACACAAGCACCACAATCAATACATGTATCTGGATCAATATAGAACCATGGATTTTTATCCTGTGGTGTACCCGGAACAATGCATTCCACCGGACATACATCCACGCACCCGCTATCGCGCAGGCATAAACTGGTAATAATGTGTGTCATAGACATCCTCCTTTGAAAGAATAATTTTTCTCTATTCAATCCAATTCTACCTCATAATTGGTTTGATAAATAAAATCTTATTATTCCTTAATTTATCCAAAAAGTGTAAGATATTTGTAATATTATTTTCACCAATTCTTGACACCGAAGCGGATTGAAATTATTATGGATATATATTATATTTTATCTGATAAATAGTAAAAGGAGATTGAAATGATCCATAAATTACTAGTATCACTTGATCATAGATTCCAGTTTGAACAAGCATATGCCCATTGTGATATTCCATGTGGAATTTATGATCCTGCACCCGCCCAAATTGCAGCATTAACTGTTGTCCGAATGATGGATCTAATGGCTGGACTTGAGAGTAGCGAAGATAAGGGTAAATCTGAATACCACAATTCCATGTCACGATACATTTCGGTAAAAGAAGAGCACGCTGAGAAAGCCAAACATGAGATACGTGTGATTTGGGGAGATTACTTTAAAAAGGAAAAACACCCGAATGTAGATGATCTTGTTCAAAAGATCATGCAATTAGGATCAAAATGCAGGCAGACTTCAGACAGGGACGCCGGGCTTGCATTTGTCGATGCTATCAATGAATTTGCTGCGATTTTTTGGGAAACTAAAGGTGTTGCCACTAAACGGGCTAAGGCTCCATATGCCCCATCTCTTGAAATGGTTTACCCGAATTTATGACCAGAAGCACATATTCAAAAATTGTCGACCAAACCAGTAAATAATCTTTGCAAAAAACCCTGGTTTTCAATCCTAAAGATTTGCGGGGAAAGTATGCTTCCAGATTACAAAGAAGGGGATTACGTTATTATTAACGAAATCCCTTTCTTTGTTAATAAAATAGTAAAAGATGATATTATCATTTTCGACCATTACATTTATGGTATCCTGATAAAGAAAATAGATCATTATTTGCCCGGAGAGGGATTTTTCGTAAGAGGTACTCACGCTAATAGCCTGGATAGCAACAAGTTAGGCTATATACCGCTGAATGCAGTCAGAGGGAAGGTTATATCGCATATTCGCAAACCTTAAACATTCATAATATTATTGAACGATAATTACATATTAATTTCGTTTACTTTATTAAAAAATAAGCAGGAGAATATATGAGCGAAAAACGCTCTCCAATCATTTTACCTTTGGCGATTGCCATCGCGATTGTAGCAGTTTCAACTGCTTCACTTTTCATTAGATTTGCACAGCAAGATGCTCCATCTCTGGTTATCGCGGCTTTACGTTTAACGATCGCGAGCCTACTTTTAGCTCCTATAGCAATTTACCGTGATAAAGATGAACTGCTTTCGCTAAGAAAAAATGAATTGCTCTTGGGTCTTTTTGCAGGTTTTTTTTTAGCATTACATTTCGCATCCTGGATCACATCACTTGAATATACAAGTGTTGCCAGTTCAGTAGTTCTAGTTTCCACCGGTCCATTATGGGTAGCATTATTAGCTCCAATATTCTTGAAAGAATCTCTATCCAAGAAGATCCTTTGGGGAATGTTGCTTGCATTAATTGGGGGAATTTTTATTGCATTAAGCGATTCATGTGTTTGGAAATCCAACATCGATTGCGAGACAGTTTTTAATTTACAAAACAGTAAATCAATGATCGGGAATTTGTTATCTCTTACGGGGGCATTTGCAATCACAGGATATTTGCTAATAGGTCGGCGGTTAAGAATCACGATCTCTCTCTTACCCTACATTTTCCTAGTTTATAGCATGGCAGCATTTTTTTTGATATTCTTTATGATCATTGCAAAACAATCTCCTTTTGGTTACTCACTGACCACCTATGGTTGGATCTTCCTTTTAGCGCTAATTCCCCAAATAATTGGTCACTCGACTTATAATTGGACGTTACGTTTTTTACCAGCAACATTTGTCGCTATATTAACCCTTGGTGAACCGATTGGCTCGATTAGCCTGGCATACATAATATTGCACGAATCACCCGGGATCTTTAAAACTATTGGAGGAATATTTATTCTCTCAGGTATTTATCTTGCTTCCCGAGTTCAAAATAAGTCATAAGTAATATTAAACACGCCCATAAATTTCATTAATTTTCTTCAATTTATTAATTAGATCATCCTGATTGTAATCTTCAGGCAATCTCCACTCCCAATTTCCTCCGACACGACCTGGGAAATTCATCCGAGCACATGAATCTAGTCTTAATATATCCTGCATGGGTGTGATCGCATAACCTGCAACCGATGCCCAACCCAATCTTATAAGATCCCAAGCGATATCACTGCCGTCAATTTTCATATATTCTTCTGCAAACATTTTTTCTTTTTCAGATGCAGATTTAAACCAGCCCTCAGATGTGTCATTATCGTGAGATCCGGTGTAAACCACGTAATTTTGCGAATAATGATGCGGAAGAAATAAGTTTTTTGCATCCGTAAATGCAAATTGAAGGATTTTCATACCAGGGAGACCCAGTTCATCTCTTAGCTCGATCACATCATTTGTAATGATCCCCAGATCTTCTGCAATTATTGGGAAATTCATGGAAAATCCTAATGCATCTGATAATTGTCGAAAGAAATCGATGCCCGGTCCTTGAACCCATTGCCCTTTTTGTGCCGTTAAATTTCCAGCTGGAATTTGCCAAAATTTTACAAATCCTCTGAAATGGTCCAGGCGAATCAGGTCAACTGAATTCAAGGTACGCTTTATACGCTCAATCCACCATTGAAATCCTTCCTCTTTATGCTTTCTCCAATCGTAAATTGGATTTCCCCATAATTGCCCAGTTGAAGAAAAATAATCGGGGGGAACTCCTGCAACGAAGGTTGGTTCACCTTTAGGTTCAAGTTTAAACAATTCAGAATTAGCCCAGACATCAGCACTATCATGTGCAACATATAGAGGAGTATCACCAATAATTCTGATACCAATTTTTTCAGCGTATATTTTAACTGATCGCCATTGCTTAAAAAATATAAATTGATAGAACCTGTAGCGATCAATTATATTTTTTAAATTTTCACGTGATTCCTGAATAGATAATGGATCACGAGAACGTAATGATTCAGGAAAGCATGTCCAGGATGCTCCGCCAAATATTTCTTTAAGCGCCATAAAATGGGCATAGTCTAACAACCAATATTCATTTTCATGGCAAAATTCGTTATACCCATCAAAAAAAGGATGATTTCTATTGAAATTATTATATGCTTTTTCAAGTAAATTTAATTTCCACGGAATAATCTTCCCATAATCAACACGTAACTGAGGAAAATCCATTTCTTCCACGAGGTCATCAGAATGGATTAAGCCATCTATTAATAAGATTTCAGGACTAATCAAATAAGGATTACCTGCAAAAGATGAGAAACTTTGATAAGGTGAATCACCATATCCCGTTGGACCAAGAGGTAATATCTGCCATAGTTTACAACCGGCATTATTTAAAAAATCCAGGAATGTATATGCTGCCGGCCCTAAATCCCCGATACCATATCTACCCGGAAAACTAGAAGGATGAATTAATATTCCCGAAGAACGATCAAATTTCATTAGGCTTACGTTTGGTCTGAATTACATCTGTTGGATTTATCGTCAAATCGGAGTAATCAGATAACACAACATCGTTTGCAATAATTGCACCAGGTTTTAATATTGCTCCTGCTGGAATCTGGCTGTTCTTCCCTGCAAGAACAATACCTTTTTCCGATTGGGATCCAACCACTGCGTTTTCAAATACTTTAGCCCTTTTATCAAGGATGGTTCGTTCCACTATTGCCCCTTGCCCGACCACTGAATCGGTCAGCAGGATGGATTGTCTTACCGCTGCCCCAGATCTTATGATCACTCCAGGAGATAGGACACTTTTCTCCACTCTGGCACCTGATTCAATTACACATCCATCTGACAACATACTATCTTCCACAATTGCCCCAGCAGATATCCGCACAGGTGGGCGTTCTTCAGTCCGGGTATGGATTACCCAAGAGCGATCATTTAATTTCAAAGGAGGATCATTCTCTAACAGATCCATATGAGCCTGCCAATAAGACTGAATAGTACCAACATCCACCCAATATCCAGCGTATGGATAAGCAAATATTCGTTTTCCACCAGCCACTAACTTGGGTAGGATATCCTTTCCAAAATCATGGGAGCTATTTTCATCTTTATGATCTTCCCATAAGTATTGATCGAGTGCTTTTAAATTAAACAAGTAAACTCCCATATTTGCAAGATCTGAAGGAGGTTCTTTGGGTTTTTCAACAAAAGAAGTAATTCTATAGTCATCTTCCACACCAACTATTCCAAACCTGGAAGCATCATTCCTGGGTACGCGGATCGTCGCCATTGTCATATCTGCTTCGTGATCCCTGTGGAAAGTAATCAGGGGATCGTAATCCATCGAATAGATGTGATCTCCCGATAAGATCAGAATATAATCAGGATTTGTTTGTTTAATGAATGCAAAGTTTTGTTGCACTGCATCTGCAGTTCCCAAATACCAATCGGAACCATAACGGGCCTTGTAAGGTGTATACATGCGTATACCACCCGAAAAATCTCGGTTTAAATCCCAAGGGCCTCCTGCCCCGATATGTTCAATCAATGAATGGGGACGATATTGCATTAATACCATAACATCATAAATATTCGAATTTACGCAATTGGATAGGGCAAAATCTATGATCCTATATTTTCCTGCAAATGGCACCGCCGGCTTTGTGCGCTTAGCTGTTAAAACACTAAGGCGTGAACCTTCCCCTCCAGCCAAAATAACAGCCCGGGTTTTCATTGTTCGCCTCCTGGTAAATTATTAAATGCTATCGAACGATAAAGAATAGAATATTGAATTGCAGACCGTGTCCACGAAAAATCCTTCTTCATACCATTTCTTTGAAGGGATAGCCACTTATCCGGTTCACTAAAGACTTTAAGCGCCCTTCTCAAAGCATCCGCTTGACTTTCAGAACTACTATCATCAAAGGTAAACCCGGTTATGCCTTTCTCCACAGTATCTTTTAATCCTCCTGTAGCATGCACAACGGGAACACTTCCATACCTCATCGCGATCATCTGTGATAATCCACATGGCTCATATCTGGAAGGCATCAAGAAAATATCGGAACCAGCATATATTAGATGACTTAACGAGTTGTCATACCGCAAGATTACTCTAACCTGATCAGGGTATTTTTCCTGCAATTGACTTAATTCTTCCTCAATCGATTCATCTCCTGCCCCCAAAATCACCATTTGCCAATTGTTCACTTTTAGTAAAGGTAATGCTTTAATTGTCAGATCGATCCCTTTCTGATAATCAATTCTTGTAACCATACCGATCAAGGGTTTATGTGGATCCCTATCCAGATCTAATTTTTGTAGCAAAGTAATCTTGTTCTTTAACCTTGCATCAAGATTATCAACACTATAATTTGAAATGATAAGATCATCCTTAGCAGGGTCCCATTGGTATAAATCCAATCCATTTATAATACCTGTGATCACATCAGCACGACTTTGAAGCAAACCCTGCAACCCACAACCAAACTCAGGTGTCAATATCTCCTTGGCGTAGGTTTTTGATACTGGTATGATCGCGTCTGCAGCCCACAGACCAAGGGGAAGCGCTTGTGTTCTGGCCCAGACCGGGACAGATGTATCAAGTAATTTCTGAAATCCATATTGATCTAGTAATTCACCACTATCTCCACCCATATATGGCAGATTGTGTACCGTTAATATCCCTTTTGTATTTAAATAATAAGTGTCTTCCTTAATGGTTCTGATGGCATAGACCGAAAGTGCTGTATGCCAATCATTCGCATGGACAATATCCACCTTAAAGTTCATTTTTCTTGCCAATTCCAAGGCTGCAAGGGAAAAAAATGTATACTTTTCCCGATCAATTTCAGGGTTTGGGGAATAAACAAAATCGGATCGAGAAATAGGCAATCCATCGATAAAATACGTTGGAACCCCATTCAACGATGATTCATATGCTTGGGCTTTTATTTCACCCATTTTTGTTGTGACCGTAAAATCAGTTAGAGGTCTTAACGTAAACAATCCATTTTGTGCTATTCGATGGAGAGGAAGTACCAACCTTACATCCAATTTGTAACCACCAGCTTGCTTTGCTGATAAAGAGCGCAAAGCAAATGGCAGAGACCCAGCTACATCCGCCAATCCACCAACTTTTATGTAGGGATACGCTTCAACAGCTAAGAATAGAATATTTATATTAATGGGCATGATTATATTTTACAACCGATCCTCTTTTCATACTTCTTCAATAAAATGGACCAAATTCGTAAGCATATTTATTCGCGTTCTATTATCTGACAAGTGAATATTATTTTAGAATAAATTATCAGAATTTTAATTTTGGACATAATCATCAAGAAATACAGGTTTATCTAGTTTTTGAGCGCTATACAAACGCTCATAAAGACCATTTTTTAATTGTATTAACTGCTCATGTGTACCCATTTCGCGAATACTCTTATCCTCCAAGACGACGATCTTATTGGCATTCCTGATGGTCGATAATCTGTGAGCGATCACAATCGTAGTTCGACCTTTAATTAACCGTTCCAAAGCTTCCTGGATCAGCGCTTCAGTTTCAGTATCCACAGAAGATGTTGCTTCATCAAGAATCAAAATTGGCGCGTTCTTGAGGATTGCCCTTGCAATTGATATTCTCTGCTTTTGTCCCCCAGATAGTTTTATTCCCCTTTCTCCAACCATTGTATTATATCCATCTGGTAGATCCATAATGAAATTATGTGCATTAGCAGTTTTGGATGCGGAAATTAATTCATCGTTATTTGCAAAGGGATTTCCGAATGAAATGTTCTCTTTGATCGTTCCATAGAAGAGAAATACATCTTGAAGAACGAAGCTAATTTGTTGACGCAAGCTCTCTAATTTATAATTACATATATTTCTATCATCCAACATTATTTCCCCTTTTGTAACATCATAAAAGCGTGCGATCAAACTCACGAGGGTAGATTTACCAACCCCAGTAGGACCTACCAAAGCAACCATCTCATGGGCAGGAATCTCTAAATTTATGTTATCCAAGACAAGGTTTTTTGATGTATATTCAAATGAAACATCCTTAAAATTTATATACCCCTTGACAGGGTTGGTAATAGCAATTGAACCAGGAATGTTGCCAGGCTCCTCCCTTTCGACAAGTAATCCAGAAACCCGATCGGCTCCTGCCAGTGAACTTTGGATCGCCTCCCAGGCTCCGCTTAAAACCCTGACTGGATTATAAAACATATCCAAATAAAGGAAGAAAGCTACCAAATCAGCGATTGGTAAAACCCCATTAATAGCTAATTGACCCCCAAAGAAAATTACGATGAGTGTTCCAAATGAAGAAGTAAAATCAACAAAGGGCTGGAAGGTTGCCATAAGTTTAAGTGCATTTAGCATGGATTTACGATAACTATCAATTCTTGAATGCACTTTATTGGCTTCAGTCGTTTCGCGAGTAAAAGATTTTATCTCCCTGATCCCTGACAAATTGTCATTCAACATGGCATTTAGATCACCCAATTCTTTTTGTCTGCTTCTAAATGCCGGACGTACATACTTTGCATAGATCCTCAAAGACATAACTACGAGTGGAATTGGCAACATACTCAATAAAGTTAATTTCCAGTTAAGGCTAAAAAGCACAAAAGTAACCCCCAAGAATGTTAATATATTTACCACGACATCAGGAATTGCATGAGAAATTAATTGCTCAAATAGATCAGTGTCGTTTACAACATTCGACATTAATTGCCCAACTTGTTTATCTTCATAGAAACGCAAGGATAATCGTTGCATGTGATCATAGATAAATTTTCGGACATCTGCCACAACCCCCCACCCGGCATAATGGGCAAAATAAGATCGTAGAAACTGCAAAATAGCCCGGACAATATATACAACCAACACCAGGACAGTCATCTTAGTTATCGAGCTCATCGACGCTGTAGTTCCAATTGATCCAGTAACCAAGGAGATCAGAGATTTAATGATCCAAGGGATCAATAATTGAGCACCAACAAGCGCCAACATGCTTAGAGACGTAACGATAAGGCTGCCTGAATATTCTTTCGCGTATCTAAAAATAAGTGAGAATGGTTTCATCGAATTCTTCTTTAATCATTCTTATAAGAAAAGAGCATAATAGATAACATCTTCAAATGATTATATCAAATTGATTGATTTCATTTTTTTTCGATAGTATCTCTTATAAGGCTGTACCAATCAAGGATATAATTATTAAATTATTCTATCGCCGGATGGAGGGAACAATGATTACGAAAATCCAAGATTCAATTAAACAATTAGGGCGAATAATAATCATTATTTTAATTCTAGTTATAGTAGCCGGATATCTTTGGATAAGAATATCCATTCCGCGATCCTTCCCCACCATTGATGGTGAAGTACGAATTCCCGGATTGACCAATCCTGTCAATATTTATCGGGATGAAATGGGTATACCAAATATTTACGCTACATCGTCCCATGATCTGTTTCTGGCTCAAGGGTATGTTCATGCCCAAGACCGATTCTGGCAGATGGATTTTTGGAGGCACATTGGATCGGCGAGATTATCTGAGATGTTTCCATCAGAAATTAGAACGGATGCATTTCTACGCACCCTTGGATGGAGGCAAATTGCTGAAAAAGAATACGAATTATTGGAACCAGAATTAAAATCCATGCTTGAGGCTTATTCCGCAGGAGTTAATGCATATCTGGCTGACCACAAAGGAACCAGGCTCAGTCTAGAATATGGAATTCTCAAATTACTAAATCCCAACTATGAACCTGAAGCCTGGACACCTGTAAATACACTAACGTGGGCAAAATCGATGGCTTGGGACCTGGGCGGGAATATGGATGAAGAAATTGATCGAGCTATTCTCCTTAAAACCCTCACACCAGAACAAGTGAATGATCTTTATCCACCTTATTCAACGAAACACCCTGTTGTTGTACCGAAAATTGGAGAGAATGTCTTTCAAAACCAATCAGTTACAAGAATCGTAGATTATCGCCCATACCAGGCATTATTAAGTAATATCTCTACCAATTTTTCAAGTTTGAACAACCTAAAAGGACCGTTTGGCTCAGACATTGGTTCCAATAACTGGGTCGTTTCAGGATCATTGACCAATACTGGAAAACCTTTGCTGGCAAACGATCCACATCTGGGAATTCAAATGCCTTCAATTTGGTACCAGGTAGGACTACATTGCCAACCTAAGAATAATACCTGTCCTTATGAAGTAAGTGGATTCTCATTTGCTGGCGTACCTGGCATAGTTATCGGTCACAATGACCGAATTGCGTGGGGTGTTACTAATGTTGCACCAGATGTGCAGGATCTATTTATTGAAAAACTTAATCCTGAAAACCCCAATCAGTATGAATACCTTGGGAATTGGGTTGAAATGGATATGCGCAAAGAGATAATATTGGTTGCAGGTAAAGATCCTGTAGAAATTACTGTTCGATCCACTATCCACGGACCAATTATCTCTGACAGTTATGGACCTTTGCAACAACAGGTTGAAACTCCAGAAAACTCATTTTCACAAAAATCTGGAATCGACCTTCCGTCTGATTATGCAATTGCCTTGAGCTGGACTGCACTTGAACCAACAAAATTGTTCAACGCAATTTGGGGTTTTGATCGTGCAAAGAATTGGGATGAATTCCGTACGGCTGCACAAGATTTTGTAGCACCAGCCCAGAATCTGGTTTACGCAGACGTTGAAGGCAATATCGGCTATCAGATGCCGGGTAATGTCCCAATTAGAAAATCCGGGGATGGTCGTTTACCTGTTCCAGGTTGGACAGGTGAATTTGATTGGCAAGGATATATCCCCTTTGAAGAATTACCTTATCAGTTCAATCCAGAATCCGGCTATATAGCTTCTGCAAATAATCAAGTAAACCCTAGGGACTATCCATTCTTAATTACAACGGATTGGGATTATGGATTCCGAGCTGATCGTATCGTTTCGCTAATAATTTCTGCCACAGGGCCAATTGATATCGCTTATTTTGAAAAAATTCAAAGCGATAATTTTGACGCCAGTGCAGCCCTTCTTGTCCCGATATTAATGAATATTAACCTTGAGGATCCTTATCTCGATCAACTCCGGGAATTATTTAAAAATTGGGATTACCAAGACAGAATGAATTCGGCACCGGCTGCTATCTATGCAACTTTTTGGAAAAACTTTTTATTGAACACTTTTGGTGACGATCTTCCTTCAGATATGCAACCGGCAGGTTCCAGTCGCTGGTTTGAAGTGGTGAGCAACATGGCAACTTCAGCAGATAGTCCATGGTGGGATTCTCAATTAACGACTGACAAAGTTGAAACCCGAGATGATATTTTCAGGATGTCGTTCAGTCAAGCTGTTTCGGAAATTCAATCTACCCTCGGTAAAGACCCCACAAAATGGAAATGGGGAGACCTTCATACAGCAACTTTCAGAAATCAGACTTTGGGTAACTCCGGGATCGCCCCCATAGAAATGCTTTTTAACAGAGGTCCATTTCCGACTAGTGGTGGTGCTTCGATCGTGAATGCAACTGGATGGAATGCGTCAAAAGGATTTGAACTCACATCACTTCCTTCTTTACGAATGATCGTTGATCTGAGTGACTTACGCAATTCCCTTACTGTCCACACAACAGGTCAATCGGGTCATGCATATAGCCCCAATTACATAAACATGGTTGATCTTTGGCGAAATTTCCAATATTACCCTATGCTTTGGAATGAACAGGATATTATCAGTGCATCCGCAAGTCATTTGGTTCTGACACCATAACCATCTTTTGAGAATTTTCCCGGCCAACGGCCAGGAAGGTTAAAAACCTCAAGTACTACCGCTAGAGCAAGAATGAGCTGAAAAGCCTGAATTTGTGCTAGCTGAAAGAGAGGCTCCAACAACTCTTGATGCAAAGGTGGAGATCTTCTTTCTAGTCATATCACTGCCGCAAAATGGACAAATCACTGTATTAATCTCGGAACTAGTTCGAACAAGATCTTCAAAAGCTTTTTCGCATTCTAAGCATTCAAATTCAAATAGTGGCATTCATTTCTCCTGATCTGTAATTTTTGATGATTGTTGTTTTTTTGATGCAAAAATTGAAAAAAAGTTGCTGATAAATATTTTTTTGGAGTTTCTTTTGATGAGCGAACAAATCAAATTAACAAAACCTCAAATATGGATCCTGGCTGCAAGACCGAAAACATTGCCTGCTGCTGCAGCATCCGTCATTCTTGGATGCTCATTAGCAATTAAGAATGGGAGTTTTTTACTGTTTCCGTCTTTAGCTGCAATCTTCATTTCGATTCTTCTTCAAATTGGAGCAAATTTAGCCAATGACCTGTTCGACTTTCAACGTGGTGCGGATACAAGTCATCGGCTTGGTCCTATAAGGGTTACGCAAGCAGGTTTACTTTCCCAGGAACAAGTAAGAAGAGGAATGATCGTGGTTTTTGGTCTGTCAATTGTTCTGGGATCTTATCTTGCCTGGATCGCTGGTTGGATCGTAATTGCCATAGGTTTATCTGCGATCCTTGCTGCATTGGCCTATACAGGAGGACCTTTTCCATATGGGTATCACTCATTTGGAGAATTCTTTGTTCTTTTATTCTTCGGATTCGCAGCAGTTTGTGGAACTTATTATGTACAAACCCACAATATTAACATGCCGGTTTTTTGGGCTGGATTTGCCATGGGTCTATTGGTTACCAATATTCTGGTGGTAAATAATCTGCGCGATATTGAGACTGATCGAACTGCACGAAAGATTACACTTGCGGTTCGATTCGGAATAAATGGAACCCGGATAGAATATCTGGCTTGTCTTTTGATCGCTTATGCTATACCAATCATCTTAACATTAACAGAAAGAACGTATTCTGGTAGTTTTTTTACCTGGCTCTCAATTCCACTTGCCATCAGATTATTAAAAGAACTAACTAATTTTGCTGGCTCAAATCTAAATCAAACATTGGCGGGGACAGCCCGATTGGCGTTAATGTATGCGCTTCTTTTCTCTTTTGGGATTATTATCATCCATTGAATTATTTTCATTTATCAATTTACGAACAACCATTTGCATGTTCGCTTTTCAATCCAATCGATTCCAAAATACATTCCCAGACCCAACAGGCTCATGGCAATTACTCCTGCATACATCGCTGGATAATTAAATAACGTACTTCCTTGAAAGTAAATATAATACCCAAGCCCTTTTTGTGTGGCAAATAACTCTGCAATATACAATACTGCAATTGCAGTCCCAACTGATTGTCGGATAGCTGTTAATATTGATGGCAGTGTTGCGGGAAAATAGACAAATCGGTATAGGGCTTTTCTACCTGCTCCCAGACTACGAACGCTGTTTAATAGTTCAGGTCTGATATTTGCTGCTTGATCCCTGACAAGAACCAATATTTGAAAAAAAAGGATAATGAAAATAATAATTATTTTTGCCAGATCTCCAATCCCAAATATCAACATGATTACTGGCACAAATACAACTTTTGGAATTGGGTAAAGCAGATAAATAAGAGGCGATAGAAATAAATTGACTTTCTTGGATTGTCCCAAGATCAATCCCGCTGGAGTCGCAGTCAAAATTGCCAATCCCATACCTGCAATAACACGCCAAAAACTTGCTAGGAAATGCGGAGAGAGTTTACCGTTAATCACCTCGGAAATGAAAGCTGCAAGAACCTTGATCGGACCAGGTATGATCGGTAGTTGAATTATCGTCGCAATGATCTGCCAAAGAAGCAAAATTACAAGTGTTGTTAATATGAGACCCTTACGATTCATACTCAGGATGCTCCCAGCTTTGCTCGTAAAACTCCACATAATCGTTTGTACTCACTTGTATTTCGAAACCCTTTTTCTGAACTTACAGAATTCTCAATTATGTACGCTTCCTGGTTAGGGAGACCTTTTAACAATAATATTTTCCTTCCCATTAAGACAGCTTCTTCAACAGAGTGAGTAACCAGAATAAGAGTCAAACCCTGCTCAGAAACCAGGGAGATTGTTAAATCTTGTAAATTTTCACGGGTTGGTATATCCAATGAAGAGAATGGTTCATCCATCAGAAGCAAATCGGGTTTGAGGCTTAAAGTCCGCGCAATCGCAGTTCTCTGACGTTGCCCGCCGGATAATTGCGATGGGTATTTATCTGATAACTCGTCCAATCCCAATTCATGAAGCCAATTATGAGGACTTAATGAAGATCGGAATTCACTAGGTGCATGTATCCCATCAGCTCCATAAAAATCTCGAATTCTTACGCCAAGCTCGCAATTCTGCTTTACTGTAGCCCATGGAAGCAACCCGTAATCCTGGAGAATCAATCCTGTTTGAGGCCGAGGACGCAAAATTTGTTGTCCATCAATCAAAATAGAACCACTGGCAGGCTGCAATAGACCTGCCAGTAGATAAAGTAAAGTTGTTTTTCCACATCCCGATGGACCAAGCACAGCCCACGATTCTGCCTTTTCAACTCCCCAATTAAATTTTTCAAAAATTGGAATCGAATTGGAAGCGTATTTTATCGATAAATTGTAAACTTTAATCATTTTTTTGAGTGATGAATATTTGTACCTTCCACCAATTACTTATGATCACGGTAGAAAGCTTGCATTTACCGATTCGGCATATGAAATATTTTCTGTCAGCAATCCATTTTCTTTTGCCCATGATAGGGCGTCATTCCACTCTGCTTCACTTGTTATTCCTGCTGTAGGAAATTCGGGAACTATATAAGTCCCCAATAATGTAGCAGGAACCAATTGTTTATCACTTAGAATATTGGCATATTTCTCCGAGTTTAGATTCAGCTCCTTTGTTGCTTCTTCTATTGCTGCTAAAAATTCTGAAATAGTTGCGGGATTTTGGTCAATAAATTTCTTACTAAAAGAGATCACACTTGCACCGAAAGTGGGATATTGAGAATCGTCCAGAATAATAACAGCTCCCTGCTGAACTGATAAAGCTGCCAATGGATCCGGTAAAACACCAGCTTTAAGTTCTCCGGATGCCAATAAAGCCATTCGGTCCGGCATTTTTGGTACAGACAAAGTCTTAATTTCATCTGAAGAAAAACCATTCGCTTGTAATAATCGATCTGTTACATATTCAATTATCGTTCCTTGGGAGATTCCTATTTCAACATTTTTTAAGTCTTCCAATGATTGAAATCCAGAATTCGCTGATGCCAAAATAAAGAAATGTGCAGATTTTTTAGAAGCCATATGTGCATATCGAACAACTTGCATTTGTATCCCATTTTTATTAAAAAACATATCTGAAAGAATTTCATTTACTGTAGCATCCGCCTGACCAGCTTGAAGAATCTGATCTCTTTCTGGGGCAGAAGCGACAGGGATGAATTCAACATTCAAGTTGTGTGCCACAAAAATCCCTTCCTGATCCGCGACATACATGGGCAATGTATCAATTAATGGAAGGACTGCGATGCGAATCCTAACAGGTTCCACAATTGATGAATTGGTGGATTCCAAAGGTCCAACAGTTGTCGAAACTGATCCGCAAGCTGTCATAAGGATTCCGATCATCAGAGTTAAATAGATGAATTTTTTGTTCATTGTTATATCACCTCAAATAAATTGGTTAGGTTTTTCTAAATTCAGTTGATTTCGCTTTTCACTTTAAAATTATTCCGCTTTTTCAGATAATTTTTCAAAGCTTCAATTAACATGGGAACAAGTGATATAAAGATTATGGCTATAATAACCAATGAAAAATTATGTTTGATGAAGGGAATATTGCCGAAGAAATATCCCACAGATGTAAATAATGTCACCCATACGATTCCACCAAGAATATTATAGGAAATAAAATACCCATAGGGCATTTTACCAATTCCGGCTACAAATGGTGCGAATGTACGGATGATCGGGACAAATCGTGCCAGAAATATAGTTTTACCACCGTGTTTTTCATAAAATTGTTGGGTGCGATCAATAAATTCTTTTTTAATTAATTTTAGTTCACTTGTATAAACTTTGTCACCGATCTTGTGACCTATCCAATAATTAAGGGTATCTCCTAAAATTGCAGCAACAATCAACAATCCAACCAGCATAAATATATTTAGCGAACCCAATGCTGCAAATGCTCCAGCTGCAAAAAGTAGTGAGTCCCCTGGCAAAAATGGGGTCACCACAAAGCCTGTTTCCATGAAAATCACAAAAAAAAGGATCGCATAAGTCCAAACTCCATATGTGGAAATTATTTCACTCAGGTAGACATCCAAATGAATAAAAAAATCAACAAATTTTAAAATCAGATTCATGATATTTCCTTGTTTACGGGTATGAATTAAATTCTGGGGGATTATACATCATTCCAATAACTTATCCGATCAGGTTCGACTTATTTTGATTTAGCTCTCAGAATCAAACAATTCACTGACATTATCTTTCCTGACCCTGGCATGAGTCGTCAATTTTCAACGACGGTTACCTTTATCAATAAATCTCCCGATCCAATGTCAGTATCTTCTTCTGGAATTCTACTTGTCAACTTCTCTAGAACATCAAAACCAGAAATAACTTGCCCAATAATCGTAAAGCGGCCATTTAATTTTTTTTGAGGGCGTGTTGTGATGAAAAATTGACTACCGTTTGTGCCTAAACCTGAATTCAACATTGCTACCATTCCCGGTTGGTCAAAACTTAAGGTTTCATCAAGTTCAATATCATAAATAAAACCTGGATTGCCCAATCCTGTTCCACTTGGATCACCAGTATAAACAATCCCTTGAAAAGCCTTGAAAAATGTGATGTTATCATACCAGCCGTTTTTCACTAAAAAAATAAAAGCATTTACTGCAAATGGAGCTTTATCAGCAAACAATTGAAATACAATATCACCTTTTTCTGTTTGAAGGGTAGCCAAATATTGTTTATATGGATCAATATCCATTTCAGGACACGAAGTGAACTGGCGTTTTCCCAATTCTATTAATCCGATTATCTGTGCCAGACTTTTGTAATCGGTCGGTCCGTTATAAATTTGCCCATTAATTAGCAGGAATGGGGTGGAACGCAACCCAATCTTCAATGCTTTTTCCAGGTCAATGTTAACTTTGTTTATTATCTCGGGGCTCATCAAATTATTCTGAAATGAATAAGGATCCAATCCAATGGATGCTACCTGGTCCACCATCCAATTTGAAAAACTTTCAGGTGAAAGTGAGACCCATGATACAAAATTCTCAAAAAGCAGATCGTGCAATTCCCAAAATTTACCTTCAATACTCGCAGCTTCTGCGGCTTGAGCTGCTAATAAGGCTTTATCATGGATGTCATATAATGGGAGTTGCCTAAAGACTATTCTTAATTCAGTTGGAAATATTACATCCAATTTTCGTAATTCCTGCGCAAGCGCTGCACAACCTGGACACTGAAAATCACCATATTCAATGATCGTAACATCTGCATTCAATGCACCTTTTACGTGATCATCTCCATTAACTGCTGGAAAAATTGATTTCTCTTCTGGACCTGAAGTTGGAACCTGCGAGATACTCTGACAACCTGGCAGACTATTCGTTGAAGGGAAATCCTTATAAATAGTTGATGTTACTTCAACAAAATCTGGTGTCGGGCTAGAAGTTTTCGCACATGCCGTTAACAACACAAAAAAAAACAATATACCTAACCTGCCAGATGATTTAGTTCTGAACATTGATACCTCGTGATTTCGAGTACCTAGTTTGAAACTGCCATAATAAGCTCTTCAAAAGATGTCATTTGAGAGATTTTTTCCAGAAATGCACGGAGTGTCGGGCTTTGTGCTCGCAAGGATCTGACTGCAGGTCCAACTGGGTCCTCGCCGGCAGCTCCTCCAGGTGTATCCGCATATGCACCATAGAATGCAAAATATGCTTGATTTAATTTCCGAATTGGGTAACCGTTATCCCAGAATACTTGTCGTCTTGATTCCATGTATGATTCAGCAGCACCAATCTTTCCTTCAGACAACAGCCTGTCGACTTCTACACGAGTTTTATTCATCTCAGACCTGAAATCAAATTGAACGACAGGGATGTCGTTTGGGTCTGGGTGGCTTGATTCTGATTTAACAAATTGATACCCATTTTGTTCTGATAACAATTCCGGATAAATTTTTTCAATAACAATTCTGCCAATTTCTTCACCCCCCAAAGATGCAGTCGTTTCATTAATCGTTCTTAGATCATTATTAATGCTATATCTTATCCCCAATGGGCGAAAACTTAACCAATTATGTATCCATTCATGAGCAATCGTATTTGAAATCCAATTTAAGGATGAACTCCGTTCAACCATTGTTGGATAAGAACCTATTCCTCCCACAGGAACTACAAGAGAAGAGACATTCAAAGACAAATCTATTTTATTCTCAAGAACGACCTGCACATTAACTGGCAAATCAGAAATCAAAGAAATACTATCGCTTTGCTGAATATTACTCCTGGGTGAAATAACGATATTATTTGGCAACGGGGAAAAATGAAATAGAACCGGAGGGATTGGTAATCCCAATAGAGTTAACCCCTGAGATTGCAAGACTTCACTTATCTGCCTTTCCAATACTGACTCTGCAATTGGCGCAAGATGATTTTGAGAATCGTATAGTTTATCCAATTTACTGCGCAAGACTTCAGATTCTGCAAACGGATCCGATACTCCCGGATCACTAAAAATCATTCTAATCTGGTATTCCTTTTGAGCTATCTCGTCATAAAGTTTCAAATAATCCAAAACGATCTGATGCTGGTCAGGTCCATTAAAATAGAAAGGAGATGATATTGAAGCTTGTGAAATCTTTATACCAAGCGCATCAAGCGTCCAATTAAGATAATCAAATTCAAACGTACGCGTAAACAACCTTAATGTTGCTTTCTGATCAGAAATAATTAGAGTACTCCCGCTGAAGATCAAACAAATAATTAAACCAAAAACAATTAATTCTAATCTGGTCAATATTCTAGAGAACATTATTTGATTATACCTTTCGGAAACAATTAAAATTAAAGAACCTCGAATCACGCCAGGTGGTCACTTTTGACCAATCTTGTAGATCCAAGGTTCTATAAAGAAATATGTATTCTTATTTTGTCTTTAAATATTTATCAATTGCAATTCCAGCTTTATGACCTGAAACCATGGCCGTAACAACCAGGTCTGGACCAGTCACACCATCTCCACCTGCAAAAACACCATCCCGGGTGGTCGCACCTGTTTCTTTATCAACGACGGTTATCAATCCCCAATCGTGGGTCTCCAAACCCGGTGTTGTTTTACCAATGGTCGCATCTGGCCAGTAACCTAAAGCTTTTATTGCTGTATCCACTGCAACTGAAAAATTTGAACCTTCAACGGGGACCGGTTTTCTACGACCCTTAGCATCTGGTTCACCCAATTGCATTTCAAGACATTCAATGGCAGCTAACCGCCCATCTTCACCGGCGATAAATTTTACTGGTTGTGTAAGAAAATGATACTGGGCTCCTTCTTCTTTCGCCATGTGACGGTCCTTTGACCCACCTGGCATTTCTTTTTCAGTTCGGCGATATAAGCAAGTGACCTGGTCCGCACCCATTCGCAAGGCAGTCCGCAAACAGTCTGAGGCAGTATCGCCACCACCAATTACAGCAACGCGTTTTCCAATCACAGGGCGTTCCCGTTTATCTTCTGGTAAGAGATCAATATCTGTATTCGCACGGATTAGAAAATCGGTCCCTTCGTAAACCCCAGGCAAATCTTCACCAGGGATTTCCATTTTCGCATCAATACCAGTACCGTTGCCGATAAATACTGCGTCAAATCCTTCTTTTTGGAATAGATCTTCAATGGTGATATCTTTGCCAACGAACGTATTCCCAACGAACTTTGCACCGGCTTGCTCGAAATCCTCCCACCGACAAAATACCACTTCTTTGGACAGTTTAAAATTGGGTATCCCATAAATCAATAATCCGCCTGGAGCTGGTTTTGCGTCATAAAGAGTTACCTGATGACCCTTGATTAGCAAGTATTCTGCGCATCCCAAACCTGATGGACCAGCTCCAACCATAGCCACTTTTTTGCCCGTAGATGGACCAACAGGGATAGTCACACCTTGTTGTTTTCTTTCATAGCAAGTTACGAATGTTTCCAGTGGACCACAAAGAACAGGTTCATGAGTTTTGTTTAATACACAAGATCCCTCACAGAGCTGTTCATGTGGACAAACTCTTGAGCAAATTTCAGGCAGGGAACTTGTCTGACGGTAAAGATTGGAAGCTTCAATATATCTTCCTTGTTCAATAAGCCACATGGCAGAGGGAATATCATTATGGGTCGGACAAGCCAGCATGCAAGGAGCAGGATCAGGGCAATGGATGCATCGCGAAGCTTCCAACATTGCACGATTTGAGTCTAAAGGAATGACCACGTCGCCAAAATCGCAAACTCGCTCAGTTGGCTGCCTTAATGCTGAATGCTCAAAAGGCATGTAAACGCGGGCTTTTCGATCGATTTCCAAATTTTCACTTGGGATTTTTTGCATTGGCAAACTCCTAATGGATCATGAAACTTTCCTCTAAATCTGATGATACTCAAACTTTACACATACTTACAGGCGTAAATGTCATCAATGAAAGCGACGATAATCATAATGTATGGATATATATTTTTTATTAAATATCAACTATCATACCTTATACCCTAAGGAAATTTACAGTAAAATTAAATTATCTTGGAGGTTTTTATGAAAAAATATGGAAAGCTCATAATTGTAATAAGCCTTTTAATGATTCTTACAATTGCCATTTTCTGGATGAGAAATCGAGGACAAACAGCCACACAAGGAGCGTATCAAACCGTAGTGACTAAGCGTGGTTCTCTAATGGCAACAATCGGTGCAACTGGGACGGTTCGGTCAAATCAATCGGCAAATTTAGCCTGGCAAACATCCGGAACAATAGGAGAAATCCAGGTTTCGTTAGGTGAGAATGTATTAAAAGGTGATATTCTCGCTTCCCTTCTTCCCGATTCACTCCCTCAAAATATAATTCTAGCCCAGTCTGATCTGGTAAATGCCCAAAGGGCATTAGAAAACGTCATTAATTCAACCACCGCTCAAGCCCAAGCTCAATTGGCTCTTGCAAATGCACAAAAAGCTTATGATGATGCCAAATGGACCCGTCAAAATCTTGAGACTGGAAGAAATAATGCTGATGCTGCCGCAAATGCAGAAGCACAATATATTATTGCAAATAAAGCTCTCGAAAATGCCCAGGCAGCGTATGACAGGTTGAAGAGCCTGGCAGATGACAACCCTATTAAAGCACAAGCCTATAGCACACTTTATGCAGCACAACAAACCGTAAAAACCAGATTGAATGCATGGAACTGGTATAAAAATCAGGCCAATTCACAAGATATTTTTGAGGCAGATGCAAAACTAGCACTTGCAGAAGCTCAACTCCAGGATGCTCAAAGGGAATGGGATCGATTAAAAAATGGACCTGACCCAGCTGACATTTCTTCTGCACAAGCACGGGTTACTGCTTCTCAAGCTACTATTAAATCTGCATCGATACTTGCTCCATTTTCAGGAACAATCACTGAAGTTAGACCAATGTCTGGCGATCAGGTATCTCCGGGATCACTAGCATTTCGTATTGATGACCTTTCCCATTTGCTGGTTGATGTTCAAGTTTCGGAAGTGGACATTAATGGCATAAAGGTAGGTCAACCTGTAACCCTTTCCTTTGATGCAATCCTTGATGTCATTTATAACGGGAAAGTTGTATCTGTTGCCCAAGTTGGAAATACCAACCAGGGGGCAGTTACATTTTCAGTAACAGTTGAATTAACAGAAATGGATGATCGGGTCAAACCCGGAATGACCTCAGCTGTAACAATTATTGTCAATCAACTGGATAATGTCTTGCTTGTTCCGAATCGCGCCGTTCGTCTCGTGGATACTCAACGGGTTGTTTATATTTTGGTGAACGGTGTGGCAAAAGAAATCGAAATAACTTTGGGTGCTACATCTGGAATCGATAGTGAAGTTCTTTCAGGCGACCTGAAGGAAGGAGATTTGATCATATTAAACCCATCTTTAAATATTCATCCAGGAAGCGGCAATGGCGGTGGAATGGGAGGAATGTTCGGTGGATAACCCCGTGATTGTAGCAAATAATCTTGCTAAGATCTACAAGATGGGAAATTTAGAGGTACATGCTCTTGTGGATGTGTCTCTAAGGATAGACCGTGGGGAAGTGGTATCCATCATGGGACCATCTGGTTCTGGAAAATCCACTCTTATGAATATTCTGGGATGTCTTGATCTACCCAGTAAAGGTGATTATATGTTGGATGGGGAAATGGTATCAACATTAAATGATGATCAACTTGCCAGCATTCGAAACCGAAAGGTTGGTTTTGTATTTCAGAGTTTTAACCTGCTCAATCGCTCAACCGCCCTACTTAATGTGGAATTACCTTTACGTTATGCCGGCATATCAATTGGTCGTAAAGCCATCGCCCAGGAAGCGCTTGAAGCGGTAGGATTAGGTTCACGCATTAATCACAAACCATCTGAATTGTCTGGAGGTCAACAACAACGAGTTGCCATTGCACGCGCCCTTGTTAATAAACCAGCCATCCTTATGGCAGATGAGCCAACAGGCAACCTCGATTCGAAAGTTGGGCAGGAGATCATGGATCTATTATTAAAATTGAACAACGAAAGTGGTACCACACTCATCATTGTTACTCATGACCCAGAGATTTCAGCACAAACTCAACGTGTAATCAAATTACGGGATGGACTGGTGGAGAATAATCCATGAACTTTGGACAATCAATACTGGAAGCCCTTGAAAGTCTAAATGCAAATAAATTACGTTCCGGTCTGACAATGCTAGGAATCGTAATTGGAGTAGGTGCTGTTATTGCCATGTTATCGATTGGAGCTGGAGCTCAGAGCTCCATAACCGGTTCAATTCAAGATATTGGCTCAAATCTAATCTTTGTAAGCAGTCAACGGTCTGATGCTGTTCGAAACCCCAAACCACTAACAATCGAAGATGCAGAAGCAATATCTGATCCATTACAAGCACCTTCAGTTGAACAGGTTGCCCCAACCATACAAGGGAAAGTTGAATTATCCTTCGGCGGTGAAAGTTTTACAACTTCTTTATCAGGAGTAACTGCAAATTACAGCCAAGTTAATAATGAAACTCTTTATGCTGGAGATTTCATCACTATAGAACAAAATTATGAACGAGCATCGGTGGTTATTCTTGGACCAACTACTGCTGAAAGTCTTTTTGGTTACATTGATGGTGTGGTTGGGCAAACCATTCGTCTCGATGGTCAACCCTTTCGGGTAATTGGCATCCTTAATTCAAAAGGTGGCGGATCCTTTGGAAACCAAGACGATCGCGCTCTAGTCCCACTATCCACAGCCCAAATGCGCTTAATCCATCGCTCACCCAGTAATCGAGTGGATAGTCTGACAATCCAAGCAGTAAGTTCTGAATCGGTAAAAACCGCAACTGATGAAATAACTCAAATCCTTCAAAGCCGCCATCGAACCGCAATTGGCGCAGATGATTTTTCAATATTCACTCAGCAAGCCATTTTGGATATAGCCACCACAATTACAGGAGTTTTTACAGTTTTTCTAGGTGGGATTGCGGCTATCTCTTTACTTGTAGGTGGTATTGGCATTATGAATATAATGCTGGTTTCTGTGACAGAGCGCACACGCGAGATCGGATTGCGGAAAGCATTGGGAGGACGAAAGCGCGATATTACAATCCAATTCTTAACTGAATCATCTTTATTAAGTCTTTTTGGTGGTTTAATCGGCATTTTCCTTGGGTGGCTAATCTCAATCATTGTGGGGAAAATTGCTGCAGCAAATGGGACACCATTCACCCCCCTTGTAGGACTGGATTCAATCCTTCTCGCAACTTTATTTTCGACAGCTGTTGGATTATTCTTCGGGATCTATCCAGCAACTCGGGCAGCGAATCTTGAACCAGTCGAAGCTTTACGATCGGAATAATAAGGTTAATATGTAAGAAATAATAGAGATCCACCCAAGCCAATTAAATGTCTATGCGAAAATTCCTATTTCCTTTACCGTAACTTCAATTTTTAGGGTAAAGGTTCCAAAAGGGGGATTGGGTGGTATCCTTCTTCAGGAAGTGCCCATTTTTGATCCTTATATAAAAGATTATGATCAAATACCAGGTAGTAGCCCCTTGGAATGGGTATCCCAATTCGAATTAGAGAATTGGGGTTTTTTTTTAGTAAACGAAGATTCAAAACCTGTTGCCGCAGCTGCTGTTGCCCACAACACAAATGGGGTAAATATGCTTGAGGAAAGGATTGATCTAAGCGTCCTTTGGGACATTCGCGTAGACCCCGAAAAGAGAGGCAGGGGGATTGGTAAAGCGCTTTTTAAAAAAACTCTCGAATGGTCAGCTGGACGCGGATGTAAACAAATGAAAATTGAGACACAGAATATCAACTCAGCAGCATGTCATTTTTACACAAAAATGGGATGTGAACTTGGAATAATCAATCGAAATGCTTATTGGCAATATCCCAATATAGCACACGAAGTAATGCTAAACTGGTATATTGACTTATGATTTGGAGCATACATACACAAATAGATTTCAGATAATTATCTACTTCAAGGTATAA
>Ga0172369_10000809_pt1 | contig 46404 bp, 41 predicted proteins | sample LakKiv25m_FD_114539 | JGI IMG/M metagenome (GOLD analysis project Ga0172369, IMG submission 114539) | Freshwater microbial communities from Kabuno Bay, South-Kivu, Congo - kab_022012_11.25m | ecosystem: Environmental > Aquatic > Freshwater > Lake | place: Democratic Republic of the Congo...
CACAGGATGGCGCAACGTGCGCTCTTGCTACCCATCTCCGAGGCGGAGCCACGGAGTGTTGACCGAAGCCGAGGACTTTCATGCTTCGTTGTGCCCGAAAACCGGCGCATGGAAGTTGGTATGAGGCGCACGCATTTCGTCCACCCCTTGGGGAAACGACGAGTGTCGGTTGAGTCATGTGGGGCCAAGAAATGGCCTGCGCGTGCGCGCCGTGGTGAACTCCCAGCAAATGCCCCGAAAGGGGGTAACCTGTGAATAGTCACGCTGTAGCGTGATTCACCCTACGGAAACGAGCATTCAAACAGGGTTTTCAGGACCCCGAAAGGGTCGGTCTTGCACACGGTAATTGGCCGACCCGTTCAGGTCGTGGAATGGATGGGCCGTTTTCCGTGGGCTGAAGAGACTGCCTCAAAACTTGGGAGGAGTTGAAAATCGTAGCACGATCATGCTTTGTTTCCGTCTTAGTCACCCTCACCCCGGCCCTCTCCCAGAGGGAGAGGGAGGCCTGTGGAGCCGACTTTCGGTCCCCTCTCCCTCCGGGAGAGGGTTAAGGTGAGGGGGGAATCGTGCTACGATGCCGCCCTTTCAATGAGTTTTGAGACAGCTTCTGAAGCCACACGGCTATTCATGGTACGCCCTTCGGGCGAAGACTTGGTTCGGGAAGGCTGACAGGCACAATCCTACTGCCTTTCCCGCAGGTAACTGAACCATTACGGCAGCAAAATGCATCCGCTGGACTCTACGACTCCTATATTGTTAAATGTGAAGGCGGGGGTATTCTCCGACCGATAGTTGAATAACCCGTTGGGTGGGCATAGCTTGCGTGCGATGCAATACTGTTCGCAAATGCATGTTATTCCTTTATAGGGAATCTCGGAAGTCTTCGCGGAATGGGATCACACTGCTGGACGAGCCAGCAGTGGCACCCAGAAGTCAATCCGGGATTACTTTCGAGAACCGATATAATTGTTCAATTTCGCGGATAGAGACCCGCGAACGAGGCCGTAAGCAATGAGACTGAGACCGAAAATCAAGCTGAGATTTCGCGAATTGGGGCTGAGGACCAAGATTATCTGCGCCGCTCTTGCCCCCATGGTTCTCTTTGCGATCCTGTCCGGAGTCGCTGTGCACAACGTTCGGCAGTTGCTCGGCGCCATCTACACGGTGGACTACAGCCACCGAGTCGTGCGCCAAGCCCTGCGCATTCAGGAAGACGCTCTCAATATGCAAACGGGTATGCGTGGCTTCCTTCTCACCGGACAGGACGACTTCCTCGAACCCTACAAGGACGGAGATAAGGCAATCAAGAGCGACATCGCGGAATTGCGGACGTCGGTCGAGGCGGACCCCGCTCAGGTGAAACGGCTCGATGAAATCGAGACGATTATCGACACGTGGAAGAAGAACAACGCTACGCCCGCCATTCAGTTGCGCAAAGAAGTAGGTGATGCCAAGGGCATGGACGACCTCGCCGCGCTCGTTGCGAGGGGGGTGGGCAAGCGTTACATGGACGGCCTACGAGACAAGTCGAAGGAGTTCATTAAAAAGGAGCGGGCTAAGCTCCAGGAGCGAATAGCTGAAATGACCGCCCAGACGAATGCCGCGCGGCTCACCGCTGTGGACAATGTGGATCGCTCGTACGAGGCTATCGCGGTGGCAGAGAGTATCCAGGCCGCTGCGGCTGACATGGAGTCGGGCGTGCGAGGGTTCCTGCTCGCAGGAAATGAGGAGTTCCTTCAGCCTTACAGGGACGGTGTCGATCGTGTGTTCTCGGTCGTACGCCTCCAAAAAACACTGGTTGCCGACGATCCGGATCAATTGAAACTCGTCGACGCAATGGAACAGGAGCTGCGAGAATGGGTCGATAAAGTCGCACAACCCCAGATTGCCCTGCGCAAACAGATCTCAGCATCCAAGACCATGGCGGATCTCCGCGCTCTGGTGTCTCAGAGTGACGACCAGCTTGATTTCGACCGGTTCAGGGAGACCATGGCGGTGTTCAAGGCCCAGGAAGAGGGCACAATGACGAAACGCCAAGGCGCGGCCGATACCACGGCTGCCACTACCCAGCGAGTGCTCGCGGTAGGAACGATATTGCTCCTGATCGGTGCCATCCTCGTTTCGCTTCCTCTCTCGAGCGCCATCACGCGCCCCATCGCGGCTGCGGCTGACCTTGCGGTCGCCATCAGTAGGGGGGATCTCTCAAAGGGCCTTACGGTGAAGAGCAGCGACGAGGTCGGCCGTTTGGCGTTGGCACTCAACGAGATGCTCGAGAACCTCCGGGAACAGACGCGGCGCACGCTCGAAGGGGTTAACGTGCTTTGGGCGTCTGCCGCGGAGATCTCTTCGACCGTTGCCGAGCTTGGCCAGACGACCTCGAAGATGTCGGCAGCCGTGGCGGAAACGAGCACCACGGTCGAAGAAGTGAAGCAGTCCGCACGCGTGGCCAGCGAACGCGCCAAGAAAGTCTCCACGGATTCCCAACAGGCCGTCGAGATCTCGGCCGCGGGCACGAAAGCAACCGAAGACACGACCACTAAGATGAATCATATCAAGCGACAGATGGAGTCTATCGGCGAGACCGTGGTCAAGCTCAGCCAGCAGAGCCAAGCCATTGAAGCCATCATCGAGACGGTTCAAGATCTTGCGGACCAGTCGAATCTGCTCGCGGTCAACGCGTCAATCGAAGCAGCACGAGCCGGCGAACAAGGCAAAGGCTTTGCCGTGGTTGCACACGAGATCAAGAGTCTTGCTGAGCAGTCAAAGAACGCGACCGCTCAAGTCCGCACCATCCTGGACGCAACTCGGAAATGGGTGAGCGCGGTGGTGATGGCCGCGGAGGAAGGAAGCAAAGCAGTCGAAGCCGGCGTCCTTCAGTCCGCCATTGCAGGCGAATCGATCCACGCGCTTGCCGCCAGTCTGACCGCGTCATCCCAATCCGCGCAAGTCATCGATACGTCTACGGAGCAGCAATTCGTGGGGGTGGACCAGGTGGCCCAGGCCATGGCAAACATAGACCAAGCGATGCAGCAGAATGTTACCGGCATGGCACAACTCGAGGGCGCGGCCCGACGATTGGAAGAGCTGGGAGAATCGCTCAAGCAACTTGTGGAGCGTTATCGGGTCTGATGCCAATTCGCTTTTATAGGGATTCTCGAAAGTTTTCACGGAATGGAGACACACTGCTGGGCAAGCCAGCAGTGGCACCCGCAAGGCAACCCGTCAATACTTTCGAGAACCGATATAATCAAGGAACATCCCCAGCGTCCAAAATCCCCCCTGTCCCCCCTTTACGAAAGGGGGGGACTCGCATTCCCCCCTCTGATAAAGGGGGGTTAGGGGGGATTTTATCGTACGGAATCCGGAACGGGCGAGTCGTGCCGATGTTACTTGTATGGTGGCGCACTGGTATATGATCGGCTGCAAGGCTCACGAGCCCGCGGCAACTGAATCTCCGTCATTTCACGGTTTTTTGATTTGCCTTGCCGGTCCTTTTGTGCTTACCCTTCGGGCATGGATTTGGGAGTCCCAATCTGGCGGAATCCCAACATATCAATGTTACATACTTTTAGCGGTACAAGTGCTCAGGGGGCTTGCTTGGCCGGTAGCCGGCGGCCCCCGCGGATTCCATTCCAGGGCGCCGATTGACCGGCCTGTCGGGCCGGAGACAACAGGGCGTATTTTTTGGCTCTGTGTAGGGCCTCGATGATGTTCCGGACATCCGCATCCCGGAAGGAGGTGGTGGCCGAGGGGCGGAAGAACGGCACAGAGGCTCCATACGGGGGAACTCGATTATTCACGTGCATCTCATCGACTGATCAGTGAACGCAGGTATGGGAGGAGCAATGGCAAACAACAAACCGGGATGGTCGATACTGTGGACCACCGAGGACTGGCTTGCCGTGTGGCTGGGGTTTTTCATCATCGCCATAGTGCTTGCCGGTCTTCAGGTGACGATTCCCAAGTTCAAGTGGGTTACTGAAGGCGAATTCAGCTCGTTCATCGCACAAGCGGGCCAACAGGTGGACAAGCTGGCCAAGTCCGCCGGCGACAAAGGTGAGACGGCGCTTCAGGCTCAGGCCACTGCCGTGAAAGCGGCCATCGACAAGGGTGATCGCAAAGGCATTGCGGACGCGGGCAAGAAACTGGAGGCCGCTGCCAAGAATGTCAAGGACCCGGGGCTCAAGAAGGCGTCCGGTGCACTTGGCAAGGAAATCGGCGGCAATGCCGGCAATACCCTGAGCAAGATTTTCGCTGGAGCCAACATTCAATGGTCGATCTACCTCGCCATCGGTATCCTGATTTTGAGCATCATCGGCATGGCGTTGATGGGCGCCAAGATCGGGGTGTTCATACCGGGATTCTTCGTCGTGTTCATCATCGCATGGTTGTCGCTGTTCATCGCGGGCAACTACACGGTGAACTACTTCGGTATTGAATACGTACTGTGGTGTCTGGTAATCGGGCTGTTCATCAGCAATGTCATCGGGGTGCCCCACTGGCTTCAAGAGGCGGTGCGAACCGAGTTCTACATCAAGATCGGTCTCGTCATCTTGGGCACCCGAATCCTCTTTGGGGAGATCCTGGAGGCCGGTGCGCTCGGCATGATACAGGGCGTGCTGGTGGTTGGGATAATCTGGTACACCTGCTATTGGATCGCTCAAAAACTGGGAGTTGACGATGATTTTGCCGCCCTCCTTTCCAGTGGAGTGGCCATCTGCGGCGTCTCTGCGGCGATCGCGACCGCAGGAGCGATCAAGGGCGACCCCAAGAAGCTCAGTTACGTGACCTCGATTGTGTTGATCTGTGCTGTGCCGATGCTTGTCCTTCAACCGCTCTTCGCCAAGTGGATCGGTATGCCGGACGCTGTGGCGGGCGCGTGGCTCGGTGGAACTCTCGACACGAGCGGTTCGGTGGTAGCAGCCGGCGCGCTCATCAGCGAAACGGCGATGAAGGTTGGCGTCATCGTCAAGATGTCGCAAAACGTGTTGATCGGAGTGGCGGCATTCATCCTTGCGGTGGTGTGGACCTTCAAGACGGCTGAAGAGACCGGCGCAGAGCGCCCCGGCGCGATCGAGATTTGGCATCGCTTCCCCAAGTTCGTGCTTGGGTTCATGATCTCCTCGCTGGTGTTCTCCTTCATTCTCTCGCCGGACGTGGTCAAGACGGTGAAAGGATCGCTCAACGGCATCACTGTCTTCTGGTTTGCATTGGCGTTCACTTCCATCGGGCTTGAAACCCGTTTCGGTGAGCTGGCGAAGCTCGGCGGCGGCAGACCGGCAGCGGCCTTCGTGATCGCCCAGGGGATCAATATCCTCTGGACGCTGCTGTTGGCATACCTCATCTTTGGCGGCATTCTCTTTGCGCCGCCCAAGTTCTAGAATGGGGTTTAGATAGAACGAGGCTGCAATGCAGCCATTCTTCCGCACGGTAGGGGCGGGTCTGAGACCCGCCCCTACGATTCATTGCGCTTTCGAATGCATATCTCGGCGTGTCGAATAGGGCGGCGGCAGTACACCATTTGGTAAGTGCTACGGCGGTTGTTCACCGTCAGATAACTATTCTCACCCTTCCTCCCGGTGGGACAGGCGTCCCGCCTGACTATTGAGGAATCGAAAGCGAGAGCCGTGACAGGCAATATGCCTGTCCCACCATTTCTCTGCTCGAATTACACGATCTTACTTGTGAAAGGTCCCGTAAGATGCGGTTCCCTTTGGTCACCGCATCCCGCGCCGTTGCATAGTGGGGCCGGCCTCCGTGCCGGTCTCAGACAAATGGCCGGCAGAGACGCCGGCCCCACTATGTGCTAGCTGCGCACGCTCCCCTCGAAGGCCGACGGAATTGCGCCGCACCGACCGCACACGTCAATTGGGGCCTCGTTTTCAAATCCGCAAAGCGGGCACACGTGAGCGGCTGAATCCCGAGCGCCTTTGCCGTCGGTGAGTTCCATTATTTCGTTGTCCAGTGAAATTACGAGGTTGGATAGGTGCCGAACCAGGGTTTGGAGGATCTTCACCTGGAGTCGAGGATCCAGCTCCTTCAGGAGGACCGCGTTAAGCTGAAGCAGCGTGCAATCGGTTTCGGCTATCACGGCCGCGTGGCGGGTGTGCCGCGCGAACGCGCCCACTTCGCCGAAGCATGAACCTGGAAGGAAGTTCGTAAGCACCCGCGACCGTTTGACAACCTTTGCGCTTCCTTTCACGAGTACGAAGAAGTTCGAGTCAGTCTCGTTCTCCTCGATGATCGACCTGCCCCGAGGACAGGTAACGAAAGTGCCCACCGCGGCTACCTGTTTCATTTCCTCGTTGGTGAGGCGCGAAAAGAGTTCGAATTTAGTCAAATCTTTCAGCATCTCCCCATTCGGCGCGACGCCCGCGTGGATACCGCGCTTGAGGCCGGCAGCGAGCGCATCGGCCAGCTCTCTCGCGCGCTGGAATCGCTTTGAAGGAGACTTTTCGAGGCACCGCGTGACGATACGGTCGATCTCATCGGGTACCTCCGGATTGATTGTGCTCGGCGGCGGCGCCTCCTCTTTGGCGATGCGAGCGAATGTCTCCTTGGGATCGGACGACTTGAAAAGCGATTTCCTCGTGAGCAACTCAAACAGCACAACCCCGACCTGATAGATGTCCACCCGGTGGTCCTGTTCGCGCTGGAGAACCTGTTCCGGCGCAACAAAACGCGTCGAGCCCACAAGGTAGCGCTTATCGGTCTTCAGGTGCCTGCGAAAGCGCGCAATGCCGAAATCGGTAATCTTGGGCACCCCGGACGTCGAGAGCACAATATTCTCAGGCTTGATGTCCCGATGGACCACACCGTGCGAGTGGGCGTAGTCGAGCGCCTGGGCAAGCTCGTAAGCTATTTCCACCGATTTCTTGATGCTGAAACCCGCGGACCGTTGGTGTTCGAGTAGCGTCTTGCCGTACACGTACTCCATAACGATGTAGAGCAGGTCGTACTTCATCCCCACGTCGTAGATCACCACGATGTTCGGATGGAGCAGCGCGCCGGCAGTCTGGATTTCCGAGAAGAATTCCCGCATCACCTTCTCTTTGGGGTGATTGCGGTCGGTCATTTCGCTCAGAGAAAAGATCTTGATTGCCACCGGTCGGCGGATGATCCTATCGGTCCCGAGGAAAACCTTGCCGCGCGCACCTTTCCCGATGGGGCGGACAATGTCGTACCTTCTGAGCTTCAAAGATGTGAGGGCTACGTCATCCACACGACGTCACCGTTCGAATGAGGGGTTTGCGGAATTCAAACCTGGGACAAAATCAACGGTCCGTTGTCCGTGATCGCGATCGAGTGCTCGAAGTGCGCGGACAACTTGCCGTCTGCAGTTACCGCTGTCCATCCGTCGGAAAGCATCTTCACCCGCCAGGTCCCCTCGTTGACCATGGGTTCGAGTGCCAGAGTCATACCGACCTCCAGTCGAGGGTTCCAGCCGGGAGTGCGGTAGTTCGGAATCTGTGGGGGCTCGTGCATGTTCCGGCCCACTCCGTGTCCGACGAAATCGCGGACAGCGGAAAAGCCGTGCGCCTCCACGTGGTCTTGAACCGCTCCGGAGATATCCTGAAGCCGATTGCCCGATTCCGCCTGTTCGATGCCTTTGTAGAGCGCCTCCCGCGTCACGGTCAGGAGCCGATGGGCTTCCGGCGAGATTTGCCCAATCGAGAACGTCGCGGCCGCGTCGCCCACAAATCCCTTGTACACCACGCCCACGTCGATCCCGACGATGTCGCCTTCTTTCAGCACGCGCGGTCCTGGTATGCCGTGGACGACTTCCTCGTTCACCGAAGAGCACACACACGCGGGATAGGGCGTATTGTCGCGCATTCGGTAACCCCTGAAAGCCGAGTCGGCTTTTGCCTTGCGAATCATGGCGTCGGCCGCCTCATCCAATTCACCGGTGGTGATTCCGGGCCGGATGATCTCGCCGAGGTGCACGAGGATTTCGGCGACGATCCTGTTGGCATCCCGCATAGTGGCAATTTCTTTGGGGCCTTTGATGATGATCACATTGTGTTTGGACACGTTAATCCGCCTCTGTCGTCCAGGCTTTTCGAAGCCCGTATAATACCATACATTCGCACTATTTTCCCAGCGCGGCCATCTCAGCCAGGATTCCTAGATTCACGGGGTCCATGTCCACGCCGTTGAGTTCCTTGGGCGTTTCCATGAGCTTCGGGATTTCTCGAAATCGCGGCTCCTGCATGAGCGTTCGGAAGCATTCCAGGCCGATCTTACCGCGGCCTATGTGTTCATGCCGGTCCACGCGTGATCCGAGGCCCTTCTTGCAGTCGTTCACGTGCATCACTCTTAACCTGTTGAGACCGACGACTTTGTCGAACTCATCGAATACGCGGCGGAAGCTGTTCCTGGTGCGCAGGTCATAGCCTGCCGCGAACGCGTGACAGGTGTCGAAGCACACGCCGAGGCGTTCGGGTTGTATGCTAGCTGAAAGAAGGCGCTCCAGGTGCTGGAATGAACAGCCCAGCGCGGTCCCCTGGCCCGCTGTATTCTCCAGCGCGACCACCAGTGAATAGCCTGCCGTGGCTTTGAGCAGCTCGTTTAAGGATCGGCTCACCGCGCGGAGCCCCTCGTCCTCGCCTGCCTCCCGATGAGAGCCGGGATGCATTACGAGTACAAGGATGCCCAGGCGCTCGCAGCGCTCCATCTCTTCCAGGAATGCACGGCGCGATTTCTCCCGCAGTTCGCGATCCGGCGAACCCAAGTTGATCAAATACGAATCATGAGCCACGACCATGATTCCGGTGCGCTCCTGTTCGCGCGTGAATGCCTGAATGTCGCCTTCGGACAGCGGCTTGGATTTCCACTGAGTCGCGTTGGAGGTGAAGATCTGTATTGCTGTGCATCCCACTTCTTCGCCGCGCGCGAAAGCCAGATGCAGGCCTCCCGCGATCGACATGTGGGCCCCGAGAAGCGGCTGTCGGTCCACGCTCAGCTCCTTTCGTTCACAAAAACGGCCTTCGCGGTTGAATCTCTCCCGCGCGTACGGAATATGCTACCATCCCACCGATTTGGAAACAGGATAAGTCGGTTCGGAAGGGTGCAGAAACTGTCTCAGAAGTTAGGGTATGCTGCATTGGCAGGCGGGTGTGCGTTTGAATTGTGGTCAGCATTGTCAGACTCGCCCTGGCACCAACTACCAGAGGAAATAGAGATGGTTCTCGATTTTTATAGAACACTTTTGATATGTTTCGATTCAGCCGGACTCAATCAAGAGAAAAAGGCGTCAGACCTGCTCTTGGCTCAATTATAATATGTGAAGCTACTCGTCAGCGCCGGGCGTGATATCTCTTTCCAGGATAGGGATCAGTGGGGGAAGCGAAACCGTCGTTGTGTACCAGACCACGTCCAGGTCGATCTCGAAGTACGCGTGAACGAGACGGTTACGCATGCCAAGGATGGATTTCCAAGGAACCTCGGGAAAGGTCTCCCGGCGATTTTCGGAGATCTTAGACGCTGCTTCTCCAATTATCTCAATACACTTCACCAGGCCCAGAGCCAGCAATCGGTCTTTGTCGAGGTCGTCTCTCGTCTTCCCCTTAGCGAAATGAACGGCTTCGCGAGCCGCATCTAGCATATGCCGCAGCCGAATTCGATCATCCTCTCGCATACTGAACCTCGGCCTCGGCCATTACTTTGTCTCGGAAATAACGGCTCAGCTCATGAGGGGTCCGAAGATCCACCTTGCAGCCACCAAGAATATCTGACAATTCCCCCTCCATGTCAGCAAGCTCAAAATAGCCGGGAGTCTTCCCTTCCTCGAACTCTACAATGAAATCTATGTCGCTCTCCGGTCCGAAATCCTCGCGAAGATATGACCCGAAGACGGATAGCTTCCTAATATGGTGTTTTCGGCAGAAATCTTTGATCGATTCACGTGGAATAATAGGGCGCGCTTGGTTCATGGAAACCCTCCTGCGCTCTTCGGGCCATTGAGCATAGCCTCTGTCCAAGAAAGTATCCTTTTCCGTGACTGATGGCAATGAGGAAAGCCTGAGTCATGTGAGAAAGGGGCCGGATCTGTTCTTGATTGACAGGTAGGTTTGGCTTGTCGTCGCGAGGAGTGGGTGGTGAAACAGGATTCCAGTCTGCTATTCCGGATTACCGATAGGATGCCCGTTACACAGGTTGTCTCAAAACTCTGGACGAGTTGACAATCGTAGCACGATTAGGCTTTGACTGTGTCTCCGTCCCCCTCACCCCGGCCCTCTCCCATGGGGAGAGGGAGCCATGTGGAGCCGCTTTCCGGTTCCCTCTCCCTCAGGGAGAGGGTTAGGGTGAGGGGGAATCGTGCTACGATGCCACCGTTTCGAGGATTTTTGAGACAGTTTTTACAGCGCTCGATCATTTTTTAAGAAGATGAGCGAGCTTTCTACGTACGACTATGGTGTGGCAGCATTTTACGATCGCGACTGAACAGTTAGTGTAAATAGCATCTTGAGAGTTCCGAGGTCACCGAAGGTATGATAAGATGCCCTATCAAAGAATTTCGATGGAAGGAAAACAGCGTTGGACAGTGACGCGAGCAAAGGGTCGGCGGCGGCCAGGGAAGGAACTTTCGAATGCAAGGTGTACTATGAGGACACCGACTGTATGTCTGTGGTGTACCACGCCAACTATTTGAGATTCCTCGAACGGGCCCGGACTGAATACGTTGACGAGCGCCTGTCCAGCGTCGCGGGGTACCACGAGGGCGGGTACTTCTTCATGGTGCACAAGATCGAGATCGCGTTCCATGCGCCCGCTCGGCTCGGAGACGTGCTCGTAGTTCGCACCTGGATCGAGAATTCCACCAAGTTTCGTATCGTGGTCCGGCAGATCATCATCAAGAAAGGTCAGCCGCGAGACTACCTCGTCACGGCCACGGTGACGCTGGTCACGGTGAGTCCCGACGGTAAACTAATGGAAGTTCCGCGAGAGTTCCACGAACTGTGACGCGCATGGTCCCTATTCGTCTTGTCGCAGCCTTGTTGGCTCCGATCGTGATTGTTCTCGTGGCGACACGAGATGCGCGCCCCGCTCAGGCGGGTCAGCCCGATCAACGGATCGACCGACTGCTTAACGCCTCCGGCCTCACGAAGCAATTGGAGATGCTGGGCCCGGCGGTGCTGGCCGCGATACCGTGGGACGCCTTCCCCGACCAGAAGACACGAAACCAGGCCGAAGCAGCAGTCACTAAGACTGCCGGCAAGGACCAGCTCCTGCCTATCGTACGGCACGCTGTAGAAGCTGATTATCGCGAAGAGCACGTCGATAAGCTGCTAGCATTTTACGACTCCAAGCTCGGACGCAAAGTAAGCCGCCTTGTGGGCAATTCCCTCGATCAGGAAGCACTGAAAGGCATTTGGGAGGGACGGACGATCGTCACGGGGATGAGCGATGAGCGACGGGCAGTGCTCGAACGGCTCGTCAGAATCGAGATCACGGGAGAGCGCAACGGGCAGCTGGCGAGAGCGGTGGTTAGAGGGCTCGTAAAGGGGTTCCTGGACCACGCGCTCGACGGCGGCGACCTCATCGAAGATATTGGTCCGAAGCTCGAAGCAGTTGAGGCGGAGATTGCGGCGAGCGATCGTCGTACCATGGATATCGCGCTGGCGGGATTTGCTCACGCTTTGCGTACGCTGACCGACGCGGAAATCAGGGAACTCGTCGCGTTCCAGGAATCCGAGCACGCGGCGTGGTTCAGGCGGGGCGTGCAAACGGGGCTCGATGCAGCGGCCTTCAGCACCGCCGCGACGCTGGGCGAAGCACTCGCCCTCGGACAACCTGCCGCAAAGGCAAAGAAGCAAGGTCCAAGAAAGGCGCCCGCGCCCGGTGACGATCCTGGCGGGAAAGATCTTGTGATTGGTGTTCCGAGAGCGCAGTAGAGGTGAGAGTTCCGGAGAATGTCCGTCCAAGAATGACGAGCGAACAAGACGTTGCCGGTGGGCGCCGCGTGCGGTATTGCTCAGGCAAGCACTGCTGGACGAGCCAGCAGTGGCACCCCGTGGGGAGAAACGGTTCCTAGTGGGGCCGGCATCTTGCCGGTCGATTTTGGGCACCCTCAACGCGTTGATAGCATGGTGTCGCGGTATCCTCTCGAAAGGCATCCGGTCTGTTGAGAACCAACCGAACATCCGCGAGCATATTCGGTGTTGCGTGGTGCGCGGCGATAACGCTCATTGCGTCATACGCTTATGCGACCGATGCGGGATACACCCAATATCGCGACCCTTCGGGACGTTTCGCCTTCGATTATCCTTCCACGATGCAGGTACGATCCAAGAGCCCTGATGAGGTGTCGATCTTCCATCCGTCGGCAAGTCTGAGGATTTCGGTGTTTGTGGAGAAGCGCGGACGTCGGGGAGAAGCTAAAGTCGGACCTTTCTTGGCCTCGTTCAAAGAGCGCTTGAAGCAAGATATGAAGGAGTCAGTGGTGCTCGAAGAGGGCAAGCCGTCGAAAGGAGGCGATTCAGGTCACCTGGTATGCGCGTTCAAGGACCAGCGAGGCCTGGAACACGTCCAGCTTGTGCATTATGTTGTGAGTGAGGGGAAGGTTCTCCAGATGATCATCTCCGATCGGCCGTCAGGATTTGCCAATCTCGAATCCGTAATCCGCAAGGTGCACGACTCGCTCACGATCCTGGGCCAGGGGCTCAAGTAGCAGGGCGATTCATGGGTGAGTTCACGCTTGTTTCCAGCTTTGTCCCGTCCGGCGATCAACCCCAGGCGATTGAGGCATTAGCGCGCGGGGTCAAGGAAGGCGTCCGGCACCAGGTTCTTCTCGGAGTGACGGGGTCGGGTAAGACGTACACCATGGCAAACGTGATCGCGCAGTCGGGAAAGCCGGCGCTGATTCTTGCGCCGAACAAGACACTGGCCGCGCAGCTTTTCGGTGAGTTCAGGGCGCTGTTTCCCGAGAATGCGGTCGAGTATTTCGTTTCCTATTACGACTATTACCAGCCAGAGGCGTACATCCCCCAAAGCGATACATACATAGAAAAAGACACGAGCATAAACGAGACTATCGACAAGATGCGCCATAGTGCGACGCGATCCCTGCTGGAACGCCGCGATGTGGTGATCATCGCGTCGGTGTCGTGCATTTACGGTCTCGGCTCTCCCGAAGATTACCGTACAATGCTCGTGCACCTAATCCAGAAAGAGGAAAGCGACCGCGACGACATCCTGAAACGTCTGGTGGAAATCCAGTACGACCGCAACGACATTGACTTTCACCGCGGCACGTTTCGCGTCAGGGGTGACGTGGTTGAAGTCTTCCCCGCTTACGAGGAATCTCTCGCCATCAGAATCGAATTCTTCGGAGATTCGGTTGACGGGATCTATGAGATCGATCCGCTACGCGGCAAGGTGATACGCGCGTTGGACCGAGTGGCAATCTACCCTGCGAGCCATTACGTGACCGAACGCTCGCGGCTGTTGGCCTCCTGCGACTTGATTCTGGAGGAGATGAAGGAACGAGTCGAAAACTACCGCAGCTCCAATCGTCTTATCGAGGCACAGCGTATCGAGGAGCGCACACGTTTCGATGTAGAAATGCTCAAGGAAATGGGGTACTGCACCGGTATCGAGAACTACTCTCGCTACCTGACGGGACGCCGGCCCGGAGAGCCGCCGCTCACGCTACTCGATTACTTCCCTGAAGACTCACTTTTTTTTATTGACGAGTCGCACGTGAGCCTCCCCCAGATCCGCGGAATGTACGCCGGCGACTACTCTCGCAAGAAGACTCTCGTTGAATTCGGATTTCGGCTTCCGAGCGCACTGGACAATAGGCCGCTCACTTTTCAGGAGTTCGACGAGCATGTGAATCAAGCGATCTACGTTTCCGCAACGCCCGGCCCGTACGAACTGGAAAAGGCTAACGGCAAAGTTGTCGAGCAGATCATCAGGCCGACAGGTCTTACGGACCCGATTATCGAGATACGCCCCGCAACGAACCAGGTGGATGACCTCCTCGCGGAGATCCGCACGAAAGTTGACCTCGGCCATCGGGTTCTCGTCACCACAATGACAAAGCGGATGGCGGAAGATCTGACCGAATACTACGGCAATCTGGGCGTGAACGTCCGTTATCTCCATTCGGAGATCGACACCATCGAGCGAATGGAAATCATCCGTGATCTCAGGCTGGGAGTCTTCGACGTGCTCGTGGGGATCAACCTCCTCCGAGAAGGGTTGGATATCCCCGAAGTCTCTCTGGTCGCGATCCTGGATGCGGACAAGGAAGGATTTCTCCGTTCCGAGCGCTCGCTCATTCAGACCGCGGGGCGTGCGGCCCGAAACGTGGACGGAAAGGTGCTTCTGTATGCGGACCGCATGACCGAGTCGATCGAGAAAGCCGTGGACGAGACGAGCCGCAGACGAAAGGTCCAGCGGGAATACAACCGTGAACACAACATCACGCCGGAATCGATCAAGAAGAACATCGTTGATGTGCTCTCCTCGCTTGCGGAACAGGATTACGTTACCGTGGAAGCCACACCACAGCGGGCTAGACAAGAGGACGTGGAGCCATCCGACGTTCCTAAGCTCATCAAGTCCCTCACAGACGAGATGTTTGCAGCCGCGAGAGACCTTGAATTCGAAAGGGCGGCAGCGTTGAGAGATCGCATCCGAGATCTGGAGCAAACCCTGATTCGATTCGCATGATAGCTTTCGGAGGGGCCGCGGATCTCACGCGGCGATTTAGCCGTGAAACCTGATCCGTTGTGTGCAATAATGAGCGCTTCTGTGCTCAACGCCTGATGCCAATGCGCTTTGAAGAAGTTGCGATGGTAGTCGGCCGGTATGCTTCCAAAGGGCGGTTATAGTGGTTGTCAAAAATAATGTCCGTTTATTCGGGACACGGATAATCTAAAAGGAGACCGTCGTTCCCGCGAAAGCGGGAACCCGGAAAAGGAACTGGATTCCTGCTTTCGCAGGAATGACGGGACATTGAGGTGTTCAACATGCATGTTGGAGTTATCGGGACCGGTTACGTGGGACTCGTCACCGGCGTATGCTTTGCGGAAATGGGTAACAACGTTGTCCTCATGGACATCGACGAGGACAAGATCAGGTGTTTGACCGACGGCGAAGTCCCGATCTACGAACCCGGCCTCGAACAGATGATCGCACGCAATGTGGCGGAAAAGCGCCTCTCGTTCACGACCGACCTCCAGTACACTGTGGAGACCTCTCTGATCAATTTCATCGCGGTCGGCACGCCACCTGACGCGGACGGCAGCGCGGATTTGACCCACGTATTTGACGTGGCGCGTTCCATCGGTCGTGCGATCAACACGTATAAGATCATAGTGACCAAGAGCACCGTTCCTGTCGGAACCACCTTCAAAGTGCGCGACATCATCGCCCAAGAGACGAACCATCCGTTCGATGTTGCATCCAATCCGGAGTTCCTCAAAGAAGGCAACGCGGTAGAGGACTTCATGAAGCCTGACCGCGTGGTGGTGGGCGTTGAAGACGTGCGGGCAGGAGAAATCCTCAAAGAACTCTACAGTGCCTTTGTCCGCACGGGCAAACCGGTCCTTCTCATGGACGTGCTCTCCTCGGAAATGACCAAGTACGCGGCCAACGGGCTGCTCGCTACCAAGATATCTTTCATCAACGAGTTGTCGCGCCTGTGCGAAAAGGTGGGTGCGGACATCGAGAAGGTCAGGGCCGGCATCGGATCGGACCCGCGTATCGGCCCCCAGTTCCTCTTCGCCGGAATTGGGTACGGCGGGTCGTGTTTCCCCAAGGACGTGGATGCGCTTGGCCGCACCGGCCGTGACCATGGTGTGCCGCTCAACATCGTGGAGGCGGTCCAGGATGCGAACAAAGCCCAACGGAAGCATTTCGTGCAAAAGATCGTCGATCACTACGGCTCTGTCAAAGGGAAATGCTTCGCTTTATGGGGACTGAGCTTCAAGCCGCGAACGGATGACATGCGGGAAGCACCTGCGCTTACCCTGATCCGGGAACTGCGCGCACAGGGCGCGAAGCTGAAAGCTTTTGATCCTGTGGCAATGGAGAGCGCCGGCCGGATTGTCGGCGATGCCGTGGAGTTTGCCCCAGGGAACTACGAGTGCCTTGAAGGCGCGGATGCGCTCATTATTGTCACTGAATGGAATGAGTTCCGGCATCCGGATTTCGAGAAGATCAAGCAAATGCTGAAGGAGCCGATCATCTTCGACGGCCGTAATCTCTACAACCCCGCGCGCATGGCGGAGCGGGGATTCATATACTATAGCATCGGCCGCAAGCGGGTGCCGTAAGCGGAGATCGTAGACCCATGTAGGCCGGAGCCATGCCTCCTCCACTACAAACGGCGAACCTGATACCAATGCGCGGTCGAAACCATGAGTCGGCCGGATGCCTTCTCCGCTTCGGACGGCAAGCCTAAGTTCGCTTCGAAGGCATACCAGCCGCCTTCCAGAATTGTGTTGTTGAAAGCGCATTAGTATGTCTTCGTTTCGGAGGCATGTCCCCCAGCCCCAGTGCCCCCGACCACAGATTCAGGCGGCGGCTATGCTACTCCAAGGATTCTTCAAATGCTTCGGCTTCGGGAAGCGGTGGGAGGGAGGCCAAATCCGAGAGCCCGAACACTTCGAGGAAACGCTGAGTAGTGTTGTAAAGTAGTGGGCGCCCAGGAACGTCCTTGCGGCCGGCCACTTCGACAAGTCCTCGTTCAGCAAGATGTCTGAGCGGGCCCGAGCTTTCAACGCCGCGAACCTGTTCGATCCGGCTTTTGGTAACAGGCTGGTTGTAAGCGACGATGGAGAGCGTCTCGAGGGCTGCACGGCTGAGTCGCGACGGCTTCATCTTGCGCAGCTCAAGTATCCACGACGCGACCGCCGGCGTTGACCGGAATTGGTACCCTCCAGCCACCTTACTGAGTACGAACCCGCCCTTACGCGCCTGATACTCCCATTGGAGGTCATCGAGGACGGACTGAATAGTCTCCGCGGACGCATCCCGAATGACGCCGCCGATCGCGCGCGCGGATAGAGGCTCCGGGTGTGCGAAGATCATACCCTCCACGATTGCTTTGAGGTACGCTCTATCCATGTGCGTTCTCCGTCCGGGGAGTTATACCATTTCAAGCGTGGGATGTGTTACACTCGATTAATGCCGATGCGCCGTCGAAGCAATAAGGCCGTCGAATGGCTTCCCGGCTTCGGACGGAGGGCCTGACTCGCGAAATGTGTAGGGAATTGTAATGAAGGCATTCGAGGTCAATCCCGAAGGTGTCTCTTCCGCGGAACTCGTGGTAGGCATTCCGTCGTACAACGAGGCGCCCGCGATTGCGACGCCGACAACACAAGCGGACAAGGGACTTTCCAAATTCTTTCCCGACCGTAAGAGTGTGATCGTCAACTGCGACAACAACTCACCCGACGGCACGCGGCAGGCGTTTCTGGATACGCCCACCAAGCATCCGAAGATATACGTCTCGACTCCTGACGGCGTCACAGGAAAGGGCAACAATCTTCGCAATCTTTTCGAGAAGGCGGTGGAGCTTTCGGCAAAGGCCGTCATAGTAGTCGACGCAGACATCAAGAGCATTACGCCGCAATGGGTGCGCAATCTGGGCGAACCGCTTTTCGAGGATTCGGCATATGTGACCCCTCTGTATGTCAGGCACAAGTACGACCGCCTCGTGAACAACGTGATCGTGTATCCCCTTACGCGGGCGCTTTACGGCCGGCGAGTTCGCCAGCCCATCGGCGGCGAATACGGCTTTTCCGGCGACCTGGCACGGACGTTCCTCCAGTCCGACGCTTGGACCAAGGATGTGGGCGAATTCGGCATCGATGTCTGGATGACGTCCCTTGCTATGCTGAGTCGGGTGCCGGTGATCCAGTCGTTCATGGGAAGCTCCAAGATACATCGGGTGAAGGATCCGGAATCTGATCCCGGGCCTGTCTTCAGGTGCGTGATCGCGACCATGTTCGACCTGATGTGCCGCCACCAGGATTTCTGGAAGGAAGTGAAGTGGAGCCGCCCAACGCGCGTATTCGGCTTCGGCTCGGAAGTAACGGTGCCACCGGCGGTCATGGTGGACTTGGAGGCACTCTGGCAGAGGTTCTTATCCGGTACGGGCTCGCGTTGGGATCTGTACCGCGAGATCCTTCAGGAACAGACATCAGGAAAACTCCAGGAAGTCGCGAGCTTACCGAAAGAAGGTTTCGAGTTCCCGACCGTGCTGTGGGCGCGAGTGCTGTACGACTTCTCGTGGGCGTACAGAAACCAAGTCGTTCCTCCAGACGACCTGTTTGAAGCTTTGGTTCCCCTCTATTTTGCGCGGGCTTTGTCATTCGTCATCGAGACCGAAGCGATGAACAACCAGCAGGTCGAGGAGATCATCGAGGACCAATGCTTACAGTTCGAGAAGACTAAGCCCTATCTCCTTGAGCGCTGGTTCTCGGCATAATGACGCTGGTCCGGGAGATCGCCGAGAAATGGGAGGCCGCCGTGGCAAAGATTCTGATCGTGGACGATGAAGAAGGAATCAGAATGCTCTACTCGATGGAGCTGCGAGACGACGGGTACGAGGTGATTACTCTCCCCGACGGTAGAGGTCTGCTGGACGTGGTGGACAGCGAACAACCCGACTGCATCGTCTTGGACATCAAAATGCGGGAATATGACGGACTCGATCTCCTGCAGCAGATCCGCAAAAGGCATTATGACTTGCCCGTAATTCTGAATTCCGCGTATTCCAGCTTCAAGGTGGACCTCAAGGCTGTCGCTGCGGACTACTACGTGGTCAAGAGTTCGGACCTCACCGAACTGAAAGAGAAGCTGCGAGTTGCCCTGGAAGCCCGCATCCCGCGTGACTGACAGGGACGCAGCGCAGTGAAGATCTGCGTCCAGTATGGTAGGGCCAACAGTGCGGAGGGCGAACGGTGAGCCTCATCGAAATGGAGGCCCTCACGAAGGTGTATCAGGCCGGCTCCGTGAACGTGCAGGCGCTCCGAGAAATCACGATGAGCGTCGAGCCGGGAGAATTCCTCGCGATCATGGGCCCTTCCGGCTCGGGTAAATCAACCCTCATGAACATTCTTGGCTGTCTTGACGCTCCGTCCTCCGGAAGCTACATCCTCGACGGCGAAGACGTGTCCCAGCTCACTCGTGATCAGCGTGCCGACGTGCGTAATCGCAAGATCGGCTTCGTGTTTCAGGGCTTCAATCTCTTGCCGAGACTAAATGCTGCAAAGAACGTGGAGTTGCCGTTGATTTACGGCCGGGTCAAGCCTGTGGACCGCACGCGTCGGGCGCTGAAAGCGCTGGAGCTTGTAGGGCTTCAAGACCGCGGCCACCACCTCCCGACCGAACTCTCGGGAGGCCAGCAACAGCGGGTCGCGATCGCGAGGGCTTTGGTGAACAGCCCCGAAATCATCCTCGCGGACGAACCCACCGGCAACTTGGATACGCGCACCAGCCGCGAGATCATGGAAGTGTTCCGCAGGCTCAACCAGGAGCAGGGAATCACTTTCATACTCGTAACTCACGATCCCGAGATCGGCGCTGCTACCGACCGCCGGGTCCACATCCGGGACGGCGCGATCGAAGGCGACGAGCGCTCGGGGTGTATTCCGATCCATTGCGATTAAATCGGATATAAGCAGCGTCTTGCCGAACGTCATCAGAAGAAGCCCCACGGCATCCGCGTTTGCTGCGGAAACCACTAGCAGGTGCACCATGAGGAGTCCGAAGCCTTCAAGTGATCGCTCTGAAACCATAACGAATAGTCGCTTACTGGCAAGCCTCCGGGATCGGATCTTGACCCCGGTTCTTTGGGCGCGTATTTTTGATCCATATTAGTGGTTGAAGAATGTGGGGAGGTACTATGGCCCATTCACTGGCGGATATAGAAAAGGAAGTCACCCAACTCCCACCGGACGCAAGAGAGCGGTTGATCCGCGTGCTCATTGACTCGCTTGAACCGGCCGACGAAGGCGATATTGCGGCTGCCTGGGAACAAGAGGTATTTGGGCGGTCGGAGGAGATTAGAAAAGGAACTGTTGAACCGGCATCTGCCGATGAAGCTCTGGCCCGGGTCCGCGGGACCCTGCGGTGAATCTGCTTAAGATTCATCCTCTTGCCGAGATGGAGCTCGGGGAGGCTGCCCGGTTCTATGAGGAACGACTGGCCGGTCTTGGCGAAGACTTCCTGGTCGAGATTAACCGTTGTTTCAGTACTGCCCGTGACGTTCCAGCACTGGGAACTCCGGCCTACGGTAGATTTCGCTGTCTGCAAGTGCATCGTTTTCCTTATTCCGTGGTCTACGAGGTGTTGCCCGACACGATACTCATCCTCGCCATTGCCCACCGGAGGCGCAAACCAGGGTACTGGCGTCGTAGGACGGCACGATGACCAATTTCTCAAAAACGATGGAACCGCTGATCCAGGACATAGTGGACGCTGTGGTGGCGACTGCGGACCCAGAGCGAGTGATCGTGTTCGGATCTGCGGCACGTGATGAGGCAGGGCCGGATTCCGACGTCGACCTCCTGGTGGTGGAAAAGGAGTCCGCATTTTCAGGAGGCTCGCGTAGGGCGGAGAATTCGCGCATACGGCGGGCGCTGTGGCGCTTTCTTGTACCTATTGACGTCCTCCTCGTGACCCCGGAAGAGGTGGAAAAGTGGAAGGATTCCGTCAACCACATCATCGCCCGCTCTCTTCGAGAAGGCAGGATCGTGTATGAGAGAGAGTGAAAGAGCTGACAGAACGCTCTTGCTCATCAACAGCAGTTCTCGGAAGTGCCTTGATGGACCTCACGCGTTCCGATAGAGCCTCATTCGATCCATGCCACTCACTCACTCACTCACCCTTTCTTTCTGAGTAAGGTATAATAAGCTTTCCCCGGCGTGCTTCGCTTTTGGGAAGGTGCACGTGAAGAAGCTTGTCATCATAATCATTGTCGTGGCTCTCCTGGCAGCAGTGTATTTTCTGTTCAGCCGAGCGAATAACAAGGGACCGGAGATCTCATACGTGACGGTCCCGGTCGAACGGGGGGCGCTAAAGGCCGAAGTTACGTGCACCGGCACTCTGAAGCCATTGGTGGAAGTGCTCGTGGGGAGCCAGGTGTCGGGGACTATCAAGGAGCTTTACGCGGACTTCGAATCGCCAGTGAAGAAGAACCAACTCGTCGCTCTTATCGACCCGGACCTGTTCGAGGCCAAGGTCGGACAGGCAAAAGCCGATCTCCTGGCAGCCCAGGCCGCGCTCGAGAAGTCAATTGTGACTTCGGCGGACGAGCAGAGAACGCTCAAGCGCAAAGAAACGCTCCTGGAAAAGAACTCCATTTCTCAGAGCGAGTTCGACACGGTCAAGACCAAGGCGGATGCCGCCGAAGCTCAGGTAGCGGTGGACCGTGCCCGAGTGGTCCAGATGGAAGCCAAACTTCGGGAAGCGGAGCTTCAGCTCAAGTACACGCGTATCATTGCGCCGGTGGACGGAGTGGTCACCGCGCGAAACATGGACGTGGGCCAGACTGTGGCAGCGAGCTTTCAAGCACCGGTCATTTTCAAGCTCGCGGAAGATCTTCGGCACATGCAGGTGCATACAAACGTTGACGAAGCAGATGTGGGGCGCGTACAAGTTGGGCAAAAGGCTGTCTTCACTGTGCCGGCCTTTCCGGAGGACTCGTTCACCGCGTCGGTCGGCCAGATTCGCAACGACCCGAAAATAGAGCAGAATGTGGTGACGTACAACGTCGTGCTCGATGTGGAAAACAACGACCTGAAATTGAGACCGGGAATGACCGCCAATGTGAACATTTTGCTCGAAGAGGCCACGGATACACTCATGGTTCCCGAACAGACGTTTCGGTTCACTCCCGGCACGGGTAAGCGGGGAGGCGAGGAAGCCGCAAATCTCCCGGCGCTTCAGCCCGGACAGAAGGTGGTATGGAAGCTGGAGGCAGATAACCGGATCAAGCCTGTCGTGGTGAAGACGGGAATTGTAGGGATGCAGAACGTGCAGATTACGTCCGACCAGCTCAAGGCCGGAGACAGAATTGTTGTTGATGCCGTTATGAAGGACAAGACTAAAGCGGCATCAAGTCGAATGAGAATCAGGTTCTAATACCGATGCGCTTTCAAAGGAGTAATTTTCGGTAGTCGGCCGGCCTGTCTCCGAAGCGCAGTTACGCTTGCCGTCCGGAGCGGAGGAGATATTCAGCCGCCCCGCCGCTTCGATGGCCCATTTCTATGAAAACGCCCGGACGAACACCGGCAAGATGCCGGCGCTACCAGCGTTTTCGTGCTTCGTTGTGGCGTTGTTCGCCATGGGAGTTGGTATAAGGGACGCGCTCACCAAGACAGGAATAGCGCGCCGCAAATTGTAGTGAATGCGTATCCGGGCGCGGATCGAATGGCCCGGAAAACAATTGGTTGCCTGCACATCATCAGGGGGAAATTGATGCGTGAAACGAGCACCTATCTCTACCAGAACATGAACAACGAGCGGGAAGCGATCCGAGACGTCGTGTACTCCACCGACCCCGCGGATTTCTCGTACATGGCGGTAAACGTGCCGTGTCAGGCCGCGTGCCCAGCGTGGACGAATGTGCCCGCGTACATTCGCTGCCTGTATGAAAGCCGGTTCGATCGCTCGTACGAGATCAATCGCATTGTGAACGTGCTACCTGGAGTGCTCGGCCGGATATGTTCACGACCCTGTGAGGACAAATGCCGGCATGGTGAGCGGGAACTCGGTCAGCCAGTGAACATCTGCCATATTAAACGGGCCGCGTCGGACTTCAAGGAGCGGGGCCACGTTTACCTTGAGCAACTCTTCGCTCCGCTCGGTAAGAGCGTATGCGTAGTCGGCGCCGGACCGGCCGGACTGGCCGCGGCGCACGATCTCGCGGTGGTTGGGTTTGAGGTGGAACTTATCGAGGCGCTGGATACTCCAGGCGGAATGCTCAGTTCCGGCATTCCGGAATTCAGACTCCCCCGTGATGTGCTTAAAGCCGAGATTGACGGCATCCTCAGGCTGGGAGTAACCCTTCGAACCGGGGTGAGTGTGGGCACGGACGTCTCGGTGGATGAACTCCTCACCTCCCACAAAGCGGTGCTTCTCGCAGCAGGTTGCTACACCGCGCGGCAGTTGGAAGTTCCTGGCGAAGACCTGCCGGGTGTCCTGTCGGGCCTTCGGTTTGTGATGGATGTGAACTCAGGCCGCGCTCCGATGCTGGGCAAACGAGTACTCGTCCTTGGCGCGGGATTCACCGCGTTCGACTGCGCGCGATTGGCGCTGAGGCTTGGCGCCGATGATGTAGCGATCTGCATCCGTGGAACCGAAGAGGATCTCAGAGTCACCCAGGACGAAATCCACGAAGCAAAACGGGAAGGGGTGCACATCCGGGCGCTCATGGTCTCCACACGCATCGTAGGGCAGAATCGCGTGGAAGGAATCGAGTTTCTGCGCACGCGTCTTGAAGGCACACGGTCAGACGGGCGGAGGAAGGCGGTCCCGGTTGAGGGAAGCGATTTCTGCGTACCGACGGATACAGTCATTGTCGCCGTAGGGCAGGGTCCGGAGCCGATCCCCGCACCAGGCGAAAAAGACCGACGAAACGTGCTTAAGGGTGATCCGGTAACGTTCCGAACGTCCGCGCCGAATCTCTATGTTGCGGGGGATTTCATGACCGGCCCCACGACGGTAATCGAGTCGATCGCCAGCGGGCGCCGCGCCGCGGAGCGCATCGCGGAAGATCTGACAGGTCGCAAATTCCGTGAGTGGGCGGTGCGCGTGCAGGATACCAGTGTCACTGACCGCGAACGTGAGTGGGACTTCATCCCCCGGCACGAAATGCCGACCGTGCTACCCGCGATTGAGCGGTTCCAGCCCCCTCAACCTGAGGTAGAGGGGGGCTATACGCCGGAAATGGCGCACGAGGAGGCGAAGCGCTGCTATCTCTGCTATCTCCACTATGAGATCGACATAGAAGCGTGCATCTATTGCCGCTATTGCATCGACGTCGCCCCGCGAGACTGTATCAAGCTCGTCAAGGAGGTCGTTCTAGACGAATCCGGAGGTGTGAAGCGCCTCGTGGAGACTACCGCTTGGGAAGAGGTCAACGCGGTGGTTATCGACAATGAGCGGTGCATCCGATGCGGTGCGTGCCTGCGCGTGTGTCCGGTGGACTGCATATCCGTATCCAAAATGGAACTCGTGCAACGCACGCTCGAAGCGGGGAGGGACTAATGGCCGGAGATCACGTTGTCATCATCGGGAACGGGCCTGCGGCCAATGAGGCTGCGATGACTTTGAGGGAGCGCGCTCCTGAGTTTCGGGTCACTATCGTTGGTCGTGAGCACGTCCGTCAGTACAAACCGCATCTACTTCCGGCACTTGTTGCGGGAAAGATCACCGAGGAGGATCTATTCGTCCGGTCCATCGCATTTTATCAGCACGCGGGTATCAAGCTACGCCTCGGCCAGGAAGTGGTGGACGTGGATTTTGATACCCGGCGGATCATCCTTGCGCACAAGGAAGTGCTGCGGTTCGACGGTCTCATCATCGCGACGGGCGGTAAGCCTCGGATTCCGGAGCCCCTCCTGGTCTTTCAAGACGTCATGATGACACTCAAGACACTGACAGATGCACGCTCGTGGATCGACAAGCTCGCTCGCGTGGATTGCGTGCTCATCGTCGGAGGAGATCTCACCTCGGTAGCATTTGCGAAAACACTCGTGTCGCTGGGAAAGACCGTGAAGTTCATGGTGGACGAGCATGGGTTCTGGCCGCTGCACCTTGGTGACGAAACCCGGCAGGAAGTCGCTCGGCGTCTTGCCTCTGGTGGGATGGAACTGGTCCCGTGCAGGAAATTGAGGGGTCTAGCCCGCCTGTCCGCAGACGAAATCCGAGTTGAGACGGACTGCGGCCGCTACACCGTCGGCGCAGTGGGGGCCTTCTTCGGACTGGTTCCCGACGTAAGGTTTCTTGTTCGATCGGGGCTGTACATTGAGAAGGGCGTTATCGTCGACGAGAACCTCATGACGCGCTATGACGGGGTGTACGCCGCGGGTGACTGTGCGCAGGTCTATCATCCGACGCTGCGAGATTACTGGGTCTCTATCGGATATCGCAATGCGGAGAACTTGGGACGAATAGCGGCTCTGAATTTGATCGGCGGGAAAGTCCGAGCTGAGACTGCCCCGGAGAGCATTTTCCACGTGGATGGTGTTGACATCCCCACGTCGTGGTGGGCGGAGATCTGACATGGGCAGAGTTGATGTCACCATGGAAGTGTGCGGTATGGCCGGCGACGGAACGATCGCGGCTGGTGGATTGCTTAACGAAGCCATGTCAGCAGGCGGCTTCTCCGTGTTGGGATTCGATTCGTATCCCGCGGAGATCCGAGGTTTCGGCCGTTGCGTGACCAGATCGCGGGTTGGGACGGAACGTATCCTCGCTCTCGTAGACAAGACTAACGTGCTCATCTCCCTGGACGATGTGCAATCCCATTCTCGAGTTCCCTACCTGGCCTGGGACGCAGCGGTGTTTTTCGACAGCAATCCTCCGGTGTATGTGGAGGAAGAAATGTCACTGGCGGCCAGAGTGGAGCCGGGCGCTACGCTCTTCGCATTTCCCATGGCAGACCTCGCCGCGGCCGCAGCGGGCACCATGAGGGGCAGAAATTTGACCGCGCTTGGTGGCTTTGCCGCGGCTTTCAGCGTACCGCGGGATCTGTTTATCGAAGTGATAGCCAAGAAGTTTAAAGCCAAAGGCAGCAGGGTGCTCGATGCGAACATCAAGAGCTTCGATGCGGGCTACGCGTACGGCTTGGAACACTTCTCGGATCGGCTGCGAGATACCCTGAAGCCTCCACCGGGAATCAAGACAGGTCCCGAAAAGGTGATGCTGTCCGGCAATCTCGCCATCGGTCGGGGTGCGCTCGACGCGGGACTGAAACTCTACTTCGGCTATCCCATCACCCCGGCAACGCCTATTATGGAATACCTCGCGGCCCGACTTCCCGAAAAAGGCGGTCGAGTGGTGCAAATGGAAGACGAGATCTCGTCTGTCGGCGCAGTTCTCGGTGGCTTCTATGCCGGCGCGCGATCGATGACCGCAACCTCCGGCCCTGGGTTCGCGCTGATGACCGAACTGATCACTCACGGCGTCATGGCGGAGATCCCGGCGGTTATCCTCAATGCACAGCGGGGAGGGCCTTCGACTGGGCTCCCCACCAAGACGGAACAGTCGGACCTTCACGCGGCAGTATTCGGTGGTCCGGGCGATTCGCCCCGCATAGTGATTGCTCCCACCGACGTCGAGGAGTGTTATCGCCACACAGTGATGAGCTTCCAACTCGCAGAAAAGTATCAGACGCCGGTCATCGTACTGACCGATTTCTATTTGGATAACCGTGTAGAGAACCTCCCGATGCCGCAGGCCACGGAGAGTGAAATCGCTGACGCAAACGAGTATCCGGATGAATCCGTCCGGGGTGCGTACAAGCGCTATCTGATGACTGATTCGGGGATATCTCCTCGCTCGATTCCCGGAACGGAAGGTTTCACGTTTTCCGCAACCGGCCTGGAGCACGTGGAGAAGGGCACGCCAAACTACACCGAAGACAACCACATGAGCATGACCGAGAAGCGCCACCGCAAAATCGCCGGTGCGTTAGAGGACCTCCCCGCGCCCGTGGAATATTCGAGAGGCGGGCCGCTGGATGTGGGCGTGATCGGATGGGGCTCGACCTTCGGCGCGATACTCGAAGCCGTCAACATCGCCAACGAACGGGGACTCAACGTGGGAGCGCTCAAAATCACGTCGATCTTTCCATTCCACGGCGGAGTGATCCGTGCCTTTATGAACCGATGCTCGGAAGTCCTCATCCCCGAGTTGAACTACGAGGGACAGCTCGCGAACCTCATCGATCACCTGCACCACAAAGACGTGGTGCGACTCAGCCGCGCCACGGGCGTGCCCATCTCACCGTCGCTCATCCTGAAGGAGATCGAAACGCTGGCGCTGGCAGGTGCATAATGAAAACTTCGGCTCGTGATCTTGCTCGCAAAGTCCAGGGCATCGGAGAGGCCAAGACGTTCGAGGTACGCTCCAGCGAACTTCCCACGTGGTGTCCGGGCTGCGGATATTTCGGGATACACCACGGAATGAATGACTGCATCCGAAAGCTTGGGATTCCGCTGCACAAGGTGGTAACCGTTTCAGGGATCGGGTGCGCGGGGCGATATCCGTTCTTTACGAAAACGTACGGGCTCCACACCGTGCACGGCCGCGCGGTGCCTGTTGCAACGGGCGTCAAGCTAGCTAATCCGGAACTCACGGTCTACGCGGTCGGTGGCGACGGTGACGGACTGGCGATCGGAGGCGGGCATCTGCCCCACGTTTGTCGCCGCGATGTGGATATCAATTACGTCCTGTTCGACAACTCAATATATGGACTCACCAAGGGGCAACCGTCGCCGAGTTCGCCACAGGGTATGAAGAGCAAAGCCAGCCCGATGGGTACGACGGATAAGCCTCTCAATCCCACACTCTTGGCGTTGAGTTACGGCGCGTCGTTCGTGGCCCGGCTCTTCGCGGGAGATAAGAAGATGATCTCCGACGTGCTGTTGGAAGGGACCAAGCACAGAGGATTCGCCCTGTTCCACATCTATTCCACCTGTGTCACCTTCGACAAATCTTACAAGACCTGGGAGAACTTGAAGAAGTGGATTCACCCTCTCCCTGAAACCCATGACCCCACCGATCTGAGACAGGCGTTCGATCGGGTGCTTGAAGACGACTGGAGCGTTGGAGTGATCTTCAAACGGGAACAACCTGAATAGACGCTCGCGTTCGCACTGTGCTGCATGGTGCAAGGTAAAGAGGCTTCTGTACTACTATTCCTTGACTTCTTGCCTTGTCGCCAAGATTTCAGAAGAGCTATCCGCAGATGGCGCAGATTCCGCAGATAAAAAGTAACTGGGAGAAATATCTGTGTCCATCTGCGTAATCTGTGGATAATTCTTGTTGGTTGCGGCCGAAGGCGGCACTGTGAGAATTGCTCACTTATACGCTCGGAGGTTTCCATGAATTACCGTGAGGAAGCGGATACGATGGGGACGGTCCTTGTCCCGAAAGACGCGTACTACGGCGCGCAAACTCAACGTGCTTACGACAATTTCCGGATTAGCGGGCACATGCTGCCGCCGGCATTCATCCGGACCCTCGGCCTGATCAAGAAACATGCCGCCGCGGTCAACCACGAACTGGGATTGCTCGACAACGACAAAGCCAAAGCGATTATGGCTGCGGCTCAGGAAGTCATCGACGGGAAGCTCGACGATCAATTCGTTCTTGACGTGTTCCAGACCGGCTCGGGAACATCGACGAATATGAATGCGAACGAGGTAATCGCCGGCCGCGCAAACGAAATGCTCACCGGTGTTCGCGGCGGCAAAGCGCCCGTTCATCCCAATGACCATGTCAACATGGGGCAGTCGAGCAACGACGTGATCCCCACCGCGATCCACGCGTCTGCACTCATTGAGATCAGAGATCGCCTTATCCCCTCACTGGAAGCGCTCCGCACCAGCTTGCGCCGAAAGGCCAAGGAATTCGCTCGCGTTCGCAAGATCGGTCGGACGCACTTGCAGGACGCGGTTCCCATGTCTCTGGGCGACGAATTCAGCGCGTACGCTCGCCAGGTGGAACTAGGAATGGCTCGTCTGAGGGCCGTCGAACCGAATCTGGCTGAGCTCGCGCTCGGCGGAACTGCGGTCGGGAGTGGGCTGAACACGCACCCTGAATTTGCGACGCTGGTGATCAAGCGCATGAGCGACGAAGCCCGGTGCCCGTTCCGCGAAGCCGTAAACCATTTTGAAGCTCAGGCCGCGCAAGATGCGGCGGTCGAAGCGAGCGGCGCGCTAAAGACCGTGGCGGTGAGTTTCACCAAGATCGCGAACGATATCCGCTGGCTGGCATCAGGTCCACGGTGCGGGATCGGCGAGATCACCATCCCTTCGCTCCAGCCGGGATCTTCCATAATGCCGGGCAAGGTGAATCCGGTCATCCCCGAAGCCGTCATCCAGGTGGCCGCACAGGTGATCGGCAACGATGCCACGATCACGGCCTGCGGACAATGGGGCGTGTTCGAGTTGAACGTGATGCTCCCCGCGATTGCGTTTAACCTGATCCAATCCATTGACCTCCTGCGTGCCGCAGCCGAGCACCTCAGAGAGAAGTGCGTGGACGGCATTACGGCCAACGAGGAAAGATGCCGATCCCTCATCGAGGAAAGCCTCGCGCTCTGCACGCCTTTAGTCCCGGCAATCGGGTACGAGGCCGCGGCCGCTATCGCCAAGCAAGCGTTCGAGGAGGGCCGATCCGTAAGGGAAGTCGCCCTGGCCAATCGACTGCTGCCGGAAGACGAACTGAAGCGCATCCTCGATCAGGTGGTTCTTGGGGAAGGGTGATGTCAGAGGCTATCTCAAAACCCATCCGAAGGATATCCTGGTAGCACGATTTCCCCCTCACCCTAACCCTCTCCCTAAGGGCGAGGGAACCGGAAATTGGCTGAACAGACCTCCCTCTCCCTCTGGGAGAGGGCCGGGGTGAGGGAGACAAAGACGCAAACCAAGCTTGGTCGTGTTACGATTTTCAGCTAGTCCCAGGTTTTGAGACAGTTCCGTCAGACCACCGGCTCGGGACGCTGCGCACATCAGCCAGGCAATCAGACGGCGGTTGGAGCGGGAAGGGGCGTATCCACAACCATTTCCGGCACCGCGCTTCCCGTCACTTGATCCCGCGACGCGAGCGCGCTTACGCGGTTGACAAGTCCAAATGCGCGTGAGGCGCGAGATACGCCAAAATCTCTCTACGCGCCGGCGCGAGATATCCCACGAAAAGTGCTAAATTGTGACGAGAAAACCGCATTAAATCCTTGACTCGCCGCGGGCGGGATGTTACTAGCGCATGGGCGGCGGGGAAGCTGCTCGCCGCACATGCCGGAAGGCCACGAGGAGCGTTGGGGCTCCGGGAGGATGACTCCCTTGCCTTTCGGATTCCGGACGAATCCTGACCGTAGCCGGGCGGTCCGCTCATACCGATGTGCGCCTTAGGCAATAGCTTTGCTGAGACCGGGGTCATGCCCCGGAAACAAAGTCGCGCTCGTGGTCCGCGCTGGAGGAGGCGTATCGCGAGTCGTTGAAAACACGCCTTATGGCGCACGCGTTGGTGTTATACGCGACCACGGGGATAGAAGAGACCATCTGTCAGAAGGAGCAGTTCATGACTCAGAGCGCGTTTCATGCGTCAGCCGGGAGCATTCCGGAGTCGTACGATTTCAATGAGAATTACCGCTACCTGAAGAAGCTCATCGGGGAACTGCGCAAGGAAAACACCGAGTCAGTGGCCGAACAGATTTTTGGCGAGACCGAACGCGAAAAGCGACTTACCAAGAAAGAGATGAAACAGCTCTTTCGTTTCTTGCGAAAGATCGAGAAAGACTACGAGGAATGCTCTGCTCCCCCAATTCCGGAAGAACTGGAAGTATCCATTCGCAAGCGAGCAAGCTCTGACTGGCTGCCGTGGGAGCTGGAAGCCATAGAGAAGATCGAAGTATGGCGCGAAGCGATTAAGCAGCGCCGCCACGACGCGCGACAGATGCTGGAGCTTGTCCTGGAAAAGGTCCGCCGTGGAGAAAAACTCAACTGACGCGAACCACGCGATCAAAGGCAAACTGCTTCTACAAACCGGGAAACCACGAGCGCCCCGCTCGACGCGGCGCCCGCCGCCATAAGTGATACCGATTCGCTTTCAAACAAGTAACGTCAAAAGGGCCGGCAGGGACGCCGGCCCCCACTATTTCTTATGGTGGCGGCGGGCCTCCGTGCCCGCCATTCTTACTTCTCAGATGGCGAATCGGTATGAGAATCGTGGAGGCTGGCGTCTTTGCCGGCCTTTTTGACGTAATCTTCCTGCAAACAGATTCGAAAAACCCGCTCTATGTTGGTTCTCAAGAGTAATCACTGATTGGCCCCTGGGTGCCACTGCTGGCTTGTCCAGCAGTGTGATTCCATCCCGCGAAAACTTGCGAGAATCCTTATAATACCCAATCATATCTTGCTCATTCGCCTCGTTCCCCACCGACAATTTGATTTCCCCCCGTCCTTACGCTATAAGGATAAGGTTATCGTATTTGCCACGAGGAATATCGAAAGCAGAAGGATTGGGCGAGAATCCTTTCCGTGTCCGCGAACACGTTGACCTCGGAAGGGCCGTGACCGTCTGCGAGTACTGCATCGCTGGCCTGCCCGACGGCAATGGTGATGAATTCCTGAAAGGCACGACAACCGCCCCTTCGGAGGGATTATGGATCAGTTCAGGCCGAGAGATGACCAGTACGGCGTGAGAGATCTCCAGCAGGGCGTCGAAGATTTCCGGCGCTTCGTTGATCGTTTCATGCAGGGTCGCGGTCTCTGGCTGCTTCTCGTGCTTGTGCTGGTGATCTACCTGCTGTCAGGGGTTTACCAGGTCGGGCAGGGACACCAAGCGGTGCTGCTGAAGTTCGGCAAATACTATGCTACCGCCGGACCGGGTCTGCACTACCGATTTCCGCGGCCTTTCATGAGTGATACGGCCGTCAACGTTGCGCACGTACGCAGCGCGGCGATCGGTTATCGTTCCGAAAGAGGGGAGCGTACGCGGCCGGTGCCCGCGGAATCCTTGATGCTCACCGGGGACGAGCAGATTGTGGACGTCCATTTTTTTGTCCAGTACAAGGTCGAGGACCCCGTGAAGTTCCTGTTCGGTTCAGTGGATCCCGAGTCGGTGCTGAGAGCGTCTGCGGAGGTAGCCATTCGCGGGGTGGTTGGGGAGAACACCATCGACCACACCATGACTGAAGGAAGAGGTGAGATCCAGACGCGCGTCCGCGCATACCTACAGCGTCTCCTGGAAATCTACAACACGGGTCTGCATGTAACGGAGGCCAGTCTCCTCGCGGTGGACCCGCCCGCTCAAGTACAGGAAGCGTTCCATGACGTCGTGCGCGCTCGCGAGGACAGCGACCGTGTCATAAAGGAGGCCGAGGGCTACAAAGAAGATATTCTGCCCAAGGCTCGCGGTGAAGCCCAGCGTGAAATCAAAGGCGCAGAAGGCTACAAGGCCCAGCGGGTAGCGAATGCCAAAGGTGACGGGCAACGCTTCACGCGCGTCCTAGAAGAATATGCGAAAGCGCCGGCGGTTACCCGAGAGCGTCTCTATCTGGAAACAGTGGAGCAGTTCCTCGGTACCACCCGAAACATCGTGGTGGATGGCGACACCGCTCGTGTACTACCGGTGCTTCCGCTCATGGGTTTGCCCCAGTCCGTGACCGCGGCCCCGATCAAGGGCGAGCGCATCGTGCCTCCGGGCGAGAAGGGGAAATAGACATGGTGGTCAAAATCATCGTCATTATCGGCGCGGTTCTGTTCCTGATCACCCAGACGGCATTCATTGTGAAGGAAGGAGACCAAGCGTTCGTTCTCCAGTTCGGCAATCTCCGGCAAGAATGCCCGGAGCCGGGTCTCTATTTCAAGACCCCGTTCATCCAGGATGTGCATGTCTTTGAGAAGCGAATCATGGCAGCGGATGTGCGGCCTGAGGAGTACATAACGCTGGATAAGAAACGACTGACCGTAGACATCATCTCGCGATGGCAGATTACCAACCCCGTCACGTTCTATAATACTGTGGCTAATTCTGACGGCGCGAGATCGCGACTGAACAACATTATCACCGGCCGCCTCCGCCAACAGGTCGCGAGTCACAACTTCAACGAGTTCATCCAGACCAAGCGCGAAAAAATCATGGGACAAGTCACCAAAGAGACCAGGGAGGCGGCGAAAGACTTTGGCCTCAACGTGGTGGATGTGCGCATCAAACGTTTGGTCTTGCCGAACGAGGTCCAGGCCAGCGTCTTTGCACGCATGAAAGCGGAACGTGAGCGCATCGCCAAGCGTTACCGTGCGGAAGGCGAAGAACAGGCGCGCGCGATTCGTGCGGATGCGGATAAGCAGCAGAAGATCATTCTCGCGGATGCGTACCGGACGTCCGAAATCCTGAGAGGCGAGGGCGACGCGGAAGCTGCAGCGATCTACGCGGATGCGTACGGCAAGAACGAGGAGTTCTACTCGTTTGTCAGGCATCTGGACGTGTACCGCAAGGTGCTGGGATCGGGTACAACCCTGCTCCTTCGGTCAGACTCCAAACTCATGCAGTTTCTGGACTCCGCGACGGGCAAGCCTGCTCCTTCCCAGGCAGCCCCGAAATAGGACTCAGTGCTCACTCATATAGTGGGGCCGGCCTCCGTGCTGGTCCTGGATTGATGGCCGGCAGAGACGCCGGCCCCACTAATCGGTTGAGAACCATCAAGCAACTTTCGTCACCGGGTTGACGAAATGGAGTACTAGGTTCAAAGAGATACTCACGCTTGACGCCAGCGCTGCGGTCTACTATCGTTGCGCTGCGTCGGGCCATAAACTCCTCCGGCAGAAGCAGGTACAATCATGAAGGCATTGCTCGTCTATCCGTCTATCCCAGCCACGTTCTGGAGCTTCAAGCACATTCTCAAATTCGTGAGCAAGAAAGCCGCTCACCCGCCCCTGGGGTTGCTTACCCTGGCGGCCATGATGCCGCAGGATTGGGACCTGCGTGTGGTGGATATGAATGCGGAAGCCTTGACGGACGATCTCATCCGTTGGTCCGACATGGTCTTTGTGAGCGCCATGATTGTGCAAAAGACTTCCGCCCTGAGCGTGATCGACCGGTGCCACGCTCTCGACAGGAAGGTGGTCGCGGGCGGACCGCTGTTCACCAACGCGGCCGCGGAGGTTCCGCAAGTGGACCACATAGTCAAGGGCGAAGCAGAGACCATCTTTCCCCAATTCGTAAAGGATTTCGCTCGCGGAGAGCTCCAGCCGATCTACTCGACCGAAGAGAAGCCCGACATCACCTGCACCCCGCTGCCACGGTGGGACCTCCTCAACTTCAAGCATTACGCGTCCTTGTCAATCCAATATTCACGAGGCTGTCCGTTTAACTGCGAATTCTGCGACGTAGTGAACCTCAACGGCCGCGTACCGCGTGTCAAGTCCGACGAGCAGATGCTGCGTGAATTCGACGTGCTGTACAAAATGGGCTGGCGCGGCCGGCTCTTCATGGTGGACGACAACTTCATCGGCAACAAGGTGAAAGTGAAGTCCATGCTGCGAAGGCTTATCTCTTGGCAAGAGGAGCACAAATTCCCGTTCTCGCTTTACACCGAGGCCTCGGTAAATCTCGCTGATGATGAAGAACTGATGGACCTTATGGTCGCGGCCGGGTTCGATTGCGTGTTCCTCGGGTTGGAAACCCCCGAAGAAGAATCGCTCAAAGAGTGCGGCAAGCACCAGAACAGCTGCAAAGATCTCGTCGAGGCAGTGAAGACCATCCAGCGCCACGGCATGGAGGTCATGGGCGGTTTCATTATCGGTTTCGACAACGATCCGCCGAACATCTTCGAGCGGCAGGTCAAGTTCATTCAGAACAGCGGCGTGGTAAAGGCGATGATCGGGCTGCTCAACGCGGTGCCCGGCACGCGGCTCTACGAGCGGCTCAAGAAGGAAGGGCGGCTCATGGAAGACCGCACCACAGGCGACAACACCGACGGCTCGATCAACTTCATACCCAAGATGGACGCGGAAACGCTGAGAGAGGGCTACCTCGCCGTGCTCAATCACCTGTACTCGCCGAAGCACTACTACAAGCGTGTCCGAGAATTTCTGGAAACTTATCAACCGGTTCGTCGTCGCCGTATCGACAGGACCGAGGTCATGGCGTTCTTCCGATCGATCCTCTACCTCGGCATCCTCGATAAAGGGAAGAACAAGCTCTATTATTGGAGACTCCTTATTACCGCGTTCCTGTTCCACCGGCGGTCTTTTGGCGAGGCTATCTCCAGTGCAATCTTCGGATACCATTTCCGCAAATTGTTCGTGGCAAAAAAGGGCAATTCCAGAGATATCAAGCTGCCGGACGCGTCTGTCATGAGCGGCGGCGCTTGACAGGGGCTCGTTTTCGAGCACGTGCTATGGAGGTGGCCGGCAACGACGTCGGTGTGGGCACGCTAGTTCACGGCCAAGAGACTTTGTACCGGTTCTCGAAAGCAATCACGGATTGACATATGGGTGCCACTGCTGGCTTGTCCAGCAGTGTGATCCCCTTCCGCGAAAACTCTCGAGGATCCCTATAAAGTCTCACGCTCACCTATCCTTCGTGATTTCCCCCACTACAGACTTGGATGGGCTTGTGCGAGGATGACCCGGTTATGAACAGGCCTTCGTGGCGACCTGCGCTTTCTGAAGCTTCTGGTCTCATTCCGCCATGTGCCGCACCTATTCCTCGGCTCAGGCAGCTTCCAGGACTTTATTTTGCGGCACCGCGAGCTTTGAGGAGATCCCCGATTTCTTTGTGCCCCTTCATGTGAGCAATTTGCAAGACTGTCTGGTTTTCCGCGTTTTTTGCATTTACATTGGCGCCTTTGCTCAATAATATTCTCACAATAGCCAGGTGCCCCCCTTCCACAGCTTCTATCAAAGCCGCCCCACCATACATTGGTTTTGCATTGACATCGGCCCCGTTGTCGAGGAGAAATTCAATTAGTTTGCCGTGGCCATTCTTAGCGGCGCCCACCAGTGGCGTGCGATCCATCTCCGTTTTTGCATTCACGTTGGCCCCATCAGCCACCAAACGCCGGCCCAGTTCAAAATCTCCCAGACAAGCCGCATCCATCAGGCTCAGCTGCGAAGTCTGGCCTTTGAGGAGAGCCACTGCCTCGCTGTTGCCTTCCCACGCGGCCCAGGTCAGGGCTGTCCAACCTTTCTCGGTCTTGATATTGATGTCTGCTTCATTATTCAGCAGTATCTTTATTGCACCAACATGCCCTTTTTCTGCGGCACGCATCAGGGCCGTCCTGCCATACGCATCTTGCACATTAGGTTTGGCGCCCTTTTCTAAAAGCACCTTCACCACTTCGGGATCTCCTCCCTCCGCAGCAGCCATCAGGGCTGTCCAACACTCTCCGGTGTCTGCATTTATGTCAGCGCCTTTCTTCAGGAAAAGCTTTACGATTTCCAGATGGTTTTCTCTGGCAGCAATTATTAGGGGAGTAATCCCACAAACTGCTTCTTTTGTATTAACATCCGCTCCGTGGTCGAGGAGCAGTCTTACTATTTCTAGATGCCCCTTTTCTGCAGCAGTCATCAGTGCTGTGCGGTCATCCGCGTCTGTTCCATTCACATTGGCTCCCCTGTCGAGGAGCAGCCTCGCTATTTCCAAATGTCCATTCCTAGCAGCCTCCATCAAAACCGTACTCCCAGCTCCGCTTTCCGCCTGAACATCAGCTCCTTTGTCCAAGAGCAACCTGACTACTTCCAAATGCCCTTCTTCCGCGGCAGCTATCAAAGCGGCCTGGGCCATATATTCTTTTGGATTTGCAAGTGCGCCCTGATTCAGCAGCTTTTGCACCCGAGCTTGATCGCCTGCCCGCGCCGCGTCTTCGCGTTGGACACCGAGAGTATCTGTATCCTCTCCGATCACCGTTCCTTGAAACATCGTCAAAACCACGACTAGAGGCAGTATCCAGCTCATGATCGATCGAGCGAGCGTGGCTTTGGTCGAAATGGCATCTGACTCAGCGGTGCGTCTTCTAATTAAGGAATGACTCATAGCTCCTCCAGTTGAGCAGGAAAAAGCGAGACCGGACAGGATTCAGCGCCTTGGCCTGCGGGTGAGAAAGATAGACCTGCCGGTCGTACATCTCGACCAAAGACCGCTGACCGTTCGCGTCCGAGACGGGCGGGGAAAGAGAAGATTTTAGCCACAGAGGTCACAGAGAGAAGTGCTTTCTAGAAGCCATTGTTCTTCTCTGTGCTCTCCGCGTCCTCTGTGGTAAATACGCCTTTTCTCCGGGTCACACCCGCGCGGTGCGCGTCCCCGGCGACTCCTTCATCACCAAGAGCCCCTCCGCCTCCCGTGAAAAGGTTTCGCCATCCAAGAGCATCTTCCAGACGCCATTCTCCAGGTACGGAGTCCGCTTGATGTGCCAGGTCTTGTAAAGCCCCAGCAAGCCTATAGAAAGCACGGAGTCATGAATGTGCACCCGGCCGCCCGTAACCTTGCTGGAACCAGTCTGGAAATCGCCTCGGCCGTCAGGGTAGATTCGGATTAAGCTGCCCTTGTCGCCGTGCCACTTTCCGGCAAAGACGATCTGGTCGGCGGTCAGCGGCTCCGGGCTCATCGTGCCGGTCATCTCGGGAAGGAGCCCCGGAAGCATCTTCACCAGCACCGCTACCGAGACGATGAACACCGCAGTCCCGATGATACCCAACACTCTACCGGCCTTGACCGCGCGCACTCGTTCGCACGAAACGAGACCGGCCCGGATCTGCCGGAGTTCAGAGTTCGCCAGTATCCACGCGACAATTCCGAGAGGGCCGCAGAGAAACAACGATAGAATGCCGAGTATCAACACGAGGTCCGCGCGACATGGCCGCAAGGGCCGCGGTGGGGGGAGCGGCGGAATGGCGCCGGGCGTGCTCGATTCGGAGATGGGTGCGTGCGGGTTCACGGCGTAACTTCTCCCGCGCCTTTGTCATGTCTTCGGCGAAGTGCTTGGAAACGGCTCTTTGCTCGATTCAGGGTGTCGATCCGCGGGCGGGAAACGGTCGGCCTCTAAAAAGAGGCCCGACGGAAGTGACTACAGGGTATGGCTCCAAGTAAGGAGGATACGGTCGTCCGCCGGGCGATTACAAGGCTAACGATTGTAGTATAAAGTCTCCGCGTTTGGGCTGTCAAGAAAATTCGCAAGGAAATCTCGGTGAAATTAAATACTTCCCGAAACCGAGCATCATCGCCAGGAAACCGAAACGGCCGGTAGGAATCCGTGCATTCGGTTCGGGGCTTGCGCCGGATAGGCCTATTGGCTTTCGCGTAACCGGTTAGGGGTAGGGGCGACCGGCTGGTCGCCCGCATACGTCTGTGGTCGGGTTCACACGGGCGACCAGCCGGTCGCCCCTACGGACCTCCAACTCCACCCAAGGTCGCCGAACCGCAAGCTATCTCACCAGGATCGCACCAGTCGCACCAACACGGGCGCCAACAAATGTACACATCGTCTGAAATCCCTGAGAAAGAACCGCCACCGCAGCAGCGCCGCCAACTCGCTACGCCAGTCGGCCGGTCTCTTCCACAGGCCTTTGAGCCGAGGCCAATCCGGCAGGGAAGGCGCCGAGAGATCATCGGAGATCACCCTGAGACATCCGAAAGGCACCCCGCGCCGCGCCGCTGCCACGGCCAGCGCGTAGCTCTCCATGTCCACGGCCACAGCGCCTGACGCCTCGTGGAGCTGTTCCCGCCGTTCGCGAGTGAAAACCGCGTTGGCAACCGTAACAATTCTGTCGGGCACAGTGGTCAAGCCTTCTGCCCGGCACGCATCGTGGATCGCTTGTGCGATTGAGTCCGAACACGGCAACAGCAGCGACGAATTCGGCCAGGATATAGTTTCCGTGGCCGCAACCACGTCCCCTACGCGGAGCCCGTCCGCGAGCGCTCCCGCGGTTCCTACGCTCAATACAGCTGACGGCCGGTCGGGAAGCCCGTCGAGCGCCGACGCTGCTCGATTGGGCCCGATGCCGCTCCTCACCACCAGAACTGACCGACCCTCGAAGAACACTTCACGGTAGGTGGCTTTGCCGTTTCTCCAGCGGCGCCGCACTTCGACACGGGCAAGAAACGGAGCTGCCTCCATTCCCATGGCAAAGACAAGGCAAATCGGGTCACTATTCACTCGCGTGACGGCGGCCACACTCATCCTCCAAGGGCAATAGTAGGGCCGGCATCTTGCCGGTCCATCGCGCTTCATCCCTGTTGGCCGGCAAGATGCCGGCCCTACCAAGGCTCTGAAACATAAATGGGAACGTACCTCGCACGGTGACGCAGTGAAAGTCACACGGGGTATTTTCTCTGTTCATCGGCGGTCCTGCATTATATAGTAGCCTAATGCCGCTATGGAATGCACGCCATGTCCGACGCTGAAATCGACAAACTCGATCGACAGATTCTCATGGCCCTCCAGGGAGACCTGGACGATTCACCCGAGCCGTACGCCCGTATAGCGGAGGCGCTCGACATCCCGGAGGATGAAGTCATCCAACGGGTCAAGAATATGCGCAACGAAGGCATCATTCGACGCATCGGCGCTATGATCCGGCACATCGAGGCGGGAATCTCGTTCAACGGTATGGTGGTATGGCGGGTGGCGGCCGACCGCCTCGACGAGGTCGGCAACACGCTTGCCGGATTTCCCGAAGTCACACATTGCTACGAGAGAATCCCTTTTGGCGACAAGGGCGGGACCCTCTTCACCATGGTGCATGCGGCCTCCCGGGACGAATGCCTGCAGATCGTCCGTCGCCTTTCGGAAGCGGTGGGAGTTGAGGATTACGAGATCCTTTTCAGCAAGCGTGAATTGAAAAAGGTGAGCATGACCTATTTTGACGAGGAATCGGCCGACGAAGAATGATGAGACTAGTATCAATGCGCTTTCTAACAAGTAACATGGAAAGGGCCGGCAGGGACGCCGGCCCCCACCATTTCTTATGGTGGCGGCCCCGCGCCACGCGGGGTGCCCGCCATGCTCACTTGTATGAAGGTCATCGGTATGAAAACTGACGAGGTGCCAAAGTGACACAGAGCATACAGACATCTCTTTCCCTTTTCGACGAAGCCCGAACGCTCATTCCCGGGGGAGTGAACTCACCGGTCCGCGCGTTCAAATCGGTGGGCTTGCCTCCAAGATTCATCCGGTCGGCCAAGGGCGCCCACATCGTCGACGAAGACGGCAATCAGTTCATCGATTACGTGAGTTCGTGGGGACCGTTGATTTTGGGCCATGCGCACGACGAGGTTCTGGAGGCACTGGCGAAAGCGATGAAAGACGGCACGTCTTTCGGTGCGCCCACGCGTCGCGAAGTGGAAATGGCCCGGACTATCTGCGAGATGGTGCCTTCCATTGAGATGGTGCGCTTGGTGAACTCCGGCACGGAAGCAGTCATGAGCGCAATCCGCCTCGCACGTGGCTTCACGGGCCGAAGCCGGATCGTGAAGTTCTCTGGGTGTTATCACGGCCATTCGGACGGGCTGCTCGCACGCGCGGGCTCGGGAGCCGCGACTTTGGCAGTGCCCGATTCTCTAGGGGTGCCGTCGGGCACCGTCGAACAAACCATCGTGGCGCCGTTCAACGATCTGTCTGCGGTCAGCGCCGAACTCGAGCGCAATTCAGGTACGGTTGCGGCGGTTGTGGTGGAACCGGTGGCAGGGAACATGGGAGTAGTCCCGCCGAAGCTGGGATTCCTCGAGGGACTCCGTGACCTATGCTCCAAGGCTGGCGCACTGTTGATCTTCGACGAGGTGATTACCGGCTTCCGCGTGGCTCCCGGCGGCGCGCAGGAATTGTACGGAATCGTTCCGGATCTTACCTGTCTCGGCAAGATCATCGGCGGCGGGTTGCCGGTGGGCGCTTTTGGTGGGTCGCGAAAGGTAATGAGCAGCCTTGCTCCGGAGGGCGGGGTGTACCAGGCGGGAACTTTGTCGGGAAATCCTCTTGCCGTAGCAGCGGGCCAGGCCACGCTCAACATATTGAGGCGCGACGACCCCTACGCGGAACTGGAACGCAAGGCGGCCGCGCTGACGAGCGGATTGGCGGATATCTTGACGGAGCGTTCCATCCCGTACACGATCAACAGAGTCGGGTCGATGTTCTCGCTCTTTTTCCATCCCGGACCGGTGGGATGCTACGAGGAAGTCCTCACTGCCGACAGGGACGCCTTCAAGGCGTTCTTTGCCGGCATGCTCGAAAACGGGGTATACCTTGCACCATCGCCTTTCGAAGCGTGGTTCATGAGCGTTGCCCAGACAGACGGGGATATTGAGTGTACGCTGGAAGCTGCTCGGAGGAGCCTGCCGGGCTCGTGAACACGATTGTGCGGGTGTAGCACGTGTCAAAAAATGGTAGCACCATGGAATTGCTGTTGATTTTTGGCCGTGGCTCCGCTACGCTTGGCGCTTGAATGGGGAATCTGGTCCAATAGTTGCTTTTCACTGTCCACCCTTTGACAACATAACCGGCTTACCACCCAAGGCCTTTGGGTATGGATTGACAACCTAGTCACCAGCTTGACCGCTGAAGAGCGCGCGATGGTCAGCCGCGACAAGCGTGTTGAAGGGTTCTATACCAAGTCCATGCAAGGAGGTTGATGATGGACAAGCCTATCGAGCTTCCAGACAGGTTGGCGGAAAAAGGCGTATCACGGCGGGATTTCATGAAGTTCTGCGGCTTCATGGCGGCCGTCCTGGGCCTGCCGGCGTCCTTTGCCCCAAAGATCGCCCATGCCGTGGCCAAGAAGCGACAAACCGTTGTGTGGATCGCCTTGGCGGAGTGCACCGGGTGCGTGGAATCATTCATTCGAACTACCTACCCGTGGGCAGCGGACATCCTCCTCGACTACATCGATCTTGCCTATTGCGAGACGATCATGGCCGCTGCGGGCGATCAGGCCGAACAGATTCTTGAGAACGTCGTCGAAAAGCAAAAGGGCCAGTACATCTGCATCGCAGACGGTGCCATTCCCACCAAAGATAACGGCGTATACGGCAAGATCGCGGGGAAGACTTTCCTCGAAGTCGCCAAACACGTGTGCGGCAACGCAGCGGCGACAATTTGCGTCGGCACGTGCGCGAGCTACGGCGGGGTTCAGGCAGCAAAGCCCAACCCGACCGACGCCAAGCCCGTCAGCGAAGTCATCGGCAAGCCCACCCTCAATATCCCCGGTTGCCCGCCCAACGCTGACAACATGGTCGCAACCATCGTCCACTACCTATTGCTGGGCAAACTGCCGGCACTGGATTCCAAAGGCCGGCCGCTGTTCGCCTACGGATACCTCATTCACGACAACTGTCCGAGAAGAGGCCACTTCGAGAACGAATCCTTTGTCAAGGAATTCGGGGACGAAGGTGCAGCCAAGGGTTATTGCCTCTACAAGGTCGGCTGCCGTGGCCCGGACACCTACAACAACTGCTCGATCATCAAATGGAACCAGGGCGTCAACTGGCCCATCGGCGCCGGCCATCCCTGCATCGGCTGCAGCGAGCCGAAATTCTGGGATGAAATGGCCCCGTTCTACGTCGGCAAAGGCTAGAAAGAAGCAATCACTTACCTCCCTTCCGACAGGGCTAGTTATCAAGAAGGAGTGATACCATGGCACGAGTTGTAGTTGACCCCATTCCACGGATCGAGGGGCACCTCCGGATCGAGGTTGAAATAGAGGGCGGCAAGGTCAAGGACGCCTGGAGCAGCGGCACGCTCTTCAGAGGTCTCGAGATTATCCTCCAAGGACGCGACCCGAGAGACGCGCACCTTCTCACCCAGCGCTCCTGCGGTGTCTGTACGCTGGTGCACAGCCTGGCGTCCGTGAGGGCCGTCGAGAACGCACTCAAGATCGAAATACCGTCCAACGCACGCATCATCCGCAACCTTACTCATGCAGCACAAAACGCGCACGACCATCCTGTGCACTTCTATCAGTTATGCGCACTGGACTGGGTCGATGTCGTTTCCGCTCTCAAGGCGGACCCCAAGAAGACCGCGGACCTCTCCGGCAACGTGAGCGGCCGGCCGCAGACCAAGAAGTACTATGAGGCGCTTAAGGGCAAACTCAAGGCCTTTGTTGATTCCGGCCAGCTGGGGCCCTTTGCCAACGCGTACTGGGGTCATCCCGCGTACAAGCTTCCGCCTGAGGCGAACCTTATGGCCGTAGGCCACTACCTGGACAACCTCCGTCAGCAGGTCTTGGCCGCACGGTTGACCGCGGTCTGGGGCGCGAAGAACCCGCACCTTCAGGGCCACCTTCCGGGCGGTGTTACCGTAGTGGAGCAGATCAACGTTGACCGAATTGCAGAATATCTGTTCATGCTCCAAGATCAGATCAAGTTTATCGAGGAAGTCTACATCCCGGACCTGCTCGCAGTCGCGTCCTTCTACAAGGATTGGGCGAAGATCGGCGGCAACAAGAATTTCCTGAGCTACGGCGACTTTCCACAGGGTCCGAAGGAGCCGGATGACTTCTTTTTCCCGCGCGGCATGATCGTCGGCGGCAAGCTGGAACTCCTCAAGGTAGACCCCACCAAGATCACCGAGGACGTGACACGGGCTTGGTACGAAGGGGACAAGCCGCTTTATCCGGGTGTGGGCGAGACCAAGCCCCTCACCGGCGACAAACTCAAGGGCGCAGTTCCGGACACCAAGTCCAAGGACGGCAAGTACACTTGGCTCAAGGCCCCGAGATACGACGGTATGCCGATGGAAGTCGGGCCGCTCGCTCAGTGCCTCACCTCGTACGTTGGCGGAAACAAGGAAATCAAGGAGACCGTCGACGGCGTGCTGAAGAAGCTCCAAGTCGGTCCGGAAGCACTGTTCTCGACTCTCGGCCGAATCGCAGCCCGCGGCATTAAGTGCCTTGTCAACACCAAGCAAGCTGAAAAGTGGTGCATGGACCTCATCGAGAACGTGAAGAAGGGCGACATGAAGACCTTCACGTCGTACAAACTCGATGAGAGCACCAACGGTGAAGGCTTCGGCCTTAACGACGTGGCGCGCGGCAGCCTCGGGCACTGGGTCAACATCGAGAAGGGCAAGATCAAGAACTACCAGCAGGTTGTTCCCTCCACATGGAACCTCGGCCCCGCGGACGCGAAAGGCCAGAAGGGCCCCGTGGAGAACGCCCTGATCGGCACCCCTGTGGCCGATCCTAAGAAGCCTCTTGAAATCCTCCGCACGGTGCACTCTTTCGACCCGTGCATCGCCTGCGCGGTGCATGTGATCGATCCGCACAGCAACGAGGTGTACAAGTTCAGAGTATCCTGATAGGCACGATGCCTGTGAAAAGGGCGGCGATCGTGCCGCCCTTTTTGTTTTGTAGAATTAACGAATAGGAGTCGGAACATAAAAAATACATGATGGTCTAAACATAACAGCCTGTTTATGCACGGGCTGTTAGATACTCAATCGAGGAGGCCGTCATGGCGTCAGCGTTCCAGGAATTCTCCTCGACATTCCGAGCATTCGTGGAGAAGTTCCCCAAGCACCCTCTCGGAGATGAAATCCGCCGCGTGCTTGTCCGAAATCGGTTTCCGCGCGACGAATGGCTCAAGGCCCAGACAGAGCGTATGCGGGGGCTCATCGAGCCGTTATGGAAGGATTCAGCTGGACTGGACGACAATTCCGAGGCCCCGGAGCGCCGCGAAGATATCCCTGCTGCGTAGGGCGCCTCGCCCGTGCCTGAGTTGTCGATTTCATAAATTCGGTCACTGATTTCGTCCCCCGTCGCGCGGGGTTGAATTGCCGGGTGCCACTGCTAGCTTGCTAGCAGTGTTCTTCGGAAAGCACTGCTGGACAAGCCAGCAGTGGCACCCAATGACAAGCCGTCATTTCGGCTTTCGCCGGGGTGACGTCTCGGAATCCGCGACCGCACTTACGAAATGGTGTAATTAGTATTTGCGTCTATTTGCCTTCGCGGATTGACCTTTTTGGCCCGCTGGTGTACTACCAGGTGGCCCGGTAACGAGTCAGCGAAGCGGAACGCTTGGTACACAATTCGGCGAACACGGTCGCGCATGGTTTACCGACAGGTAGTCATCTGTTCCGTGGTTCCTGGTGGGACAGGCATCTTGCCTGTCACGGTCTTCGTCCTTTATGTCTGAAATAGACAGGTGAGACGCCCGTCCCACCATTCTTCACCGAAACATGTGACCGAGATCGTGAAATTACCCACCTCGCGTCTCCCAACCACTACTATGGCGGGCGGTGTGGACGGTCCCTCTGTGGAAATGCCTAATGAAGTCTCCGGATCGCGCTCTCTTGTAGGCATGGCGATCCGCTACTTGATCGTCGTCGCGTTCGTTGCGGTTTGCGGGTGGTACGTGGCAGCACACTGGGACGATTTCGCGTTCCTCGCTGCGGTCTCCCCGACGGACGTAGTTTGTGCGGGCGCTCTCATGCTGCTGAGCTTCATCATCTCCGCGTATCAACTCCGATTATTTCTCAGGAATTTCGGAGTATGCCCGAGGGCTGTGGAGGTGATGGCCCTGACCATGGCGATGATCCTGGGCAATCTCGTCACGCCGATGCGAGCGGGGACCGGAGGACTCGCGGTCTATCTTAAGAGGGTTCACGGGCTCGACTTCAGAGCGTTTGCGGTTATCTACGGGGGAACCGCTGTCCTTGCCGCGCTCATCAATGCAGGGCTCGGATTGGCGGGCCTGGTGGTTCTGTGGATGTTTCACGGGTTCGTTCATGTGCCGCTGGGTATGTTTGTCGCAGGACTCTTCCTCGGTTGCCTCTGGATTTCGGTTGCGCCTCCGTCGGTACGGTGGTGGGGCCGGTGGGTTCCGAGGCCTGTTGTGGACGCCGCGGATTCCTGGAGGCTGCTAACCAAGGATCGTCGCCTGTTATTCAAGCTCGCGCTGACATTTCTCGCCACAACGGTGACGTTGGTCGGCTCGCTCGACTTCGTGTACCGGTCGATTGGAGCTCCGGTGCCGGGGCTCGGAGTCCTGGTGACTACTGCGTTGGGTGCGATTGCTAACCTGGTGCCCATCACGCCGGGATCTTTAGGTATCTACGACGCAGTTGTGATTCAGATTCCGCAATTCTTCGGGCTCGACCCCGCGCGCGCAATCGCAGGCGCGCTTGTGGTGCGAGCTTTGTCGTTCTTCCTCGCCGTAGTTTTCGGCGTGCCGGGGATGGTGTGGGTGGCTGTCTCCGGTTCGCGTCAGACGATCAAACGCGGCTGATGCACGCCTTTATCGATCCTGTCGCCGACGGACGTCCCGCACCGCACACAGAGATACTCGTATTTGTCGCCTTCGGGAAGCACCAACAGGAGGCGTTCCCGTACAGGCATGGAGCGTCCGCACTTGGGACAATAGAGTTCGGTCGCGGTAAGCCGATCGAACTGACGGCCGTCATGCGGCTTTGTGGCCGGTCTTGGTCTGAAGCCTTGATTGGGCAATTTCCGCATGGTGGCTCCTCTTGTCGGCAATTCATACGCCCTGGAAACGGGTAGGGCGCCCCGTTCCTGTTTCAATCTGTTCATGATCGTGCAAAAGGCAAACTCCGGTCAAGGGAAAACGTCCTCTTTCTTGTGGGGCAGGCTTTCCGAAACTGTCTCAAAACTCGGGGCGTGTGGAAAATCGTAACACGACTGAACCTCGAATGCGTGTTTGTAACCCTCACCCCGGCCCTCTCCCATTGGGAGAGGGAGCTTGCGGAGCCGGTTTCCG
>Ga0172369_10000812_pt1 | contig 46195 bp, 45 predicted proteins | sample LakKiv25m_FD_114539 | JGI IMG/M metagenome (GOLD analysis project Ga0172369, IMG submission 114539) | Freshwater microbial communities from Kabuno Bay, South-Kivu, Congo - kab_022012_11.25m | ecosystem: Environmental > Aquatic > Freshwater > Lake | place: Democratic Republic of the Congo...
CGACGATGTCACCTTTTTTCGCCTTGAATGAAACGCCGGAAAGGGCTGCTTTGGTGCCAAACGATTTCGAGAGACCGCTGACCTCAATCATAATAGATACAAGGTATATCACACGACGGCTTTTTTGGCAAGGTATGCACTTACTTCTTCGCGAGGGAAGAAAACGATTCTTCGACGGTGCCCCAGTTGACATTCCTGAAGAAAACGTCGATGTATGCCGCGCGGTTGACAGCAAAGTCGGCGAAATACGCATGCTCATAGGTGTCGAGGGCAAGGACGGGGGTCGCGTACCATACCGGATAAGAATTCTGGGCATCGCCCACATAATTGACCAGGCGTTTTTCCCGCGAGTTCCATGCGGTCCAGACCCAGCCGCGTGCCGCAAGACCCGAGGCTTTGAGATCCCGCTTGTAATTTTCGAACGATCCGAAATCGGTTGCGATTTGTTTTCCGAGCAGGGACCCCGGCTCCTTTTGGGTTCCGCCGCCCAATGCGGCAAAGTACAGTTCATGGTTCACGACTCCACCATATGCGAAGCTGAGCTCGACCTTGAGTTCCCGGACAAACGAGTACACCTGGTTTGCTTTTGCATAATCGTCGTCTCCAAGATTATGCATTCGCTCGGTTATTTCGTTGTATTTCGTGACGTAACCGGCATATAACTTGAGATGGTCCTCGACGGTCTTTTTCGAAATGCCGTCCAGTTCAAAAAGAGAAGGGGAAAAAGTCATCGGTACGAGTGGTTTCATAATTATTACATAATTAGTAATAGTTTATTAAACACCGTATGGAGAAAAAAGTCAAGGGGAGGAGGGATCCAGCAAGTCCGGCCGTTTTGCGAGCGTTTGTGCAAACGCTTCCCGGAGACGCCATTCCCCGATATCCCGGTGGTTCCCTGACTTGAGGGTGTCCGGCACCCGTTTGTCCTTGTATATCTCGGGACGGGTATAGTGGGGATATTCGAGGAGCTGCACCGTTTCTTGTTTCATCTCGCTTAATCGCGACAGCACCGGATGCGGGCCGACCGCACGGATGAGATCCGATACCGTAACACGGAAAAAGCTTTCCGCCTTTGTTGCGTCGTCTTTCTTGAGGACTCCGGGCAAAAGCCTCACTATCGCATCGGTGATTGCGGCTGCGGGTATCTCTCCCCCGGTCATGATGAAATCACCGAGGGAGATCTCCGTATCGATAAGATCGGCAATCCGTTCGTCATATCCTTCATAATGTCCGGCGATGATGACGACATGATCAAGGGTCGAGAGTTCGCCCGCCATGTCCTGACGGAACGGGACTCCCTTGGCGGAGGTGAGGAGGATGCGGGTTTGCGGGGATCCTTTCGTGACGGCGAGATGTGCCAGTGCTTTGTCAATCGGTTCTACGCGAAGGACCATGCCCGCGCCTCCCCCGTACGGCCGGTCATCGACCGACCCGTAGGAATCCACGGCATAATCACGCAGGTTGACCAGATTGATGGTGACCTGTTTTTTGTCCTGGGCACGCTTGATGATGCTGTCCCTGAAGAACGCGGAGAGCATGTCCGGGAAAAGGGTGACGATGGTGATAGTCATATCAAAGAGAAACTACAAGGAATCCCGCAACCATGAGGACTCCTCCGGCCACTGCCTTGAGGGTAAAGGGTTCCTTGAGAAAAATCATTCCCATGATGATGGCGCAGACGGGCATGGTCAGGGTTGCGAGCGTTGCCAGGAAGGCGTTCGGACTCTTTTGTATCCCCGAGACATAGAATATCTGGCCCAGGAACCAGGATGTGAGTGCGAGGACGGCGAGGATGATCCATTCCTTGCCGGTAAACGAGTGCTTATATATAAAAAATACCGGCGCATAGAAAAGGGATGCCATGACACAGGTTATTGCCGAAACAAGGAGCGGACTCTGGGTCGGGAAATATTTCCGCACGAGTATAAGCTCGAGCGCCCAGAAGAAGTTCGCTATAATGATGAATATAAGTCCCATACGGACCATTATACAGGCCCATGTTTAAAAAAACCATACTGACTTCCATCCGTTTTTACCAACGGACCGCGTTTATCCGCGGATTTGTTGCCCGTATGTTTTTCATGAACGGCCATGCTTGCAGGTTTACTCCCACATGCTCGGTGTACGCCTATGAGGCGGTTGAGAAATATGGCGCTTTTCGGGGGAGCTTCATGGGACTGAAGCGTATTCTTCGTTGTAACCCGTTTTTTCCGGGAGGCCATGACCCGGTGCCGTGAATCGGGAGGATAGGAGAAAACTGTCCCTCACAGCAATGTATAATGAAATGGTATGAAGATATTCGCCATAGCCCTTGCAGCTCTTTTTCTTTTGTTCGTGGCATATTACGGATTCGAAAACGGGCGGGTATGCGGAGGGATAGCGGGCAATCTCGCGCGTTTCGGCTGCAAGCCCGGTTTCACATGCCGCCCAAGCGCGATCTATGCCGACTCGACCGGGGCCTGTGAATTTGCCCCCGCCTCCATTATCTCGTTTTTCTTTCCGAAGCCGTGAGAAGATTTCCTCATGTATTCTATCTTCCTCTTTTATTGCTTGGCGTATTTCTCATCGCTTTCACGGTGAGCTCTGATTTTTCCCAGGATCTCGGACGGCATCTTGCCCTCGGGAAAATCATGGTAGAAACGCATTCCGTCCCGTCAGTCAATGCCTTTTCCTATACGAACGGGACATATCCGTTCCTCAATCATCATTGGCTGGCGGAAGTTTTTTTCTTTCTTCTGTTTCGGGCCGGAGGAATCGGCGCTCTCCAGGTCCTGAAAGTTTTCCTGTTGTTTGCGTGCGTGGGAATCGCCTATATGACTGCGGTGCGATTTGCGCGTCCCATTCTGACGGTCGGGATAGGGCTTGTCCTGTTGCCTTTTCTTGTCGAACGGTCTGATATCCGTCCGGAGCTCATCGGATATGTGTTATTTTCACTTCTTCTTTGGTACGTATGCAATCCCGATATCCAAAAGAAGTTTTCCTGGTTGCCCGTCCCCGTCATGGCGGTTTGGATCAATGTCCACATCTCATTTGTCTTCGGCTTCGTGCTTTTGGGAGTCCATGCAATAAGCGGGCTTGTCCGTTGGCACGAGAACTCCAAGCGTTATAAGCCGGTATTGAAAATACTTCTGATATGCGCTGCGTCAGTTGCGGTCCTGTTTGTCAATCCGCAGGGGTTGGACGGTATCGCCTATCCCTTCCGGATATTTGCCAACTACGGATATTCCATCGTCGAAAACCAGACCATGTTTTTTTTGAGAGGCATGGTGTTCAACCCCCTCATCACGTATTATTTCCTTTTTTCGGTCCCGGTTGCATTTGGCATGTTCCTGTTGGTGAGGAAGCGAAAAATCGATCATGCCGCATTGTTTCTGATATTTTCCCTTCTTCCGTTGTGGCAGATACGTCATTTGCCTTTCTTTGTCCTGGTTGCGTTGCCTTTTTTGTCGGAAGCATATGAGGGAACGATTGAGATACCGGCGAGACGGATGCTGAAATCGTACGCGGTTCCGACCGGGATAGGATTGCTCGGGGTTGTGTTAGGTATACTTATCTGGTTTTTTGGCGCCAATACGTATTACCAGGCTTTCGACATGAGCAAGAAATTCGGATGGGGTGCGGTCGAGGACGGGAAGGCGGCGTTGAATTATGTGAACGCCCATCCGTTGAAGGGCAATATTTTTAACAATTTCGACAATGGCGGATATCTCATCTATCGCCTGTATCCGCGATACCGGGTATTCGTTGACAACAGGCCGGAGGCATATCCGAAGGAATTTTTCCAAAACACATACATCCCCCTCCAGGAAAAGGATGAGGTCCAACAGGACGTATTCAGGAAATACAGTATACACACAATAATCATGGCACATACGGACCAGACGCCATGGGCGCGGACATTCCTTGCGCGCACGATAGGGGACAAGCGATGGCGGATGGTTTATTTGGACAGCGCATACGTGATTTTTTCGGATGACGGGCAATCGGCCGATGTCCGGTCGGATGCGAAGACGCTGAATGACATGCTTGACGCAGAAACGGACGCAAACGGGTATATGCGCCTCATGAACATATTCCTTCTCATGGGCAAGGTTGATCTTGCAAAGGATGCTTTTCTTCGCGCCCAAAAAAGCAATCCTTCGTCATGCGCCATGAAGCGGGTGATGTACGAGGAATATGCCAATTCCCCCTATTTTTATCAGGTCGAGGAGCTCAGGAGATCGTCCTTCTGGTGTCTCTGAAAATACAGGAGATCCAGGACGCATTTTTTTTCGACGAGTCCGTTTTTGAAACGCACCCCTTCCTCTTCGAGCAGGCGCTTCTGAACGCGCGGTCCGCCGAACGCATATCCTTGGGCAAGCGCTCTGTTCCCGTGCACGACGCGATGGCACGGATAACGCTCCTGATCAGGATTGGTATGAAGAAGACGGCCGACGAGACGGGGAGAGGGGAGCGAAAGAAATTTTGCGATGACCCCGTACGTGGTCACATATCCCCGGGGAATCGTCGCGAGGAAGGGAAAGAGGGGATGGATTGGTTTCATGTCAGTAGTATACAGGGTTGCATGTTAGACTGAAAGAATGGATGCCGAGTTGGAAGCCGATGCATGTTTGGCACTGTCGCAAGTTGGGGGAATCGGTCCGGTCATGTTCTCCCGGATCCTTGCGCGATTTGCGTCCGCTCATGCGGGATATCATGCATCAAAACAAGATCTCACAGAGATCGTGGGTATGAAACGTGCGGGCGCGCTTGTTTCATTCCGTTCCCGGTTCCGTCCCCGGGAGACGCGTCTTGCTTATGCGAAACGAGGCGTCGAGACAATCGCGCAGACATCTTCCCGGTACCCCCCGGCGCTTAAGGAAATACCCGATCCGCCCATCTGTCTTTTTGCCATGGGAGACAGCTCCCTCCTGACGGATCGACGGCTTTGGATCGCGGTTGTGGGGACGCGCACCCCTTCTTCATACGGCCGTGAAGTGGCGTGGTTGTTCGCGGTCGGGCTTGCACGGGCCGGCTGTGGGATCATATCGGGACTGGCGCTTGGGGTCGATACCATAGCCCATACGGCCGCGCTCGAAGAAAAGGGGCCGACTATTGCGGTATTGGGGAGCGGCATCGATATTATCTATCCGTATGCCAACGCGCCGCTTTTTGCGAGGATCCGTAAAAACGGACTCCTGGTCTCGGAGTTCCCGCCGGGACAGGGCGTGGTCCGCGGACTTTTCATCGCGCGCAACCGCATCGTCTCGGGTCTTGCGAAGGGCACCTTCGTCGTCGAGGGAGGGGAACACTCGGGTGCATTGACCACGGGAAGACTTGCCGCAGAACAGGGCCGGGACGTATTCGCCCCGCCGGTTCCCCTGACATCTCCTCTTTCAAAGGCGCCGACCATCCTTCTCAAGAATGGTGCTAAATTAGTGACGGAACCCGGGGACATTCTCGAAGAATACGGGCATTCGCGCATCATCCCGGCAGCACCCGCCCCGCCGCTCACAAAGCCCGAAGAAATGCTCGTGGCCTGCGTTCGCGAGGGAATGCCGATGGACAGGATCATCCGTGCGACCGGCTTCGGTACCGCCGAAACCCTGGCTCTGTTTTCGTTATTAGAGATGAAAGGCGTTGTAGAGAAAGATGCGATGGGGAATTACCGCCTCAGGTGACGGAGTGGGTGAGCGTGTCCAGTTTCTTGACGCGGCGGATATATTTGTCTTCCTGCTTTGGTTTGGTTTCCAGGAATGCGTCGACAAGTTCCTTCGCCGCCTCTACGGTGAGATAATCCGAAGGAAGGGCAAGGACATTGATATGATCGTTTTCTCGCGCGTGCACGACCTGGTCTTTGCGGAAACTCAAGGCGCTCCGGATTCCGGCAAAACGGTTGGTCGCGATGCATACGCCGACGCCTGATCCGCAGATGACGATGCCGAGGTTCTCGTCGGGATGCTGCTGGACGGCTTGTCCGACCTTTCCGGCGAAATCGGGATAATCATCCAACGGATCGAGCGAATAATTACCCATGTCTTCGACGCGGATATTTTTTTCCTGGAGATATTCAATGATCTTATTCTTGAGTTCGAATCCCCGATGGTCTGATGCTATGAAGAGGGGCATATGGATACAGTATAGCACATGTTGATTTTCAACCATCAAAAAACCCGCCTCGATTGCTCGAAAACGGGTCTTTTGGAAAAAATTATTTCACCATTCTCTTCAAGCTTTTACCAGCGGTAAAGCCCGGAGTCTTGGTTGAAGGAATCTGGATTTCTGCGCCTGTCTGGGGATTGCGTCCCTTGCGGGCTGCACGTTTACGTACCATAAACGTTCCAAATCCGGTAACGACGACCTTTTCACCGCGCTTCATTGCATCGGTGACGGAGCCGAATACTGCGTTGACCGCATCTTTGGCTGCTTTTGCTGTGAGGCCTGCTTTTTTGGTGACCTGTGCGACTAAGTCTGCTTTTGTCATGTTGTATCACCTCCTATCTGGGGTATAGCATAGTAGGTTTCGGGCGTCTTGTCAATCTACATTAAAAATATCTTATTGTAACAATCTATATCAAATTCAGCGCATTATGACAATACGCGCAGAAACAAAAATCCCCGGTCTTGCGACCGGGGATGTGATGGCAAAAAAACGGTCCGTCAAATCTTGGTACGTGCCTCGGTGCGATATTCGCGGAGGACCGTGACCTTGATCTGTCCGGGGAAGACATCGAATTTTTCCTCGAGCTCCTGTTTGATTTTGCTTGCCAGGATGACACAATCGTCATCGGACAATTCTTCCGGCTTGACGATGACGCGGAGTTCCCGTCCCGCCTGGAGCGCGAACGCCTCGCGAACGCCTTTTTTTGTCTTGGCGGCATCCTCGATGGTCTTGATGCGCTTCAGGTATTCTTCGAAGTCCTCATGCCGGGCTCCCGGACGTCCTCCGGAGACTGCATCCGAGATATAGACGATGATTCCTTCGACGGACGTGAACGGGGTATCCTCATGATGGGAGGCGATGCAGTCCACGACCTTTTGCGGGAAGCGGTATTTTTTCGCCAGTTCCACGCCGAGGTCGATATGCGATCCTTCCTTCTCATTCATGACCTTGCCGATATCATGGAGAAGACATCCGAGCTTGACGACATTGACATCCGCCTTGAGCTCATGCGCAAGGGCGACGCCGATGCGCGTTTCCTCGAGCGTGTGGATAATCATGTTCTGCCCGTAGGAATAGCGGTATTTGAACTTGCCGAGAAGCTGTGTTATCTCAGTCGGCAGGTTGAAAACACCTACCTTGTGGGCAAGCTCCTCGCCGGCGCGGAAGATGACCTTCTCTATTTCCTCGCGTGTTTTCTTGACGATTTCCTCGATGCGCGGCGGCTGGATGCGTCCATCCTTGATAAGGCGCTCCAATGCGACGCGGGCCACCTCGCGGCGAGCTGCATCGAATGAGGAGAGCTTGATGACGCCTTCTTCCTCGAGATCCACATCGACGCCCGTTGCCAGTTCAAAGGATCGGATATTCCGGCCTTCCTTGCCGATGATGCGGCCCTTGTATTCGTCGTTGGGAATGTGGACCACCGAAAGGGTATACTCGGAGACATAATCGGTCGCGCCGTATCGCATGGCATCGACGAGCATGGTCTTGGCTTTCTCGTCGACTTGTTTCTTGACGTCCTCCTCGGCCTGTTTTATCTGTTTTGCGACATCGCCCTTGAGTTTTTCTTCCCATCCCTGGAGAAGGAGGGTGCGGGCCTGATCCTTTGTCATCTGGGCGATTTTCTCGAGCTTCTGGAGGATGGTATCGCGTTTTTCTTCCAGGTCCTTTCTCAAACCGGCGACATTCTGGTTCTGGGATTCGAGGCTCTGTTTCTCGCGCGCAAGAAGTGATTCGCGTTCTTCGATGGTCTGTTCTTTCTTGACGAGCCGTTTCTCCAGCTCCATCGATTCGGAAAGCGTCTTCCGGCTTTCACGCTCAGCCTCCTGCTTGATGCGGAGGGCTTCTTCATTGGCACGGAGGATGATTTCCTTTGCCTGTTGGCTTAAACGTGCCTGTTCTTCCTCCTGTTGTTTTTTCCCGAGGAAGAGGGATTTAAAAAAATTCTTGAACATACCTTCTGTTAAGGTGTTCGAGGAGATCAGCTGACGGTCGTATGTTGGCTTGAATTGATGTGACGCATTGTCTGATTTCGTAATATCGGTTTTTTACTCCTCGAACCGAATTGCTAATTGTCACTATTGTACTCGTTTGGGTCATTTTCTTCAAATGCATTTTGGGTTCCGAAGACTGCGGCATATGCGCGTTTGGCCGTGTCATAGCCAAACCCGCGGCGCATGAGGAAAGAAATCGCCTTTTTGAACCGCATACGTGCCTCAAGGTGTTGATAGGCCTTTTTCTTGGTTGATAACGCCCGCTCTGCCGCGCGGGTATCATCCGTCGGGTTTGCGGAAAAAAACGCATCGATGATTTCCGGAGACACTCCCTTCAGGGCGAGTTCATGCCTGAGTGTCCGTTCTCCCTTTGGCTTAAGCGTTGTCCTGTCCTTGACAAAAAGGGCGGTGAAGCGCTCATCATTGAGGAAGTCCAGCTCGCGAAGGTTTTGGATGACGGAATCAACGCATAGCGGAGAATATCGGTATTTGACGGCCCAACGCAACAAATGGCGTTTCATCTCCCGCTCTGTCCGGGGGCGTGTCTTGAGGTAGTGGTACGCGACTACGGAAGCTGCAACAACATCGTCATTTTGTGTCATGGGCAAACAGCTTTTTTTCCACCAATTTCTGGATATGGAGCTTGAGCTTCTCGTCGGCCAGGAGCGTTTCCTTGACCTGTTCCTTGCCTTGTCCGAGCATCTTGTCCTCGCACTTGATGAAGGATCCGCTCTTGGTCAGGATACCGGACGCGATGGCGGCATCAATGAGGCTCTCCATTTTGTCGATTCCTTCGCTTGTTATCGTGAATTCCGCATCCTTGAAAGGGGGAGCTATCTTGTTTTTGACGATCTTGACCCGGACACGGGTGCCGTAGACCACGTTATTTTTCTTCAGGGTCTCTATCTTGCGCACATCCATACGGACGGATGCATAGAACTTGAGGGCCATGCCGCCCGTTGTTGTCTCGGGATTGCCGAACATGATGCCTATCTTGAGGCGGAGCTGGTTGGTGAAGACGATGGTTGCTTTTGATTTTGATACGATGCCAGTCAGTTTCCGCAGCGCCTGGGACATGAGACGCGCCTGGAGCCCCATCTGGGCGTCGCCCATCTCTCCCTCTATTTCTGCCCGGGGAACAAGCGCGGCGACAGAATCGACGACGACCATGTCGACTCCTCCGGAGCGGATAAGTTGCTCCGTTATCTCAAGCGCCTGTTCCCCGGTGTCGGGCTGCGCCACCAGTAGGTCGTCCAGTTTTACGCCTAAGGTGCGTGCCCATGACGGATCGAGAGCGTGCTCTGCATCGATGAACGCGACGACTCCCCCTGTTTTTTGTATTTCTGAAATGAGGGAAAGACAAAGGGTTGTCTTTCCGGATGATTCCGGTCCGTAGATCTCGATGATGCGTCCTTTCGGGATGCCTCCGACACCGAGAGCAACGTCAAGAGGAAGAACTCCTGTTTTGATGACGTCAACCGGAATGGTCGGGCCTGCGCCCAGGCGCATGATGGCACCGCGACCGAACTGCTTCTGTATCTGGTCGATGGCGAGGTTGATGGCTTCCGTCTTTGGATTTTTTGTTTCGGTTTTTGCATCTGTTTTCATATGGGTGGACGTGAATTTTATACCTCATTCTACTATCCGGAATCCAGTTGTCAATGCTAGTCGATTTTGGAGCGGTACTGCAACGCTTCTGCGATGTGTACCGGCAGAATTGCCTCTTTTCCCGACAAATCGGCGATTGTTTGGGCAACTTTGATTATCTTGAAATATGAACGTGCAGAAAGCGAAAGCCGCGCAAGCGCTTCCTTAAGCAAATTGAGCGCTTCGGGTTGGAGCACGCATGATTTTTCTATGTCCCGGGGTGTCAATTCGCCATTTGTCTTGCGGGGACTGGCGGCATATCGTGCCGTTTGGATTGACCGTGCAAGGGTTACACGGGACCGTATCACCTCGCTTGATTCGCCCGGGGATCCTGATGTGAGCTCTGTCGGAATGACGGGCGGTACGTCGACATGGAGATCGATGCGGTCGAGAAGGGGTCCCGACAGACGCTTCGCATATTTCAGTATGGATCCGGGCATGCAGGTACAAGGTTTCGTTGGATGGCCGAGATACCCGCAGGGACACGGGTTTGATGCGGCAAGCAACAGGAACCGCGCAGGAAATGTCAGGGAACCCGATGCGCGGGAGACCGTCACGATGCCATCTTCCATGGGTTGACGGAGCGATTCGAGCACTGTTCGCGGGAACTCGGGAAGCTCGTCCAGGAACAAAACGCCCCGGTGGGAGAGGGATATCTCGCCCGGCGCAGGATGAGATCCGCCGCCGATGAGCCCGATGCGTGATGTCGTATGGTGCGGTGCCCGAAAAGGGCGCGTCGCGATGTAGTTGTTTTTCAGGAGTCCCATGACGGAGTATATCTGTGAAACCTCGATTATCTCCTGGATGGTCATGGGCGGGAGGATGGAGGGAAAGGCACGTGAAAGCATGGTTTTGCCCGCGCCGGGAACTCCCTTGAGATGAATGTTATGGAAGCCTGCGGAAGCAATCTCAAGCGCGCGTTTCGCCTGTTCCTGTCCTCGGATTTCGGCAAAATCAAAATCATATGAGGTTGTGTGTTCCTGCGCAACCAGGCGGGGGAGGACGGGCTCCAGGCGTTTGCTATCGTTGAGATGAAGGATAAGGTCGGCGAGACGCGCGACGGCGTAAATGGTGATGCCGTGGATGAGCCTTGCTTCGGCGGCATTGTCGGCAGGAACATATATATGGCGCAGTCCGCATTTTTCGGCAAGAATGGCAAGGGGTATTATCCCCGGCACGGGCCGGACCTTGCCCTCAAGCGACAGCTCGCCGATGAAAAGGGAGTCTGCGAGGGATTCTTTTTTGATCATGCCGGATGCGGCAAGGATGCCGATTGCAATCGGCATGTCGAATCCCGCACCGACTTTTGGAATGCCGGCCGGAGCAAGATTGACGGTGATGCGGGAGTCGGGCATCTCGAAATCCGAGTTTGCGATCGCGGTCCTGACACGGTCCTTTGCTTCCTCTATGGCTTTGTCGGGCAACCCGACCAGATTGAATGTCGGGAATCCGCGTCCGGCGACATCGACCTCGACATCAACGCGGATGCCATCAAGCCCAACGATCGTGCCGGACAATACCCGTGCAAGCATACCTTAACTGTAGATGCTCTCCGGCGGGTTCACAATGGTTTATATGCGACAAAAACATCTTTCAGCGCATCGGAACAATACAAATTGGGAAAGATGATATACTTTGCCGTATATGGGCGCAGAGGCAATAAGTTGGGTAGGCAGGTGGTCGCAACGCGAACATGCGGCCGAATATATCCGGATGGGGAAACGGGCCCTCATGGGTCTTGATTTCCGCGGCCTGCATCATGCATGCATCTTCAATTGTTCGGATGGCCCGAGTACCGCCGGTTTGATCGCGGGCATGAGACACACACAGCCATCCATGACATTCACCCTCTCGGATATTTCACCTGTCGCGGTCGTGCGGTGCGGTGATTTTTTGGAGACAAACGAAATTGGTCCTGCTCCGAGTGTGTTGATATCACCGACCGACATGCTTTCGGCCCATCTGTAATTTATCCCCGACGCACAACCCGTTGATACCTACGCTTCCTTCGAGCCGGTAGGCGATTCGGAGGAAGGATATCTGCGGATGTGGGATACGCTGCCGGCAGGGGGGCGTATCGTTGTCGCGGCGCGCGGGTACTTGAATCATAGTTTCCGCCATATCCGCGCGCTTTCCAGATTGCTTGGCCGGGATTTTGACATGTTCGATCCCGGCATACGGATCCCTGAGGGCAATCTCATTACCGTCTTCATGAATAAATAATCCTCCCGATTGCATTGGTTTTCTTATTATATTAGGTTAATAGTAGATATGAAAATATATCGCTTTATATTTGTGATAGTCACCCTTTGTTTCCTTGCTTGCCTGGCATGGAGTGTTTACCTGTTCTTCCTGCCCATAAAAACGACAACGGGCAACTATTTGTTCAACGTAGCCGTCTCATTCTTTTTTCTGGTTGGCGGAATGCTTGCCTGGTTCTATATTTACCGGTGCAAGCTTACCTGTGTTTTCGGGAAAGCAATGTTATGGATTGGGGGAGCGCAGATAAGTTATGCAATTGCCGGTTTCTTCTGGGCATATTACAATCTTATTCTTCATATAGATATTCCTTACCCATCCCTTGCTGATGTTTTTTATCTCCTGTTTCCTTTGGGGGTAGCCTTGGGAAGCCTGCATTTAATGGAAATGGCGCATGTCCGTATTACGCACCAGGGCATCCGCGATTCGTCCATCGTCATCATCACGACATATATCTGTGTTTTTTTCCTATTTTACCAACCCGATCTTTCGTCCAATCTTCCATGGCAGACCGTTGTCTTTAATCTCTTCTATCCCTTGACCGACGCGCTTCTTATCTCGCTCGCATTCATCCTCATACGGGTTATCCGGGGCAGTTTCCTGATTCCCTCATTATTCCTGACAATGAGTCTTATCGTCATGTCGGTCGGGGACATGCTTTTTTCCTATCGGAACACCCATGGATTATATTGGAACGGCGACATATCAGACGTGTTATTTCTGGTAAGCGGATATCTCATGATGTCGGCGATATTCCTGCTTGTCCAGACGGCGGAGCAAATCAGCAAGAAGCGACAGATTACTACATAATAATGGAAACGCAAATCAAGACGCAACAACCGGATGAATCGCTGCAGAAACAATTCCTTCACTACCGGGATTATATCCTTGTGGTCGTTGTGCTTTTGATTTCTCTGACGGGCAATTTTTGGTTTTGGCAACTGGCCCAGGCAAGTGTGGTGCGTACGGCAAATAGCGTTTTTGACCTTACCGTACTCAATAAAACCGAGGCGATACGGGATACGGTGGTAGGCGGTATTACCCTTCTCGAAGAGGGGAAGAGTCTCTATGAGACCATACCCCAATTGAGCCGCAAGGAATTCAACACCTATTTCCAGAACGAATTCGTCACAGAAGCCGACAAGTATACCGGAATCCGGGGGGTCATGCGGATAGACTTCCCTACCAAAAAAGACGAATATATCGCATCCGTTAAGAATGACAAAAGCGTTAGCAATACTGGTTTTCCGTACTTTGAGGTATTTCCCGCGAATGCGGTGACGGAGTATGCCGTCATCAGTAATATCGTACCGATTACGCCAAACAAGGAACTCATGGGATACAATCTCTACGCTGATCCATATTATGCAACACTCCTGCAGAAAGCACGCGACAGCGGGGAAGAAGTTGTCTCCGACAAACACATACTATTGAACAAGCCGGCGATTCTCGTGGTTGCCCCCCTTTATGATACTGCAAAGCAAAAGAGTACCATTGAACAGCGGCGCAGCGCCATTCTGGGTTTTGTCGCATTACTCGTTGATCCGGAGGAAATGGATTTTATTTCGAAAAACACTGAGGAGCATTATGCGCTGAAGATATACGACCGGAAACTGGAGGCCCAAGAGCTTGCCTCACATGAACCGATATACGAGGAACTGGAGGACACGACCGTCTCGGGTACACCTCTTACGTCCATTGCCAGGATACCTGTTGCGGACAGGGAATGGACCATAGTCATCACGACCACGCACCAAGCGCAGATAACACCATTCCAGAGATATCTGCCGACGGCATTGTTCGTTGCCGGCACTGTTTTCTCGCTCCTTCTTTTCGCATATATAAGCTCCCTGCTTCTGAAGGATCCCGAAAGGTCACAAAAGGAGGCCAAATGATGTTTTTTCTTCTATAATAGGGGAACACGATATGCAGTTTGCCGAATTAGCCCGCTACTTCGAGCGCATAGAAAAAGAGACCTCCCGTCTCGCCATCACTTCTGTGTTGTCCGATCTTTTTATCCATCTTTCCCCGCCGGAAGTCCGATTGACGGCATATCTTCTTATGGGGAGGGTCGCCCCCCAGTATGATGCGCTCGAATTCGGGATGGCGGAAAAAACGGTAGTGAAATCGGTCCTATCCGCCTTGCATGTCGAAAAGAATTATTTCCAAAAGGAACTTGCGAAGTCCGGGGATGTCGGCATAACGGTCGAGGCATTCAAGAAACAATACGTTTCATTCGAAGAAACCGATCTGTCGGTAACGGAGGTATACAATGAGCTCATGCGAATGGCCCAGGCATCGGGGCCGGGGTCGCAGGACCTGAAGGTCAATATCCTTTCTGCACTCATAAGGCAGCTTGACGGATTATCCTGCCGGTACGTGGTGCGGATTCCCCAGGCCAAGCTCCGTCTCGGATTCTCCGACATGACCATACTCGACGCTTATTCATGGATGTTGGCGGGCAACAAATCGCTGCGCGCCACGATAGAGCGGGCATACCAGGTCCGTCCCGATCTCGGGTTCATAGGCCGGGCCCTCAAGGAAAAGGGGGTAGAAGCGCTGGACGCGGTTGGGCCGTCTCTTTTCACCCCCATCCTCATGATGCGGGCCGAACGCCTGTCTTCGGGAAAGGAAATAATTGAGCAGATAGGGGAATGTGCCGTCGAGCCGAAATATGACGGGTTCCGCATCCAGCTGCATTTCCGGAAAAAAACGGGGGAAGTGCGTTTGTATTCCCGGAATCTCGAGGACGTTTCCCTGATGTATCCGGACATACAGGAGGCGGCGCGCCGTGAGATTGTCGCGGATGAAGTCATCATGGAGGGGGAGGCGATAGGATTCGATCCGGCGACCGGCGCATTCCTTCCGTTCCAGGAGACCGTGCAACGGAAGCGGAAGTATGACATCGAAGCAAAGGCAAAGGAAATCCCCCTTAAGCTGTTCACGTTCGAGCTTCTCTATGCGGATGGCGTCAACTTCATCCGACAGCCGTTTGAAAAACGGAGGGAACGCCTGTCTGCCTGTGTCCTCCCCAACGGCATGGAACGGACCATCGTCGTTGCACCCAACGAAATTATCGGTGAAGAAACCCGATTGGATCAGTCGTTTGAGTCGGCGATATCCCGCGGGCTCGAAGGAATCATCGCCAAGAAAAAAGACGGAATCTATCAACCGGGCGCCCGCGGATGGAACTGGATCAAGTTCAAACGGAGCTATTCATCGAAAATCACCGACACCATCGACTGCCTGGTGATGGGATATGACACAGGAAAAGGGAAACGTTCGGGTTTCGGCATAGGGGCATTCCTCGCCGGGGTATATGATCCCGAAAAAGATATGTTCGTTACGGTTGCAAAGATCGGTACCGGCTTGACCGATGAGGAATGGAAAACGATCCGTGCCAAATGCGAACGCGTGCGTTCGGATGAAGTTCCCGCCATGTATGATGCGGACAAGATGATGGGGGTCGACCAATGGGTGACGCCCGCCATTGTCGTTGAGATAAAGGCGGACGAGATAACACGTTCCCCGGTACATACTGCAGGCAGGGTGATGAAGTTATCCAAGTCAGGGACCGCCCAAGAAGTCGGGGAACCGGGGTATGCGCTCCGTTTCCCGCGTCTGGTGCGGTTCCGCGATGATAAGAGGCCTGAGGACGCAACGACCGTCAGCGAGGTAATGACGATGTTTTCCGTGCAAAAAACGGCAGGGTCTGGTCCCGATGAGCCAGGAGCGTCTTGATGAAGCGGAGCGGATACTCCCCGAAAAAGGAAAGGGGATTCTTGCGTATGCGTCTTCCCGACGCCTGGATGACGAGCGAGTCATCAAACAATATCTTGCCGCCCACTTCCGTGATATGAAGAGACAGGTCGATGTCCTCATGCACTAGCCGGTCGTCCAGACAAACGATATCTTTTATTTTGCGCCACATGGCCTTTTTTATCATCATGTTCGGTCCGAGGAGCACGTCGTTGCCGTGAAGGATTGGTTTTGACATCTTAAGATAGACGCTGCTTAAGACGGGCGATTGGATGGTGAGGTCGTAGAAACCGATGGGGCCCGTCAGCGCATCCATATCATGTTCCCGGAAATTTTCCTTGATTGCCGCAATCCAATTCTCGGGTAGTATGGTGTCTGCATCGCACCGGGCGATTATTTCACTTTTCGCACTGGAAAAGCCCCTGTTCCTGGCTGCTATCATGCCCTGTCTTTTTTCGCGGATGACGCGTACGCCCTTATATGACTTGGCAATCGCGGCCGTGGCATCATGGGAGTTATTGTCGATGACGATTATCTCGTACGGTGCGACCGTTTGCTTGGTGAGGCTCGTGAGGCATGCGCCCAGATATTCCTCCTCATTGTAAGCGGGAATGATCACGGAGACATTCATGCTTTCATTGTATCACGTAGGAGTCTTTTTTGTTTAGAAAGATGCAAGGCTCTGTTCGAATAAAGCAGGAGAAACAGGATGCACCCGCCGAAAAACGCATGGGAAAGGACCAGGGAGAGCGGAAAACGGGAGAAAAGTGCGGGATTCCTGATATTTCCCGCGACGAGGACATACGCTATCCCGAGGGCGAGCTTTTTGCCGGGCGAGCGGGACGCGTATAGAGCGGTCAGGAAGGGAAGAATAAGGATGAGGAAGTGGTGCTGCCATGACAGGGTGTGGATGAGAGGAAGGAGCGAGGTGAGAAGGGCAAAGACATAAGCGGGAGCCGTGCGCCGGAGGCGTTTGGAAGCAAGGAAAAGAACAAATACGGAAAACAAGGCAGCCAGGCACACTTGCAAAAAGGGAGAAACGGGGAGCCGGCCAGCAAAACCGGTGACCCCCTGGTTATAATAGACACCGCGGCCGTTTTGGGTCATGAGAGGCTGCAATACGCCCATGCCATAAACGGCAAGGAGATTGATCCTGTCCAAGGCGAGGACGACCGCAAGGGAACCTGCAAGTACGGCGGCAGTCCCGTACATGACGCGCCATGCCTTGTATATGACAAAAAACAGGAGAAAGAAGGCCAATATGGGCTTGTACAGGATTGCTAGCCCGACCAGGAAGCCCGCGGGCAGATGCCTGTCCCGTTGCCACAGCCTGAAACCCGTCAGGAGAAGGAAGAATGCCAATGCATTGCTCTGGCCCATCCCCAGGGTGAATTTGACCGGGAACGCCTCAAAGGCAAGACCCGTGATTACGCACAGGCGGATGAGGGACCGTGTCGGGAAAACAATCCTGTCCGACAGGTATACGATGGCAATGACGGCAAGCGCGCTTATATATACATATATAGCCTGGGCAACATGATAGGGAAGATAGGAGAGGGGGAGATAGAGGATGTTGGTGATGACCGGATAGTTGTAAACGGTGTAGAGGCCGGTATCCGTATAGGGATTGATTCCCGCAACGACATCCCGGGTGGCGTGGTAGAAAATGCTGAAATCGGGCGCAAGCGTCGAGCTTATCCTATGTAATGACCAAAGGAGATGGGCAAGCGCAGCAGCCACAAAAAGAACCGCCGCAATTCGCTCCAGACGCTTTGCCCATAAAGAAGAAGCCATGTATCAATTGTATCACGGGGAGCATAACAACAGCGCGTCATGTTATAATAACAGCAATGAAGCCCCTATTCTCGATTATCATCCCGACCCTCAATGAAGAGGCGTATCTGCCGCATATCCTTGGCGACCTGAAACGCCAGAAACATGCCTGTTTCGAGGTTTTGGTCATGGATGGCAAGTCAGAGGATCGTACCAGGGTGGTCGCCGAGGGTTTTTCTGTGTTTTTCCCGATAGCCGTCCATGAGGTTGCCGAGCGTAATGTCGCTCACCAACGGAACATGGGGGCCGTGAAAGCGCAGGGACAGTATTTGGTTTTCCTTGACGCGGATGCCCGGATACGTCCGGTTTTCCTTAGGCGTTTGGAGCGTTTTATCGGCAAGAACAGGGGTTTGATCTTTATCCCGTCCATATCTCCCGACGAGGATACTCCCCAGACAAAGGTGGCGTTTTCATTCGCGAATTTTTTCGTGGATCTGTCGCAAAGCATGGGGAAACCTTTTTCTTCAGGCGGCTCGATGATCGTGGAACGGCACTTTTTTGCCTTCCTCGGGGGGTTTGCGGAGGACGTATACATGTCAGAGGATCATCAATTGGTGCAGCTTGCGCGCAAGTATGGCGTACGGGCCAAATTCCTTCCCCGCATCACGGTCAAAATGTCCCTCCGCCGCATGAAACGGGAAGGGCAGTTGCGCATCCTGTACAAATATCTCCTTACCACGGCACAATTTCTCATGAAGGGGAAAGTGGATACCCGCACCATCGAGTACGAGATGGGAGGGCATCTCTACGGTGCCAAAGAACAGACAGGGGGGGTGGTGGCCTTCGTATCCAACTCCCTTACCCAGGTAAAACAGGTTTTCCGCGAACTCTTCTTACACTAAGCAGGGTAATCTGATTATAAAAAAAGTTATCCACATTTCCTGATTTGTAATAAAAATCCTATTGCAATGGGCTGAATAATATTAAAAATAATATAGGTTATCTTATAGCAATTGATAATATTTCTATAGGTCTTGACAAGAGGAAACTCCTCCGCTAAGATAGGGTTATGTTCAAAAATAAGTTCACGTACCGTCTTTCCGCCCTTACACCGAAGACAGAGATAACGTCTCCTAAGAAGGAATTCATCTCGTTCGTGGGGGATCAATTCAAGCAGCTAGTACGGAAGAATTTAGGAGTACCGGTCAAACTGTACCACCTTTAATTTTGGGCCAAAAAAAAGAAGAGCATCACTACCGCTCGTATAAGGGGACGACGAGTAGTAATGCCCTGCATTAAAGGTATCAGATGCTTTTGTAGTTGTCAAGAGCTATCTTATATTGAGTTGATACAGAGCCCCAAACCCATCATCGGTCGTTAAGATCTTATTTCCGAGCTTCAGGAACTTCTCTTCTTCAAGCTTTGCATATTTGGCCCTCTCAAGACCCGATACGACGACGTATTCCACGTGATACGCTTTCAGCAACTCCCGCGTCGCTGCGACATCAGGCGATTGGTATGCGGCCATGACCACCGGAATCTTTTTCCCGATGACATCGGATGACCCGCGCCAGAGCCATTCGTGTACCCACCAGCCCGCTATCGTAGGAAGCCCCGTGTACGCGGATATCCGTTCATAATCCGTATAAGAATCTCCCTGCGCCTCAAGTACTACAGGTTGTCCTGTCACGCTTTCATTAAGGAAATCGATTATTTGTTTGTCGGCGGGGAATAATGCCGTCATCCACACCGAGCCGTCGAGTTCCGGCTTACGCGTCAGGGGTCCGTAATAGGACGGAAAAGAAAAAAACGGATACAGGAATACAAGGAAGAGTGCAGATAGGGTAATAAGCTTGAGCGGAAGGGCGATTTTCCATGACAGATAACGGAGACGGTATATCACGAACACGGATGCGATGCTCATCATGATGAACGCCTGGTATCCGAGCTTGAACATGGTATTCGCACGGAAATGCGCGGGATAGATATCCTTGATGTAAAAAAACTCGGGGATAAGGACAAGAAGCGAGCCGAAAGAAAGGAGGATGAATGAGAAATCGTCGACATGCAGCGAGTGTGCGTCATGGGGGGTTGTGCGTCTTTCGAACGCCTTGATGAGGGGAAACATAAGAAACATGGTCCAAAAAAACCCCCAGAGTATCCATAGCATCCAGAATTGATCTGGTTGGCAGTTGCCTGCCTCGAAGATGAAGGGACCCAGTTTCTTCAGGCTGGTGAGGAATGCCGGAGCGCAGTTCATGCCTATACCCGAGACAAAAGGCGAGAAGTTGAGCGAAAACGGTGCGGAAAAAAAGAGGAATCCGATTACCATGATTGCCTCGAAAACCAAGAAACGCATCCCCGCTCCAAGGAGGAAAAACGCGGTAAGCGAGGCAAGGAGCATGTAAATAGGGCCGTCGAATGCATTTGTCATATAGTGTATTGCCGTCATGAATCCCATAAGGAGAGCATATGGCAGGTAGCGCGAACGAGCGATTCCCGCCAGGAGTGGATTGATCTTGCTATTTTCGCGTTCTTTGGGGATAGCATCGTTCCGCGAGGTAAAGAACTGGAAGAGAATGGCGAGCGTGAGTATCACAAACGGAATATCGAAAACATGCCCGTGCAGGTCGGCTACGACATATGAATAAGAAGGGAACTCGTGGATGGTGAAGGGAATGAACCGGGTCGCATTTGGATACCAGTATTTCGTCGGATTGAAAACAGAAAGGATGTTCCAGAAAGGAACGGGATTGTCCGGAGAGTATCCTTTGGTAAAAAGGTATATCGTATGGAGATTGCCGCCGAGATTGACGATGAATGTCCCGAGGAGCCCGAACACCAAGGCAGCGAAGAGTTTTTTCCCGAATTTGTAGATCGTCTGCGTCGTGAGGGAGAATGCGGTCACGATGCCCTGGCCGAAAATCGCCGCCAATATGAGGTTGTATCCGGCTGCCGGGACCGTGTTCGTCAGCTTGATGAGGAGCGCTCCGGTGAGATGACCGAAATAATAATAGTTGATGGGGTATCCTGCGGGATGCGACGGGTCTGCCGAAAGCCACATATCCAGGGGCGGAAAGTATTGCGAACGGAGGATTGAATTGATGAACCCGAAATCCATGTATTTCTCGAGGCCCCGGATGGATGGTTCCTGGCTGCGTATATATGTCAGGAAAAGGAAAGACAACAAAAAAAGGATTTCCTCAAAGAACATGATCATCATGGTCTGTGGGGTCAGTCTCTGGGATTCGTGCTTCCGGCGTATGAGGATGATGACGAGGATAATAAGTGCAATAAGCGTGACAAGGCTTGCCTGAGTAAACGGGAGTATCCGAACAATGCCTGCGATGAACATCGCATAGGAGAGGACGAGGATCCCTATCGTCTTGGCGAACCCGTATCCGCGGTCAACGAAAGCAGGAAAAAGCCGGCGGGCAAGGGGGAAGGCAACGACTCCCAATGCCAACAAAAAACAATAAAACCGCAACGCGGTAAAAAGCCAATCCATATAAATATCCATTATACAACCCAATAATAATAGCCGGTAGTGAACGGATTGCAAATAAAGCCTCAAAATGAGAAAATATTCTGTTACCCGTTCGTATTTATGTGATGGACAGCAAGTTTAATCATGCGGAACACGAGAAAGACCTGTATTCCTCTTGGGAACGGGGCGGTTTTTTCAAGGGAACGGTCGATGTCAAAAAGAAACCCTTCAGCATCATCCTTCCTCCTCCTAATGCCAATGCCAACCTCCACCTGGGGCACGTGATGATGGTGTACGAAGACATCATGATCCGGTTCTACAAGATGACGGGATACCAGACCCTGTGGATGTACGGGAGCGATCATGCCGGTATCGAGACGCAGTTTGTATTCGAAAAGCATCTCCAGAAGGAAGGAAAAAGCAGATTTGACTATGACAGGACGACTCTTTTCAGGATGATCCTGGATTTCGTCCGCACCAACAAGACGAACATGGAAAACCAGCTCCGGATGCTGGGATTCGCACTGGACTGGTCGAATCCCAAGTTCCCCATGGACGGGAACATCGTGTCCCTGGTATATGATACGTTCGCCAAACTGCACAAGGACGGATTGGTCTACCGGGCTAAACGGCTTGTCAACTACTGCATTTCATGCGGTACGTCGTTTTCGGATTTCGAGGTGGTCTACGAGGAAAAGCCCTCGAAGCTGTGGCATCTGAAATATCCCGTCCTCAACTCGAGTGAACACATCGTCGTCGCGACGACACGGCCCGAAACCATGCTCGGCGATACGGGGATAGCCGTTCATCCGAAGGACAAAAGACATAAGGACATGGTCGGCAAAATGGTCATTCTCCCGCTCGTCGGAAGACAGATACCTGTCTTTGCGGACGAGGCGGTTGATCCGGCTTTCGGGACGGGCGCGGTCAAAGTGACGCCTGCCCACGATCACACCGACTGGGAAATGGGGGTCAGGCATAGTCTTCCGCTCATCCAAGTCATCGGGACGGACGGCAAGATGACGCCTGAGGCAGGTGTCTTCGCCGGACTCACCATCTCGAAGGCGCGTGCTGCCGTGTTGGAGCGATTGACGGCAGAGGGCGTGCTGGTCGAGGAAAAAGATTATGTCCACAGAGTCGGCAAATGCTATCGATGCAAACGGGTTATCGAACCCTTGCCCAAGGAGCAGTGGTTCATCAAGGTCAAACCCTTGGCCGATGAAGCTAAAAAACTGGTCCAGGAAGGAAAAATCAAGATGCACCCGGCCAAGTTCAAGAAGGACCTCATCCGCATCCTGGACAACTTCTATGATTGGAACATCTCCCGGCAGATTGTGTGGGGGATACGGATTCCGGCATACCAATGTCAAAACGCAAAACTCAAAGCTCAAAACAGCGCACGGTGGTTCGTATCAAAACAAAAACCGGACAAATGTCTCATTTGTGGTGAGTGTTCGTTCGTCCAGGACGAAGACACGTTCGATACCTGGTTCTCATCCGGCCAGTGGCCGTTCGTGACGCTTCAGACTTCGGGCACGGATATGTATGACTATTATTATCCGACGACCGTCATGGAAACAGGATACGACATCCTCCGGCCGTGGGTCGCGCGGATGATTATGCTCGGGGCTTATGCCACGGGGACGGTGCCCTTCCGGCATGTCATGCTGCATGGTTTGGTCCGCGACAAGAAAGGCCAGAAGATGAGCAAGAGCAAGGGGAACGTGGTCAATCCCGTGGACATGATAACGAAGTACGGGGCGGATGCGCTCCGGGCATCGCTTGTTTTCGAGTCCAAGGAGGGGAACGATACGATATTCACCGAGGAAAAAATCATCGGCATGCGTAATTTCGGTAACAAGATCTGGAACATGGGTCGCTTCATCCATATGAGCCGCACCGGAGAGCTTCCGCAAACCACCGTGGTGGTACGCCCCGCTTCATCAAAGACCGCGGGCGAGTTGAAGACGGAGCTTGCCACGGTCCACAAGCAATACCTTAAGCTCATGAAGGGATTCAATTTTTCCCGTGCCCTCGGGCTTTTGCACGAATTCATCTGGCACCGGTTTGCCGATTATTACATTGAGCAGTTGAAAGAAGAGATGAAAAATGGTAACATAGAGGTTCTTGATGTTTTGGAGACTGCATATCTCGAGTGCCTGGCAATGCTCCATCCATTCATGCCTTTTGTAACCGAGGCTGTTTACCGGGTATTCAGGGGACAGAAGAAATCACTATTACAAATTGATTTGCATTGATACATGGCTACTAAACGTACCTATCAACCCAAGAAGAAAAAACGAGTCCGTACGCACGGCTTTCTCAAGCGTATGAAGACGAAAGACGGCCGCACAGTTCTCAAGCGCCGCATGGCGAAGGGCAGGAAAAAACTTATCGTCGTCTGATCCTGACGATTACCCATTCATATGCAATCCATTTCCCTTATTTTCAATTCGTTCTTTATCAATCCGATACTGAACGTTTTGCTGCTTTTTTTCCATCTGTTCCGCAGCGCCGGTTTGCCGGGGGCCTTTGGATTCTCGATAGTCGCCCTTACGGTGTCCATCCGGCTTCTCCTGCATCCGTTTTTCCGCCAGCAGCTCGAGACGACCAAGAAGATGCAGGATATCAAGCCGCATCTGGACAAGCTTAATATCAAGCACAAGAAAGACCAGAAAAAGCTCCAGGAAGAACAGCTCAAGCTGTATCAGCAGGCCGGAATCAATCCTGCCGCCGGATGTCTTTTCATGATCATCCAGATACCCGTTTTCATCGCGCTGTACCAGACGCTCCAGCTTTTTTTCAACGGCAAGATGGCCGCGACAATCCTCCACATAAACAAGGTCGTGTATGCGCCTTTTCTCAAGGTGACCTCCATCGATCCGTGGTTTTTGGGTATCAACCTCGCGGCAAGCCCGAAAACGGCCCACAACGTGTATTACTATCTCATTCCTGTCATCACGGCAATCCTGCAATATCTCCAGGTCCAGACATCGACCGCGATGATACCCCAGTCCAAACCGGAACCCAAAAAAGCGGACGGGAAGGAAGAGTCGTCATCGGAGGACTTCCAGAAAGCCATGAACACGCAGATGAAATTCGTATTCCCCATCATGATCGGATGGTTCTCGTTGAGCCTTCCTGTCGGTCTTTCTCTCTATTGGAATATCTTTTCTTTGTTCAGTATAATCCAGTATTACCAAATGAAATCGCATGATTCTCAAGATGTGAAGGCCAAATAACGGCCCTGACATTTTTAGAATTTAATTTTTTTTCTATGGATAAGATAGAGATAATCAAGACCGAGACGGATGCACTCTTAGCAAAACTCATCAGCCAGTACACATTTGAAGTTACGGACGAGGAAGGATCGTTTCACGTCACCATCAAGACCGAGGAGGCCCCGACCATCATCGGCCGTCACGGCGAGACCATCCGCGCCCTCCAGAAGATACTCGAAGTGATACTCTACAAGACGTTTGCCGAGTCGGTGCATGTTCTCATCAACGTCAATGATTACCGTGAAAAGCAGCAGGAGAGATTGAACGCACTCGCGACGCAATATGCTGAGCGGGTACTCCAGACCCGGACCGCAAGCCCGATAACACACCTTTCATCCTACGAGCGGCGCATCATCCACCAGTTCATCACGGGCAACTATCCCGACCTGGCAAGCTATTCGGTAGGCGAGGGCAAGGACCGCCAGCTTATGGTAGACTTGAAGGAGAATGCACCAGCCAAAACAGAAGACCAGCCGGAAGGCTAATCCGTTCATCCTTGTTTTCGTGCCATTGTTCCTGGTCATCGATGCCATATCGTATCTCATGACCAGGCCCACCTGTCTGCAGTGCAGCGGCATGGACGAATTCATCAAGAAGACCTCTCTCACCGCACAGGCCATATCCCAGGTTTCGGCTTCATTCCGTCAACCGGAAAACAAATCATAATCTTCCCGTTTTGTCAATAATATAAGCATTTCCGGAGGGATTTTTGTGTCGAAACGTGCTATCATTATTGCATGACAGAACAAGGGACGGTTATTACTCCGTTGCCGGTAGAATCGCGTCCGCCCCAGGAACAAGGGGCAAGCGCAGCCAGTGGTCAAAAAACACTCCTCGAACAAACACGAGACCTGGTTGCCAAGACCGAGACGCTCATGCAGCAGATGCGCAATGCCGAACGGCCGCCGGATGAGTCGATGAAACAAGAGTTGAAACGTACCAATGTACAAGTTCAGAACCTATTAAACCAGCTCAAACATCCGTCGAACGAGAGTCAGACTCGATTCTTGCCAGCCGTTACCCGCAGGATCATTTCAGTTGTCAACACCCAGGAGCTGCGTCCCGAATCTTCCCCCGCAATGCTTCTTCTTCTCCAACGGTCAATCGATGGCACGAATCTTAACGCGACCTCGGGAATAATCCATGTGGCTGACGAGATATGCGGCATGCAGGCGTTGGATCGGGAGGTTTCAAGGCAAATCCTCAAGGGCATGCACGCACGGCTTGTAGAGGAGGGTATGTCTGCGGAAGATCCGAAAATGAAGCAATACGAGCAAGTTATCCATGCCGGTGAGCCTTCCCGAGAGCAGCCAGACAGGGCTGCAATAGCACAGGCACGGACACGCGCCCTTGCCGACACCAAACGCAACAACGAGGTTATCCGGCATGCCGCGGTCAATACGGTTCGTCTCCGCGCGAAAGTCGAGGCAGAACTCCGAAAAACAAACGCGGAAGAGTTACAAAAGGGCGCACTTAGCGAAAGCGCTCTGCAGGACTTGATTGCAAAAAGCGTTGAGCGTGAAGTGTCTGCTATCCAGGGTCGCATCGCAGGGGCCGCAGGCGAGGTGAGTTCTGCGTTGCCCGAAGAACGCGAGGAGGCAATGCAAAAACTCCATCAAATACTGGACGAATACCAATCGGAGGGGCTTATTAGCGATCGTGTATACGAGAGCGTCAGCCAAGCCCAGGAAAGAAACATCAAACAGATGGAAGCCGGAGAGCAGGTGTCGGATGAGCCGGTGCGCGGAAATGAAAACGAATTGATATTTGAAGCGAGTCGTGCCGGTTTGATCTTTACCCCCGAGCAACAAAGGTTGCTCCAAGGGCTTGATAGTCCCGAGGCACTGCAACGATTGTTCCAATCCTCCGGAACCAGATATATGAGGAATGGTCAAATAGAGTGGGACGCATTCTATCAGGAGGTTAAGGATATCTTCGAGGACGTGTTGAGCGTTGCAGACAGCCGCCCCAATGAGTTTTTCCAGGAGGCGTTCAGTCCCCTTCACGAGGGACATTTTTTCAATGTTTTACGGAAACGGTTGTCATGGCTTGGGACCAAGATAGATTCCGAGACGCACGATCATCCGCAGAGTTTTTTTGCAGACAAGAAGGTCAAGCACAAGGAGCCCATCACTGATTCCGACCAAACGAAAACAGAGGCAGGGTATCCCAAAACGAAGGTTATCCGCACAAAAACCGTGGAAACGACATTTGCCGAGGCCATCGGGACTCATCTTTTCAACCGCATGCAGACGCTTCGCCAGGTCCGCGAACATCTCCACAACATCGATGCCATCACCAATATGGGTCTTGGATGGGAACAACTCAGCCAGTATTCGGACAGGCTCACCATCGATCATATCGATTGGTATTTCCATGAGGATGCCGATCTGGGTACCGCGTACAATTTGTTCATGAGCAGCCTCCAGGACGAGGTGTCTACAAATGGCGACGTGATACAGATCGATTTTGGAAAACGTGACTCGACAGGGCTCAATAGCACCGAAAGACGCGCCTATTACCAACTCGAGTCACTGATCAAAGCGAAGAATCCCGATTGGTCGGATGGCAAGGTTTCTCGTGCAGCAATCCAAAAGATCCGGGTAGCGAGCGCGGTCTCCGTCGGTGTTACTGCCGAATTCTGGAACGTGGTCATGACGGGCCGTATGCCGATAGGATACGAGAAAGCCAAGGATGCCGCAGGAAACGATATCTTCCGGCCATCCGGTTCATATGTCGGGCCCGGGCATGTAGGATATGAGAAAATGATCTCCCAGCTTGACATGGATCTCCTCCTGGAACGCTTCGGCCTGCCCAAGTACTACAACCAGTTCCGTTACATGTTCCGTCCGCGCGACCTCGATAACCCACCCGGGCCCTATTCGAAGGATGGGTACTTCCATCACGGAGACGTGTACAAATGGGCGCTCAAGGCGCAGGATGCGTTTTTCAACGGACGCGATGATGAACTCGCTGATTTTGACGAGAAGAACGTTTTCTTGTCTGATTACATGCGTACTAACTGCGTCGGTCTGTTTGCGCGCGGTAGTTGGCGTTTTACCGAATGGAGGGCATTCGTCCAGCCGACGGTACGGAACGGGGAACATGATTACTCGCTCATAGATTACAATGCGACACTTAAGCGCATGCAGCGGGCGGGATCTTTTATCGTCAAACAGTTCCTGGATAACATCGATTTCAAGAAATTGGATGCGGCAGGTGTCGAAGCTTTGCTGGGCATACGTGGTCGTGCAGGAAGTCAGTTGACCGATGCCGAGATCAAATCCTACAACAAGGAAAAGGCGTATGAACGGATTCTGTTTGGTCAGATCGGGCGTGTTGCCAAAACCAAATTCCTGCGTTTGGAATCGCGTCGGTATACCCCCAAGAATGAGGCATCCTTGCGTGATGATCTACTTGCATATCTCAAGCAAAACTACCGTGGACGATACGACATGGCTTTCATAGAAACACATCTTTACCGGATGTATGTTTCGGCACTGACGCTTGCGGAACGGAGCACCTGGCGGGATAGGCGGAATACCACGACTGACTATACTTTCGGAGAAGGAGATCTTCTCACGCACAGAGATGAATTGGTCAATTTTTTTCACGAATACAAGGAAAAGGAAATTGGTGAGTTTAACCGGAATGGGCACAACGTTCACATAATCGAGAACGATGAGAAGTTCATGACAACCCTTAAGGGTTTCAATCGGACCCTAGACTCATCCCTTAACCAACATCAACGATGGTCGCGTATCGATCACTCACGGGGAAAAGTTGAGACGCTCCAGGGTCGGTTTGCAAAGATGTTGTCGACGGGAGACGGGAGTTCCATGGGAGATATCATGCATTTGTTAGGAGGAGACGATTTTGACATGAGCGATTTTTATATGCAGGCAGGAGGAGGACGGCCAACGGGACGCATGATGGGAGAAACCTTCCAGATTGCGTCAAAGATGAATCCTGCTCTCATGAAGCTTTTCAATGACGGGATTCCGGAATTCGTGAAGGGTCAATATGCAGATATTCATGCGCTCGAGGAAGCAATCAAAAAAAATTTTGCTCCCCAATTCAAGGAAATCCACACGGCTATTGCAATGATGGATAAAGATCAGGCTGACGGGTATGTCATCTCCCTTGCCCTGTTCATGGAACGGCTCCTTGGTAAGGACAGGATATTCCGTATTCAAGGGCTGGGAGGTGCGATGGATAATTTTTGGCGGAGGGCATATCCAACCTCAACGACAAACCTGATGCAGGATTTTTATCGTAACAACCTGAATCGTCCGACGACCGCCCTTAATAGCGATCAACTGTATGCCTTTGGACATATCATCCTGAATGCATGCAATATTTCCGCGAACGAAGAGAAGCCGCATCATTACGAACCCGTCAAGATACTTGGGAAAACAGTCGGCCAGCGGCGGGTCAACGAAGGCGAGACGCTTGAGCGGATCCGTCTTTTTGAACGCGGATCTTTCAAGGGTATTCCGACTCCTTTTTTCCGGAAGGGCGTCGCTTATGGGTTCGGTCACAAGTGGCATATGAAACATTTTGAAAAGGCTGCGGGTCTCGGTAAGGGAGCCCGTTGGCTCGAGACATATGGTCCGGCCGTAGCTGCGATGCTTCTTCTCGCTCTATTTGCCTACATGAAGATGGCTCTTGATAAAAATAAGAAAAAATAATTGATTCCTGGTATACTCAAAAATAGAGTATGAAAAAAATAGTTGCATTAATCTTTCTTTGCGTATCCCTTTTCTTCAATACGGCAAATGTCCATGCAGATGTTGCGGAGGTTACTGACGGGAGTGTGATGCCGGGCGTCAACTGCGGGATGGCTGATGCACCCGACGGCAATAATAAGTGCTGTTATCAGAAGCCAACCTCGCTTCCCTCCATGCCGGGGGAGACTGTATTCTATCTCATTCCCGGTGCATACGAAGCAGTAGACAAATACAACGGTTTCAGGAAAAAAATCGATGACATCCAGAGTAATTCCGCCACGGGATGCGTATACGGAACGCCTTCGGCTGCGCTAAGCGATCCCGGATGCACCTGCAAGCTTAGTGTCGCAACCACACCCATTGCCAGCATCAACCAGCTATGCACCAAATACGTCAAGACAGGCGAAAGCGCCGCATGTTCCAATTGTGCATCAGGAGGCGGGTATTGGTCGGGGATGGGGTGCATTCCCCTTAATGTGCAGAACCTCATCACAAACTATATTTTCAGCTGGGGCATAGGCTTCGCCGGTGGGATTGCCCTCCTATGTATTATCTATTCGGCATTCATGATGCAGACATCCATGGGTAATGCGGAAGCTCTCAAGAAAGCACAGGAGAACCTCACTGCCTGTATCACGGGTCTTATACTCGTCATCTTCTCTGTATTCATCCTGAGACTCATTGGGGTGAGCATACTCCGGATTCCATTCCTGATGAATTAATCCTGGCCTTGATGAGGTAGATTGTCACAGGTAGCGTCACTGAATAAATAAGGGATACATCATCAAGTGAGAGGTGTGTTGGAATACTTCCAAAGACCGTTTACCCGAACAGGAAAGATGATCTTATGATTTCTTCCCACCCCCAGGTGGTTTGAATCCAGGGATGATAGCCATGAGTCTTCCCAATGGCGCAAACTGGGTAGCAAGCAGGGCATACTTGCTCATCTCGCCAAGGCCGGTACTTATGCCGGTAGAAGCGCCGCCGAAGAAGGTCCCAAGGTCAGCATCCAGAGGCAGAGGCTTGGGATTGACCTGCTTTTGCACGAGCGACACAAGATCCGGGACCATGAACAAGAACCACATCCCCACAAGGATACTGAGGCTCTTCGAATCGGTGACGACGAGGAAGGGTAGCTGGAGGATGTTTCCGCTCGCGGCATTGTCGACGATGATGATGGAGACCATGAATATCGACACGATGACCGGAAAGACAACGAGTTCATTGATGATGCTGCGGACCCAACTGGTGAACGTGGATTGGCCGGGGATCGCTTCCATCATGAGATAAAGAGGGGATATGATGATAAGGAGCATGAGTTTGATATAAGAGGAAAAGATCATGAAGAAGATGCGGAAAAACAGCAACAAGAGAGTGAGAAAGAGAAGCAAGCCTACGATCAAAGGGAATATCCCTATCGCACCGATGAGGAGGACCAAGGGGGTCAGGATTATGAAAAGTCCAGATTTGATGAGGAATTGGACAACACCTTTCAGCGTTACACCTAGTCCCGCCGGGGTGAGGGCGCCGACAAGATCTGGTTTATCGACTCCAAACCAGGTAGGCATTTGGATGACGATAGGAAGAAGAAACCATGCTCCGAGGAGCGAGCCGATGGCATAGGTCAGCGTATGTATCATCGGGACGATCTTGAGGAGGGCATTGGGCAATTCCCAAAAAACATTGCCGAAGTTAAAAAAGCCATTGTTTCCCTTCGAGAGGATGACGAAGATCTTGCTCGGATCGGCTGTCAATATCATGTTCTGCGTCGCGGTGACATCCATCTTTGCCTGCGGTCCGAGGAGCGAGATGATGATCGCGATCACGATGTACATGAAATCGATGAGGAAGCCGGCAATCGCAAAGGAAAAGGTGATGTAGATAAGGGACAAGACAATCTTGGGCAGCGCATTCTCGACGCTTATCACCGTCTGGGGGTTCAGTTTCATCCGGAACATGATCATGAATCCGATGGTGATGATGACAAGGACAAGGATCATGTATGCGACATCTCTAAGAATGATCCAAATACTCATGAGAGGTCTGATTGAGGAAAAGCCGATTCCCTGCGCTGCATATATGGAAGGGGCGAAACCGGCCTTTGCCAAGCTGTCCATTGTCCATGTTATGCCGGAAGCGGGAGGATTGGTAAGCGGTGCCGCCAGGAGATCGGATGCGCGGCCGAGCAGGCTGGACGGGAAGTATTTTGCTTGGTCTGACGGATTGGACGTACAGGCCTCTCCGGCGATATTGCATGTCGCGAATCTAAAAAGGGACAGATACACTCTTCCTTCTTTCGTTGAGGTGAGCTTGGGGTCTTTGAGGCGATCGAAAATTGCTTTCCTGCTGTCGGCGACGAATCCTCCCTGGGGAACATGTCTATCCTTTTTGATTGCAAAGGAAAAAATGCTGATGATCGTTACGTATACGGCTACAATCAAAAAAAGAATCTTACTCAACCGGATGACTTTTTTGATTCCTTGAAGCATATTTCATTCTACTTAATTCTGTTCTTTAATGTCAATGATTATTATTTGAAAGTAAACCTATCGGTCGGGATTGCCGGATAGTTGGATTTCAGCCAAGAATCAAACTCGTCTTGGCCCTGGATCTTGGGATCGGCGAGGGTGACCGTGAACTTATCCGTCGTATAATCGAAATCGATGGAAAAGGATGGTTGCTTGACCGGGCACAGCCTGCGAAGCGCACCTTTCTGTGCGGCAAGATCAAGCTCGGCTTGCGGCGGAGCCTCGTCCATGGCGCCCGTTTGTTTTTGCGGTGCGAGAGTGGCGACCGGAGTCGGATTCACCGAGGGCACTTCGGTTATCTGCGGTCTGGGAGTCGTGGCGATTCCGGGTGTCGGGGTGACATACACCACGGGTTTCTTTTTCATGACACCTACGATGACGGAGATGATTATCAGGATGATGACAACGACGGCGGGAATAATATACAGCTTGTAATCGGGACGGGGCATAGATTGGTTATCAATTTCTAATGAATCGGACTTATTTCTTTTTTACTCCGAACGCGTACCGGTATTTCGGGAACGGATTATAGCGGTTTTCGTTAAAGGGCGGGGGTTTCGTGTCTTTTCCATAGTAAGGATCGAATGCAAGGATATTGCCGTTCGCGTCAACATCGGTGATCCAGAAAAAATGTCCGCATCCTTCCTCGCAGTAGTTTGCGAGGACGAATATGGTCCACCCGTTCTTGATATAGCTTCTAAAATCACCGACTACCGTGCTTGCGGTCGAAAGGGCGGAGGAAACGATGTAGTCGGATGTCTGGACGCCATGGGATTCCAGGAAGGACTTGGCATCTCCAATGCGTGACCCCGAGCAGCCAATATACATGCCGGCCTTATTGTATCCATCAATAACTTCCGGGGGAGTGTATTTTTTGTCGACATACGAAGACAATATCATGGATACGGATGTCGGGCCGCATCCTGCCTTGCACTCCGTGCATCCCCCAGGAAGGGGATAGTTATCATAGCTCCCGCTACATTGGGAATAATATACATATCCTCCATAGTCTTTCGGTGGCCCGGCTGGACCGGATGATGAGCTGCCGGACGATTTCGGAGTGGGGGACGGGGGGATCGTCGGCGAGGGGATGTGGACGGTTATCGCCGTAGGATACGGCGTGCCGGTTGCAGGAGGAGGCGCAAGGAAAATATCAAGGAATGCGCTTACCAATTTGGCCTGTTGTTCCAGGCGAATCTCATCTTCCGTCTTGGCGCTTGCCGTGGATGAAGAGCTTGAAGATGATGAGGGCGATGAGGCTTGCATGATGCTCTTGATTTGGGGGACCGTCTTGTCGGTGATCAATACGATGTCCGTGTTTGAAAGGAGCGGTGCGAATCCGTTTGTTTTTGCCCAGTCGGAAATGGCGACGTCAGCTCCCGGGGTCTTTTTCGTAATGACGATTTTTTGGAGGTCCGGCGAGTAATCGATGATGAAGTCCTTTGTCTCATACGGTGTTCGCTCGCGTAGCGTCGTTGCTTTTTGCTGGTCGGTAGCGCTCAATGGTTTTCCCTCAGATGCCTTGAAAGGATTGGGGGATACTTCCATGATATTGCCCTGCGATCTGCGGGTGGTCTTAGTCACGATTCCGGTCGGCGATGCCGTATCGCTCGTTCCGACTCCCTTTTTCATTCTGAGGCTTTGGAATAATGCGAGAAGTAGCAATAAAAAAACGAGAACAAAAATTGAAACGACAATTATTTTTTTCATCTTATTGTTGACATTTACCAAACCGTTCTCCATAATGAAATTATGGCCGGCTTCTTTGATTTTATTAAAAAAGATAACAACATTGCAAGTGGAACGGTTCCTCCCGTGCAGCAGCCGGGAGTGCAGTTCGCTCCCCCTTTTCCTCCCGTTCCGCCCGATCCGGCAACCCCGCAGACAACCAACGGCATCGGCGCTCCTCCCATCATGCAATCATACAACGGCATAGGGTCGCCTCCCGGCGGAGGACAACCGTACAACGGTATTGGCGCGCCGCCCCAAGCACCCGTGCAGGCAATGCCCGCCCAACCGGCAATGCCGACCCCTTCTCCTGTTGCTGTCCCGCAGCCAATGACACAAGCGGATCAGACGAAACCGGAAGAAAAGAAAGAGACGGCACCGGCTGTCAAACCGGCCGATCAAAAACCGGGGAGCCCCGGGCAACCGGCCCAACCCGCGTCACCTGCGGGCGGACCTCCCAAACCGGACATGAAGGGATTTTCTGCAGGTTCTCTGTCATCCAATATCAACGAAAAAAAACGCGAGGAGCTGGACCTCATGACGCACTTGACCCAACGTTCCAACCGCGTGTTCCTTTCCGCGCAGACGAAGGCCAAGGAACTCGAGGGTCAGTTCATCGACAGCGAACATCTTCTTCATGGTCTTCTGGCGGACGGCGAAATCTACAAGCTTCTCACCGAACTCAAGATACTTCCGCAGGTCATAGAACAGGAGCTTAATAAGGTATATAAGAGAGAAGGGAATAAGGCGGCTCCCCAGATGTCTCCCCGCATCAAACGCATCATCGACAACTCGCTTGTTGCAGCACGCAAACTGGGTTTCGAGTTTATTTCTCCCGAACATATCTTGCTCGCTTTGTTTGAGGAAGGCGAAGGCGTTGGGGCACGCATCCTTTCCCAGCTCGGGCTGAAGAAAGAAGACCTCAACAAAAAAGTAGTCGGCAAGAAAGAAGGATTGGAAGCGGATCAAAAACAGGCCGCACAGAAAAAAAGCTCACTGGAACAATATACGGTCGATATGACAGCCAAGGCTGCACAAGGGCAACTTGATCCGGTTGTTGAACGGTACGAAACCATCGAACGCGTCATCCATATATTATCCCGCCGTTCCAAGAACAATCCCGCGCTTGTCGGTGAGGCGGGAGTCGGCAAAACCGCAGTCGTAGAAGGGCTTGCGGAGAAAATCGTCGCAAAGCAGGTCCCCGAGACGCTCCTGAATAAGCGCATCCTCTCCCTCGATCTCATGAGCATCCTTGCAGGCGCATCTCACCGGGGTGAATTCGAGGAACGGATGAAGGATCTCATCGAAGAAGTCAAAAACAGCAAGGGGCAGATAATCCTTTTCATAGACGAAATCCACAATATCATTGGCGCGGGCGGAGGAGAGGGTTCAAGCGATGCCGCCAACTTCCTCAAGCCGGCGCTTTCGCGCGGAGAGGTGCAGGTTATTGGTGCAACGACGCTGACGGAATACCGCAAATACATCGAAAAAGATCCCGCCCTGGAACGCCGGTTTCAACCGGTCGTGGTTCCGGAACCGACGGAAGAACAAGCCATCAAGATGCTTAAGGCAATCAAGGCAAAATACGAGGCTTTCCATCGTGTCCAGATTCCGGACGAGGCAATCGAGGCCGCGGTCAAGTTCTCAAAGCGGTATGTAGGTGACCGTTTCCTTCCGGACAAGGCCGTCGATCTTATCGATGAGGCGGCATCCGCGGTGCGCCTTCCCCTCATCTCCCTTCCCGAAGAAATCCAGTCTATCGAAGAACGGGTAGCCCAACTCAATCAAGAACTCAAGGAAGCCGAGAAATCAGGAGACCAGGTCAAGTCACGGATCCTCCGCTCGCGGATCGATGATATCCAGGCAGAGCTGAACGAGAAGAAGGATGATTATAATACGAAAAAAGCCCAAACGACCACCGCTGTCTCCATCGAGATCATAAAAGACATCGTCGCCCGTTGGACGGGTGTTCCTGTTTCCAAAATCACGGGAACGGAGATGGAAAAGCTGGCCAATCTCGAAAAAATAATGCATGAGCGGCTCATCGGCCAGGAAGACGCCGTCGCCGCGGTCGCGCAGGCGGTCCGTCGGGGACGGGCAGGTCTCAAATCGACGCAACGGCCCATCGGAAGCTTCGTGTTCCTCGGACCCACGGGTACCGGTAAGACGGAGCTCGCCAAGACGCTCGCCGATGTCCTGTTTGGTCAGGAAGAGGCGATGCTTCGGTTCGATATGACCGAATACATGGAGAAACATGAGGTTGCCAAGCTCCTCGGAGCTCCTCCGGGATATGTCGGATACGAAGAAGGCGGCAAGCTCACCGAGGCAGTGCGACGCAAGCCATATTCCGTCGTCCTTTTTGACGAAGTCGAGAAAGCGCATCCCGATATCTTTAACATCCTGCTCCAGGTCCTCGATGATGGACGCCTGACCGATAACAAGGGACACACCATCTCATTCAAGAACACGGTCGTGATCTGCACTTCCAACCTCGGATCCAAGGTCATCCAGGAAGCCCTCATGAAGGGAGCCAAGGGAGAAGTGGAAGAACCGGCGGCAGTCACCTCATATGTATTTTCTCCCCGTGGGCGCGAGATACTCACCATCGGGACCAAGATATTCGAGAAGGAAACCCCGCAGGGGACATGGTCGGAAAAAATGCTCCTTGATTATTTTGCAGGCCAGGAGATCGAGGAAGGCGAGAAGAAAGAGGATGGATCCGTTCCCGAAAAGAAACCGGAGTTTCCTATCCACGGGTTCGATACCCACGCCATGTCTTCGCAAGGAGTCGAGATGATATCCAAAGGGAATCTCCTGTTCGCGCGGACGTCAACCACGGCCAAGACATGGAAGACGACATCGCTCATCGCATATTTCAAGGACAACATCGTCATCAATGCTTTGCCGGATGCGCCAGACGAACAGCTCCCGACCGCGGCCCTCAAGTCGCACACCTTTACCCCGGACGAAAAAGAGATAGTCACCTACAAAGACAGGTTCTGGAGACGGAAGGCAAATGGCAAGGACTGGGAGACGGGCTTCCTCAAGGACTATTTCACCGATACGACCATTGCGAAGGGTAGCTTCCCGACGGCATATTGGGATATCCATACGTTCTCGCCCTCGGGACTGGAGATAATCATCGTCGCCGAGACCATCTGGTCACGCAAACCGACCGAAACGGCCTGGACGATGCAACACATCGAGGAATACTTCGGGAAGGATTTCCCGCTTGAAAAACAAATCGAGGAAAAGACCAAGATAGACGACGAGATAGAAAAGAAGAAATTCGGGCAACTCAAATCCAAGGTCATGGAAGAAATGCACAAATTCTTCCGTCCCGAGCTCATCAATCGCTTCGACGAGGTCGTCATCTTCGAACCGCTGCGCTTCATCCACATGAAGAGCATCGTCAAGATACAGCTCAAGTCAGTCCAGAAGTCCATGGAGGACCAGGATATGGGTTTCTCCTGTACCGACGCAGCCATAAAGGAAATCGTCCGCGCAGGTTTCGATCCGGTATTCGGCGCCCGCCCGCTTCGCCGCGCCATCCAGCGTCTCGTGGAGAATCCGATTTCATCCCTTATCATCGAGAGGAAAGTGCAACCGGGCGACCAGGTCGTGGTTGACTACGACGGACAGGCGTTTATATTCAACGTCGAGAAGACGGTCATGATGGACAAGTCCAAGCTTGCGGCGCAGGCACAAAAGAAATATCTTTGCGAGACATGCGCCAACAGGTTCGAGACGCTGATCGTGCCCAATTCGACGGTCATCTGTTCCAAGTGTGCGGGGACCAAGATACAGGAGGTTTTCGAGGAAAAAAAGCCGGAAGAACCCCCCCGGAAGCCGGGTCCGGCACCGACCGACTCGGGAGCGCCTCCCGCGCAAACGATGCCTGTCCCCGAAGCGACGGGTGATACTGCCGCTGCAACGCAACCTGCGGCCAACCCATGACGCAATCTTGTGTATAATGAAGGTATGGTCACGAATTATACCCCATTGGATGTCGCGCGTTTTTCTGCGCATCTCCCGTCGGACAAAAAGGACTCGTTTAATACCATACTCCTTGTCCTGGTGACATTCACCACACTGGTCCTTGCAGTACTCCTTTTCATCCTCATACAAAAGAAGCTTAAGGATGGCGCGGCGGCTTTTCCTGCGCACCTTATTGCCGCAGTGAATACCCGTCATGGATAATAACATGATTCAGCTGGGGCTGTTTGCCGTACAAATCGTCCTTCTGTATTTCGTTTCGCGGACCGCCGTCAACGAATTTTTTTATTTTCTGCAAATCATCATCAGGAACGACGGGATCATCTTCGGTCTTGTCTCCCTGTTTTATTTGCCGGGGACCATCATCCACGAGATGTCTCATTTCTTTGCCGCACTTCTTCTTCTCCTCCAAGTGAGGGAGGTCAAGATATTCCCCGAATGGGACAAGAAATACATCAAGCTGGGGCATGTCATATACGGGAGACAGGATGTGGTCCGCAGCGTCCTTGTGGGCATCGCGCCCTTTTCCGGCGCCATGCTCTTTTTCCTCCTCCTCTCCGTCTATCATATTTTTCCTTCGAACGTCACATGGCTCAATATCGTGCTCGGATATGTGGTTTTCTCGGTTGCCTCGTCCATGTTCTCTTCGAAGCAGGACCTCATAGACATCGCATACATGATTCCGCTTGTCATCCTGATAGGTGCCGCCATGTATCTTTTTAACATCCGTCTTGATACACTGCTCCAGAACAAGGCAATCATCGCCCCTTTGCAGGAGTTTTTGAAGCGCGTCAATTTTTACATTGTATTTTCGCTTGCGGCAAATGTACTATGTATTATAGTATTTAGAAGTTTACGCAAATTATTACACCGATGAAACACATATTGTTGGCGCAGAGCGTGCAGGTCGGGGGACAGAATATCACCGGTCCGTTGACGGGATTCAATACGCTCGGGGATGTGGTCAACGCCATCCTCCCGTTTATCCTGGGCATCGCGGGGGTGATTCTTTTCCTCATCCTCCTCTGGGGCGGGTATGAGTTCCTCATGTCCCAGGGCGAACCCGCCAAAGTCAAGTCCGCGCAGGGCAAGATAACCGCCGCGGTCGTCGGGTTCGTGCTCCTGGTGCTGTCGTTTATGTTCGCGCGCCTGGTCAGCTTCATCTTTTTCGGGAGCGGGGGCATCATTTGATTTCTTCCCGGACCAGGAGTATAATGGTACATACCATATATGTCTTGCAGCATCAATCTAATTAGATAGTTCACCCGACCGAGGTCGGGTTTTTTTTTGCACTTTTTTATGATTTTCAAGCACCAGGAACCGCCCATCGTACTCTCCGTCGGAGGGAGTCTCATCGTCCCGAACGGCCAGATCGATGTCGCATTTCTCAAAAAACTCAACGTCTTCATCCGCGAGGAAGTCGCCCGGGGAAGGCGGTTTTTTTTGGTCGCCGGAGGCGGAAGCATCGCCCGTACCTTCCGGGACGCAGGCAAATCGGTCATTGGGACGATGACCGAGGAAGACCTCGACTGGTTGGCCATCCATGTGACACGACTCAACGGACATCTTCTTCGCACAATCTTCCAGGATATCGCCAACCCCCGCGTCATAGAGACCTATGACCGGAAGCTCCGCAACTGGAAGGAACCGGTGGTCATCGGCGCAGGCTGGAAGCCGGGATGGTCGACGGATTACGATGCCGTCGTCCTGGCACGGGATTATGGAGCCCATATCATCATCAACCTCTCGAACATCGATTGGGTATACGACAAGGATCCCCGCAAGTTCAAGGATGCGAAACCCATCGAGAAGATAACTTGGGAGGAGATGGAGGAGCTTGTCGGAAGCAAATGGACGCCGGGGCTCAACATGCCCTTCGATCCGATAGCCACCAAGCTCGCCAAGAAACTGCGCCTGACCGTCATGGTGGTCAACGGTTCCAATTTCGAGAATCTGAAAAAAATCGTGGACGGCGACGAGTTCAAGGGGACAGTCATCATGCCATACAAGATAGACGCGAGCTTCTACGATCGTGCCTACTACACCGGCAAGAAACGCGGTTTCAAGTTCCGCCTGACGGAGACGTTCCTGGGGCGGACGCTCCACAGTTTGGGAGCACTTTACAAGGCCATTCTCATCAAGGTGTTTATCAACCCGAGGACATGCCTGGATGTCGGTTGCGGCAAGGGCATGCTGGTCCACTACCTGCGCATCCTGGGGATCGACGCACAGGGATTGGAGCTCTCCCCATCTGCCATCGACCTCGCGCACAAGCGCGTGCGCAATCACATAACCGTCGGCAATATGCTCGAAATCCCGTTCCCGGACAATCATTTCGACCTGGTGACGAGCTATGACGTGCTCGAGCACGTGGAGCGCGCCAAGATCAAGAAGGCCGTCGAGGAGACGGTACGCGTGTCGCGCAAGCTCGTCCTCCACAAGATATTCACGCGGGAGAACGGATGGATCCGTACCATGCATCAACGGGATTTCTCGCGCATATCCGTATTCGGATATGACTTCTGGAAGAAGATATTCAACTCCCTTCCGGGTGTCAGCGTCCTGAAAAGCGGCTTTTTTGTGCTTCCTTCCTTTTTCGAGACGGTGTTCCTGCTCGAGAAGAAGCCGAAAAGCTGAAAACGGGGTATAATATCTCCCAGACACCCAGCCCAGAGGCGGGACCCTTGCCATGAAACTCACCAAAATCCAGCTGCACCAGTTCCGCAATGTCGCCCATAGCGTGTTCACGCTCCACCCGTCCCTTACGGTCATCGTTGGGGAGAACGCGCGCGGCAAGACCAACATTCTCGAGGCGATATACGTCCTCGCGCAGGGGACCGGTTTCCGGGAAAGCAGGGAAGAGGAGCTTGTCATGCTGGGCAAGAACACGGGGATAACCGAGGGGCTGTACACGAACGGCGGGGATGCAGTCCGGCTCGCGGTGCACATCAATATAACCTCCTCGGGTACCAAGAAGACCTATCTCGTCCAGAAGGTGTCCAAACGGAGCACCCAGTATATCGAGGCCGGGGTCCGGGCGGTTCTCTTCGCCCCCGAGCAGATAGAGATCATAACCGGCGCCCCCGATCTCCGGCGCGATTACTTCAATCGGGTCATCGGCAGCTTCGATATCGAGTACCGGAAACGGGTTCTCAATCTCGAGAGTGCCCTCCGCAAGCGCAACAAGATACTGGAGCATGGGCACGAAGGAGAGATGCTCGAGCGGGAGCTTGCATTCTGGGACGGATACATCATCGAGCAGGCGCAGTACATCACGAAGCGGCGCCAGGAGCATGTCGACTATCTCAACGACCATCCGTCGCTCGACTCCAAGACCTTCCATATCGCATACCTCAAGAACGAGGCGACACCCGAGCGTTTCATCGAGAAACGGGACCTGGAACGCAGGATCCGCAAGACCGTGATAGGACCCCAGAAGGACGACTTCTGCATCACGCTCGGGCCGGACAAAAAAGATGTCCACCGGTTCGGCTCCCGCAGCGAGCAACGGCTCGCCATCTTCTGGCTCAAGATGAGCGAGATAACCCTCATGGAAGCCAAGTTCGGCAAGCTGCCCATCCTGCTCCTGGACGATGTGTTCTCCGAGTTCGATACGCATAACCGCAAACTCATCACGGATCTCATCGCGACCTACCAGACCGTGCTCACGACCGCAGAGACAGAAGTCCTGGATGCGATAAAAGGGGATAAAGAAGTCATATCTTTGTAGTAAAATAGGAGATACAGGACGACGGCACGCCAGGCGTGCATCACGAAGCGTATACGGACAAATACAAGTGGAGCGTTCAGGAAAAGTTCTATAAGTCAGGCATAGGCAGAGATACATTGAGGCATAAGGTATAGCATGGAGAGGTGTCAGAGCGGTTGAATGAACAGGTCTCGAAAACCTGCATGGCCGAAAGGTCATCGAGGGTTCGAATCCCTCCCTCTCCGCCATATTTCAAAATCGCTTATTCTACTCAAATTCTGATAGCAGAAAAGGCGCGTTATATAAACAAGGACGTGTTTCTGTCAATAAACACATCGGTAAACAGTGTACTCTAGCTTCATCTTTACACTCGTTATATGCACTACTTATTTTATTTATTTTTCCCAAGGGATGACACAAGTTATGTCATTTTTAGAGACAAACCCAAACTCTCTAGAATCTGAACTGTGTTGTCTATTATCTCCCATTAGGAAAAAGCTGTTTTGTGGTACTTGCATAAGCTCTCCATCTCTCACATATCCTTCCTCCCATAAATTTGTTATGTCATAGATATAAGGCTCGTTAATTGCTCTGTAATTTACATATACGACACCGTTTTGAATAGAAATCATATCTCCTGGAAGTGCTATTATTCTTTTAATATAATCGCTATCTAGAATTATTTGTTGTTCTTTCTTTTGATGTGTAAAAATGACAATATCTTTATAATTTAAATTCATGGTTTCCTTATTAAATCTAGTACAAGTAATATATTCTCCTGTTTTATATGTTGGGAGCATACTATTCCCTTTTATTTCATATGTGTTTGGGCCAAAAAATACTTGAAAAAATGCGACCAGGGTTACTGTTAGCCCAATAGTAGATAGAAAAAGCGAGACTCTTACAATTAATCTGTTTTTTCTCAGTTTTTTTACCCAACTTACTGTAATGAATAAAGCAATAAAAACTAGAAATAGAATATAAATGTTAATTGACAATATGTATTGATTAGAGATTAATGCAACAATTGAACTTGTTCCTGGAAGAATAGTGAGGAAGTAATTGATGATCAATACAATTAAAAATGTAATGGGGTAAGTCGTACAAAAAAGAGCAATGTACACAATGTAATTTCCTATTCTATTTGGTTTTGTTTCCTGTCTCTCCATTAAAAGTTCGGTTTTGGCTGCTTTTTTAGATTGAAGTCCTAAAAATATATGTGCTTGAAGCCAAATAAAAGGTTGTTTTAGATGTGTTAAAAATTGTTTTGGATCGATATGTGGATATGTAAATAGAGGTTTTTTAAACTTAAATTTTCGGAGAGAAAGATAGGTTCCAATAGCGATAAAGACGTATGCAGGTATTTCGAGACTGTCCGAATACTTTGTAAGGAAATCTTGACCATAAATCAGTTGCCAGGACACGGCCAAAACAACTACGATGAATGTAACCAAAGAAGCAAAACAAAATATCATGAGTAAAAGGCAGATGACAAAGATAATTAAACTATGTCCTTCCTGTTCTCTTTCAGTATTCATATTTTGCAATAAACACCCTCTTCTTTAAGTAAGATATTCTACCTTTTCTCGTATTGATATACAAATTAGTGGTTAATGACCGCTCTAAGACATTTTTTGGTAACATTTATTTATTGTATTAATTTGTCGCCTAAATGCTGTGTTTCCTTGAAGGATCCTTAGTAATTAGACATGCTTTTGAAGCATCATGTAAGTACGGTAATTTGAGTTTAAGAAATGATTCTTCTTACAGAACGCTATGTTAAATGATATAAAAGATAAATTGAGATCTAACTTAGAAAAAGAAATAGCCGATGAATGTCAAGTTGTTTATATTCTCTCCAGAATGAGAAAATTAATTGAGATTGATGGAACTAGAAATAAGTACAAAGTATTGAATATTTATTGCAATTGGTCTTTGCATTCTAGAATCGATAGGACTGAAGAAGTGAAGGATATTTTGGACGAATTTGTAAGTAAAAAAGAGAAAAGACATATATTGCTTTTTTTTACGCATTTTATTGATGAATTTAATAAATTTACTACTAATGAATTGGGAATAACTAAAGACGAGCGTTATATTGGTCGGTTTGTTGCAATTCTTAGAGAAATCATCTCTGATACTCCTATTAAGCTTAAAAAAGTAAAAATAACTACAATTACTATCAATCCTTCAAGTCTACCTAGAAACATTGACGAGATTACTTATATGATTACTGAGCAGCCTGAAAGATAGGTTTAAGATCGTTTGAGTTCTACGCAATTTTTAGCTATCCTCCAAAATGATATACTTCCGGTATGGACACTGCGTTTGAAGAGGAGTCATACTACGAGGAGTCTTTTGCGGGAGTGAACCTTGCCAAGGCGACTATCAAGGATAAGGAATTCGAGAACTGCACCTTCCGCAAATGCGTCTTCATCGAATGCATGTTTGATGCCTGCAAATTCCTCGACTGCACCTTCGAGGGATGCTCCATAAGCGCGAACAAGCCGTACAACTCGCAGTTTGCCAACGTGACGTTCCGGGATTCCAAGGTCATGGGGTTCGATTGGACCAAGGCAAGGAGCGTCCGCTCGCTTGTGTTCGAGAGGTGCGATCTCGGGTATTCGGACTTCAGCTTCCTCAAGTTGCCCGGACTCAAGCTCCTGGAGTGCACGGCCAAGGAGGTCAACTTCAACGGGACTGATCTGACGGATGGTATCCTTGCCAAGACCGATTTCGAGAAGGCGGTGTTCTCGGAGACGAACCTGAGCGGGGCGGACCTGCGGGGAGCGGTCAACTATAGCATAGACATCCATTTCAACACATTGAAGAAGGCCAGGTTCTCGCTGCCTGAGGCCAATGTCTTGTTGCGGAGCCTGGACATCATCCTGGAGTAACACCATGAGTACAACCAAAGAAACCATCGGATACATCCTCTCCAAGCTGGGGCAGACCTCGGTATTCCGGGCGCGGGCGATGTTCGGCGAGTATGCGCTTTATGCCAACGACAAGGTGGTCGCGCTCGTGTGCGACGACATGCTGTATGTCAAGATATGCCCCGCGAGCAGCCCGCTTGAGGGAGCGTGCGAACAGGATGCTCCCTATCCGGGTGCCAAGCCGCATTATGTAGTCGGTGAGGAGCAATTGGATAGTCTTGCAGATCTTCCTAATATCCTGATCGCCATCGCGCGATCCTTTCCTCCGAAGAAAAAGAAGACTTCCAAAAAGGGATGAGGGTCAGCTCAACAGAAGGACGCCGACCATGACGAGGACGCCCGCGAGGAACTTCTTGGCCAGATGATCCCGCTCCTTGAGGAATAGGGCAGCCAGGATGATGGTGACGACGATGGATGATTGGCTTATGGGGGAGACCCGGGATGCTTGTCCGCCGGTCGTTATCGCGAGATAGAATGCCAGCCCCCCGACTGCATAGAAGAGAGTCAGCAAGAACACCTTCATGAATCGCTTGCGATGGAAGAAATAGCCGAGCTTGCCGACCGATCGCGGGTTCGTGACGGCAAGGAAAAGACCCGGGGTCAGCCAGCCGACGATGAGCATGGAGTAGACATCGGTAGAGCGAAGGAGAAAGGTGTCATTGGTTATCGCGATGCCCGCACAGACGCTGCTCCCCAGCGCAAAGAGGACTCCCTTATTCAGCCTGAACGTGTCGGCCTGGAACGACACGAAGACGACCGACGACAGGATGAGAGCAGCTCCGATGATCCGTGTCACGCTGAATATCTCGTTGAGGAAAAAGACGGCGGTCGCGATGGTTATTAGAGAGGAAACCGTCGACAGGATGGTTATCTCGGATGCCTCGAGCGTCTCGGATGCCTTGAACAAGAAAAGCGACGAGAGTCCCCAGAGGACCGCCTGTGCGGCGAAGTGGAGGGGATAGGTAGCGAGGGGCGGCATCACGAATCCATGGAAGAAGGCAAAGAGGGAGACGATGACGAACCCCATGAACTGGAAGATGATGACGGTCGCGAGCGCATCGTTCTTGTCCCTTTTCATGATCACCCTCCTGATGAGGGTGGAGATGGCAGAACCCAAGACGCTTATGACGACGAAAATGAGCCAATTCATGGATAGCAGTATAACAAATAATTCCTATCCGAAAGAGCCAAAGATCAAACTTTTCATTTCCTATGTAATACTTTGGCTACCTGTTTGTTTTTTTCGGGGTGTACAATAAAAGATATTAGCAATTCAACACAATCGAAATGAAAACGTGCGAAAGCTGTGGAATGCCTCTTGACGAAAAAACAACTTCCACATTCGACTCTCGTTATTGCATCTATTGTCAGGATCAACAGACCGGCATACTCAAATCGAAAGAGGAAGTGCGGGAAGGGAGTATAGGCGCGGCCATGAAGCTCATGGGCAAGACCCGTGAGGAAGCGGAGAAGATGGCTGACGAGATGATGCCCAAGCTCCCCCGGTGGCAGAAATGAAACAAGACGTCAACGCAAGCCCGGGAAATCGGCGAATCGTTCCCAGGTTGTGTTGTATCCTGCGAAATTAAGCGCGTGTGTTCCACCCTTCGCATGCTTGTCTTGTGCTACATCATAACCGGTCATGGAGTACCAGTTGTCGAAGTCCCCATCTTCAGGCCGTGCGACCCGTGTTATCGCAAAGGATGAAATGGCATTGCCTTCGGCATCGAGCTTTTGCGCTGCAAATTCGGCATAAGGAGATGCGGTATCTACTTCAAGGAGGATGGTCTCGCCGCTAGGCGTTGTTTTGGCAAAGACACACGTCACTCCTATCGAGGTTGCCGCGAAACCTTCCAGCGGGCTTTCTCCCATCGAGGGCTCGAGTACCGCGGTCATGAGATCGCTCCCGCGCATCTTCAGCTGGTCGTCTTGTATCCAGGTCGTATGCCGTGATTGGTACATGAGCCTATTTGTGGCGATCCCTAGTACTTTTTGAGCGCGTGCCTCAAGGACATGGGTCAATTGCTCGGGTTGTTGGAGTGCTCTTTGTGCTTCTGCCATGGGACACATATTATACTATAAGTTATTTTGGAATTCAAGAAGCCTGAATTCTACCTTGAATCCGAACGATCGATCAGGTGTTTATTGAAAACTTCTAACGGTGTTTGATATCCTAAGCATTTTCTAGGACGGTTATTGATCTCCCACAGTATATCATCTAATTCA
>Ga0172369_10000814_pt1 | contig 46104 bp, 25 predicted proteins | sample LakKiv25m_FD_114539 | JGI IMG/M metagenome (GOLD analysis project Ga0172369, IMG submission 114539) | Freshwater microbial communities from Kabuno Bay, South-Kivu, Congo - kab_022012_11.25m | ecosystem: Environmental > Aquatic > Freshwater > Lake | place: Democratic Republic of the Congo...
AGCAGATCGCGCAGATTCTCATCGAGTTTCTGCGCGTAGTCTTCCGCACTTTGCCTGTCCACTCCCGTCGCTCCGTCCTTGCGCGTGCGCCGGTATGCCTCGCGTAGCCAGTCCAGATCGATGAAGTACGCCAGCGACGTGAATGCGCGCTGCGGGTTCTCCTTGGCCAGTTCCGCAATGCGCCGGCATTTCATTGAGATGTTGTCCGAATCCGATGTCTCGGCCTTCTTGCCCTCCGACGCTTCCGTACTCCGACTGCCCCTTCCCTCCGCCGGGTCGCCTCGGTCAGCTGCCCCGGTTTCATCGGTACTACGAGCAGTTCCGACTTCTCAAACATGAATTCCAGGTCAGCTCATCGTCGCCTCCTTGTCTTCATACCAGGCTTTCCTGGCGCAACGGTTCCAAATCCGGGATCCGATAAATAGGCACGGCGAGGCGTAGCGAGGGCCGCGCCGTTGCCAACAGCGCCTATCGACGGGCGGGCCGGCACGACTGCCCATGGCGAGACCCTGGGTTTCGATCCTGGTGCGTGCGCGGCAGTGGCGACATGGGGCACTCACGGTGTAGAACGCAGGCGAGCTGCAGCCTTCGCGCCTTGTGTCGCGTCAGGTTCATGCCACGGAGCAGTCATGCGCACACGTTCGCTGGTCTCAATGGTCGCGTTGTTCTGGCAGTGCTCCTGCGGCGCGGCGCCGCCTGCAGCCAGCGCCGCCACGGATGTGGCCACGGCGGCGAGCGACGTGGCCACTGCCGGCGATGGCTCCGCCGACAGCGCTCAGCCGGACGCGTCGCCGCTCTTGCAGAAGAAGTTCATCAACATCGCCCACCGCGGCGGCAAGTCGCTCCGGCCGGCACATACGCTCGCTGCCTACCACAACGCCCTGAGCGTCGGCGCAGACATGATCGAGGTCGATCTGCACGCCAGCAGCGACGGCATCATCGTCTCGATCCATGACACCACGGTCGACGACACCACCGATGGCAGTGGCAAGGTCAAAGACATGACCTGGGCTCAACTTGCCGCGCTGGATGCCGGCTACCGGTTCACCCCCGATGGCGGCAAGACCTTTCCGTGGCGAGGCAAGGGTTTGCGCATCGCCCGCCTGGACGAGGTGCTGTCTGAATTTCCCGACACGTGGATCAGCGCAGAGATCAAGCAGGCCGCTCCCGACATCACCGAACCGGTCATCTCATTGTTCGAGCAGCACAATGCCGTGGCGCGCACGATCTTTTCGTCCTTTTCCGACACGACCCTGGCGGCCATGCGTGCGCGTCGCCCCGATGCCTTGACCGCCCTGGGAACCAGCGAGTTGGCGTTGTTCGTGACCCAAGAACCAAGGGATCGCGCGAGCTACAAGGCGCCAGCGCCGTTCGTGCAACCGCCCGAGAATCTGGTCGATGCGCTCTTCGTGCAGCGCGCCCACGCTGCCGGCATGAAGGTGCAGCCATGGACCGTCAACGGCGAGGCGCGCATGAAGGAACTCCTGTCTCTCGGCATCGATGGCCTGTTCACGGACGACCCGGCGCGTCTCGCGGCGCTCGTGACGGCGACGGCGGCGCCATGAACGGCAAGGCTCGCGGCGCAGGCCGGCCAAGACGCGCCGCACCGAATTTCTCGCCAGCCTGAGCGGTTATTGTAACCTCGCCCGGTCCATGCGCCGCCGCGCCTGGCTCTGTCGCGCCCCACGCGCTGTGGAACCATATGACAAGACACGAACTGACCATGCTTGCCCGTATTGCCGTGCTGATCGTCGGTCTCGGTTGGTTGACGCTTGCACAGGCGCGTCCACACCACCGCATCGCGCGTCCGCACGCCGCCGCTGTGCGCCCCAAGACGCCGGCCAGGCCCCCGGTGCGGGTCGCGGTGCGTGCCGCGCCGACCCTGCCCTCGGTCGCGGCACCTGCCGAACCGGCCGCCCCAGCTCCGGAAGAGAACGCCCTCGACGCGCCGGCCGCCGCCCATGCGCCGGCCCCGTGGCGGCCGGCCGCAGCGGATGACCTGCAGCGATTGCTCAAGGGCGCGCCCGGCAAGGTGACGGCGGTCGGACTGATTGTCGAACTCGCGAGCGGAAAAATCGTCCTCGATCTAGACAGTTCCAAGCCCGTCTTTCCGGCGTCCGTGGCGAAGATGTTTGCTACGGCGGCGATCCTGCGCGCGTGGCCGGCGGACAAGTCGCTGACCACTGAAGTGCGCGCCTCGACACCGGTTCGCGGCAGCGTGGAGACCCTGACCATCGTCGGCGGCGGCGATCCCAGCCTGCGGACGGCGGATCTGGCCAGGTTGGCCGACGCCGTCCAGCGCAAAGGCATCACCCGCATCGGCAAGCTGGTCATCGATGCCACCCTGTTCGACGACAAGCTGCCGCGCGGATTTGACGAAAAGCAGACCGATGCCGCGTTTCGTGCTCCGGTAGCCAGCCTGCAAGTCGACGCCTCGGTGCTGTGGGCGGCCGTGCGCCCCGGCGCAGTCGGCGAACCACCGCTGGTCGCCGTCACGCCCGCGTGCGGGGACGCGGCCGTGGTGCGCAACGAGGCCCGGACCATCAAGGCAGGCAAGGACGCGCTGACAGTGCTGACGCGCCCGGCCGGCCGCCAGACCGAGATCGTCGTGCAAGGCACGATTTCTGCAGCGCACAAGGTCGTCGGTTCTGGTCCGCGCCGCGTGGCGGATGCCGCCGTGTTTGCCGGCGGTGTCATGCGCGCGCTCTTGGAGAAACGCGGCATCGCCATCCAAGGCGAAACGCTGTTCGGCAAGGTCGGTCGCGACTTGCCGCTGCTGGCCAGCCACGACTCGCAGCCCCTGCATAAGCTCGTGCAATACACCAACAAGCACAGCCACAACGGCTACGCCGAGACGCTCTACAAGCTCAATGCCGTGGCCAAGACCGCCGTTCCGGCGACTGCCGAGAAGGCCGAGGCGGCTGTCCGCAAGTCTCTGTCAGACCTCGAGATTCATTGGCAGGGCGTGCAACTCGGCAACGGCTCGGGGCTCTACCACGCCGACAAGGTCACCTGCCAGGCAGTCGTCGACCTCGTGCGCGGCATGGCCAGGGATCCGGCCGGCATCAACTGGCGAGAAACACTAGCGATTGGCGGCGTGGATGGCACGCTCCGCGGCCGATTGGGCGGCGTGAGGGGCAAGATCCAGGCCAAGACCGGCACCTTGGATGACGTGGTGGGCTTGGCAGGCTACGCCGAGGGCTCGCGCGGTACCTACGCTTTCGCGATGTTCTTCAATGGGATACGCGGCGGCGCGGCGCCCTATCGCGCACTGCACGACCGCGTGCTGACGAAGTTGCTGGCGGAGTAGGCCCCTACGGCGAGAACTCGATCGCCTGCGCAATGCCCTGCACGCGTTTCGCAAGTTCTTTCGAGATGGTGCTCGATGTGCCCGCCACCTTCTGCGCGTCCTTGCACGCTTCAAGCGCCTGCTGCAGCGCCGGTTTGCCCGCCGTCAGCGTCGCCTGCGCGATGACACAGCGGTTGTACAGGCCCTCGACCCGCGGGTCACTCTTGGCCAGTCGGTCCAAAGACTCCAGTGCTTCCTTGGCTTTGGCCGGATCGTCACTGACACGGCGCAGCGCCACCGGGCGCGTGACTTGCGCCCAGTAGTTGCCGGGATCGCGCTTGAGCACCTCGTCCAGCAGCGCCACGGTCGCTTCGAAGTCCAGGTTGCGAATCGAGATCGCCGCCGCATTGAGCAGCGGCATCGTCGCCTTCGGGTCTGCCGCCGCCGCATCGCGGAAATTCAGCAAGGCCTCGCGGGTCTCGCCCAGGGCCACGCGCGACAGGCCGAGCATGTTCAGCAACACCGCGGACTTCTTCAGCTCCGGCGCCACCTGCTGGCCCACCTGCGCCACGACTTGCGTCTCGCGCTGTTGCCCAAGGGCATAGTGCGCCGCTGCAAGGCGCGCGTACGCCGAAGCCACCTCGGGACCCGCGACGCTCGTCGTCTCGACCGGCGTCTTGCCCTCCTCGACCGCCGCGCCGCTCGACAGATCGAACAGTTTGTAGCGCAGTTCTTTCACCGCATCCGCCGGCTTCTGGCCATCCGTCCACGCCACCGGCGCGATTTCGACCGCGAATTCCTTGACGTCCGCCAGTTCCGCGAACTTGGTGTCGAGTACCTTGAGGTTGTCGCGCGCCTCGGCCCAGTAGGAGTCAAATGCAAAGATTTCAGCGGCTTTCTTGAGTGCATCGCGGTATCGCGCGATGGCTGTCTCTTCGTGCGGCTTGGCCTTCTCGGCCAGTTGCGAGGCCCACTCGCTCTTCAATTCCTCGCTGCGCGCCAGGGCCGGCGGCGGTGGCAAATTCTTGATCGAACTGGCGATTTCCTGATAGATGCGTCCACGCCGCGACGAGGCCGCCGCCACCCAACGCGGATTCTTCGCACTCTCCGCTTCGGCGTAGAACTTGTCCGCGCCAGTCGCCGCCTTGACCTTCTTGGTGGCCAATTCTGATGCCGCCTTCAGGTCTTTCGGATTGCCCTTGAGCGCTTTGACCTTCTCGAACTCGATTTCGCCGGTCTGGAACAGCGCTTGGGCAATCGCATCGCGACCGATTTCCGGCAACTCTCCCATCTTGCCGCCTTTGGCAATCTCCTCGGCCTGGCGGATGACGTCGTCGAACAATTTCCGACCCTTGTCGCCCATGTTCAGTTTGAGCTGCGCCGTGCCGGTGTTGACCATGGCCGCGAGCCGCAGCTCGGTCGGAATCGACAGGCTGCGCTTCAAGAACTTGTCGGAAGCGCGGATCACGCCCTTCCAGTCGTTTTTCTTGATGTATTGCACGGTCAGCTTGTACGCCACCTGCACCGCACGCTCATCCTTGGCGAAGTGGTCGAGGAACAGCTCGCCGTCGGCAACCACCTGATCGTAATGACCAAGGCTTTCACGGATGCGCGTCGCGGTCGCCAGGGCTTGAGGCACCAACTTGGAGTCCGGCCATGCTTTGACGAAGTCCTCGTACGCCGTCGCCGCATCGTCGAATGCCGCGGATTCACGATAGATTTCGCCGATCTCAAAAGCCGACTGCGCGGCGCGCGCGTCCTTGGGATAGCTCTTGGCCAGATTCTTGTATGTCGCGATGACGTTGTCGCGCTGATTGGCCTCGCGGTAGAAGCGTGCAGCACCAGCCAGCGCGCGCGGCGCCTGCTGGCTCTCGGGGAAGGACGCCGCGTACTTCGACAAGCATTCCGCAGCCTTGGCTGGCGTATCTTTGAGTTCGAGGCACTTGTTGTACTCTTCGTTCGACTTGATCGCGACCAGCGTCTCGCCCAGCTTGCCCTGGTTGAAGCGCGCGTCGCCGAGCAGTTTGTTCGTCCATAAAATCAAGCTCTTGCCATCCAAGCCCAAATTGAACGACGACAGCATGAGACGCGCCGCATCGAGGGCGAGCTTGGGATGATCCGCAAAGCGCTCGACGAATTTCGCTAGCAGCGGCCCGGCCTTGTCGAAGTGATTGGTCTGATAGTAGAGGCGGCCGACCACGAACAGCGCTTCGGGCACGTCCTCTTTCGTGTCGTTCTTGATGGCGATGTTGATGTAGCGCTCGCAGGCATCGGCGACGCGCTGTTGCTCGGTACCAAGCGGAATCGGGCGCAGATCCGCTGCATCGACGCTCTTGTCCTGCGTCTCGGCGTTCAGATCCTGCAGCTTCAAGTAGGCGATGAGCGCGCGGTGTGCGGAGGGCTCCGCGTACTTGCCATCGGGCTGCATGTCGATGACGTGCTCGTACATCGCCGCGGAATCGGTCCACCGCTCCAACTGGAATAGCGCAAGTGCATGGTTGTGCAGCATATCATAGGCGTGTTCGCCCTTCGGGAACAAGTCGCCGTAGACGTGGTAGACCTTCTCGGCCGCTTCCAACGTCGGCTTGGTCAGCGTGCGCTCGTATTCCGCGTGGTAGGTCGACGAAATCTCGGCCAGAAGCAGTTCAAGCGCAATGGCGCGATCGCCCGCACCGCCGGCAGCCTTGATGGCATTGCCCAGGCGAACGACGGAAAGAATCGTCTGATCGAGATCGTGCAGCTTGTAGCTGTTGTCGACGCGGGTGCCGACGTAGCGCACGATCGCCTTGTCGTTGTGCGACAGTTCGATCAACTCGTCCAAGATGATGTTCGACTTGACGAATTCCGAGACGTCGATGTAGTGCGCCGACAAGGCCTCCAGCAGCAGGATCTCGGCGCCGGGCACGGACTTCTTGAAAAAAGCCATGGCATTCTTTGGGTTGCCCGTTTCCGCCCAGGACCGCACGAGGTAGCGCGAGCCGTCCTCCATGAACGATACCCGGCCGCGCGCATCGTTCTTGGAGTAGTCCAGGACGCGCACGAAACCCTTGATGGCCTGGTCCCAGTGTTGCTGGTTGTAGTGCACCCAGGCGATGTAGTAGAGGCCCCAGCCATACACCGAAGCATCTGGAAAGTCTGTGACTTTCGCATACCAACGCAGGGCTTCGGTACCTTGATTCTTGCCGAAGTAGTAGTTGCCGATGCCCAGGTAGGCGTCGGGCAAGTAACCGGAATGCGGGACCTTTCGCACCAGGCGCATGTAGGCGTCGACCGACTCGCCAGGACGCTCCAATTCGCTCAAGTGAAAGCCCAACGAATACAAGACCTCGTCGAGCTTGGCGTACTTCGGAAAATTGCGCTCGATGCGCTTTAGGTGGTTGACCACGTCCAGCTTGGCCGCGCGCGATTGTTCCAGAAGATTGGCCTGTTCGACCTTGAGACGCTTGACCGTCAGTTTGTCGCCCGCGGCTTCGGCATTGGCGATGCCGACTTCGTAGGTCAGGTCGTAAGCCTCCATTTCGAAGGCCTCGGCGCGATCCCAGAGCACGTAGCTGAGCTCCAGGAGCGTGTCGCCTTCGGTCTCCGAACCGCGCTCGATCTCCAGCAGTTCTCGCAAGATTGCCAACTCGTCGTCGATGTCTTCGGTGCTGGTGCGCTCGCGCGAGCGGCGCTGCTCTGGTGCCGCCGGTCCCTTCTTCTTCTCGGCCTTGGCGTCCTTTTCCGCCTTGGTCTCTTTGGGTACATCGCGTTTGAAAGTAGTGACTTCGCCAGAACGCCCGGTCGGGCCTTTGGACTGCGCGCCCGCCACCATCGGCACCAGACACAGCACAAGCGCCAGGACGACCGCCGCCGGCCTGTCCACGCGAAGAAATGCAAGCTGCCTCGCCATGTTCACGTGCTACTCCGGTTGGGTCGTGGCTGGGTCATCCGCGGACGGGCTGGCCGGTTGCGTCTCGGCAGGAGGGGGCTCGGGCTCGGACGGCGCCGCGCCGGCCTTGGCGGGCTCAGTCGCCGGTACTGGTTCTGCTTTGGAAGCATCCGGTTTGGATCGGGCGCGGTAGCCCGCCGGCGCCGTCGCCGGGGCGTCGTGCGGCAAATGCATCGCGGTGCAGCGCGATCGGGTGTCGTAGGTGTAACCGCCCAATTCATCACGCCAATACGAGCCGTCGAACGGCCAGATGATGTGCTCGCTGTCTTCGGCGCGCGGCTCGGACACGGCTTTGGCCGTCTCAGCCATGTCGTGGCGGACTTGATCGTTGATGCTGCCGCGTCGACCCTTCAAGGACTCGTACTTGATGCGCAATCCCTGGCGGATGATCTCGGTCAGTTCCTCGCGCACGCGCGCCAGGCGCTGCCGCGCCAGGCCGCCGGCGTCGGCAATCATGACGGCGCGCACCCGCCCCATGTCGTCGTGCAACTGCTCGGCGGCTTTGGTCGCCGTGGTGTTGCGCTCGAGCTTTTCGATGCCTGCCACCTCTTCGCCGGCCAGCACGACCGCGCCGAACGCGCGCTGCAGGCGCTTGTCGTTCAAGGCGGCGTTGAAGATGCGGCGCAGTTGCACCGACAGGCCCTTTTTGTCGCCGGCCAGCGCCGCAAGGTATTCGTAGAATTCGGTGTCGGTGCGCGACCCGGAGAGCTGGGCATCCAGTTCTTTCTTCAGCGGTTTGTAGTCACGCAGAAAGCGCTGCACCGACACCAGCGTCTCGTTGAAGCGGCAGGTGCGGAACAGGATCAGCGCCTCCAGCACGCGCGCCTCGGGATAGTAGCGATCCTCGAAGTACGGGGAATTCAAGGTGGCGAGCTGGCCGAGCACGCGATCGACGCGGCCCATGCGAAAGTACGTCCAGCCGAGCTCGAACAGCGAATCCAGCCAGGTGCTCGTGCCTTCCTGCACGCGATCGTAGTAGCGGCCGGCGGTCTCATACTGCCCGGTCGAGTAGAACAGGCGACCCAGCGACATCGACGCCATGTCCCGGTATTGCCGGTAGTATTTCGGGCTGCCGATGCGTTCTTCGAAGCGCAGGATGTCCTTGAACGCTTCGACCGCCAGCTCGGCCGGGCCGCTGGCATCCTGGTTGTTCTTCAGCAGATCCTGAGCCTTGCCGACGAAGATCACGCCGACCAACTGGCGCGCCTTGAGGTACGTCTCCCCGGCATCCGGCTTGATCGCCGAGAGTTGCTCGATCGCCTTTTTCTGGTCGCCGACGCGGTAGTGGTAGCGACCCAGAAGGAAGTGAATTTCATCGAGATCTTGCTTGCGGTGCGCGCTCTCGGGCGCATCGGTCAGCCTCTCGATCGTCGCCAGATCGCCAGGAACCGCGCGCTGGATCTGCAGATAATAACGGAGCTTTTCGCGGTACAGCGGGTGGTCCGCGGGCACGACGACGGCATCGAAAGCGCGCAGCGCCGACTGGTAGAGTCCGAGGCCGAGCAGCAGGCGCGCCATCGTGAACTGGGCGTCGGCGCGGTTGGAGTCGTCGGATGCTAGATTCGGTATGAGATCCGCAAGCTTGCCAAAGGCGTCATAGTAGCGCTCATCATCGACCAGCGCCTTTGCTGCCTGCACGTCGGGATGCGGAGGCATCTCCTGCAGAACAACCGGGGCCGCCGGCTGCGCGCGGCTTGGTGCGGGCACGAGCAAGGCGAAGCTGGCCGCGGCAAGGGCCAAGATCGCGGCATGGCGGCGCGATCCAGCGCGCGGCGCCACTGCGGCAGGCGTAGGTGGCAGGGCAAACGGTGTGGGCTGGGTCACGGCGGCAGGACCTCGCGCAGGTTCACGAAGGGCCGAGTCTAGAGCACCAATCGAGAATCGTCGAGCCTAGCTCGGCGGCCGGAGCACACGCGCTTGTCGCGGTCACGCTCGCGGTCTACGCTGCCGCCGTCCCAAGAGGAGCCGCCGATGCGTACGCTGTATCCGCCCATCGAACCCTTTGCCACGGGGCGTCTCGCCGTCTCGCCCGTTCATTCGCTCTACTACGAACAGAGTGGTCATCCGCATGGCAAGCCGGTCGTCTTCGTGCACGGCGGCCCGGGCAGTGGTTGCGACACCTGGCAGCGGCGCTTTTTCGACCCGACGCGCTACCGCATCGTGCTATTCGATCAGCGCGGTTGCGGCCGATCGACCCCTCACGCGAGCCTGGATGAGAACACGCTGTGGCACCTCGTGGCCGACATGGAAAAGTTGAGAATTCACCTCGGTATTGACCGCTGGCAGGTCTTCGGCGGTTCCTGGGGCTCGACGCTGGCGCTGGCCTATGCCGAGGCGCATCCGCAGCGGGTCACCGAGCTGATCCTGCGCGGCATCTTCTTGCTGCGCCGGTCGGAACTGCTTTGGTTTTATCAGGAAGGTGCGTCGCACCTGTTTCCCGATGCGTGGGACAAGTTCCTGGCGCCGATTCCGCAAGTGGAGCGCGGCGATCTGATGGGCGCCTACCACCGCCGCCTGACGGGAGATGACCCGGCCACGCGGCTCGCGTGCGCGCGGGCGTGGAGCACCTGGGAAGGCTCGACAAGCCGCCTGAATTTCGACCCGAACATGCTGGCGCACTACGAAGAGGATGCGTTTGCCCTGGCCTTTGCCCGCATCGAGTGCCATTACTTCGTGAACGGTTCGTGGCTGCGCTGCGATGACCAGTTGCTGCAGGATGTCCATAAGATCCGGAAGATTCCGGGGGTCCTGGTGCAGGGGCGCTACGATGTCGTGTGTCCGGCGCGATCCGCTTGGGATCTGCAGCGCGCTTGGCCAGAGGCGCGGCTGGAGATCGTGCCGGATGCCGGCCATTCAGCGCTCGAGGCGGGCATCACGCACCGGTTGATCGAGGCTACGGACTCGTTTTCGCGTTGAGGGCCGGTGACGGAAAGACTCGATCGAGTCGTTGTCACAGAAGTCGCCGCGAATCCGCATCGGTGAGCTTGGCGACCAGAGAAGAAGCAAACGCGCACCGTGCCAAGTTATTTTGGCACGGGCGCTAAATCGCGCAGAGTTTTGATGCGCACTTCTTGGCCTGGCACGACAGGCCGGCAGCGCATTCGCTGTCCTTGACGCACGCCCCGTCCTTGGCGACGCGCACCTTGCAGGTGCCGGAGTCACACCAGTTCGTCACGCCGCAGCTTTCGGTCTGGGTCACTTCGCACGGCAGGCCGGCGCTCGAATCGGTCGGTGCGACGCACTTGCCACTGACGCACGCGAGACTTTCCGGGCACTTGTCGGACAGTTCGCAGGTCGAACCGGGCTTGCCGCACTTCATCGCGCGCGTCAGGTTGGTGTTGAGGCACTCGAAATCGACGCCGCACGGCTGGCTGAGCTTGCAGCCATCGCCCTCGCCGCCAGCCTTGGCGCAGCTCAGATCGGTGGGTGAGGCCTTGGGGTCGCAGCGGCCGCTGCCACCGGCACACGCAATGGCTGTGCCGGCATCGCACGCCTGGCCGATCGCAGCCTTGTCGATCCAGGCGGACAAACACAGCTTGCGTGCCGCGACCACGCCGGTCAGATCGCAGGCAACCAGCGATGCTGTCATGGCTTTTTGGCAGGCTTCATGGCGCGCCGGATCGCGTGCGATGCTGCCGGCCGCGGCGCCATCTTCGATCTGCGCGAAACCTGCCTTCATGCACGCCGCAGTCTGGGCAGCGACACAGCCCGCGCCAGCCGGGGCGGCACAACAGTCCTTGAGGCGCCCGCAGACGACCACGGCCATCGCTGCGCATTCGTCCGCAGCCGGGTGGGCGGCGGTGGCATCGACGGGGGCAACGGCGTCCGTGCCGGCGTCGATCGCAGCCGCCGGAGCATCTGCCGAGCCATCGGCGCTGGTGAGCTGATCAGCGGTGGCGGCATCGGGCGTCGTCTTGGCGGCAGATGGGTTCGAACACGCCGCGCAGAGCGAAAGGCAATAGAGAAAGAACAGGCGGTTGCGCATGGAGACCTCACGGTGGAAGGCCAAGGATCGCCGGTTGCGGTCGCGCTGGCAACCTCAGTGCGCCGACACCTCAGTGCGCCGCGACCGGCGGCAGTTCCAACTCAAAGCGCGCACCCGGCCCGTGCCGGCCGCTGGTCAGCTGGATGCGACCGCCATGCGCGGCGGCGACTTCGCGCACGAGCGCCAGGCCGATGCCGGTGCCGCGCTCCTTGCTCGTGGTGAAGGCTTCGAAAATCGCTTCGCGTTCGGCCTGCGCCACGCCGGGCCCGGTGTCTTCCACTGCGATCACCGCGCGCCGACCGCCTTCGCCAAACCGCGTCGAGACTTCCAGCCATACCCGGCCGCCCTGCGGCATCGCCTCCCAAGCATTGCGCAAGAGGTTCCACAGCGCCTGGCGCAGCAAACCCGAATCCGCCTCGACCCATACACCGCGTTCGACGCTGACCAGGGCCGTGACGCCGCGCCGCTCCAACTCGCTGCGCACGAATTCATGCAGGCTCTCGACCAACTCGCCCAGATCGATGCGCTGTTGCTGGGTCGGCGCCGGTCGCGCGCGATCGAGGTAGACCTCGGTGATGTGGCGCAGCCGCTCGATTTCCCGACCGATGGCCGCCAGCAGCTCGCGCGCCTCGGCGGCGTCCATGTGCGCGCCGCGCGACAGTTCCTCGTCCAGCAACTCGGCATTGAGACCTATCGAACTCAGCGGATTGCGCACCTCGTGCACCATGCGCGCGGCCATGTGGCCCAGCGTCGCCAGCCTCTCGGTGCGTGCCAGTTCCTCCCGTTGTGCGCCCAGTTGGGCTTCGCGCTGCGCAAGAGCGTCGGCCATGCGGTTCCATTCCAGCGCCAGCGTCGCGATCTCGGTGGCGCCGCCCGTCGCCGCGCGCGCTTTGCGATCGCCTGTGGCGAAGCGGCGCACGACGTCGGTCAACGCCGTCATCGGCCGCAGCGTCACCAACATCGCCAGCAACATGACGATCGCCACCGCCAGCGACACCAGCGAGGCGGTCACGACGATGACGCCGAGGTTCGATTCGCTGCGGCGCGCCTCTTCGAAGCGGGCATTGAGGACGCGCTCGAAGTCGCGCTCCGCCTTGCCCAAGGCACCATGCACTTGACGGATGATGCGGCGAATTTCGACGACGATGCGGCCGGCATCGGTCAGACGCTTTTCGGCGATGGCGCGCTGCAGCCGATCGACGAGCACGTCAAAAGCCGAAGCATCGGTCTGGGTCAGCTCGACACCCGGCGCCGCGGCACGCAACACGGGGTCTTGCACCATGCGATCGCGGGCTTCATGGGCACCGCGCAGGGCCGCCAGCCGGGCATCGAGCAGCGGCAGCGGCAAACGCTGGTTGGACAGGAAGCGCCCGAGACGCGGCGGCCGGCTGAGATCGCGCAGGGCCCGCGTGTGCGCGAGGATCTGATCGACGCGCTGATACGGCCTGGCAGTGGGCGTAAAGCGCACGACCCATTCGAGATCATGGGGCTCGGCACGCTGCAGCGCCTCGTCGAAGCCGCGCAATTCGAGGCCCGCTTGACGCAGTTCGTCCAAGAGCGGCAGCGCGCCCTGGCGCAGAAAGCCGAGTTCGTGACGCAGCGCGCCGACTGCGGCGATGCCGTAGAACGACGCGGCGCCCGTGCAGGTCACCAGAACGGCAAACGCGAGGAAGATGCGCAGCGGCAACGAGGTGCGCAAGGACCAGCGGGATCGGCGGGGCGAGGGCATCGGCGGGTGCCTGCGGCCGGCAGACGCTGGCGCGGGCTGCGGATTGTCGGGGAAGTGGCAAGTCGGGGCAAGGGCGGGATCGGGACACGGTTTCGGTTCACGGCGTCAGCCAGGCCATCACGGACCCATCCGACGCCGCCGTCGCCGCCACGCCATCGTCCAGCCACGCCGCAGCCGTCACCGCCACATCCAGACACGGCACGGGACAGTGCCGCGTCCACAGCGCCACCTGCTGCGCCTCCAGCCCCGGCGGCACCGCCCACACGCGCGCCGTGCCATCGCTGGATGCCGACAGCAGCCTCTGGCCATTGGGACTCCACGCCAGCGCCGTCACCGCTGCGTCGTGGCCGTAGAGCGATTGCAGCACCTCACCGCTCTGGGCATCGAGCAGCACGAGGTTCGCCGGCCCTCCCGCCGCCGCAATGCGCTGGCCATCAGGCGACCAGGCCAGCACATGGCGATCCGCCACCAGCCACGCCACATCGACCAACACCTGCAGCGTCCCTGCATCGAGGATGCGGAAGTTCACATTGCCGGTTGCGCCTTTGCCGCTCATGCCCAGGGCGACGCGCTTGCCATCCGGGCTCGGCACGATGGCCTCGATGCTGTTGCCGAAGCCGGTCGCGTAGGCGGCGAGCTTCTTGCCGAGGCTGCTGCTGTCGGTCGAGATGCGGTACGCCGTGCCGCCGCCCGCCGTCCACAGGCCGCCCGCGCCATAGTGCACGTCGGCTGGCCACGGCCCCCCCAGGCCGATGCTGGCCAGGGCCAGCACGCCGAACTTGCCCGCGCCGGCCGGCTGCACCGACCAGAGCCGCAGCGAAAAATCCGCACTGCCCGAGGCGACCTGCGCCCCCGGCGCCAGCGGATCCGCGCTGTTGAGCGGCCCCGGTCCCAGCGCCGTGCCGACGCGCAGATCGAGGGCCCCGACGATCGCCTCGTGGCCATCGAGGGCACAGAGGAATTGCCCGGCACCCGAGTGCCAGAGCCGCACCACCGCGTCGTCGCCCGCACTGGCCAGCACGCCGCCGCTGCTGGCCAGCACCTGCACGGACCCCAGCGGCCGCACGCCCACGGCTTGCCACTGCGCACTCTTGGGACTGCGCCGCATGCCCGTTTGCGTGAGCCCCAGCACGATCTCGGTAGCCGACACCGCCAGATCCGCCACCTGCTCGCCCGGCAGCAACTCCGGCGCCGCCAGCACCTGCTCGCTGGCCAGCGTCACAGGCAGCGCGGCGGGGGGCGGCAGCGGCCAGCGCCGCACCTGACCTGCCTGATCGACCGTCCAGGCTTGCTGCCCATCGAGTGCGCAGCCCGTCACCGGCTTTTCGTGGCCCGCCAGCGTCGCTTGCTGTTCACCGGTCGTCACGTCCAGCACGCGCGCCACGAGGCCATCGCCCGTCACCAGCACGCGGGTATCGAAGGGGCACAGATCGGTCACCGCGCCCGCCTGCGCGCCCAGGCCCGTGACGTCGCCGGTCTTGATCGTCCAGCGCAGCACCTGACCGTCGTCATCGCCCGAGACGATCGTGCCCGGCGCCAGCCACGCCACCGCGCGCACCGGCGCCTTGTGCGGCGCGGCGGCCGCGAGGACCTGGCCCGACGGCACGGCGTAGACGAGCAACTCGCCAGCTTTGTCTCCCACCACGAGGCTCTGGCCATCGGGCGCAAAGGCCACGGCCGTGAACACCGCATTGATCAGGTGCAGCGCGAACTCCGGCGCCTGCGCATAGGCCGGCGTCACCAGCTGCTGTGGGGCGTAGATCTGCAGCACATCGCCGCCGCCCACCGACGCCAGCCGCGTGCCATCGGGCGACCACGCCAGCGCCAGCACAGGCCCTTTGTGCCCGAACCAGTCGAGCAGCCGCTGTCCGCTCTGCAAGTCCAGCACCTGCGCGCCGCTGCGCGTCAGCGTCGCCACCTGCGTGCCATCCGGGCTGAGCGCGATCTTGCCCGCGCCGCTGCCGCCCACCTGCCAGAGCGGACACAGCGCGTCTTCGTCGGTCTGGCCATCGCAGTCGTTGTCGAGGCCATCGCAGGCGCTTTCCTTCAAGGCGGAGAAGCCCGCGATTTGCAGGTAGTCCGGCTCCTGCCAGCCAGCCACGCCGCCACAGATCTGCCACAGGCCCGTGCACACGCCGACGTGCAGGTTGGCGGGCGGCACGCTGGCGATGTCGTCGGTCCAGCCGTTGCAGTCGTTGTCGAGGCCATCGCAGCTGGTTTCGGTGACTTCAAAGGCCGGGCCCCAGGAATCGGGCTGGCCCCACACGCCGCCGTGGCATTGCAGCGGCGCATCGAGGCAGACGCCCGCGCCCGGCATCGTCACGCCCGAGCCGACGAAGTTGGCAGTGAACAGGTTCAGGTCGGTCGCGCCGTCGCAGTCGTTGTCCAGGCCATCGCAACTGGTTTCGGTGGTTTCCAACGGCAGGATCGCGCTGTAGTCGCACAAGGTGCCGCCCGCGCCGCAAGTGGCGAGGACCGCGCTGCACACGCCCAGCTGGTTGCAGTCGGCCGGGCTGGCGCTGCAGACGTCGGCGGCCATGTCGGGGGTGTCCGCTGCGTCCTCGCTGACCTCCGGTGCGGCAGCGTCCTGGGCGATCGCGTCGGCATCCGGGACGGGTCCGCCCTCTGTTTCAAGCGAATCTTCATCTGCAGCAACCGAATCTTCACCTGTCTCAGTCGAATCTCCATCTGCAGAAATCGGATCTGCATCTGTCTCAGTCGAATCTTCATCTGCAGCAACCGAATCTCCACCTGTCTCAGTCGAATCTCCATCTGCAGAAATCGGATCTGCATCTGTCTCAGCCGAATCTTCATCTGCAGAAATCGGATCTGCATCTGTCTCAGCCGAATCTTCATCTGCAGCAACCGAATCTCCACCTGTCTCGGCCTCCTCTCCCGCGGCCTTGGCGTCCGGCGCATCCGCTGCCACGACGGCGGCATCCGCGCCAGCGTCTGCCGTGTCCGCGGCGCTGTCTGCGACATCCGCTTTGGCGGCCGCGACATCCGGGGCCGACACGACCGGATCGGCGCCGCAACCCGCCAGCGACGCGAGGGCACAGACGCCCAAAGCCAAGACGATGCACCGCATCCGCTACGCCTCTGCCGCGGACGGCGCCGGGCCTGCGGCCGTGAGCACGAAGGGGTGCGAGTTGCCCTCCAGCCACGCCGCGCTGTCACTGGGCTGCAGGCGCGCGACGATGCGGTAGGCGCCAGGGCGCAGTACGGTCATGGCGTGCACGATGCAGATCGAGCGGTGGCTGACGCGGCCGGCAAACACGACTTCTTCCTCCGACAGCACAGAGGAAGAATCGCCCGCCAGTTCCTCGACCTCGATGCGCAGGCGCGCGCTCGCCGCCATCTCGGTGCGGTTGTGCCAGAGCGCGACGATCTGAAAGGGCGGCAACACGGCTGGAAACTTCGGCACCTGGAACTGCTCCAGGACGTGGATGAGCGAGATCTTGTTGGTCAGGCGATCGACCAGCGCGGTTTGGCAGGCGATGACCCAGTCGTGGGTGATGGACATGGACGGCTCCGGGATTCGCGCAGTGCGCCTGCAAGCGACGCTGCAGTATACGGAGAACGCGGAGTTCGGCCACTATCCGGTGCTGCGCCAGCCGGTGCGCAGGTCAGGCAACGGTCGGGCCGCGCCGGCGCAGCGCCCGATCTTGCCCTGCGCCTGTACCTGCGGCACTCTGGCCACCGGCCCTAGCGTGGCCTCAGGTGGCGCCATGACGACCCTTCGCCCCTCCCAGCGCGGCCTGCAGGCCGCCGCCTCGCCCATCCGGCGCCTGTCGCCGTATGCGGACGCCGCCAAGGCGCGCGGCATCCACGTGCACCACCTCAACATCGGCCAGCCCGATATCGAGACGCCGCGCACGGTCATCGACGCGTACCGCAGCTATGACGACAAGGTGCTGGCGTACGGCGCCTCGGAGGGCACTGCCAGCTATCGGCAAGCATTGGCAGCGTATTACAACGGTCTGGGCGCGGCAGCCGGCGGCGGCGCCATCACGGCCGCGCAGGTGCTGGTGACGATCGGCGGCTCGGAAGCGCTGTCCTTTGCCATCGCGGCGACGTGCGATCCGGGCGACGAGGTGCTGGTCGCCGAGCCGTTCTATCCCAACTACCATGGCTTTTCTCACATCCTGGGCGTCGCGACCCGCGCCGTGACCACGCACGCCGACGAGGGCTTCGATCTGCCCGCCGAGCGCCTCGCCGCCGCCATCGGCCCGCGCACCCGCGCCATCTGCCTGTCGACACCCGGCAACCCCACCGGCGCCGTCCTGTCCGCGCAGCGCCTCGCCGAAATCGGCCGCGTGTGCGTGGAAAAAGGCGTGTTCTTCTTGTGCGACGAGGTCTACCGCGACTTCGTCTACGATGCCGGCATGCGCTATGCGCCGTCGGTCCTGGCCGTGCCCGGCCTGCAAGCGCACGCGATCCTGATCGACTCCGTGTCCAAACGCTATTCCGCTTGCGGCGCCCGTGTCGGCTGCCTGGTGACGCGCAACGCCGAGCTGTATGCGACGATGCTCAAGTTTGCCCAGACGCGGCTGTCGCCACCGGTGGTCGACCAACTCGCCGGTCTGGCCGCGCTGCAGACGCCGGAAGCAGAATTGTGTGCGGCGATTGACGACTACCGCCGCCGTCGCGACGCGCTGGTCAAGGGCCTCAATCACATTCCCGGTGTGTCGGCGCGCTCGCCCGCGGGCGCGTTCTATCTGATCGTGCAGTTGCCGGTGGACGACGCGGAGCAGTTCGCCATCTTCCTGTTGCGCGATTTCGATCTGGAAGGCGAAACGGTGATGCTGGCGCCGGCCGATGGTTTCTACGCGACGCCGGGTCTGGGCAAGCAGCAAGTGCGCGCGGCCTATGTATTGCAGGTGCCCAAGCTGGAGCGCGCAGTGGTCATTCTCGAGGCCGGCTTGAAGGCCTACGCGGCCCGCGCCCGGCCCGCGACCGCCTACGCCGGCTGATCCGGTGCAGCCGCGGCCGCCTCTTCTCGCAGCCGCTTCTTGTGTTTCCACCAGGCGCGTGCACCGAACAGCAGGGTCAGCGTCACGATGACCGCCAGGATGCCGTGCTCGGCATGGCGCGCCTTGTCGATGACCGACTGGATCTCGTCGCCCCAATACCAGGACGACAGCACCAGGGCCGGTACGGACACCAGCGCGGCCAGACCGTCGTAGAACAGGAAGATGGGCAAGTGGATGCCGAGGGTGCCGCTGGAAAAGAACACCACCGAGCGCACGCCCGGCATGAAACGCGCGGCGAACAGCACTTTAGGGCCGTGACCTTGCAGGAACGCGCGCGCCTTGGCCTCGCGACCGTGGCCGAAAATGCGGCGAAAGGGCCAGATGTCCATAAGATGAACACCGTACTTGCGGCCCAGCAGGAACATGGTCGTATCGCCCGCCAGCACGCCGGTCAGGCCGATGAGGACCGCGGCGGTGATGAACAGCGGGCCATCGGCTTTGGGCACGCGCAGGTAGGTCATGTAGCCGCAAAACACGAGCGTGATGTCTTCGGGGACCGGCAGGCCCAAGCCGCACAGCAACAAGACGCCAAAGCACACGCCCCAGATCGCGCGGATGTCGACGGAGGTGAAGAAATCGAGGGCGTGCTGGAAGAGGGCGTCCACTCAGCCTCCTGCACGCGTCTCGGTCTTGAGGCGACGGCGGATCTGGCGGGCCGCGGCGCGCGACCAGGCGCGCACGTGGCCGGGCTGCGACAAGTTGAGCCAGGACCCGGTCTTGTCCAGCAAGGGCAGGTCCTGCGCCGTGCCCACCGCCCCGAGCAGATCCAGGGCAGCATCGAGCAGGTGCGCCGCCGGGTAGTCGCGCAGGGCGCGCAGGCGCTCCAGGTAGTGGGCGCAATCGCGGCGGCGCAGGGCATCGGCGGCACTCAGGCGCACGTAGCTGTCCGGATCGACCAGCGCCTCCAGCAGCGCGCCGTCGACTTCCGGATCGTCGAAAGGTCGCAGCGCCCGCGCCGCGCGCATGCGCACGGTCCAGCGCGCGGCGTGCACGGCATCGAGCAGCGCGTGCAGGGCGCGCGTCTCGTGGGGCCAGCCCTCCAGGGCGCCGATGGCCGAAGCCCTGACACGCTCGACTGGATCGGCAGCGAGGGTGATCAACGCTTCGAGGGCGGCATCGCCGAGCCATGCCCCCAGCGCATCGGCGGCCAGTTCGCGCAGGACTTCGTCTTCATGGTGCGCCAGTTGCAGCAGGCGCGGCTCGACATCGCCCAGTCTTGCGCGGCGCAGCGCGAGATCGGCGGGTCTTTGCTCGGTCACCGAGTCCGTGCCGCAGAATTTCGTCAAGCGCCGCAGTCCGCTGGCGCAGGCATCGGGATCGTTCGAGGCGAGTTCGCGCTGGAGAGAGGCGAGCGACATGGCGTCCTTGCAGGTCATCGCGGCCCGAGGCTTGCCGGCGAGATAGCGCACGGCAGAGGGTCTGTCCAGCCGGCCGCGGCCTGAGCTGCAACACCGGCGCACGCCGCGCTATTGCTGAGGCGCCCTCGCCTGCTACATTGACGCGCCCAAAGGAGAGCCCATGAACGTCCTGCCGCGCCATCCCACCGAGAGCCAGGTCCACATGACCGAGCTTGTGCTGCCCCAACACACCAACTCCGTCGGCAGCGCCTTTGGCGGCGCGATCCTGTCGTGGATCGACATTGCCGGCGGCATCTGCGCCGGTCGCCACGCTGGCCGCACCGCTGTGACCGTGGCCTTTGACGACGTCCACTTCATCACGCCAGTGCGCTTGGGCGATGTGCTCAGCATCACGGCACGCATCACCTTTGTTGGCCGCACCTCGATCGAGGTGTGGGTCGACGTGGCGCGCGAACGCTATGACGGCAGCTGCGAACACGCCAACACGGCCTTTGTCACCTTCGTCGCGGTCAATGCGGCGGGCGAGCCCCAGCCGGTGCCGCCGCTGCTGCTCGACAACGACGACGACCGGCGCCGTTACGAAGAAGGCCGGCGCCGCCGCGACGAGCGCTTGGAAAGGGCGCGGCGCAGCGCCAACCATCCCGCCGTCTGACGATCAACCGCCCGGTTCCGAGCCCGGAGCCCAACAGATGCAGCGCGGTGCGCCGCCGTTCTTGGGTGGGACCGCGGGCACGCGGCACGGCCTTTCCTCAGTTTCGCAGGCGTTGCCCGCGCATGCCCGGGGAAATTTGCAGCGCAGCTTGTGCACCGAGCCGGGTTCGAGGGGGACCTTGCACGCCCCTTCGCGCGGCAGCACCACGCCGTCCAGGACCAGCGTGGCGTTGGGCGGTTGGCTGCCGATGTGGACGTCGATCTTGGGCAGCGCGGGCGGCGCAGGCAACGGCAATGGCACCGGCGCTTGGGCCGCGACGCGCAGATCCGTGGCGCGCAGCCGCTGGCGCAGGGTCGCCACCGCGTCGTTGCGGCGCGGCGGCTGCGCAGCCACGACCGGTGTCGGCGCGACGGGCAACGGTATCGTCGCAAGCGGTTGATTCTTGAGCCGCTCCAGCTCCCGCTCCAACTGCGCTGCGCGGTGCTGGGCTTCCGATCGCTCGATGCGCGTGGCGTCGAGACCCGGCACGGGCCCCAGCTTGAGCGTCGGCGACGGCAGCAAGGGTCGGGAAACCTCGCGTCGCGCCAGTTGGTTGCCGAGCAGCCAGCCGCCCGCTCCCAGCAGACCAGCCAGGGCCAACACCTGTACGGCCATACGCAATTGCCGCTTGTGCTTGCTGCGTGAGGTCAAGTAGCTCAGCGCCTTCTTGGGTTCGTCTGCCTCTGGCTCGACCACGAGGGCGCGGTTGAAGGCGTCGATCGCCAGCGCAAGCTGTCCGGCGTGCGTGTAGCGCTTGCCTTCGGCCGTCAGCACCTGCACCAACGTCGGCCGCAAGTCGAACTGAAACACCTCGGGCGCTTTGAGAAACCGCTGCAGCAGACCAGCCGTGTCCGACATCCGGAACAGCTTCAAGTAGGCAGCCAGCGCACTTTGCACGGCCACCATGCTCGGGTAGCGATCCGCGGGATTGCGCGCCAGACACTGCGCGATGATCGCGTCAAACGTGCGATCGACGATGGGATTGACCTTGCTGGGTGCATCGAAGCGCCCTTCGAGGATGAGACGGAACAGCGCATGCGGATTCGACGCGGCAAACGGCAGCTTGCGTGTGACGAGGTGGTAGAGCACCGTGCCGAACGCAAAAATGTCGCAGCGATGGTCGACCTCGCCGCCTTCGATCTGCTCGGGCGCCATGTGCGCGGGCGAGCCGACGATGGCGCCCGAGGCGGTCATCTGCTCCAAGTCGACGGCGGTCGCGATGCCGAAGTCCATCAGCTTGATCTGGCCATCGCGCGAAATCATCAAGTTGTCCGGCTTGATGTCGCGGTGCACGATGCCGACCGCGTGCGCGTGGCCGAGCGCCGCTGCCACGGCGTGGCCGATCAACGCCGCGGCTTGAGGCAAGAACGGCCCGTGATCGGCGACGAACTGCGTGAGCGTCTCGCCGTGCACGAACTCGGTCACGAGAAAAGCAGCCTCGTCGGTTCCCACTGAGAAATCATAAACATCAACGATGTTGCCGTGATGCAGCCTTGCGATCGCTTGGGCTTCGCGGTTGAAGCGGGCACGCGCGTCATTGCGCGCTGCGAGGTGCGGATGCATGACCTTGATCGCGACATCGCGTTTCAAGACGCGATCCACGCCGCGGTACACCGTCGCCATGCCGCCGTCGCCGACGCGCTCGATGACTTCGTACCGATTGCCAAACACTTCGGTCACTGCGCCCACCGCTCATCCGCCGCGCTACCATCGCCGGGCGGATCCCGATGACGCTAACAGAGGTGAGTGCAGGGGCCAACCGCGCGGACCTCAGTCTGCGAATTGTCAGCGCGATGCGCAGCACTGCAGAAGCGGCAAGCGGCGGTCAAAGCAAGGGCTGCCCAGCCTCGTCAGCCTCCATGTGGCACTTCTTGTACTTCTTGCCACTGCCGCACCAGCATGCGTCGTTGCGGCCAATCTTGGGTCGCTCGCGCCGGAAGGTCTCGACTTTCCTGGGTGTTGCCTGCATCTGCAGCAACTCGTCGCCGGTTTCCTGCATCGGCTCGGCGTCCCCTGACGCCGCGACCTGCCTCGCCACGGCCGCCTTCTTGGCTGCCTGAACGCCTTCCTGTGCCATGTCCTCGGCTTGCGCGTGCACTTCCTGCATGGCCTTTTTCGCGCGCGCCCGCCGTTCCTCGGCCTCGTGCTCCATCTGCTCCAACTCGCGGCCTGACTTCACTTCGACGTGGAACATCGCCTCGATCAACTGCGTCTCGATGCGTTCGATCATCGCCTTGAAGAGTTCGTAGCCCTCTTTCTTGTAGATCAGCTTCGGGTCCTTCTGCGCGTAAGCCTCCAGATACACACCTTCTTTCAGGTGATCCATGACTTGCAGGTGCTCGCGCCAGTGCGTGTCGATGCCGCGCAGGTAGGCCTCGCGCTCGAAATAGGACCAGTGTGCATCCGCAGACTTCTGTGCACCCTCTGGATCCGAAGCGGTGTCGTCCATGCTGTGCAGGATCTGCTCGATCATGCGGCGCCGGCGATCGCGGAATTCCTCTTGCAGGCTTGCCGTCACCGCATCGGCAATCAGGTCGTAGTCGCGCTGCACTTCCTCCAAATCCAAATCGATCTGCGTCAACTGGTACAGGGCATCTTCCAGACCCTCGATGTCCCAATCCATCGGGTTCTGGTCTTGCACGCAGAAGCGATCGACCACGCCGTCCATCACGCCGGCGATCACGTCCGCGACGAGTTGCCCCGTGTCCTGACTGGCCAGCACGCGACGGCGCAAGGCGTAGATCGACTTGCGCTGCATGTTCATCACATCGTCGTATTCCAGCACGTTCTTGCGGGCATCGAAGTGGTGGCCTTCCACGCGCTTTTGCGCGCCTTCGATGGCCTTGGTGACCGAACCCGCGACGATCGGTTCGTCTTCGGGAATCTTCAGCCATTCCATGATTTTGCGGACGCGATCGCCGCCGAACACGCGCATCAGGTCATCGTCCAGTGACAAATAGAACTGGCTGGCACCCGGGTCGCCTTGGCGGCCGGCGCGACCGCGCAACTGGTTGTCGATACGGCGGCTTTCGTGCCGCTCCGTGCCGATGATCTTGAGACCACCCGCGGCGATGACCTGCTGCTTTTCCTCCGCGCAAAGCGCGATGTAGCGGGCAAGTGTCTCTTGGTACACAGGATCTTCCGCATCGAATGCCTGGTGCACCGCGCCGCCGCCAAAAACTTCGCGCCGCGCCATCAGTTCCGGGTTGCCGCCCAGAAGGATGTCGGTACCGCGGCCCGCCATGTTGGTGGCGATCGTCACCGCGCCCTTGCGCCCGGCCTGCGCGACGATCTCGGCCTCGCGGGCATGTTGCTTGGCATTCAAGACGTTGTGCGGAATGTTCAATTCGCCGAGCAGATGGCTCAGGAACTGGCTCTTCTCCACCGAAATCGTGCCAACCAGCACCGGCTGACCTTTTTCGTGCGACTCCTTGATGTCGTTCATCACGGCGCGGAACTTGGCGCGCTCGGTCTTGTAGACGGTGTCCTCGTGATCGATGCGCGAGATCGGCTTGTTGGTTGGAATGACGAGGCAATCCAGCTTGTAGATGCTCGCGAATTCCTCGGCTTCCGTCTCCGCCGTACCGGTCATGCCGCACAGCTTCTCGTACATGCGGAAGTAATTCTGGAATGTGATCGTCGCCAATGTCTGCGATTCCTGTTGGATCTGCAGCCCTTCCTTGGCCTCGATGCTCTGGTGAATGCCATCGGACCAGCGCCGTCCCGGCATCTTGCGACCGGTGTGCTCGTCGATGATGATGATCTTGCCGTCTTCCACCAAGTAGTTGACTTCGTTGCGGTATAGATTGTGCGCCTTCATCGCCGCCTGGATGTAGTGCACCCAGGTCATGTTCTCCGCATCGTACAAGTTGCCGATCTTGAGGCGTTGTTCGACCTTGTCGACGCCACTTTCGGTCAATGCAACCGAGTGCCCCTTTTCGTCGACGAGGTAGTCCACTTCGCGTTTCAGGAACGGCATCACGGAGTTGGCGCGCAGGTACGGCTCCGAGCTGTCTTCGCCGCGCCCCGAGATGATCAGCGGCGTGCGCGCCTCGTCGATCAGGATCGAGTCCACTTCGTCGACGATGGCGTAGCTGAGCAACTTGTCGGCCTTGGCATCGTGGGCGCTGGGCAGGTAGCGGTGCACGTAGTCGTCCAACGAATACTTCATGTTGTCGCGCAGGTAGTCGAAGCCGAGCTCGTTATTCTGGCCGTAGGTGATGTCGGCGTTGTAGGCGGCGCGGCGCTCGTGCTCGTCGATGTTGGTCGTGATGACGCCGGTGGAAAGGCCAAGAAAGTGATAGATCTGGCTCATCCATTCGCAGTCGCGCGCGGCCAGATAGTCGTTGACGGTGACGACATGAACGCCGCGACCTGCCAGGGCGTTCAGGTAGGCCGGCAGCGTCGCCACCAGCGTTTTGCCTTCACCGGTGCGCATTTCGGCGATCGTGCCCTTGTGCAGTGCCTGGCCGCCGATGAGCTGGACGTCGTAGTGCCGCTGCCCCAACCGCCGCCGCGCCGCCTCGCGCACCACGGCAAAAGCCTCGGGCAGGAGGTCGTCGAGCGTCGCGCCATTGCCCAGCCGCGTGCGAAAATCGATTGTGCAGGCGCGCAGCGCGTCGTCATCGAGGGCCTGGATGCGCGGTTCGAGGCTGTTCACCTGGCCGACGATGGGGCGAATCTTCTTGAGTTCGCGTTCGTTTTTTGTACCGAACGTCCGGGCAAGCAGCTTCTGGAACATGGGGCGTCCTTGCCGGGCATGGCCCGCGCGGCCAGTAAGGTAGGAGGGAAGGGCAGGCGCCGCAAGGGCTCCTGCGGCGCCGTCCGCCGCTGCGGCCGCGTTTGCGGCGACTTGCGCCGCGGTGGCCGCCGCCGCTACTGTACCGTTCTGCACGTTTGAAAGTTTGGAGCCGCCATGCCCGACTTTGCCTTGCCATCCTCCTGGTTCAACGATTGCCGCGGTCGCCGTCTGCCGATGCTGGTGCTCGCGCTGGTTCTTGCCGCATCTGCGTGGGCGTGCAGTCCCAAGGCGACCACCCCGGACGTCGAGGAAGAGGAACCCGAAGACATCCTGGAGGAGGATGCGGAGGATCTGGACGCGACGGCGACGGACGGTGGTGGCGATGTAAATGCCAAGGATATCAAAGATGTGGTCAAGACGGATCTGCCCAAGGATGTGGACGCCAAGGATGCCGTCGACGTCGTGGACGTGCCACCGACACCGGACGAGCAAGAGACCGCAGACGACAACCTCGGCTCGACAGATGAGGATTGCCTGGACGATGCCTGCCTGACCGACGACGGCGATGGCGCAGACACACCGGACGGCGGCGGGGCGACGGGCTGCACAACAGCCGAGGATTGCGCCGGCCTCGCCAAGGCTGCGTGCGTCTCCGGCTACGCCTGCAAGGACGACGGCAGCGGCGCGAAAGCGTGCGTGGCGATCGTCGCCGCGAACGATGTGGCCTGCGACGACAAGGATTTGTGCACAGTCAAGGACCGCTGCTTTCAGGGCGTTTGCGTCGGCATTCCCAGGCTGTGCACTGGCCATGACCCCTGCAACCCCGAGAAGTGCCAGCCGGCCAAGGGTTGCCAGGCAGTCAACCCCGGCGAGGTGCCATGCAGCGACGAAAACCCCTGCACCGACGGCGACATGTGCGGGCTGGGCTACTGCAACGGCGGCACGACGAACAAGTGCGCATGTGGGGCCGACGCGGACTGCGCCCAGTGGGACGACGGCAACCTGTGCAACGGCTCGCTCAAGTGTGAGGGCGGCGCTTGTGTCTTCGATGCCGCGTCGGTGCCGCTACCCTGTGAAAATACGGCGAATGTCGACACCACATGCCTGATCAATGCGTGCGTGCCTGCCACAGGCCTGTGTGCGCTCAAGCTGACCAGCAACGGCGCCGCGTGCAGCGATGGCAGCGCCTGCACGCTCGGGGACTTGTGCAGCGATGGCGCGTGTGTCGGCAAGGCGGTTGCCTGCAGCGACGGCAACCCGTGCACGGACGACAGCTGTGTGGCCGCACAGGGCTGCGTGCACCAGCCCAACGCGTCGCCCTGCAACGACGGCGACGCGTGCACGTTCGCCGACACCTGCAAGGATGCAGTGTGCAAGGGCAAGGCAAGCGACTCGTGCAGTTGCAGCCAGGACAGTGAGTGCCCGAATGACGCGGATCTGTGCAATGGCAGTTACGTCTGCGTGGACAAGCTGTGCGTCCTCGACCCGAAGACCATCGTGACGTGCGGCGGCGACGGCGATCCGGCGTGTGTGTCTCACACTTGCGACGCAAAGACCGGCAAGTGCGGCACGGCGATGCTCGGCGGCGCGCCGTGTTCGGACGGCAGTGCGTGCACCGTCGGTGACAGTTGCAGTGACGCGGGCGTGTGCGGCCCGGGCGCCAAGACCCTGAACTGCAATGACGGCGATGCGTGTACCGACGATGCCTGCAACGCCGCGCTGGGCTGTGTGCACACCTTCAATGCGGCGCCATGCGAAGACGGCGACCCCTGCACCCAGGCGGACAAGTGTCTGGGCGGCGTATGCAGCAGCGGCCCGGCCGCCTGCAGTTGCAAAGCGGATGCCGACTGCAGCAAATTCAAAAAAGAAAACAAGTGCTTTGGCCCATTCACATGCAAGGCGACGGTGTTCAACAGCTCGGTCATGCAGTGCACCTACGACCCGGCCAACGTCGTCGTGTGCAGCACCGCGGCCGACACCGCGTGCAGCAAGTCCGTGTGCAAGCCGAGCCTGGGCAGTTGCGTCGCGCTCGATTTCCCCTCTTCGACGCCGTGCAGTGACGCGGATCCGTGCACGGTTGCTGATCAGTGCATCAGCGGCGTGTGCCAGGGCCAGACGACGAACTGCGACGACGGCAACGAATGCTCGGCCGACAGTTGCGACGCCAAGGCCGGGGGCTGCTTGCACGACGTCGCCTCAGTTGATGGCAAGGTGTGTGCCGACGGCAGCGCATGTACAGAGAAAGACACATGTCTGGCCGGTGCCTGCGCTGGCGTCAGCGTGGAATGCGACGACGGCGAACCGTGCACGGCTGACGAGTGCGAGCCCGAGAGTGGTTGCGTCCACCCTTCGGCGCCGCTCGGCCAGACCTGCGACGACGGCGACCCCTGCACCGGCGATCCAGGAAATGCCAACGTGACGCAAGATTTGTGCAACGACCTCGGCAAGTGCCTGCCTGGCTCGGCCAAGAGCTGCAACGACGGCAACTTGTGCACGGATGACTCGTGTGACAAGGGCGCACTCGCCAAGGCGGGCTGCGTGAACATGCCCAACAGCGTGACTTGCACCGATGGCGATGCCTGCACCGATGCCGACGCCTGCGCCGTGGGCCTCTGCAATCCAGGCACGGCCACGAATTGCGACGACGGTCTTTCTTGCACCGATGACAGTTGTGACAAGTTGGGCGGCTGCATGCACGACGCCAACACGCAGCTCTGCGACGACAGCGACGTGTGTACGGAAATCGACACCTGCGGCGCCTCCGTGTGCAGCGGCAAGGCCGTCGACTGCGATGACGACAACCCCTGCACGGCCGATAGCTGTGATTCCGTCACCGGCTGCCAGCACAGTAACGTGGCCGGCAACTGTGGCGCCTTTGCGGCCTGCACGAACGAACCGGTATCGGTGTGCGCGTTTGGCGGCGGCGGCCATGTCGTGATCAGCGAAATCTATGTCGGAGTGCCCGACGAACCGGGTGACGATTGGGTCGAGTTGTACAATCCGACCACCTTGACGGCGACCATCGGCGACTACGCACTCGAAGTGCGTCCGGCGGATTCGACCGACAAGGCGGACTGGACGGTGATCGCGCAGGGGAGCCCTGGCCAGAATCTGCCTTCACACGGGTACTTGCTGCTGGGTCACACGAGTCCGGTGGTGAGCAGTGCCGTGCTGGATGTGGCGAGCACGCAGTTCAAGCTGGACGGCGATGCCCAGCAGCTGCGGCTGCGCGACGTGACGCACGAGCTGGTGCATGACAGCGTGTCGTGGGGTCAGGCGGCGGCGGGCGAAGGGGCGCCGCTGTTCCCGTGGCTCTCTTCGCGCTCGATGGAGCGGCGCGCGAACTTCAACAGCACGGCGGAGACGATGTACCAGCATGGCGAGCAGTGGCTGTCCGGCAACGCCTACGACACGAATGACAACTTTGCCGATTTCTATCTGCGTTGGGCGCCGGACCCGCAAAACGGCCTGTCTGGGCAGTTCGAGCCGGCGTGCGGCGCGACTTGCCCGGTCATGAAGATCTGCAACTACCAGCAGCCCGCAGGCACGGAGTCGTGCGTGCCGGACTCGACCTGCAAGAATCCCTGCGGCGCTGGCAAGTCGTGCAACGCGACCGCCCAACAGTGTGTGCTCGACAGCCTCAACGCCGTGGTCTTGAGCGAACTGTACATGGGCAACGGTAGCGAGGACGGTCAGTTCATCGAGTTGCACAACAGCGGCGGTGCGCTGCTGGACCTGAGCGCGTATGCGCTGCAGACCAAGGCCGCCACGGCGGACGCCGCGACTCCGTGGACCACGCTGATGCAGTGGCCAGCCGGCACGTTGTTGCCGCCCAAGGGCTATCTCGTGGCGGGGACGCAGACATGGGCGAATCTCAATGGCAGTGTCGATGCCGTGGTCGCTGGAAGCTTGAACCTCGATCCGGCGGGAGGCAGTGCGCGCCTGTGGGATCCGCGCACGAACGTCGAACTGGATCTGATCGGTTGGGGCAATGCCAAGCAGGTCTTCGGCACCAAGCCGGCGCAAGCGCTGACGGTGCCGGGCACGTCGCTGGAGCGCAAGGCGAGCGCCCAGTCGAGTGCGCAAACCATGCAGCCGGGCGGTTCGGAGTACCTGGCCGGCAATGGCGTCGATTCCGACGTCGATTTCATGGACTGGCTCGCGGCAACCGGCCCAAGTGCACAATCGCACGGCTCCGGTGCGTACGAACCGGCTTGCGCAAACCTGAACTGCACCAGCATCGCGTGCAACTACGTGCCCGGCGGCGAACAATGCGTGGATCCGGCGTGCGGCGGCATCTGCAACATCACGGCGACGACGGGCAGCAACGCCGGCAACGGACCCGGTTCGGCCTGCAACATCAAGAACGGCAAGTGTGATCGCAGCATCCTCATCGCAGAGATTGCGGCAGAGGGTCCAGATAGCAAGGATCAGACGGGATTCTCGCTGGCTGGCGTGTCGAATGAGTATGTCATGCTCTACAACCCGACGGGGGCATCGATCAACCTCAAGGGTCTCGTGCTGCAGTTCTGGAACGGCGCGACGCCCACGAGCGGCACCTACACGTCGATGACCGACAGCGGGGCGACCAAGCCGCTGGTCGGCACCGTGGAGCCGCATCGCTACTTTCTCATCGCCCCGCAGAAGTACGACAAGAACTTGCCGACACCGGACTTCATCGCCAACAAGTCTTGGGATTTCAAGGGTGACCAGGGCTACGTGCGCATCGCGCGCATCAGCACGCCGAACTTCCCAGCACCCAACGGCACGGCGGTGGCCGACAGTGTGGCTTACGGCGACAAACTGGCGCCGCTCGGTGAAGGCAAGGCGGCGGCCACGCCGCAGATCGGTGCGCCGCAAAGTCCTGGGTCGGGCGGCGCCATGCGAAGGCGGGCAGCGGCGGGCGTGCGCGGTGCGGATCTCGCCAATCCGTTCTCACCCTGGTACTACGCCGGCGCAGGCTGGGACACCAACGTCAACAGCAAGGACTGGGTCACGTTGCACATCCGTCAGCCGCAGAACAGCAAGACTGCAGGACCGCGCCTGCCCTGACCTTCGCACCCCATGATTCAAATCCAGGGTATTTCCAAGGCTTTTGGCCCGCAGCGTCTGTTCGAGGGGCTGCACTGGCACATCCGCGCGCGGCGGCGTTATGGCCTCGTGGGACCCAATGGCGCCGGCAAGACGACGCTCTTGCGCATCCTGTGCGGCGAGCTGCAGGCGGATGCCGGTGCGGTGTTGCGCGCGCGTCATGTCACCGTCGGCTATCTGCCCCAAGATGTCGAGCACTTGGGCGACGGTTCCGTCATCGAGGCGGCGCTGCAAGGCGTGACCGGCTACGCGACTGCGCGCGATGCCCTGCACGCCGTCCATGAACGCATGGCGCACGAGCACGGCTGGGCGGCGTCGCCAGAGGCGCTGGCCGAGCTGGATCGCACCTTGACCCGCTTCGAGATGCTGGGCGGCGATGACCTGGAGGTGCGCGCGCGCGCCGTGCTGGGCGGTCTCGGCTTTGCGCGCGAAACCTTGGATACGCCCGTGCAGCGGCTGAGCGGTGGCTGGCGCATGCGCGTGGCCCTGGGCCGCCTGCTCGTGATGCGCCCGGATGTGCTGCTGCTCGATGAGCCAACCAATCACCTTGATTTCGAATCGTTGGCTTGGTTCGAATCGTTCCTCGACACCTACGAAGGCGCGGTGGTCGCCGTCAGCCACGATCGCTATTTCCTGGGGCGCGTACCGACGCACATCGCCGAGCTGACACGCAAGGGAATCTTCGAATACACAGGTGGTTACGAGGAGTTCCTTGAAGGACGCACGGCGCGTCAGGAGCAACTCGAAGCCCAGAAGGTCAAGGTCGACAAGCAGCGCGCACACCTGCAGAGCTTTGTCGAACGTTTCCGCGCCAAGGCGAGCAAGGCCAAGCAGGCGCAATCGCGCATGAAAATGCTAGCGCGGCTGGAGTCGGTGGATCTGGGCGACGCGGGCGGCGGCACCATCGGCTTTCGCTTCCCCGAGCCCGCGCGCGTCGCCAAGGACGTGATGACGCTGCGCGGCGTGCGCAAGGCATGGGGCGAGAAAGTCGTCTATGAAAACCTCGATTTGACCATCTACCGCGGCGATCGCATCGCCCTGGTCGGTCCCAATGGCGCGGGCAAGTCGACGCTGCTCAAGCTGCTGGCCGGCGTTACGGATATTCAAGGTGGCCAATTGCGTCTGGGTGCGGGCGTTGTGCGCGGCCACTATGCGCAGCACCAGCTCGAGGCTTTGGATGCGTCCAGCTCGGTCTACGAAGAGGCCAGGCGCGCGAGCGCGGATCACACTGTGCCGATGATTCGCAAGATCTTGGGTGCCATGTGTTTTTCCGGACAGACGGTGGACAAGCGCGTGGCGGTGCTGTCCGGCGGCGAAAGGGCGCGCCTGGCGCTGGTGCAGATGATCCTGCGGGCGCCCAATGTGCTGCTGCTCGACGAGCCGACCAACCACCTGGATCTGGTCAGCCGCGAGGTGCTGGAAGACGCGTTGTCGGCCTTCGCCGGTACGGTCATCCTCGTCAGCCATGATCGCTACTTCATCAACGCGGTGGCGACGCAGGTGCTGGAGGTCGAGCCGGGAGGCAAGGTCACGCAATTCCTAGGAGATTACGACGCCTATCTGTACCGCAAGGGCGGCGGTGATCCGGACGTGATCGAGAGGCTGGTGCACGGCGAGGCGCAGCCGACGCGTGAGCCGTCGCGCGCAGCGGAAACTCAGAATTTGACGCGCGATGAGGACAAGCAGCAGAAACGCGTAGAGGCCGAGCGGCGCAACGAAATGGGGCGCAAGGTCAAGCCACTGCGTGAGCGATTGACGCAATTGGAGCGGGAGATTGCCAAGGACGAGACGCGGCTGGCAGAGATTGCGCTGCTGCAGGCCAATCCCGATCTGTATGCCGACGGCGAGGCAGTGCGCAAGTTGCTGATGGAGCACGCAGAACTGCGCGCGCGCGTCGACGGCGCGATGGCGAAGTGGGAGGAATTGGCGCTGCGGATCGAGGGGATCGAGGAAGGGTCGGGGGCGTGACGGCGTTGCCCTGTCACGGTTGGCAGATGCCCGCGACACAGTTGCCCGCTGGGCAGGGACCGGCCACTGGCGTGTGAAGGCAGTTGCCGGCGGCACAGGTGTCTGCGGTGCACGGGTTGTTGTCGTCGCAGCCGGGGTCGAGCGCGAACAAGACGACGGAGTTTTCGATTTGCGCCGACGAAGCGACCGCGAATCCCTTGCTGTCAGCAACGACGCCCATCGTCGCGGACAAGGCCGCTGAAAAGCCGAAGAATGCCCCAAGCTCGGGGCTGGCCTCCTTCAGGTATGCAGATTGCTGCCAGTCGCCGCCGACTGGGTCAAACAGGTAGCCGGCCCCGCTCGCCAGGACACCAAGCGCGTTCGGGTTGCCGTTGACGCCGGAGGCTGCGCCATTTTGCCACGGTGCTCCGACCAGGATGCGCTTGCCGAACACTGCTACCGCTCGACCGAATTGATCTCCCGGCATGCCGTTCGATGCCTTCAAGTAGGCAGATTGGGACCAGACATCTCCCTTTCGCTGGAAGACATAGACAGCCCCACTTCCTGGTGCGCCGATGTCCATCTCACTGCCATTGACGCCCTTGGCACCGCTGGCGTCGTCAGGTGCGCTGGCGACGACTGTGTCGCCGTCGATTCCCATGCTGTAGCCAAACCAAGCTGAGACCCCTGTATTTGCTGGCTTCCAGGTCGCGTGCGGTGTCCACACGCCGTTGTTGCGGCGAAATACATAGGCTGCCCCGCCTTTCGGCGTCGCTGCCGTTGCCACGCCGTCCGCGATGGACGGCGCGCCGACGATGATCCAATCGCCAAAGACTGCGGCCGACATCCCGAATGTGCCGCCAGGCGCTGTGACGGCGGCTTTGAGGTACGCCTGCTGCGTCCAATTTCCCCCTTTACGAACAAAAACATACGCGGCACCACTTTCCGGCGCGCCGTCCTGAAGGGCATTGCCATCCACCCCCGTAGCCGCGCCATCCTCACCGACGGCGCCGACAACGAGCGTGTCGCCGGAAAGGGCGACGCTCGCGCCAAAGAAATCCATGGCGGTCGTGTTGGAAGCCTTCAAGTAGGCTTGCTGCAGCCAGACGCCGCCCGTTCGCACATAGACGTAGACTGCACCGCTGGATGCTGCGCTTGCGTCGTTCGGATCGGCCCCGACACCGGTGGCGCCGCTTGCATCCATTGGCGCGCCGATGACGAGGGTGTGGCCGTCCAATGCCAGCGACGCGCCAAACGAGACAAGCGGCTTTGGCGCGGGACTGACGATCTTCGCTTGCTGTTTCCATGCACCAGCCGATTGAACAAGGATGCGCACCGCCTCCTTGGCGAGTGTCGGCCCAGCATCGGCACCGTCCGCGACCGCCAAGGTGTCGCCGTCGACGGCCAGCGTGATCGCGAAACCGGAGGCGCCGATCGGGGACTTGGCCTTGACGACGTCGACAGGGATCGCCGGCGCGCTCAGGCACATGCACGTCACAGGCACCCCTTGACAAAGGCCCCCAACGCAAGCGTCCGCCTTCGTGCATGCCAGACCATCATCACAAGGCCCCGCCGCACCATCGTGCAGGCAAGCGCCAGCCCCGCAGGCATCCGCCGTGCATGGATTGCCGTCGTCGCAAGTCGTGACAGCTCCGGGCAAACACACGCCGTCGAGACAATAGTCGCCCATGGTGCAGTTTGCGCCGTCCTCGCACGACTCCGAGGCGACGTGCGTGCACGCGCCGCTCGCGCAGGTGTCGACCGTGCAAGCGTCACCGTCATCGCAGCCGGGATTCGATAGAAACGTGTACACCGCTCCGATATTGATGGAGAAATTTCCACTTGCGCTCGTACCGTCTTTCTGCGGCGCGCCGATCGCCAGCATGGGACCCGACACCGCAACCGCCGCGCCGAACCGCTCGGATGGCCCCGTATCGTTGCTCTTGATGTAGGCCGCCAATTTCCATTTCCCTCCGCTTCGCACATAGCTGTATGCCGCGCCGGCGCCCGGCGCATTGTCATTTGCGGAATCGCCATTGACCTGATTCGAGGCGCCGGCCTCCTGCCACGCACCGACCAGTGCCCGATCGCCCGAGATCGCCACGGAAAACCCGAACATATCATTGACGCCGGGGTCGGCGGCCGCGAAGGACGCCTGCACGGACCACACATCACCTTTGCGAGCAAACACATACGCAGCGCCGGCACCGGTCAGAGCGGTACCTTTCCAGTCCGCTGGCTGCGAACTCGCGCCCACCAGGGCTGTGTCGCCGCTCAAGGCCACGGCGACGCCGAGACCGGATTTCGCAATGGGGATCGGGGCCTTGAGGTAGGAGTGCCACTGCCATTTTCCCGCGACCCGGTGGTACACGTGGACCGCGCCGCTGTCGAATGTCGTCTTGTCATAGACCCCAGTTGCGTTGGAGTCTTCGCCAGGTTCGCCAACCATGATCCAATCGCCAGACACGGCCGCGGTGCCGAAGTACTGGGAGGCAGATGCATTGTTCGCCTTCAGGAAGGCTGTCTGAGTCCAGGTACCCTCGTCTCGCTCGAACACATATGCGGCACCGCTCATCGGCGCGCCATCCACTGGCCCTTTGCCGTTGACACCTTTGGCGTTGCTGCCTTCCATCAACGCGCCGACGACAATCGTGTCCCCAGAAATCGACACAGGACTGCCGAAGTATGCGCCTGCGGCTGCGTTGTCTGCCTTGAGCACGGCCTGTGGAATCCAGCCGTCCTTTGTGCGGACGAACACATAGGCGGCGCCGCTCCACGCGACGTTGTACGCGGTCACCTTGCCATCGATACCTTTGGCGTTGCTCGCGTCGCCAGGCATGCCGAGAACGATGGTGTCGCCGGATACCGCAACGCTGGCGCCAAAGTAGGCCTCGGCCTGCCAGTAGGCTGGCGTAAGGGTCGTCGAGTACGTCCAGCTACCTGATTTGTAGTCGAAAACGTACGCAGCGCCACCTCCTGACAACCCGGAGGAGTGGTTCTGCTCACCGACAACGAGCGTGGGCCCGTCGAGTGCGACTGCACTGCCAAAAAAGAAGCCCCCCATCGGCGCGGGTGCCTTCAGTTTCCCTTGCTGCAGCGCCGCCGCTGGCAAGCAGTTGCAGCCGATCTTCATCCCGCCGCAAACACCATTGGCACACACATCAATGAACGTGCACTCTTTTCCGTCGTCGCAAGGCAGGGTGTTGACGGTGTGCAGGCACGAGCCGGGCTGACACGCGTCGTCGGTGCACGGATTGCTGTCGTCGCAAGTCGTGACTGCGCCAGGCAAGCAAACGCCATCTGCGCAGGAATCGCCGCCGGTGCAGAGGTTGCCATCCTCGCAGGCGGCGGCCTCGTTGGTGTGAGAACACTCGCCTGCGTCACACGCATCTGCGGTACACATGTTGGCGTCATCGCAGTGCGCTCCGATGCGAAAGACATAGACGGCGCCGGTGTGCGCGCCGCCGTTGGATGTCTGGTCTCCACCGAGGCCTCTGGACTTGCTGCTTTCTTGCGGCGCGCCGACAACAGCCGTTTGACCCGCGACCGCGACCGACGCGCCGAAGCGATCGCCCGGATCCGCATTGGATGCTTTGATGTACGCGTGCGCTGACCAGGCGCCGGCCTGCCGCACGAACACGTACGCGGCGCCGCTCTCGATTGCGCCATTGCTGCTGCCGTCGCCACCGATGCCGGTCGCGGTACTGGCTTCGCGCGGGGCGCCCACGACCACGGTTTGCCCGGCGACTGCGACAGACGCGCCGAACCCATCACCGGCCCCCGCATGGGCCGCCTTGAGGAAGGCTTCTTGTTGCCATGCTCCGCCTTTGCGGGCAAACACGTACGCAGCGCCCGACGCCTTGGCGCTCGTTCCCGCCTTGGTGCCGTCGCTGCCGGCGCCACTGTTCTCGCCCCATGCCCCGACAGCCACGGTGTCGCCATCGAGAGCGACCGCCGCACCAAACTTGATGTCCGTCATCGGGTTGGAAGCCTTGAGCACGGCGTCCTCGACCCAACTGCCGCTGGCGAACTCGAACACATAGGCCGCACCAGGCCGTGCGCAATTCAGACCGGGTGCGGGACTGCCTCCGGGCGGACAGTCAAAGTCGCGGTGCGCACCCACCACGAGTCGCGCACCTGAGATGGCTACGGCGATTCCGAACTGCGCGTCTGTGACGTGCTTGGATGCCTTGAGGTAGGCTTGTTGTGTCCAGGTCGAACCGGTGCGCGCGAACACGTATGCTGCGCCCGCTTGGTACGATTTGTTGTCCGCTTGATCGCCGTCCACGCCATCCGCTGCGCTGGATTCGCCGGGTGCTCCGACGACAATTCGATCCCCTGACACTGCGACGCTGGCGCCAAACAGATCGTGCCCCCCCGCGTTGCTGGCCGTTAAGTATGCTTCCTGGCTCCAGATTTCTCCGTCGCGCCGGAAGACGTACGCCGCGCCCGCAGACATGAGCTCGCCCGACGGCCCGGCGAACGCGCCGGGTGCGCCCACGACCAGGGTGTCGCCCGACAAGGCGACCGACTGTCCGGACTGGGCAACCACCCCGGCGGGCACAGGCAGGTCGGCTTGCGGCGTCCACACTTGTCCTTTGCGAACCCATAATTCGAGACCGGTAGTCCGGCCCACCGCGAGCGCGGTACCGTCGAACGCGATCCTGTTGCCGAACAGGTTGGCCTTGATCTGACTTTTGAGGTACCCGGTTTGCGCGGCAGTCTTGCAGGCAGAATCGGGCAGCGCACCGGCGCAGACTCCGTCCTGACAATGGTCGTCTATCGTGTCGACAAGGCCGTCGTCACAATCGAGGTCGACCGGGATGTGCACGCACCCGGCATCGCCGCAGACATCCTTGGTGCAAGGGTTGCCGTCGTTGCAACTACCTAGGGTGCAAGCGATCTTGACCAGACCGTCCGACGGTGCCGCCGTGTCTCCGGCACAGCACGCCACATCCGCGCACGGTGCGCTGGCCAGACAAGCATCGGCAGATGCGGCGTCAACCGTTGCGGCTTGCCGATCCGGGCGTGACTCCCCTCGGCACGCCGGTGTCGACAGGAAGACCAAGGACAAGGCCAGATTCAGCCAGCGCGCCATGGGACTACCCTCGCTGCAAACGAGTCGAACCTAGCGCGGGCTGGTTGCTTTCACAAGGCGGATGGCAAAGGTGCTGCACCGGTGCATGGGCGGGATTGCCATGCAGAGGTCGCACCCGCCATGAATGAAACACCTGAGAGCGTGGCGACTTCAGGGCCGCCAGAGTGGATCTGCCAGGGGGCGTTGGGGGCGATGCCCCCTACATGGCAGCTCCCCTCGCCATCAGACAAGCGGCAGAAACGCGCGCAGGCCGTGCGGCGCACCGGGATTCGCCGCCAGCGCGGTGACCCGCCCCGGCAGCCACAGCCGCACGTCGATCGCCTCGAACTCGCTGTCGGTGTTCCAGGTGTGAACGCCGTCCCAGCCGTCCAGCTTGCGGGCCGTCACCCGCAGCACCGTGCTTTCCTGCCAATCCTCGGGCGTCAGCACCTCGATGCGGCGCAGCGTCATGCCCGCGCCGTAGTCTTGTGCGCAGTCCTGCGACGGCCGCCAGAGTTCGCCACCGTGCACCTGCAGCCGCCCGGCGTTGCGCGCCCAACGCACATCGGCTTGCACGGGATTGTGCGGATGCGGCTGCCACGGCGCGCCCAGGCGCAGACTCCAGAATGCATGCAGTTCGTCGCTGGTCGCCTGGCCATCATACTGCGGCGTTGCCAACAGCCACCAGCGCTGACCATCGTGGTGCAACACGGGATCCACCCAGGACCCGCCCGGCAGCCAGACATCGACCAGCCGCCAATCATCCGGAAAAGCGCGTGCTTGGAACACCTGGATGCCATCGGCACCGGCCGAATCGGGCACCATCCACCACGCGCCATCTGCCCGAAAGACCTGCGGAAAGGCCAGGTGGTGCGGCGCCCGCAGCACGCGGTGCGCGGTCTGCGGCGTACCGTCGGCAGCGAGCGGCGCGACCCAGATTTCGCCGCGTTCGCTGCGCGGCGGCATGCGCTCGAAGAACAGCCAAGATGTCCGGTCATCGCGCGCCAGGAACGGATCGGCATCGAAGGCGCCACGCGGCGTGCGCAGCCAATGGAAATCCGCGAGTTGCAGCGGCAGCAGCGCACGATTCCGCTTGCGAATGCCGATGCGCCACGCCTGCCCGACGGTGTGATGGCGCATCTTGCGCGTCAGCAGCGTGCCGGCCGTCTTTGCCAGCACCGGCAGCCACGGCACGGGCTTGGAGGGCGCGGTCGGCGACGGCGCGCTCCATGTGTGCGGCCAGCGCGCCAGTACCCGCGGCCACCAGCGCAGCACGCTCGCCTGGATGCGCCGCAGCGTGCGCTGCCACGAGGTGCGATCCGTCGCGATACGCGCCAGGAACTGCTGCTGGCGCGTGCCGTCCGGCTGCCGCACCTCGAGCGTCAGCGCCAGCGTGTGTGTGCCGCGGTACCAGGCCTGCTGCGCATCCAAGCCGTCCTCCGACACCGCAATCCGCGCCACCGGCACCGCCACGGGCGGCAACTGCGCTTGCTGCAATACAGCTGGCAGCCGCAGGTCGAGCAGCAGATCGCTTTGCGTCAGCCAGTGCGGGGGAATCGTCGCACCGGGCGCGAGTCGCTGGTCGGGTTGCCGCGCCGGCTGCGTGGGCGCGAGCGACTGGCCGAACAGGCGGCGGTCCAGGCAGGCGTAGGGGTCCTGCGCGCCGATCACGAGCGGTTGGGCCAGGATGCGGAGCGTCGGATCCGGCAGCCCGTGCAGCAGCGCGCCCTGCCACGGCGCCAGAGGCTCATCCACCCAAACGGCCAGGCGGCGCGAGGGTTCGGGATGGGGCGCAAGGGTCGGATGACGCGGCATGCGGCGCGAGCCTAGCATGGCGGCAGGCGGCGCAGAAGCGCGGGCGTGCGGCGCGAGTCCGCCGCTGCGTTGCCGGCCGGGGCCAGCTCGGCTTGACGCGGCCGCAAACGCCGGGGGAGACTCCAGCGCGGCACAGGGAGGCGAGCGTGACCGCACCGGAAATCGAGTTGAGGCCCTACCGCGATCCGCAGGATCGTCCAGCCTTGATGGCTTTGTATGAGGCGATCTACGGCCGGCCCTATGGCGGCGCGGCGGACGCGGATGCAGCGTTTGACTGGATGTACCGCCAATCCGGCGACGGCCGGCTGCTGGCCACGGCCGCGTTCGCAGGCGGGCAGATGGTGGCGTTCTATGGCATCGTCCCCGTGCGCATGCGCGTGGATGGCCAGGACGTCGTCGCGGCGCAGAGCCTCGATTCGATGACGCACCCGGCCTACCAGCGCCGCGGCCTGTTCGCCCGGCTGGGGCAATGGGCGTACCGCGAGACGTGCCACGATATCCCGCTGGTCTTTGGCTTTCCGAACGAAAACGCGCTGCCGCCGCGGGTTTCGCGCCTGGGGTGGATGCAACTGCGCCCGGTGCCGCGCTTTGGTCTGCTGCTGCGCGACCCGCCACTGCCTGCGAAGCTGCAGATGCTGCGTGCGACGGCGGATGCGGCGATGCTTGGGCTGCAATGGCGCACGCGCGTGGCGGAATGGGGCGCGTTCGGCGTCGCCAGGCTGCGCCACCTGCGCGCTGTGCAAGAACCCGGCATTCCGGCCGATGTCGACGAACTGTGGCAGGAAGTGCGCGATGACTACCGCGTATCGGTCGTGCGCGACCATGCCTACCTGTCGTGGCGCTACGACAGGCATCCCTCGGTGAAGTACACGGTGTTCTCTGTTCGGGAGGGCCCCAAGTTGCGCGGTCTGCTGGTCTTGCGGCTGCCCGATGGCGCGGCGCGCGATGTCATGGCGACTGAGTGGCTGGCTCCCGCGGCGCTGGAGGTGCAACTGGCGCTGGCTGAGAAGCTGGCCTCGGTGACGCGCCGCGGCGGCCATCGTGCGGCATTCGTGCTCAACAGCTTCCGGCGTCAGGATGTCGCGGCGCTGCTGGCGCTGGGCTTCGTGCCGCTGCCGCAGGGCCGCGGGCGCATGTGGCTGGTGCCGGGCGTGCGGGCCAACTCGCCTTCGATGCCGCCGGACACGCTCAGCCACGTGGATCACTGGCGGTTGTCTTATGGCGATATGGATGTTGGGTAGTGCTGCCGCCCCACGACCGGCCCCTGCGGTACCACGCCGGCAGGTCGCCCGTGCGCGGCAAGCCCGTCAGGCCCCCGCCTGCCCGGCCGCCGGCAACCCACGCAACAGCCCATCGAGCCGCAGCATCTGCTCGCTCGCCACCCAGCTCTCCAGCCCTTGCAGCGGTGTCCCCGGCGCTACCAGCAAGTTGCGCAACGCCAGCACGCTGGCCTGAGGGTCACTGCCATCGTCCGTCTCGCCGACGCCGAGCGCGCGCACCAGCTCCAACGCGTCGGCGTCCTTGGGACCACACATCAGCACACGGCAGCCCGCACCGAGGATCTCGAACAACTTGCCTGGGTAGCAGTAGTGCATCCGCGCCGAGACCGCGGCGACGCCGGCTGCCGCGCCCTGGTACAGCTCCAGTACGTTGTCGCGAGGCAGCACGCCGAGGTCGTCGACGTAGTCGAGCACACCGTGTTGCTGCGCGGCTGCGCGCAGTTGCGCGCCGTGCGGGCCGGCATAGACAAAGCGCAGGGCATCCGGCGCAAACTCCGCGCGCAACGCCGCCAGCGCCGCGAGCAGTGAATCCAGACTGCGGTCATACGCCAGCGACCCGGCATAGACCAGGCGCAGCGGCAGCGTGCGCGGCGGCGGTGCGACGGGCGGCGCGGCATCCAGACCGTTGGGCAGCAACTGCACCGGCACCGGCGTGCGCGCTTGCAGCCACGAGCAGATGCGCGGACTCGCCCCTAGGACGAGGCTTGCATCCCGCAGCAGGCGGTTTTCGAGTGCGCGGTGGCGCTGCAGCTCGGTCTGCGAATACGCACGACGTTCACCGTAGCTGGCATCTTCGCTGAGCACCTCGCTCCACGGATCGCGGTAATCCAGCACCAACCTTGCGCCGCAGCGCTGGGCAATGGCATGCGCCACCACCGCATCCGAGAAGGGCGGCATGGAACCGAGCACGACATCGAATGTCCGATCCGCGATGGCGCGCAGGGCCAGCGGCCTCCACCCGGCGAATTCGTCCGGAAACTCGATGGCCTTGAACGCGCTATGCAGCACACCGTGGACCTGCGCGCGCCAACCCGTTGTCGGCACAGTCGCCGTGGGCTGGCCCGGCGCCTGCCCTTCCTGCCGGCGGCGCAACTGGCGCGCCCAAGCGCGCGGCGACAGCACATGCGTGGCGACAATCTCGACGCCCGGCGGCGGCGCCTCGGCGGGATCCCTGGGCGGCATGTAGGACGGGTGCACCGTCAGCACCGTGACCTGCCAGCCCAGGTGGCGCAGGTGTCGCGCCATGCGCGCCGGCCGCCGCCCGCCGATCAGCAGCGAGGGCGGGAACGTGGCCGATACGATCAGGAGGCGGGGCTGGGACATTCGCGGCACCGGGTCGCGCGGCGGCGCAGCGCGCGGTGGCGGGAGTCTAGCGGGACAGGAGGGCGACGTCGAATGCTTGATCTGGGAAAACCGGCTCTCGGGCGCGTCCCGCCCCCTGCCGCAGGTCTTCCCAGGCCCTTTCCTGGGCGCCCCCTGTCGCACCTGTCACCGCGGGTCAAGCCCTCCCCTGAACTCGCGCCGCGCCGCCTCCGGCGCGCGGCTCGACCGCATCCGCGGCATATCGTTTTCGTTGGGGCGGCGATGAACGGGCTCGGGCGGCCGAAACCGATGAACGGCCGCTGTGCAACCCATCAACGGGTGCTGTGCAACCGGCCAACGGGCGTTGGGCGCGCTGCAGCGCTCAACTCCGATCCACCACCACAACGGCTTCGTAACCGCCCAAGACGTAACGGCTCGGCACGGCCAGGCGCTCGCCGCAGTGGTTGGACACCAAGTCTCGTCCGGCCTGCGCACGCAAATCGAGCGTGACGCGACGGTTCGAGAAGTTCAAATACACCTCGACGGGCCGCGCGGTGGCCGAGGGTAACGTGCGTCGAAATGCGACGACGCTGCTCGGCAATGGCGCTTCGATCCACGTCAGCGCGCCGATTTGCAGGGCCGGTTGCTCGCGCCTGAGCGCCAAGAGGTGGCGATAGCACCAAAGGATCGACTCGGAATCCGCCTCCTGCGCCGCTACGTTGATGCGCTGGGCGTTGTGGTGCACGGGCAGCCACGGCGTCGCGGACTCGGGGGCAAAGCCGGCATTGGGCCCAGCAGTCCATTGCATGGGCGAGCGGCATTCGTCGCGGTTGAGCAGCACGCCGTAGCGGCGAAAGAACGCGACGAGCACCTGCGGCATGTGTCGAAAGCGCGCCGCGATGGGATCGAGGCCTTCGTGCAGCGGCACATCGTGATTCTCCATACCGATCTCTTCGCCGTAGTAGAGAAATGGCACGGCGCGCACCGTGAGTTGCAGCGCAGCCAGCAACTTGGCCCGATCGCGACTGCCACGCACGCGGTGCAGGACACGGGGCCGGTCGTGGTTGCCGAGGACGAATGTGGGCGAGAACGGCTCGGGAAAGGCGCGCTCGAAGCCTCGCACCAGGGCGCGCACGCTGGGGCCGTTGAGCCGCGCGCTCAGTGTCTCGAACAGAAACACGAGGTGCAGTCCGTCGGCCGCCTCGCCACAATAGCGTTTGAGTGTCGCGGCATTGCCAAAGACCTCGCCCACCAGGAAACGGGGCGGATCGTTGAACTCGTTGACTACGCCACGCAATTCGCGGGCAAATGCAATCGTGTCGGCGTGGTCGATGGTGTGGATGTGGCGCTGGAAAAATCCGTGCGGATTGGCTTCGGACGGCATCGGTCGCCAGGAGAACGGGTTGTCGGCGAAGGACTCATCCTTGAACAAGGCGTTGAAGATGTCGAGCCGCAATCCGTCGGCGCCTTCGCCAAACCAGTGGCGCACGACGTCCAACATCGCAGCCTTGACCGCCGGATTGCGGTAGTTCAGGTCCGGTTGGAAGTCGAGAAAGCTGGCGAAATACCATTGGTCGGTCGCGCCGTGGTAGTGCCAGCCACTGCCCCCCAACATGGAGCGCCAATTGTTGGGCGGCGCCTTGCCGCCGGGCTTGGCGCCGTCGCGCCAGATGAACCAGTCGCGTTTGGGGTCGTTTCGGTCGCATTTGGCGGCAAGAAACCAAGGATGTTGCGCGGAGGTGTGGTTGAGCACCATGTCGAGCACGATCTTCATGCCGCGCGCGTGCACGGCACCGATCAGTTCGCGGGCATCCTCCAGCGAGCCATAGTCCGCCGCAACAGCGAAGTGGTCGCTGATGTCGTAGCCGAAGTCGGCCTGCGGGCTCTCGAAGAACGGCGAAAGCCAGAGTGTCTCGACGCCCAACGCCTGCAAGTAGTCGAGTTTGGCGAGGACGCCGCGCAAGTCGCCGATGCCGTCTCCGTTTGAGTCGTAAAAGGAGCGGGGGTAGATCTGGTAGGTCGTGGTGCGCTTCCACCAGGGAACGTCCGTGCTGCCTGGGTCGATGCTGGGCTGCGCCGTCGCCACTTTGCCTCCTCGGGTCTTCTCTTGCTGGGCATCTCTTGTTGCACCCGGAGCGCTCCAAGGCGCATGCTTGCGACCCCTCGCCGCACCCGGCGTGTCCCGACCACCTGCCCCTCCGAATCTGGTGAACGATGCTGCACTTTACCATGGATGGCTTTGGCGGACACCGCTCGCGTTTTGACGACATTCGCCTCGTTCACGAGTTGCTGGAAGAGCTGCCCCTGCGCCTCGGCCTGCAACCGGCGATGCCACCAATGCTTTTACCCTACTACAACGGCGTCGAACCGGATGACTGCGGTATCTCGGCCTTCCTGTTCCTGGCCGGCGGTCACCTGACGCTGCACACCTTCTCGTTTCGCGAGTGCTTCTTCGCCGATCTGGTGGCACCGGAGTGGTTCGATGCCGGCGAGCTGCGCCAGACACTGCAGACCGCCCTGCCGGTGCGCCACATGGATGTGCATGCCGCTGAAAGAACGAAGTTCTTTCCAGAGGTCGAGGTGCACCCGAACGCCGATTTTGGCCCGCACCTGCTGCTCAACATCGCGGGCTACCAAGGTCCGATGGACATGGATGGTCTGTTCGCACTGTTCGACAACCTGCCGCAACGTATCGACATGACGCCGATCATGCGGCCCTATGTGCTGCGCTCGCGGCGGCCCGACGGCGGATCGGTGCTCAGCGCCATGACCATGATCGCGGAGAGCCACATCGCGCTGCACATCGACGAGACGACGCGCCAGGCCTGGTTCGACATCTTCTCCTGCAAATTCTTCGATCTCGATGCCGTCGCCGCCGAGTTGACCGCCGCGCTGCCGGGCAAGTCGCACACGCAACAGTTGATCGCCCGCGGTCGCGGCTATCAGGTGCGCCGCACGGAGCGTGAACCCGAACATGCGCGCACCAAGGCCTGGCTCGGCACACGCACGCCGATGTGACACGAGGAGAACCAGCTATGTGGATTCGCCTTTCCGCTGCACTTGCCGCCGTGACGCTGTCCTTGCCGGGTCTGGCCGGCGCCGCCGACGATCCTGCCGCACGCAAGATCATCGACACGATGGTGGCGCACAACTCGGCGGGCTTTCAGACCGGTCAATCCAAGACGCTGATCACGCTCAAGCTCGCCAATGGCAAGGAGAAGACCTGGGTCACGCTGGCGCGCGTGGCGCGCAAGGATGGCAAGCTGCGCACGCGCGTGACGTTCCTCGAACCGGCCGAGAGCGTCGGCACCGAACTGCTGATGCTGGAACAAGGAAAGGGCAAGACGGCGCAGTACCTCTACCTGCCCAAGACGCGGCGGCTGCGGCGCATGGGTGGCTCGGACAAGACCACGGCGTTCATGGGAACCGACTTTTCATTCGGCGACTTGGAGAGTCAGGGTCTGCAGAACGGCCAGGCCAAGAAGCTGGGTAACGAGGCGATCGGCGGTGTAACGTGTGCGCACCTGGATGTGACGGGCGACGATCCCGAGGACGTGTATGGCCATGTCGAGCTGTGGATCGACGACAAGGCATGGGTGCCACGCCAGATGAAGTTCTTCGGCAAGGACGGCGCGCTGGTCAAGACGCTGATCGTCGATGTCGTCGGCGAGGTCGATGGCAAGGCGACGCTGAAGAAATTTCGGATGTTGGGTTTGGGGCGCGGCTCGGTCACGACGGTCGAGACGCGTGACATCGACACCAAAGCGGTGTTGCCCGATGGTCTCTTTGATCCGGACAGTCTTGGGCGCTGACCCTTTTGCCGTCGCCGGCCCGAGCCGTATACTGAACGGTACGCGCACCTGGAAGGCTATCAACAGCAACGATCACGGGACACTGTGCGCGCCGGGGGCGATCATGCGCGAGGCAAGACACGGCAAGTGGATGAACCTCGTGGCAGTCACGCTGTGGGCGGTCACCGGCTGCAGCAGCGGCGCCACGACCGCGACGAAGTCCGATGCCGCCGACAGCGCGGGCGCAGACGCTGGTGGTGATGCGGCGACGCCGGATGTGCCTGTCGCACAGGATGTTTCGGCGACCGATTTCCTGGCGATCGATGCGACGGCGACCGACGCGCCGACGGGCGATGTCGCGGCGACGGACGCGATGCCGACCGACGCGGCCAATCCGGCGGACGCGGCTGCGGACGCGGAACCCGCGAAACCGGGCGCGCTGGTCCTCAACGAAGTGGGAGCCAAAGGCGCACCGATTGGCTCGTGGAATCCACAAGCTTCGGACTGGATGGAGCTGTACAACGGCACCGATGCCGCGATCGACCTCAAGGGCTATGTCACGGTCGACAAGAAGAGCTTCGACATCGCGGGCCAACTGCCACCTGGCACCAAGATCGCCGCCAAAGGCTACCTGATTGTCTGGTTCAACCACAGCGGCATCGGCACGCCGGTCATCGACAAGGGGATCAGCAGCCCCGGATCGGCCTCGGTGTTCGCCCCGGACGGCAAGCTGGTCGACACGACGACCTGGGTGGCGGGCGCGGCCCCGGCCGGCGGCAGCTGGGCGCGCGCCAAGGACGGCGGCTTGCCTTGGAAGACCTTCACACTTGCCACCCCTGAAAAGCCAAACAGTCCTTGAAGCTTGTGAGCCATCATGCACCCTGTCGCCATCGCCCCCTCGATCCTCAGCGCTGACTTTGCTCGGCTTGCCGACGAAGCTGCCTCGGTACTGGCCGCAGGAGCCGACTTCTTGCATGTCGACGTCATGGACGGCCGCTTCGTACCGAACCTGACGTTGGGCCCGGTGCTCGTGGACTGCTTGCACTG